>Ga0182030_10010187_pt1 | contig 19146 bp, 14 predicted proteins | sample 812S3MmetaG_FD_121299 | JGI IMG/M metagenome (GOLD analysis project Ga0182030, IMG submission 121299) | Permafrost microbial communities from Stordalen Mire, Sweden - 812S3M metaG (Illumina Assembly) | ecosystem: Environmental > Terrestrial > Soil > Wetlands > Permafrost | place: Sweden... | reverse complement strand
AGTGGCAGCGCACGAATGTTCCAGACGGCGCAGGCGGCCAACACGAAGAGGCCCTTGGCGTTGACCAGGAAGGCGATCCCCGCGAGCACGCCGCTCCACAAGGCGCGGCCGCGCCAGGCCAGCCAGACGGCCGCCATGTGCGGCGCCAGCATCAATAAATCCGCCGCCAGGGGAATCGCCGCGGAAGGAAAATCGAAGATCAGAAAGAAGCCCAGCAGGCCTGCCGCCCACAGGCCCTCGCGCCGGCCCCACAGATCGCGCGCGAACCCCCACGCGATCCAGCAGCAGAGCAGGGCATAGACCGCCCCGGCCACCCGCGGCCGCCACCCCGCTTCGCCGCCCAACAGGGTGTCGAGCACGGGCGCGAACGGCGGCTTATCGAACCAGATGTCGCGGTACAGCACCTTGCCCGCGCGCATCTGTTGCGCCGCCGCCAGCGGCAGCGTCTCCTCCGCCCACAGAATGCCGACGTGGCACAGTCGCGCCGCGAGCAGCAGCGCGAACAGCAGCAGAAAAAACAGCCGGGGCATCTTCAAGTTCTTGGGCTCAAACTCCTGGGTGCGAACTTCAGGCTCAAACCTTGGAAGGCGTTTTCGCCAGCAGGCGTTCCAGGACCATCCGGAAATCCGCGCCGTACAGCGGATCGGCCAGCGCGAACTCCACGAAACTCTCGAAATAGCTGGGGAAGTTGCCGATGTCGTACCGCTTTTCCTCGGGCGTCAATTTCACCGCCAGCACGCGGCGCCCTTCCTCGCACATGAACTGAATCGCGTCCGTCAATTGAATCTCGTTGCGTTTGTCCGGCTTCACGCGGCGGATCATGTCGAATATCACCGGCGAGAAAATGTACCGGCCGGCAATCGCCAGATTGCTGGGCGCGTCCTTGGGCGCCGGCTTCTCCACCAGGTTCACCACCCGGAAAACGTCGTCCGCGCCGGCCTCGGGTTGCACAATCCCGTAGTGCGACGTCTCTTCGGGCCGCACCTCTTCCACCGCGATCACGCAACTGGCGCGCTTGGCATCGAACACGTCCGCCATCCGGCTCACCGCCCGGGATACCGCGTTCAACCCGAGAATGGAATCGCCCAACGCCACCAGGAACGGCTCTTCGCCCGCAAAATTCTCGGCGCACAGAATGGCGTCGCCCAACCCGCGCTGCAATCGCTGCCGCGTATAGAAGAAGTTCGCCTTCAGCGCCTCGAACTCCAACTCCCGCAGCAAATCCTTCTTGTTGGCTTGCGTCAGCGCCTGGAACAGTTCCGGATCGTGGTCGAAGTGGTTCTCGATGGAACCTTTGCTGCGCCCGGTCACGAACAGAATCTGCTCGATGCCGTTGGAAACCAGTTCTTCCACCACATACTGCACGATCGGTTTGCGCGCGACCGGCAGCATTTCCTTGGGTTGCGACTTGGTAGCCGGCAGCAGGCGGGTCCCCAGACCCGCGACGGGAACAACGGCGCTTTGAATCACCTTCTGAATATAGCAACTGGCCGGCAAACCAGGGACAGACGGGACTGGCAGCGAATTTCCGGCAGAATGCGCCGGAAATTCATGCCAGTCTCGTCTGTCCCCGGGGAATGGTATATTGGGCAAAGAAAAAGCGAATGGAGGATATCCAGCAACAACTCGCCGCCCTTCGCCAGCGCATCGCGCGCGTGGACCGCAAGTACGCCAATGCCGCCCCGCCGCCGCGTCCGCCCGAGCGCCCCGACGGGCAATTCATCGAGGAGCTGCTCTCCGGCGAAGTGGTCACCACGCCCCTAGGGCAGCACTTCGAAACCGAAAAGCTCTGGGAATCCCACCGCCGCCACGGCAGCGTCTACATCGGCGATCTCGCCGAGCTCCCCGCGGACCTGCTGCACCCGCTTTCCGCCGGCGCCGTCTCTACGGCCCATCCCACCCGCTGGGCCTTCCTCGATACCGAGACCACCGGCCTCGCCGGCGGCACCGGCACCTACGCCTTCCTCATCGGCGTCGGCTCCATCGAGGCCTCGGGCTTCCGCCTGCGCCAGTTTTTCATGCGCGATTACGGCGAGGAAGCCTCGCTGCTCCATCGCCTGGCCGAGTACCTCGCGCAGTTCGACGTGCTCATCACCTACAACGGCAAGAGCTACGACCAGCCGCTGCTCGAAACCCGCTTCCGCATGGTGCGCGCGCGCCATCCCTTCGACCGCATGCAGCACCTCGATCTGCTCTTCGGCGCACGCCGCCTCTGGAAACTCCGCCTGGAAAGCTGCCGCCTGGTGGATCTGGAGAACCGCATCCTCGGCGTGGAGCGCCAGGGCGATCTGCCCGGCGAAATGATCCCCTACGTCTACTTCGATTTCCTGCGCAGCCAGAAGGCCTTCCAGGTGGTCCCCATCTTCCACCACAACGCCATCGACATCCTCTCCCTGGCCTGCCTGACCGCCATCGTGCCCTTCGCCTTCCGCTCGCCGGAAGAGGCCGACGTCCGCCACGGCGCCGACCTGATTGGCCTCGCCCGCTGGCTGCTGCAGGCCGAGCGCCAGGACGAAGCCCTGCGCCTCTTCCGCCGCGCCCTGCAAATGGGGCTGCCCGACGATTTAAGCTTCCGCACCATGTGGGATATCGCCGCGATCGAGCGCCGGGCCGGCCGCGACGATGCCGCGCTCTCTCTCCTCACCGAACTCGCCGGTGCGCGCAATCCCTACCGCGTGCGCGCCTTCGAAGAGATCGCCAAACACTACGAGCACCGCGAGAAGAACTACCCGATGGCGCTGGAGATGACGCGCAACGCCCTGCAGTTCGAAGACACGCCGGAGATCCGCCGCCGGGAAAGCCGGCTCAAGGCGCGCCTGGCCAAGCCGCGTTCCCGCCGCCTGGCCTTGTAACTCCACCCTAATGTTTTCGACTCCGCTGGCTCCGCGCTCTCAGCTCTTGACTTACCCGCTGCTCCTCCGCCTCTTCCTCCGCGTCTCCGCGCCTCCGCGTCAGATCGACTCCTTCCCTCTCCGACACTCTTGCCTCAACGCTACCGCAGACTGATTTCCTTGAAGGTCACGCTGGCCCCGCCGCCGTGGTGCTGGATGGCGATGTAGCCGGTGTCGGGGCGCGGACCGCGGTCGGGTTCGTACACCGATTTCTTGGCCGGCACCGCAGCCACGCCGTCATAATCGGTCACCAGGACGCCATTCAGCATGACGATGGTGCGCTGCCCCTTCATGGTGATTTCCAGCGTGTTCCACTCGCCCGCCGGTTTGTACGGGCGCGCCTTGGCCTGGGTCATCGAATAGAGAACCCCGGTGCAATGGAAATCGTCGGAGCTTTCGTCGATCTGCACTTCGATGCCCTTGTTGATGGCGTCGTCCTCCGACTTCGGCTGGATGGGGATGCGGATGAACACGCCGGAATTCGCGTTGGGCGCGGACACTTTGTAGACCACGCGCAGGGTGGCGTTGCCGATCTTTTCCCCGGTGAACCACAGGTCGTCCTCTGGCGCCGTGGGGATGGACACCAGCATGCCATCCGTCACCACCAGGCCGGGCTGTTGGTCCTTCGGGGCGTTTTCGTGACGCGGGATGCGCGCCCATCCGGCGAGATCCTTGCTGTTGAAGAGTTGGCGGTCGGCGGCCGTGAGCAGTGGGCAGAGGCAGAGCAGCGATAAAAGCAAACGGGACATGTTCCGATTGTACGGCGATTAGGCTATCCTGAATCGCATATGAAAAAGATGTTGCTTGCCGTTGCCGCCTGCGCTCTGCTGGCGGCGCAGGAGAACGTGGATTCGGCCACCGGCGCCCGCTTCCGCAGTGAAGAGCTGGAGAAATCGCAGATCATGCACACGCTCCACATGCTGACGGACCGCTACGGCCCGCGCGTCACCGGCACGCCGAACCACGAGGCGGCGGCCAAATGGGCGGCCAGGCAGTTGACCGACTGGGGCCTCAAGAACGCCCGCCTGGAACCGTGGGACTTCGGCCATCCGGGATGGACCAACGAGCGGGCCACGGCCTTCCTCGTTTCGCCGGTGCAGGAGAATCTGAAATTCGAAGTGCTGGCGTGGACGCCTTCCACCAAAGGCACGGTCACCGCGTCGGCGATACAACTGGTGCCGCCGCAGGGACCGCCTCCTCCTCCACCGGCGCCGGGCACGGACGCGGCAGCCGCCGCGGGGCGCGGCGCTCGTGGCGGTGGCGCCGGGCGCGGCGCGGCAGCGCGGCTGGGGCCGACCAAGACGGAGATGGACGAGTGGGTGAAGGCCAACCAGTCCAAGGTGAAAGGCAAAGTTGTGCTGGTGGGCCAGGCGGCGGTGATTCCGGTGAATTTCGATTTGCCCGCCAAGCGCCGCGACGATGAGCAGGTGAAGGCGCAGTACGATCCCAACAACCCCAACGCCGGGCGCGGTGGCTTCGGCGGCCGAGGCGGGGCCACGCCCGATCCCAACCGGCTGACCGCAGTGCAGGTGGGCGAACAGATCGACGCCATGCTGATCGCCGGCGGCGCGGTGGTCCGGTTGAATGACGCGGCGCGCGGCGATGGCATCATCGTCGCCCAGCAGCACCGCGCCTACGACCCCGCCAAGACCGTGCCCACGCTGATCCTGCGCAATGACGATTACGGCCGCGTGGAACGCCTGCTGGCCGATGGCGAAGACGTCAAGATGGAGTTCCACATCATCAACCACGTCTATCCCGAGGGCAAGACCAGCTACAACGTGGTGGCCGAGATTCCGGGCTCCGACAAGGCGGACGAGATCGTCATGCTGGGCGGCCACCTCGATTCCTGGCACGCCGCCACCGGCGCCACCGATAACGCCATCGGCTCGTCCATCATGATGGAAGCCGTGCGTCTGATTCAGGCGCTCGGGTTGAAGCCGCGGCGGACGGTGCGCGTAGCGCTGTGGTCGGGCGAAGAGGAAGGGCTGCTCGGGTCGCTGGCCTACGTCAAGCAGCATTTCGGCACGGCGGAGAATCCCACGCCGGAATGGGCCAAGCTGGATTGCTACTTCAATGTGGACACGGGCACCGGACGCCTGCGCGGCGCATCCATATTCGGACCCGCGGAAGCCGGCGCCGTGCTGCGGCCGGTGCTGGCGCAGTTCACCGATTGGGGCATGTTCGGCGTGAGCACCACGAATAGCCGCGCCACCGGCGGCACGGACAGCACGTCGTTCAACAACGCCGGGCTGCCCGGCGTTGGGTTTGCCCAGGACCCGATTGAGTACAACACCCTGACGCACCACACCAACCTCGACACCTACGAGCGCATCATCCCGGACGATGTCCACAAGGCGGCGGCCATCGTGGCGGCGGCGGTGTGGCACGTGGCCAATCGCGACGGGATGGTCCCGCGCTTCACCAAGGAGACCATGCCCGCTCCCGTGGAAGCGCGGTGAGCAAGTGGCCCATCGAAAGCTGTGAGATCATTATGGGCCGCCGATTAACGCCGATGAGCGCCGATAAGCCGTGTGTGTTCATCGGCGTTCATCGGGCGCCATTTTTTCTTTGCAAGCGCGCCGCGCCACGTGGACGCGGAAGGTGGGCCAGTGGATATCGCAACGTTAGTTAAAGAAGCGGCGGACTTTGCGGAACGCATCCGCCGCGCCAAACAGTGCCTGGGGTCCGACCCGGGCTTCGAATGGTACCCTTACGACACCTTGTCAGCCCTGGGACATCTGGAGAAGCTGCTCACCGGCGCCAACCGCAACCTCCTGGACGGGCGCGGCCGCGTGCTCGACATGGGTTCGCAGGATGGCGAACTCGCGTTTTTCCTGGAGAGCCTGGGGTACCAGGTGGTGGCGGTGGATCATCCGGCGTACAACCACAACGGCATGCGCGGCATCCGCGCCCTGAAGGCGGCGCTCGGCTCCGCGGTGGAGATCCACGAGCTGGATGCCGACCGGCCGTTCACTCTGCCGCACGATACCTACGACATGGTCTTCTTCCTGGGCATTCTGTACCACTTGCGGAATCCCTTCTACGTGCTGGAGGAACTGGCACGGCGCACCACGCGCTGTTTTCTCAGTACGCGGGTGGCGCGCCGTTTCCCCGATGGCTCCGCCATGCCGGCAGATGTGGCGCTGGCGTATCTGCTGGCGGAAGAGGAGCTCAACCAGGACAACAGCAACTACTTCATCTTCTCGGAGCGCGGGCTGCGCGTGATGCTCGACCGCGCGCACTGGCGGATTCGCGACTATGTGAGCCTGGGCGATACCTCGTTGAGCGACCCGGTGCGTCTCGACCGCGACGAGCGCACCTTCTGCCTGCTGGAGAGCCGCTACGACCGCCTGGCCAATCTGGAACTGCTGTCCGGCTGGCATGAAAGCGAAGAGACGGGCTGGCGTTGGACCGGGCGGGAGTTCGCCGTCCGTGTGCGCGCCGGCGTGGGGCGGCGCATGCTCACCATGAAGCTGTACGTGGCCGGGGAATCGGTGCGCTGCCTGGGCGCCATCACGCTGCATGCCACGGCCAACGGAGTGGCGCTCCTGCCCGCCGTGTACGACACGGCGGGGATGGAAAGCTACCGGCGGGAACTCGATATGGAGAGCGGTGAAGTGGAGCTGCGGTTCACTTTGGATAAGGCTTTAGCGCCGGACGAAGCGGACGATCGCGAGCGCGGCATCATCGTGGTATCGATTGAGGTGGCGTAGGGTGCACCAGAGGCGCCGGCAGCCAGATGTTAGACTTCTACTGAATGCCTAAAGCTACCCATCTGGAATGCAGCCTCTGCGGCGCCAAGTACGATGCGGCGGCGGTAGCCAACCTCTGCGCGTGCGGAGGACCGCTGTTGGTCCGGTACGATTTCGCCGTCATCCGGCACCGCTGGCCGCGGCGCGAAGTCGCCAGCGGTCCGGCCAACATGTGGCGGTACGCGCCGGTGCTGCCGCCGGCGGAAGCGAACGTGGTGACCCTGGGCGAGGGCTGGACGCCGCTGGTCCGCACCAAACGGCTGGGCGCGCGCATCGGCGCCGACCAACTCTGGGTGAAGGACGAAGGGCTCAATCCCACTGCCTCCTTCAAGGCGCGCGGCCTTGCCTGCGCCGTCTCCATGTGCGTGGAACTCGGCATCAAAAAGGTGGCCATTCCCTCGGCGGGCAACGCCGCCAGCGCCATGGCGGCATACGCCGCCGCCGCCGGCATCGAGGCCCACATCTTCATGCCGCGCGACGTGCCGCAATCCAATTACCTGGAGTGCAAAGCCTACGGCGCGCACGTCACCCTGGTGGACGGGCTCATCTCCGATTGCGGCCGCATGGTGGCCGAGCAGGGCCCTAAAGAGGGATGGTTCGATGTCAGCACCCTCAAGGAGCCGTACCGCATCGAAGGCAAGAAGACCATGGGGTACGAAGTCGCCGAGCAGATGGGTTGGGAACTGCCCGATGCCATCTTCTATCCCACCGGCGGCGGCGTCGGCATGATCGGCATGTGGAAGGCGTTCGACGAAATGGAGAAGCTGGGCTGGATCGGCAGCCGGCGGCCCAAGATGATCGCCGTGCAGGCCGATGGCTGCCAGCCGGTGGTGCGCGCCTACCTGGAAAACGAGCCGCGCAGCCGCTTCTGGGAGGGCGCGCACACCCTCGCCAGCGGCCTGCGCGTACCCAAACCCCTGGGCGATTTCCTGGTGCTCAACGCGGTGCGCGAAAGCGGCGGCACAGCCATCGCCGTGAGCGATGAGGACATGCTCGAGGCCGGCGTGCACATGGCCTCTGACGAAGGCATCTTCGCCGCGCCCGAAGGCGCCGCCTGTGTGGACGCCGCCGCCCGCCTGCTGCGCTCGCGCTTCCTGAAGAGTTCGGACCGCATCGTGATCTACAACACCGGGTCGGGCCTGAAGTACCCGGAAGCCTATTCCACGCGCTTCCCACGCTCCGCTTCCGGCGAGCAGGATAAGCTCGGCGGCCTGATCACGCCGCGATGAAAGATCTCGCTCTGCGCGCGCTCGATGCCGTGGCGCGGCGCGGCGCCACCTACGCCGACATTCGCGCGGTGGACTCCCGCGAGCGCGCCTTCTCCACCAAGAACGGCAAAATCGGCCACCTCTCCATCGCCGAATCGCAGGGCATCGGCATCCGCGTGCTGGCGGACGGTTGCTGGGGCTTCGCCGCCACCGATCGTTTGACGCCCGCCGGGATCGAGGCCGCGGCGGCGCTCGCCCTCCGGATCGCCCGGGCCGGCACGCTGGCGCGCACCCACGAAGTGGCGCTGGCGCCCGAGGAAAAGTACCAGGCCGTGTGGACCTCGCCCATGCAGGTGGACCCGTTCACCGTGCCCGTGGATCGCTGCCTCGCCGTGCTGATGGCTGTCGACCAGGAATTGCGCCACAACCCCGGCGTCAGCCTGGCCGAGGCTTCCATGCAGTTCGAGAAACGGCGGCAGGTTTTCGTCTCCACCCTGGGCTCTGTGATCGACCAGACGCGTTGCCTTTCGGGCGCCGGTTTTTCCGCCCTCAGCTACCACGATGGCGAGATCCAGAAACGCTCGTTCCCCAACTCCTTCGGCGGCCAGTTTCAGTTGAAGGGCTACGAGCTGGTGGACGAACTACGCCTCGTCGAGAACGCACCGCGCATCGCCGAGGAGGCCGTGGCGCTGCACTCCGCCGCCCAGTGTCCCGAGGGCGAAAGCGACCTGATTCTGGACAGCACGCAACTGGGTTTGCAGATTCACGAATCCATCGGCCACCCCATCGAACTGGACCGCGTGCTGGGCAGCGAGGCCAACTACGCCGGCATGAGCTTCCTCACCCTGGATCAGTTGAACCACTTGCGCTACGGTTCCGACATCGTCAACGTGGTGTGTGACGCGCGCCAGCAGCACGGTCCCGGCCTCGGCACCTTCGCCTTCGACGACGAAGGCGTGCCGGCGCAGGGCAACGACATCATCCGCCACGGCCGGTTCGTGGGCTACATGACCTCTCGCGAAACCGCCGCGGCAGTGGGCGCGGCGCGCTCCAACGGCTGCATGCGCGCCGATGGATGGGCGCGCCTGCCCTTGATCCGCATGACCAACGTGAGCCTTGAGCCCGGGGAGCAGACGCTGGAAGAGGTCTTCGACGTGGATCGCGCGATCTATATGGAGACCAATCGCAGTTGGTCCATCGACGACAAGCGCTACAACTTCCAGTTCGGCTGCGAGATCGCCTGGGAGATCCGTCACGGCAAGCGCACGCGGATGCTGAAGAACCCCAGCTACAGCGGCATTTCCACCGAGTTCTGGAATGCCTGCGCGGCCATCGCCGGCCGCGAGCACTGGACGCTGTGGGGCGTTCCCAACTGCGGCAAAGGGCAGCCCGAGCAGGTGATCGGCACCGGCCACGGCGCCAGTCCCGCCCGCTTCCGCAAAATCAAAGTAGGGAGTGCCTATGTGGCATAAGGCTCCGCCTTGTGCATCCGAGCGCAGCTCGGACGTAGCATCCGCGCGAAGCTCGGACGTGCCCCATGCCGGATGACCTCTTCCAGCAGGTGCTCGACGCCGCCCGCGCGCTGGGCGTCACCGGAATCGAGGCCATCGTCAGCGAAGAGACGCAGGCGCTCACGCGCTTCGCCAACGATGCCATCCATCAGAACGTCTGCGAGCAAAGCACGCAGCTTTCCGTACGCCCGGTGATCGACGGGCGGACGGCGCGCGCCACCACCAACCGCCTGGACGGTGACGGCATCCGCCGCGTGGTGGCGGAGGCCATCGCCATCACCCGTCTCACCGAGAGAGACGCCGATCTGCCGCCGCTGGCCGAGCCTTCGGAAATCGAAGACGTGCCGCGCTATTTCGACAGCACCGCGCGGGCCACGCCCGAGGATCGCGCGCAGGCCGTGGCCGAGGCCATCCACGCCGTGTCGTCCGAAGGACAGACGGCGGCCGGCATCTATTCCACAGGCGAGAGCCGGTTCGCCTTGTACAATTCGCGCGGCGTGGCGGCGAGCTACCGCGAAACCATGGCGCGCTTCTCCATCACCGCCATGGCGGGCGATAGCTCCGGGTGGGCCAAGGCCAGCGCCTGCGACCGGCGCGCCCTGGACCCGGTGGCGCTGGCCCGTTCGGCGGCGCGCAAGGCGGACGGGTCACGCCATCCGCGCGAACTGCCCGCCGGCCGCTACACGGTGATTCTGGAACCGGCCGCGGTTCTCGATCTCGTCGGCCAGATGTTCATGGATTTCAGCGGCACGGCCCTCGCCGACGGCCGCAGCTTTCTCAAGGACCGCGTCGGCCGCAAATTGTTCGGCGAGAACATTACCATCCACGACGATGCGCGCCACCCGCTGCAATCCGGCGCCGCCTTCGATGCCGAAGGCGTGCCGCGGCGCCGCCTGACGCTGGTGGATGCGGGCGTGGTGCGCGAAATCGCCTGGTGCCGGCAGGCGGCCGCGCTCGCCGGCGTTCCGGCCACCGGACACGGCTTCCCGCTGCCCAACGAAATCGGCGAAGCGCCCATGAATATCGTGATTGCCGGCGGCGATACGAGCGTGGAAGAGATGGTGGCGGCCACCAGTCGCGGCGTTCTGGTGACCCGCCTCTGGTACATCCGCGAGGTGGACCCTTACGAGAAAATTTTCACCGGCATGACGCGCGACGGCACGTTCCTGGTGGAAGACGGCAAGGTGTCTGCCGGCGTGCGCAATTTCCGCTTCAACGTAGGGCTGTTGGAGATGCTGTCCAACGTCGAAGCCCTGTCGCGCGCCGTCCGCGCCTCGGGCGAGGAGACCTTCGACATGGTGGCGCCCGCCATGAAAGTGCGTGGCTTCAACTTCACCGAAGTGACCCGGTTTTAGCGCCTTACTTCACTCCCTGCATCAGCCGCACTGTCGGCTTGATCAGGATGGCCAGCACCACCGCCGCCAGGATGCTGAAACCGGCGACACTCCCGAACAGGTGCGGCAGCGGCATGGAGCTGTACATCGACGCCGCCTTGCCCGCCAGCCAGTTGCCGATGCTGGTGGAGAGGAACCAGATGCCCATGATGAATCCGCCGGCGCGCGCCGGCGCCAGTTTGGTCATGGCGCTCAACCCCACCGGGCTCAGGCACAACTCGCCCAACGTCTGCAGCATATACGTGCCGGCGAGCCAATAGGGCCCAACCTTCGACCCGCTGACTACCATGTACGCGGCGGGAACCAGGATGGCGAAGGCCAGGCCGCCGAACAACAGGCCGAAGGAGAATTTGCCGGGGCTCGATGGCTCCCTGCGGCCCATCGCCAGCCAGATCCAGGCAAAAACGGGCGCCAGCACGACCACGAAGATCGGCTGCAGGCTCTGGAACCAGCTCGCCGGGAACGCGTAGCCTAAGAAGGTGCAATCGGTGCCCCGTTCGGCGAAGAAACTGAGCGAGGACCCGGCCTGCTCGTAGGCCGCCCAGAACAGCGCCGAAGAGACAAACAGCACCAGGATGGCGGCGCAGCGCTTGCGTTCCACCGCCGACCACTCTGCGAAGAAGATCAGCCAGGAAAACACCACCACGGAAATGCCCAGCAGGCACCAGCCGAAGGCGTCGGAGATCATGGTGGCGTTGAGTTCGACGACGCCGCTCATGCCGAGCGCGGCCAGGATCGCCAGCACGGCCGCCCCGATGCCCACGGCGCGAATCGCACTCTTCTTCTCGCGCAGATCTTTCTCGGCATCGCCCGTGGAGGCCGGGTGCAGGCCCGCCGACCCCAAATGCCGGCTGGTCATAAGGTATTGGACGATCCCCGCCAGCATGCCCAATCCCGCCACGCCGAAACCCAGCCGCCAACTGATGCGCTCGCCCACGTAGCCGCAGAAAAGCGGCGAGATCAGCGCGCCCAGATTAATCCCCATGTAGAAAATCGAAAATCCCGAGTCGCGGCGCACATCGCCCTGCACATACAACTGCCCGACGATGGTGCTGACGTTGCCCTTGAGCAGCCCCGTGCCGCATACCAGCAGCACCAGGCCGAGATAGAACGACGCTTCCGACGGCACCACCAGGCAGAACTCGCCGCACGCGATCAGAATGCCGCCAATCAGCACGGCGCGGCGCTGTCCGGTGATGCGGTCGGCAATCCAGCCGCCGCCCAGGCACATCAGGTACACCATCCCGGTGTACAGTCCGTACACCGCGCCGGCCTTGGAATCGGCGAAACCCAGACCGCCGTTGGCCACCTTGGCGGTGAGATAAAAAATCAGGATGGCGCGCATCCCGTAGTAGCTGAAGCGCTCCCACATCTCGGTGAAGAACAGGGTGGCCAGTCCCCGGGGGTGGCCGAAAAAGCTCGTATCCGCGCGGGCGGCGTGCAAAGATGCTGCGTGATCTGAGGGCGATGCCATAGGTTGTCCGGCTTCGTCAGTGTATCATCCAGCCGCGGCAGAGCGCGGCACGCAGACCACAAGACCACAAGCCGACGATCTGTCCCGTTTTTCCACTCCTCCGCCGCCCCATCCAGGTCCGATAGGATCAAATGGCCCACCACGTGCTTGCTTTCACACTGACTAACTCCAGGAGGGCTCATGGCTAAAGGCCAGGTTGCAATCACCGTCGAGCGCTGTAAAGGGTGCGGGTTCTGTGTCGAATTTTGCCCCACCCACGTCCTCGCGCTCTCTTCCGCATTCAATTCAAAGGGTTACCATCCGCCCCACGTCGTCGCCGGCGAGAAGTGCTCGGGCTGCGACCTCTGCGGAATGTACTGTCCCGATTTCGCTATCTTCGGAGCTCGCAATGCACGCTGACCCGAAAGGTGTTCTTACAGGTGTCCATTTTCTCGACGGCGACCACGCCTGTTGTGAGGGAACGCTCGCAGCCGGTGCGCGATTTGCCGCAGGTTATCCGATCACTCCCTCCACCGAAGTGGTCGAACGCTTCGCCTGGAGAATTCCTACCGTCGGCGGCATCTTCATTCAAATGGAGGACGAACTGGCCGCATCTATCGCCATTCAAGGCGCGGTTTGGGGTGGCGCCAAGGCCTTCACCGTCACTTCCGGCCCCGGCTTCTCCCTGATGATGGAGCACATCGGCTACGCCGCCATCACCGAAACCCCCTGCGTCTTCATCGACGTGCAGCGCGGCGGACCCTCCACCGGACTGCCCACCCTGCCGGCGCAGGCCGATATGATGCAGGCCCGGTGGGGATCGCACGGCGATTACAGCATCATCGCCCTGTGCCCCAATTCCCCGCAGGAATGCTTCGATCTGACCGTCACCGGCTTCAATCTGGCGGAAGAGTTCCGCGTCCCCGTCATGATGATGCTCGATGAGTGCGTCGGCCACATGACCGAGAAGGTGATCATCCCGGAGAGCGATCAGATCGCCATCACGCCGCGCCGCTACACCCACCAGTCGCCCGAAGAATTCCGCCTCTTCAAACCCAGGGAAGACCTGGTCCCGGACATGGTAAAAGCCGGCGATGGCTACAAATTCCACGTCACCGGCCTGACCCACGACGAGCACGGCTACCCCAGCATGAACGTCGAGACCCAGGACAAGCTGGTGCGCCGCATGCAGGACAAGCTGAAGCCGTTCACCAATGGCCGCGCCCTTTTCGAAGGCGTCGACCTGGATGACGCCGAAGTGGTGGTGGTCTCTTACGGCATCACTTCGCGGGTCGCCCAGCGCGCCACCCAAATGGCCCGCGCCCAGGGCGTTCGCGCCGGCATATTCCGCCTGATCTCGGCCTGGCCTTTCCCCGAGCAGCACATCCGCGAACTCGCCGGCCGCGTCAAAGCGTTCGTGGTTCCCGAGCTCAACATGGGCCAGATGGTCCATGAAGTGGAGCGCCACGCCGCCGGACGCGCCAAGACCATTTCCGTACCGCACGCGGGCGGCACCGTACACAAACCCGAAGTCATTCTGCAAGCCATTCTGGAGGCCGCCCGATGAGTGAAGCCATTCTCGATGTCCCTTTGAACGCGACCAACCCGGTGGAGCCCTTCCTGCGGATGGACCGCATGCCGCACATCTGGTGTCCGGCGTGCGGCATCGGCACCACGGTGAACTGCTTCGCCCGGGCGCTGGAAAGCTCCAAGCTCAACCTGAATAAGGTGGCGATCGTCTCCGGCATCGGCTGCACCGGCCGCGTCGCCGGGTACGCCAACCTCGATAGCTTCCACACCACCCACGGACGCGCCATCCCCTTCGCCACCGGGCTCAAACTTTCAAACCCGGAACTGCAGGTGGTGGTCTACTCCGGCGATGGCGACCTGTTCGCCATCGGCGGCAACCATTTCATTCACGCCGCGCGCCGCAACATGGACATCAAGGTGATCTGCGTCAATAACCTCACCTACGCCATGACGGGCGGGCAGACCGGGCCGGCCACGCCCACCGAAGTGATCTCCGCCACCTCGCCCTACGGCGTCTTCGAGCCTTCCTTCAATCTGGTACAGCTTGCCGAAGCTGCCGGCGCATCCTACGTGGCGCGCTGGACCACCTACCACGTCAAACAGCTCAGCCGCGCCATGGAGGAGGTGCTTCACCGCAAGGGCTTCTGCTTCATCGAAGTGCTCTCCCCCTGCCCCACGCTCTACCAGCGGCGCAACAAGATGGGCGATGGCCTCGACGCCATGAAATTTTATAAGCAGGTCAGCAAGGTGCGCAACGGCGCGCCCACCGGCGAATGCGCCCTCACCAGAGCGGGCGAAATCGTCGTGGGCAAATTTGTCGATCGCGAGCGCCCGGATTACCTGGAACTCCTGCAACATCAGATGAAGGAAACATTGGGCAACCGCTACGCCGATCCGGAGATAACCACATGCAGCGAGGGCTAACCAAACTAGGACTAACGGAGATTCGCATCGCCGGCTTCGGCGGCCAGGGCGTGATTCTGGCCGCCGCCGTCGTCGGCAAGGCCGCTGCCATCTTCGAGGGCGGCTACGCCACCATGACGCAGAGCTTCGGACCGGAAGCCCGCGGCGGATCTTCCGCCGCCCAGGTGATCCTCTCCGGCGAGCCCATCCTCTACCCTTACGTCACCCAGCCGGACATCCTGGTGGTGATGAGCCAGGAAGCCTATGCCGTCTTCTCCAAGCAACTGAAGCCCGGCGGCATCCTGATTGTGGAGCAGGACCTGGTGCGCATCGATCACCCTCCGCAGGGCGTCCGCTTCTATGGCGTACCCGCCACGCGCCTCGCCGAAGAACTCGGCCGCAAGGTGGTGCTGAACATCGTCATGGTCGGCTTCTTCGCCGCCGTGACCCACATGCTCGACCCCGACAGCCTGCGCCAGGCCGTAGCCGATTCGGTCCCTCCCGCCATGCAGAAGCTCAACCTGCAAGCTTTCGACAAAGGCTTCGAGTATGGCTCCGAACTGGTCCACCGCATGACAGAAAACGGCGAAGTCGAACCCTTGCTCCTCGAAACCGAGTCGTAGGCGGACGGCAGCCGTGGCGTTCCGGGCCATGAAATGAAAGGCGCCGCACAAATCGCGATAATCCTGGGGCTGTTCGCCGGGACCGTTCATGGCGCCGGACTGGTATTCGCGGCCCAACTGGGCGGCAGCGGGCAGGACTTCGCGACCGCGGTTACATCCGACGCGCAGGGCAACGTCTACGTGGCCGGGCTAACGTATTCACCCGATTTTCCGGTTACGCCAGGAGCGGTACAGACGAAGTTCGGCGGCACCTGCGACGCGTTCGTCGCCAAGTTGGGGCCGGATGGCAAGCGGATCTGGTCCACCTATCTGGGCGGCATTCTGGACGATTGGGCCACCGGGGTGGCATTGGATAGCGCCGGCAATGTGCTGGTTACCGGATGGACGCGCTCGGCGAATTTCCCGCTGGTCAACGCGCTGCAAAATACGCTGAACAACGGAGCCACGGACGATTACGATGCCTTCGTGGCGAAGCTCGACCCGAACGGGACGAAGCTGCTGTATTCCACGTTTCTGGGCGGCGCGGCGGACGATGGGGCGGCCGGCATCGCCGTTGATTCCGCCGGGAACGCGTACGTGGCTGTGAGTACGAACTCCGCGGCCGGTTTCCCCGGCACCCAAAACGCGCCCGACCTCTGGGGCATCGTCGTCAGCAAACTGAATCCTCTGGGCGCGCTGGTTTACTCCTTTTTCCATCCTTACGGCACTGCTGGGGGAATCGCTTTGGATGCGGGAGGCAGCATCTACGTCGCGGGAACGTCGTCATCCTACAATCCCTCTACCGCCGGGCAAACCTTTGGCCCGCCCGGCAGCGCGCAAGCCATGGTATGCAAGATTTCGGCCGACGGAACGAAGAAGATCTACGAAACCGCTCTCGGCGGCAGCGTACAGGCGGATGCAACGGCGATTGCGGTGGATAGCGCGGGCGAGGTCTTTGTCGCGGGGAGCACGTCGTCGGTGGATTTCCCGCTGGTGAAGCCGCTCCAGAGTTCCCCGGGCGCGCGTCCGCTGTGGAAAAGCAACGATAGCGGCGCCACCTGGGCGCCGATGGACGATCTGCCGTTCGCGATACCGCAGATGTTGGTAGTGGACCCAACGGTGCCCACCACCCTCTACCAAGCCAGCGGGGATCTGGGCGTCTTCAAGAGCGTGGACGGCGGCGCCACCTGGAAAGCCGCCAACGCCGGCATTGCCGGCACGAACATGCAGGCGCTGGCCATCGATCCGGTGCATCCGCAGACCTTGTACGCGGCGCAGACACTGTATTCGGCCACAGGCGAATCGTCGAGCGCCATATATAAAACGGTGAACGGAGGGAATAGCTGGACGGCGATCGATTCGCCGCCGACAGCAATTGCCCAACTCGCGGTGGATGCGCAGAACGCCAACATCGTGTGGGAGATTGGCCTCCCGCCCTTCTTCGGCGCCATCCGAAAGAGTACCGACGCCGGCGTCACCTGGAACTCCGTGAGTTTCCCCGGACCCCTCGAATCCATGGTGCTCGACCCGCGCGTGAGCGGCAACCTCTTCGCCATCGCGGGCTTCGTGTTCTGCGGTTTCGGCTGCACCAACAATCCATACCCGATCCCGTACCTCTATCGCAGCGTGGACGGAGGCGTCGATTGGATCCGGATCCCGTCGGTGACGCCCACCGGCCCCTTGATCGTGGACGGGTCCACCAACCCATCGACGGTGTACGACGGCCTCGCCTTTCGCAGCGTGGATGGCGGCATCACCTGGCTCGCGATCCCGCCCCCGCCGTTTGCGATCCCCGCCACGCTCGCGGTGGACTCCAGTGGAACGCTTTATGCGGCGGCGGGCGCCCAGGGCATTTATGTTTCGCGCGACCACGCGCAGACGTGGACCCTGGTTGGTTCCTTCATTCCGCCGCCGACTTCCTTACAGGGCGTTCCAGGAATCGCCAGCCTCATTCCAGCCGGATCTGCCGGCACGCTCTACGCCATCAACAACCAGATAACGACCAGCGGATTCGTCAGCAAGCTGAGCGCGGATGGATCGAGTCTCGTGTACTCCACCTACCTGCGGGGCCACGCCTCCGTGGAGTCGTTCCCGTTCTTCGCCGCCGAGCCCGGTGTCTTCCTGACGCAGAATTGGATCTCCGGGATCGCGCTGGACGCGGCGGGGAACGCGACGGTGGCCGGCGGCACGCGCGCCACCGATTTCCCGGTAGTGACGCCGGCGCAAGCCGCCAGCGCCGGACTGGCGGACGCCTTCGCGGCGACGATATCGGCGGATGGCGGCAAGCTGAACTACGCGACGTATTTCGGCGGTTCCCAGGACGATGGCGCGCTCGGGGTGGCGCTGGATGTGCAGGGTAATGTGATCCTTGTGGGACAGACCTGGTCGTTCGATTTCCCGATTCCGGGCGGGGTGCAGCCGCCCACGGGGTATGGCGAGGCGTTCGTGGTGAAACTGGCGCCGCCGGGACCGCCGGCGATCCGTGCCGTGCTCAACGGCGCCAGCTACCTGCCGGGCATCGAAGCCGGATCGTGGGTGATGATTCAGGGCACTAATCTGGCCAACACGAATCCGGGGCGCACCTGGCGGAGCGATGAGGTCGTGGGAGGCAACCTGCCCACGTCGCTCGACGGCGTGAGCGTGGCGATCAATGGCAAGCCGGCCTTCGTGTATTACATCAGCCCCACGCAGATCAACGTGCAAGCGCCTTCGGATAGCGCGACCGGCGCGGTCAGCGTGGTGGTGGACAACAACGGCAATGCGAGCGCTCCGGCGACGGCGCAACTGCAGGCTGTGGCGCCGGCATTTTTTATGTATCCGGGGACGAACTATGCGGTGGCGTCGCGGCTGCCCGATTGGGCGCTGGTGGGTGACCCATCGGCAGTGCCGGGAACGGTGGCCGCGGCGCCGGGCGACACGGTGGTGCTGTGGGGCACGGGGTTCGGCGCGACGAATCCGGCGGTAGATGCGGGCACCACGGTCAGCGGCGCGCCCGCGGTGGTGACGGCACCCACGGTGACGGTGGGTGGGGTGGCGGCGGTGGTGATTGACACGGTGCTGACGGCGGGAAGCGCCGGGTTGTACCAGGTGACGATACAAGTGCCCGCCACGGTCGCCGGCGGCGCAGTTGCGGTACAGGCATCGGCCGGGGGCGTGCAAACGCAGGGCGGCGTGCTCCTGTATGTGAGTAGACCATGAGGATGCGGCTCGGTGCGCCTGGGGGACGCCGGCTTGTGGCGCGGGCGGAGAAGCGGGTCGTCCGCCCCACCAAGAATTATTGAGGCCCGCGCAATACAGTGACAAGACCGCTCCCGACCCCAAAGGGGTACCCCGGTCGCGGCTCCGATGTGCTTTCACGCGAGCCTCAGTAAGCGGCATTGGGCAGGAGTGCCTGCTCCACGGCGAGCGGTTGTTCAGAGCGTCTGGTGCCGGCGGCGCAAGGACAACCAGAAGACCAGGCCCAATCCCGCCGCCAGCAGGACCAGACCCCAGGCGCCGAGTGCGGGGGCGGCTGTGGCAACCGGATTGGTGATAGGGGTCGCGGCAAGCGCTCCGGCGGCGGTGAGGAAATTGGCCACGGTATACCCCTGGCTCGCGGGCGTGTACGCCACCGAGACGCTGGTGAGCTGCCGGGTGGAATCCGGAGCCAGGTTCACGCCATAAATGTAGGCGCCGGATGCGTTGACGTTGGGGACCTGGTAATTGGAGTTGGGGAAGCCGTTGCCAACTCCGCCCTGGCGCGACATGGCGGGCGTGAGCGCGAAATACGTTCCGGCTGCGCTTGCGGCCGTAGAGCCGGAATTAGCGCCGCTGTACCAATCCGGAAGGGTGACGCTGGACAGCACGGTGGGTGAGCCGGTGGAATAATTGAGCGTAATGTTGAGATTTGTGCTGCCGCT
>Ga0182030_10010186_pt1 | contig 19148 bp, 22 predicted proteins | sample 812S3MmetaG_FD_121299 | JGI IMG/M metagenome (GOLD analysis project Ga0182030, IMG submission 121299) | Permafrost microbial communities from Stordalen Mire, Sweden - 812S3M metaG (Illumina Assembly) | ecosystem: Environmental > Terrestrial > Soil > Wetlands > Permafrost | place: Sweden... | reverse complement strand
TTCAACCATTTACGACCAGGTCCGGTCGCAGTCGTGGTATGCATCGAGCAGCGGATACCAGCACGGCGACTTGACCAATACGACGGACATCACCATAACAGACTAGTTCGAAAGTTACGAAAGAGGTTAAGACGATGAAAAACAGACATTTGGCTTTAGCGCTTCTGCTGACTTCGCTCTGCGGCAGCGCCTTCTCTCAATCCGTCTCGGCGCCTCAGCTTCCGCCGGGCGCCCTTGTAGGCACGCCTTCAAACCCGCCAGGGGCTTCGGCGCTCATACAACCACCGGCTTCTTTCACCGCCGGGCAGAAACACAGGTTCGGAACGGTGCAGGCATACATGGCCTTCCCTAGCCCTCTACAGTGGGGAGATCAATTGCTGGCAGGGATGGGCGACGAAGCCGCTGCCGACCTCCTGATTATGCTAGCAAGCGCGCCTCCTCTGTCGGTTCCGCAGATGCAAACCGCGATGGACATCGTCCACAAGTCGTTCTTCATGCCACGCGCGATCCAGAACGTCGCGGACAGGAAGCCGACTGCGTCTTTGGCTCTGTTGCAGAAATTTCAGGCTACAGCAGTGGACCAAACGCTCAAAGAACGAATTGCAGCAGAAAATAACTTCCTAAATGCCGTGCCGAAGACATTTCCTCCGCTCCAATTGCCCGCCAATCTTGGGCCTCCTCCGGCCGCCGGCACGACTCCGTTCAATTAGTTGAATTTAACTAACCGCGATCTGCAGATGGCACATTCAAAAAAATGCGCCATCTGCGCTCTACGGGGCCGGGCGTCCTATCCGGTGGGCTGCAAGTGTCTGAGCAGGCCATCTTGAGGGGGTAAAAGGGGACGGTAAGAGGGGACCGACGACATTTCTCGGATTTACGAAAGCGATCCGCTTATGAAACCAGACGACGTGCGCTGTTGCCGCAGCAGCGTATTCAGATAAGCCTGCAAGCGACGGTCGAGATCGTTCATCGCCTTCTGGTTGCGATCCGCGATCTCGATCAGCGCGCCGAACTGGCGCATTTAAGAAACCCGATTATTGCTTCACTTCCGGGCCCAGCGCAGCACGCTGCACAATCTCGATGCGCGTGCCCCAAGGATCCGTGATGTAGGCAATGGTGTTGCCGCCTTGCGGATTCGTGCGCGGCCCCTCATCGAGCTTGATTCCTTCCGCCGCGAGCTTTTTCAGGAAGGCCGCGTGATCCTTCACGTCGAAGCCGATGTGATCGAGCACCCGCCCTCGCGTCGGCGCCTGCTTGCTATCAACCTTGGCGAAGCGGATCTGCACACCGGGAAGATCTACGACAGGCGCGTTGTTGCGGGTGCCGGTTTTCCCTCCGAAGGTCTTTGCATACCAGGCCTGCGCCTTGGGGATTTCCGCCTCCGTCAGCCATAGATGAACATGCTCACCACGGATCGGCACGCCCTGCGTCTTGTCTTCCAGAATCTCCATGCGCACGCCGTCCGGAGTCTCAACGTAAGCCTGATCTACCCTGCCGTTGGTGCCCGGGAGCACTTTGACGCCTGCGGCTTTCCATTGCGCCACGCGCTGTTGGACGTTATCGACGATGAAGCCGACATGGTTCACCACCGAACCTGGCGTGCCTCCATTTCCCTTCTCCGTCCCCAGGACCAAATTAATGTACAGCCCCGGAAACATGATCAGCGGATTTCCGCCGGGCATAAACAACTTGCCGCCCATGGCAAGAAAGAGTTTCTTGTCCGCTTCCACATCCTTCGAAGCCAGGTGCCAGTGACCCATCGTCACGCCGGCCGCATTGAACGGCGCTGGTTGCGCCGCCGCGGTTCCTTCCGTCAGCGCCGAAGCGAGCAATAGAGCTACGAGCATATTTTTCACAGAGCCTCCCTGTTGAGCCGGACTTCAGGTTACACAGCTACCGAAGTCTACTATAATTCCGGCTCGATGAGACGGCCTTCTGCGATGCCCAGCGAATGAAATAAGCCCAATCAATCGCATTTGATGATTGACAGGGATATTCCTCCCGAGCTAATATTCTCCATTCAGTGGCCGGAAAGAGGGAATCGTGAAGATCCTGCAGATTGCGCCCATCGCACTGGGCTTCAGCCTGATCGCGAACGCCCAGGCGGGCGGCGGTGCCACGGGCGTCGTCTACACTTGCGACCCCAGCATTACGGCCGTCGCAGGGTTCTGCAATACGCTTAATACGACCATCGCCGGAATTTACGCCAGTACTTTCCTGAACGCGAATGCGAATATATATATTACGTTTGGCTCGATACCCGGCGACAACGGCGTCGCGTACCCCTCCGCTTACCACTTAACGTACCCTGCCTATCGAACCGCACTACAGCAAAGTCTCACCAGTCCCAATGACGCCATCGCTTTTGCGTCCAGCGTTCCGGCGACGAATCCCATCAATGCCAACGACCAGGTCAGAGTCGCTGGTGCGCTGATGCGGGCGTTGGGGATGAGCATAACGGACGGCCTCACGTCGGACCACGCCAGTTCTTGTACCTTGGGCGCCGCGGGCTGCTACGACGGCGTGATTGTGCTCAGCAGTGCGAATCAAGCGGCCGGAACCTGGTTTTACCGCAACGGAATCATCGGGGGCAGTCAGCTCGATATCTATCGCACGGTTCAGCACGAGACCGACCATGTCCTCGGCTGGGACTCCTGCGTCGGCGGGTGCACCTCCGATGCCGGCGTTACACTTTTCGCGACACCCGACTTGTTCCGCTATCAGAGCAACGGCTCCCGCACCTTCGCCCCGGGCAACAATGGTCCTTGTGCGAACGGCAACGTCGGCAATGCCTGTTTTTCTTTGGACGGCGTTCATTATCTGGAGCAATTCAATAATTTGTCTGGTTCCGACTATGCCGACTGGGCCCTCAATTGTAATAATTATCTTGTCCAGACGGATGGCGGTTGTTTTGGAATATCGGGAGTAAATATCGCTCCCAATGCCGAAATAGCAGCGCTCGATGTCATCGGCTACACGCTGGCTGGGTACGCATCGTCCACCGCCTATTTCTCCGATCTGGTCTTCGGCGGCGGTTTCCAGAGCACGCTCACCTACATTAATTACTCCACGCAGGCTGTCACGTGCACCACAACTTTTCATTCCGATGCCGGCGCGCCGCTCTCCATCCCCTTTCAACAAGGATCCGTTTCCACCCGCACCGATACTCTCCAGCCCGGCCAATCCATCCACGACCAGACGCTGGCCAATCTGACGGCGGCTTCCGTGGAAGGCTGGGCGCAGGCGTCCTGTACCGGTCCCGTGGAAGCCAGCCTTCTGTATCGCTATTACACGAATGGCGTGGCAACCTCCGAAGCCGGAGTGAACGCCGAGACCGCGCCGACCACCTCCTTCGTCACCTTTGCGCAAACTGCCACCGGCGTGGCTTACGCCAATCCTTCCCCGAACCTCACGGCGACCGTCACCTTCACCGTATTCAGCGGTGCGGGCGTCAAGCTCGGGAGCACCACCCTCACCCTCGCGCCGCTCGCGCACGGCTCCTCCAACGTAGGGCCGTTACTGGGACTGGCCAGCTTTACTGGAATGTTGGAGATCACCTCCACCATCCCGATCATCAGCCTCTCGCTGAATGCCGAGGCGTTTCCCGTCATCTCTTCCCTGCCTCCCGGCGACCTGCCCGCGGGCTTCGTCGGCGGAGGCGGCCAGACCAACTATTATTTTTCCGACCTCGCCTTTGGCGGCGGCTTCCAGTCTACGTTCACGCTGATCAACTACTCGGCTCAATCGGTGACCTGCGTCACGAACTTCTATTCGGATGCCGGAGGGCCGCTCTCCGTGCCGTTCGCGCAAGGCGCCGTTTCCACGCGCACCGATGTCCTGCCCGCGGGTGCCTCGATTCACGATCAAACGATTGCCAGCCTCGGGGCGACGACTGCCGAAGGTTGGGCGCAATCTTCCTGTACCGGCGCGATCCAGGCCAGCCTCTTGTACCGCTACTCCACCAACGGAGCGGCCGTCTCGGAGGCTGGAGTCAACGCCGAGACCGCGCCCACCACGAAGTTTGCGACCTTCGCGCAAACCGCCACGGGCGTGTCTTACGCGAATCCTTCCACCACGCAATCGGCGACGGTGACTTTTAGTGTGTATAGCACGGCGGGAGCGAAACTCGGGAGCCAGATCGTCACGCTCGGGCCTCTGCAGCATAGCGCCGCGAACCTCGGACCATTACTCGGACTCACGAGCTTTACGGGATTCGTCAAGATCACTTCGACAATTCCCATCATTAGTTTGTCGCTGAATGCGGAAGCGTTTCCCGTGATCTCTTCTCTGCCTCCAGGAGACCTGCCCAGCCTGACGACGCTCGTGCCTTGAGCAATAAGGGATTCAACAAGAGACACTCAGTGAATTTCATGTTGTGTACGCGTGACGTCACTCGTCTATAACGAGGCACCTAAAATAGAAGGAGAGACCAATGGCACGCACACCCATTCATCCCGGAGAAATCCTCGCCGACGAACTTCAGGAGATCGGCCTTTCGGCCAAGAAACTGGCCGACGTGATCGAGGTGCCGCCGAACCGGCTGTAGCAGGTTCTCGCGGGAAAGCGAAACATCACGGCGGACACGGCGCTCCGCCTGGCGCAGTATTTCGGCATGTCGGCAGACTTCTGGATGAACCTGCAGAGCGCCTATGAGCTCGACGTGACGCGCCAGCAAGTGGGCAAGGCCATAAAGCGGATCCCCAAGCGTACAGCGACGGCGGAGCCTCGGCCAGCGGGGTAAATGTCAGAAATTTCCGTCAGCCTCGGTTTTTTGATCTAATATTGGCACACACTTACGCCAACAATCGAATTCTCGGGACACGTGTTTCCGCACCCAGCAGTTCAGATCAGCGCTACAGGCGCACCCACGGAGTGGAATGACGCAAACTTACGTTTTACTTATGCATTCCGCATCGAAAAATCTATCGTAACGATCACCTGCCAAGTAGAGCAAATAACAGATGTCAGCCTGAACTATATCCATCAGATTGTCGCTGTCCGCGTTCGCGGGGTTATAGACGCCATAGCCTTCTCTCGGGGGACCGGCTTGCGGCTGTTAATCGACTACTGCAGATTGCCCGATCAAAAGCCACGGCCGCTAAGGAGCGGCGACCCGGCACTCGCCACGTTGTGCTCAATCACAGAATTGGAAGTTATTCGGCTAATCGAGAAAGAAGGGCGGATACTCAAGCCACTTAACGATCTAACCGAAACTCTGTCGGACCCTTTAGATTCGTTCGTAAACTGCCAGCGCGCCATAGAGGGAATTGGGCGCCTTATGTCTGACTCAGAAGAACGAAAGGTCCGATGGGAGTATTTACGGAACAGTCTGAACCTAACTAGGACATATCTGGATTTCGTCTCTGAACGTTCAGTTCCAGACAGACATGGGGCGACGGGGCCAGTAAGCATGAGGGACGTTGGAGAAGCCCAAGTGCGCGGATGGACGACGATGAATAGATTTCTTGAATTCAGGAAGCGCAATAGCGTCAGACTTTCACTTTCGGAATTCCCTCTGCTGTAAGCTTTCCCTCCGAGATGCCCATCATCGTCCCCTACATTGCAAAAGGGGACGGACGACTTTTCTCGGATCTGTGAAAGCGATCCGCTTATGAAACCAAACGATCGCGCCTACTGACGCCGCGGCATGTTCGGCTCGGCCTGCCAGCGACGATTCGAGATCATTCATCGCCTTCTGATTGCGATCCGCGAGCTCGATCAGCGGAGGGCTCCCTTAAAGACCCGCTCGAGGAACATTCTGGAAAGTTCCTCGAAATTCATAAAATCGCGGCCATACTGGTTCAGATATAACGTGCCGTTAGTATTGACTCGAAAAGTGAGGGTTCCCGACCATTCGGAGACCGCAGGCTTGCCGCCCGCATCGGTGCGGTACTGGAATTCAATCGCTTCGCCGGAGACGTCCAGGTGCACATGGAGCGAAACGTCCGGGAGACTGGGACGCACTACCCGAAAACCAGTGGGGAACTTTTCCAATATCAGCGATCCGTTGGGATCGTGCGCAAATTCGTGCTGGAATCTGAGAACATCTGCCTCGACAGTGGCCAGGAGACCATCCCAGAAGCGTTGACTGTTAGCCGCAATTACCTGGGCTACCTGCGCCCGGCTATGCTCTCGTTTGAGGAGCATCCGGTCATGCGTCTTTGCTGCTTCGGCCAAGTCACTAATCCAGTCACCAGCCATTTCTCGTTTTGCCGTCGCCTTATCCGTCAATCGTGCCGCTCTTGATACGCTGTCCATTGCAGGCCGCTTGGCTCCCTCAAAATCTCACCCCATGATGTTGATCCCGTCGCCGTCAAATCAGCTACTTGCTCAGCTCTTGGGAGTTGTCCCCGTCGGAGCCGCAGCAGCCGGAGCCGGAGTAGTCGGAGCTGCCGCTGGTGTTGAACTAACTTGGGCGGCAAGAATCCCCAAGTCAGAATCTACATCGGCTATCGATATTCCGAGACTCCCGGCGATCTCTGAAGGGCTCTCGCCTTCTGCAAACAGCTGGCTAACCTGTGCGGGCTGTGAGAGTACGACAGTGTCCGCTGTCCGCGTCGATGGTGCGGCCTGCGAGCCTGCCGCGGGTGCGGAAGCCGTCGTATTGGCCGGTTGATCGGGCGCTACGGGGGAAATGGAGGACATCATAACGGATCTTCCTTTCATCTTACGTATCGGCGCGAATTGCCTGACCTGAGCAGAAATTTCTATACCAGGAACGACAAGTCGGCTTGTGGAAAGTAATTCTTGCATGCGACACCTCCGATCATGCTGCTGATTAGCGGGCGGCTATGAGCGTGGATTCGGCCGACGAGGCGGAACAGGTTCTGAAAGTACGGCCACCGACGGTGACGCGCAGCGGTCACCTGACCAAATCCGGTCTTTTGTTTGATCGGGACAAACGGATAGAAAGAGCCTTCAACAGACGCCATCGCACGGCGCGCAAAGGCTTTTTGAATAGCCCCAGTTCACCCGAGCGTCGGGCTCCAGATTGCGTACTAATCAGCGTGGAGAGAAACAAACAAATAAATGAAACCCTTAATGTTGTCCATAGCTTTGTTTTCGATTTTGAGCACAGGATGCGAAGTTGTTCATGGCGGCGGCGGTACTCCCGGTCCTGCCGGAGCCGTGGGGGCGCCCGGTGCTTCAGGGGCCGCCGGAAATGACGGAGCAACTGGTGCAGCGGGCACCGATGGAACGAATGGTCGTCACGGTACACCAGGCGAGACAGGAGCGCCCGGCGCCGATGGCGCGAATGGTCGTCACGGAACTCCCGGTGCGAACGGTGCCGCGGGCGCCGCGGGTGCGAACGGAGCGCAAGGTCAACCGGGCAATTAGTAATTTTTGTAGTAATTTTTGCACGGGAATTCACCGGGCCGATCAAGGTATCTGTGGGCCACCGGACAGCCTTGATTGGCTCGGGGCGCTATCGCTGCGGCACGCCAGCGATTCGTTCGACCTCGGCCTTCATCGTATGCGAAACTCGCAAAACGCAGATGGAACGCGAAGTGCACAATAAGCCGTATGGAAAATCCAAAGAAGTGCGCCCACCCGAGTTGCCGCTGCGACGCCGGCGAAGATAGTGATTACTGCGGCACGTATTGCGAAGGCGGAGCGCAAACCGCCGATATCCTTTGTCCCTGCGGTCATCGCGATTGCCATGAGCCGGGCCGCAAAGTAGGTTCTGGCGCGAATCCGCTTGCACCTCAGAGATGAGCGTGAATTCGGGCCGCGCAACATGCTCCGCATGGACAGCAAAAGAAAGGTGGAATCCCGATGAGCCGATTATCGACCTTCTTCACGGACGCTGACACCGAGTTCGGAGTCTTCTATCCAAAACATTATCTGCTGGCTGTTTTCCCGAACTTTGCGGATGCCGAAGGCGCAAAGGAGCAACTCAACCGCTCCGGACGTCTCAAGGAAGACGCCATTTCCGTGCCTGGGGAAGAAGTCGTCCGTTTCGCGGAAGATCATCTCCTCAAAGACGGACTATGGGGCGCGATGATGACGGAGTTATCCCGGACGTTCGGGACGGAATCCCTGTATGCAGACCGAGATCTGGCGGCGGCGAAAAAGGGCGCAGGATTTGTCGCCGTGCACTGCCTGACAGACGAAGCCAAGAGCGCGGCGTGGAATATCCTCGAACCCACGCATCCCCTGGTGGCCCGCTACTATTCTCTGGGCGGAATTGAACATTTTGTCGGGGAAAACTAGTTCTAGAACGAAACAGACTGCGATCTGCGGACTCACATTTCAAGGAGATTTATCGATGAAAGCGACACTGGTGAATGAAAAGAAGCGTCCGTTCGTGAGCGATATTCGGGAACTTCGTAGGCGTGCTCGCGTCCACATGGAACAAGGAGCGGTCACGACCGGCTACACGGCCGATCGCGAAACGGTGATTCGTATCCTCAATGAGGTCCTTGCCACCGAAATCGTATGCGTGCTTCGTTACAAGCGCCATTACTATATGGCCACCGGAATACATGCTGAGTCGGTCGCGAAGGAGTTTCTTGAGCACGCCCACGAAGAGCAAACCCACGCCGACATCGCTGCCGAGCGCATCACTCAATTGGGTGGCGAGCCGAACTTTAATCCTGAAGGGCTCGCGCTGCGCAGCCACTCGGAATATGTCGAAGGCAAATCTCTGCTGGATATGGTGCGGGAAGATCTCGTTGCCGAGCGCATCGCGGTGGACTCTTATGGCGAGATCATTCGCTATCTGGGCAACGACGACCCCACGACACGCATCGCCATGGAAGCTATCATGTCCAAGGAAGAAGAGCACGCCGACGACATGAAGAAGCTGCTCGAAACGTTGGGCGAGGATGAAAAGCGGCTCGCCGCACGCGGCTAACGAAGACGTCTCGTCCCATCAGCGAGGGGAGACTGAATGCGGAAAGGAAGTTCATGCCCTACGTGAAGGTTGGAAAAGAAAATTCCGGCGACATCAATCTGTACTATGAGGACCACGGCTCGGGAAGGCCCGTCGTGCTGATCCACGGATATCCGCTGAGCGGCGCATCCTGGGAGAAGCAGGTCGAGGCGCTCCTGGCTGCCGGGCATCGTGTCGTCACCTATGATCGCAGGGGATTCGGCAACTCCAGCCAGCCGGCAACCGGCTACAGCTACGACACCTTCGCCGAAGATCTGTTTAGACTCGTCACCCAGCTTGCCTTGCAGGACTTCGCGCTGATCGGCTTCTCCATGGGCGGCGGTGAAGTGGCGCGCTATTTGGGGACGTATGGGTCGAAAGGTGTGAGCAGGGTCGTATTCATTTCCTCGGTTCCGCCCTTTCTACTGAAGAGGGCGGACAACCCGGAGGGTGTGGATGGCAGCGTTTTCGACGGCATCAAAAAAGCTGTTCGCGAGGATCGTTACGCCTTCTTCACTGAGTTCTTTAAGAATTTCTACAATGCAGATCTTCTGCTGGGCAAGCGCGTCAGCGAACAGGCCATCGAGGCAAGCTGGAATGTTGCCGTGACTTCTTCCGCAATAGCCAGCCTTGCTTCGGTCGACACCTGGCACGAAGACTTTCGCCAGGATCTGGCCAAAATCGACGTCCCGACGCTGGTCATTCACGGTGATGCGGATCGGATTCTGCCGATCAGCGCTTCCGGACTCAGAACCGCCAGGCTGATCCAGAACACTCAGCTACTCGTGGTCCACGAGGGACCCCACTGCATCACCTGGACTCACGCGGACGAAGTGAACGCCGCCTTAGTGAGCTTCCTCGGCGAAGGGATTGGCAAGCGTGTGGTTGCCACCGCTTAAACCAAAACAGCCGCTTAGTGACATGTTGCCACGCATCATGTGTAATTGCTTTCTAGATGCGGCCCACGCGTCCGGGAAGGCTCATGCCGTTGATTGCGCCGCTCGCCGGCGCAAGCAGATCGTCAGGTTTGTCGGCTTTCCCGCTCTTGTTGCCCCAGGTCCAATACAGCCCGAGGTAGGCGTAATTTTCCTTTTGTCCAATCGCCGTATGTCCATAACAGAATAGGAGCTGAAACCCGGGGTCGCGGAATTTGTAATTGCCTCCGATATCGACCAGCGTCGCTGCTTTCGTCTGCGCTGTCGCCAGTCCTTCGGATCCGTGATAAAAAATCTCGGTTCCCAGCGTCACCTTCTTGCCAAGATCGCGCTGCAGCAGCCAGCCCGCGAAGGGGAAATTCTTGTAGCCAGGTGCGTTTATCAATGTTGCGCCACCACCTCCGTAGGTCGTCCACGGGCCAAAACTCTTCTGAGCCCACAGCGGAACCTTGTACCATGTCTTGCCTACGCCCAGACCTTTCGCGGCGTTACCGGTCGGAATCTCGAACATCGTAAATGTCCCGATCATGGGACGATGTTTCGTCTCCTGGACAAAACGATATTTGATCCCCAACTCGATGTCTCCCAGACCGAATTCTCGCGGACCCGCACCGGCAGGGGCTAGCGCGGCATTGTTGGCGGGGAAAATCGCCGTGGCGGGAATAATGGCATGGAGGTGGACGTTGGGAAGCGCACCCCAATTAAACTCTACCCCGGGAGCAACGGTGTCGGTTTCAACCGCAGTGCCGTCGGAAGCTGCGAATATGTAGAACTCATAGTTCTTGAATGCAATGGGCTCAGGATCGTCTGTTTGAAACGGGGGACCCGCCAGCCCGGCCGGCGCCAGTGAGACCAAAATGGCGCACGTTGCCACGATTTTTAGCGCGCTGATCTCATATATCGGTCTACGCTGATCCATTGCGTCTTCGCGGCTCTCCTGGTATCCGGACTCAACTTCAGGCTTTCGCTATGCCCAGCGGCTCGGAAATCATTTCAATTCGTTTTGCGCTCCGTCGCCGCGCCGGCAACATGACGCGATTCCACCACCTGAGCAGCGCCGCACTATAGAGGATAGCGGGTGCGAGCCCGAACAGCATCTGCGATCCCATTACCGGTGGCGTTACGTTTTTGCCCCCGCCCAAGGAAAAAAGTTTTCAATATCGGAAAAGTTTTCAATATCGGAGAAGCCGTCAATATGGATCCGTAGGGGCGTTAGTCTTCTGATCCGCCCCGGCGGAAGAAGGCAAACCCAGCGATCAAGCCAATCGCAGTCCCTAGTGCGAGACTTGCCACCGGGTTCCTTTTAATGGCCCGCCTCAATTCTGTGACAAGGTCGTCTCCGTCGAAATTACGGATCAAGTTGGCACCGGAGTCCAGTTTCTCTCCGGCTCCGTTGGTCAGATCACTCAGGGCCGCTGCCCCCTGGTCTCCGGCGCTGCGAACCGATTCGGCGGCGCGCTCGAGGGATTCTGCGGCTTGTTGACGAACTCCGTTCGTCGTTTCTTCGATCGTGTTAGCTTTTCCGTGCATGTTACGCTCCCTGTCCCGTGACGCGAGGCGACGGCTTATCGGACACGAGAAAATCGGCAGCCGCTTCGCCTGCGGACGCGATGTCGTCGGCACCGGTCTCGTTCAATAGTTCCTTGGCCTTCTTCACCCATTCCGAACTATCGCAATGCACGGAAAGGAGGATGCCACCCTGTTTGATGCGCCCTTCGTAACGCTTGGCTTCGTACTCGGGCATACCCATACCGATGAGCGCGCCGACAATCGTGCCGACCGCCCCGCCAACGCCGACACCCGCAAACATCGCCATGATCGGACCTGCCGCAATGAAAGGACCCAAGCCGGGAATCGCTAACAGGCCGATGCCTGCCAACCATCCCAGGGCTCCTCCGACGACCGCTCCGGAACTGCCGCCCGTAACCGCGCCCTCCGGCGCTTTGGTTTCCTTTTCAATGGCGAAATCTTTTGAACCTTGATTTTCCGGGAACAAAACGGAAATATCCGTGCTCCGGAAGCCACCCATCTTCAACGCTCCCACCGCCTCTTCGACACTGCCGCGATTCTTGTATAGACCGTAAACAGCTGTATTGGTTGCCATGACATATTCTCCTTGTCAGGCTTCTATAGGGAGCACGTCCGTAGCCGATTTGAGCCCTCAAGACAGCACGCCAAGAATCCTTGTTATAGCCACAGACCGCGGTCATAGCGAAAGACGCAAGCCTCGTGCGTCTAAATCCGCTGACCGTACAAGGTCATGTGATCAAATGCGGTCAATTCCGGGGCCCGAACGTGGATTGGAGTCGCATGGCGCTGCAATGCGGAAGAGTGGTCCGTCGCGTGCCCATTTCTCGAGATAGGAGTTATTCAAGGATATGAAACACCTTCTCATTCTCAGCGGGATGCTAGTTGTTCTGTGGCCGCTCACTTCGGCACAAGGCGCGGAAGATGGATCGGCGAGCCGAATCGCCGAGGAAGTGCGGCACCAAATTGTGACGCTGCCGGGTTACCGCGTTTTTGATTTCCTGGCTTACCGCATTGACGGGTCGAAGGTGAAGTTGTTCGGGCACGTGACGCGCTTGGCGCTGAAAGGCGCTGCGGAAGAGGCGGTGAAGAGCATCGCAGGCGTAACCGGCGTCAGTAATGAGATCGAAGTACTGCGGCCATCCCCTACGGATGAAATTATCCGGTTCGCCGTCTATCAGGCGATTTATTCGAGAGAGTCGCTGCAAAAGTATCAGCTCGGCGCCGTGGCGCCGATCCACATTATCGTGGAGAACGGTAACGTGACGCTGGAGGGCGTCGTGAATAGCGCAGGCGACAAGGACTTGGCCGGACTCGCCGCGATGGGTGTCTCCGGAGTATTGAAACTGGTCAATAACCTGAGTGCGCTTCCCGACGGCTCGGGCATCATGGCGCGGGTGTAAAGCATCGTCCTGGTCGGGCAAGAGGGGAAAGACGCATGTGGGTTGCGGACGTTTCCCGTCCGCTATCTTTGGTGATAGAGGGAGGTGCCCGATGATAATGCGCATCGAAAGGGATTCGATGGGCGAGATTGCCGTGCCGTCCGAGGCCCTTTACGGAGCGCAAACCCAGCGCGCAGTGGAGAACTTTCCCATCAGCGGCCTGCGTCTGCAGCGGGACTTTCTTCGCGCGCTCGGGCTGATCAAGGCTGCAGCTGCCAAAGCCAATGGGCAACTGGGAGAGTTGCCGCTCCCGGACGCTCTCGCGATCGAGTCCGCCGCGGAGGGCGTCGCGCGGGGCGATTATGATGCGCACTTCGTCGTCGACGTGTTTCAGACCGGAAGCGGTACTTCCACGAACATGAACGCGAACGAAGTGATCGCGCGTCTCTGTGAGCAACGCGGACAAAACGTTCACCCCAATGACCACGTCAACCGCAATCAATCCAGTAACGACGTGATTCCCGCAGCGATGCATGTGTCTGCTGCGCTCTTGATTCACGACCGCCTGACTCCCGCCTTGAACCGTCTGAGTGGAGGTTTATCCGAGAAGGCCAACGCATTTGAAAATGTCGTCAAGATCGGGCGAACGCATCTTCAGGACGCAGTACCGATGCGCTTGGGGGACGAGTTTGGTGGATATGCCAGGCAGGTGCAGGCCTCGGCGGAGAGAATCGAAGCGGCGCTGTCCGGGATCTACGAATTGCCGTTGGGCGGTACGGCCATCGGGAGTGGCCTCAATGCGCCGCCGGAGTTCGGCCGGCTCGCGATTGCACACCTTGCGGCCCGGACGGGCCTGCCGTTTCGTGAGGCCCTGAACCATTTCGAGGCGCAAGCGGCCAAGGATGCGGTGTGCTTTCTGAGCGGCGCGCTCCGCGTTTGTGCCATCGCACTTTCTAAAATCGCCAACGATATCCGCTGGTTGTCATCCGGCCCACGCTGCGGGCTGGGGGAGCTCCGTTTGCCCGCCGTGCAGCCGGGCTCCAGCATGATGCCTGGAAAGATCAATCCGGTGATCGCCGAAAGCGCCATGATGGCCTGCGCGCAGGTCATAGGGCACGACGCGGCTATCGCGTGGTGCTGCGCGTCGGGAAATTTCGAGTTGAACACGATGATGCCTCTGATGGCTTACGATTTACTCGATTCGCTGGGATTATTGAGCGCCGCGGCCGGAAACTTTCTGACACGCTGCGTGCGCGGCATCGAGGCGGACCGCGACCGCACGCTGTGGTTCGCCGGTCAGTCGCTGGCGAACGCCACGGCGCTGGTTCCGGAGATTGGGTATGATCGAGCATCCACCATCGCGCAGGAAGCCTATCGCAGCGGCCGCACGGTTTACGAAATCGCGCGGGAGAAGAGCGGATTGCCGGAAGAAGCACTCCGGCGTCTGCTGGATCCGAGCTCGCAGACTGGACGCTCCGCCGTAGGAAAATCAGATAGCGACGGGCACCTGCTGACGCCGGACGAAAAGGTCGACTTAATGTCCGAGGAGTCATTCCCGGCCAGCGATTCGCCAGCATTTTAGGCCGGAGTAATCGGGCTAAATTAGCCGAGCGGAAAAGAGTTGCTCCTGAATGACTGGTCCCGGCAACACGATTACGATCAGCCATGCGCGTCCGAACCAGTCTCGGATGAGACATGGATGATTGGATATGTGGATAAGCGGATCCCGGCCTCGATCGTCTCTGCCGCCGCGAGTGCGTCGCGATAGAGTTGCGCAGTATTTACGCCCTCGCAATAAGGCGCATAGGCCTGAAGCTTTCCGATACCCTTCCGCAGTTGACGGACGGCACCTATGTTATTCGCGCGCTGGGAATGATAGAAACCTACGGCGACGTGAATAAGCGCCTGCAAAAACAATCGCCGAGGTCCGCGTTCCAGCCGCCACGCTTCCTCCAGTACCTCATGGCATCTGAAAAACTCGCCGTCATTAAAGAGCCCGATTCCTTGCAACAACTGGTTATCCATCGCTCTGTTTCCGTGATGTGATTATCCGGCCACGCGACGTAAGTTTCAATTAGCATTGGTGCGACGCAATATGCTGCTCGAAAGCGATTCCGGCTTCATCCACTTTTGTTCGGCAGGCTGCTGCGTTTTGCTGGAAACGGTAGTATTCCGCCGGATTGTGGGCATCCAGTCGAGAACTCAAAACGATGAGCGAATCAAGGAAGGCCTCAGTTGCGTCTATGTATTCTTGCAGTAGTCTGGCCTTCTGCTTGCATTGGCTCTTTGGCTTACCCGCAGTCATTTAGGAATTTGAATTTTACCATGCCCTGATGTTTACACCACGATTGTCATAAGGAGGACTCAACCGCCCAGCGTTATTTCTTTCACCCCGCCGGCGCCTTTCCAGGAGTGCACCGGATCCGAACATCGATTCGTGGAAGCGCTTCCGCCGGTTACTTGCTGCCGGAAACTCTCCATCGCTCGCTTCGCCCTTTTAGGTAGATATAGCCAATCAGCACGGTCCCGGCAAGAGGAACGGCGTCCCATTTCGTAACCCAGATGTACGCCAACTTACCATCCTTTTTCGAGAGGGCGGCGAATTTGATACCGTCCCAGACTTGGCCCAAATTATAACCATTCGCTTTGAAATTCGAGTCCGTTTCCGCCATGGCCTCTTCCACGAATCTGAGTACCAGGAGGTTGTCATAGCCCCAATCATTCAAAACCGCCCGCTGTTGGCGAAACAGAAAGAGCTTGGGCGATAACCAGGAATGGACGCGCTCGTGATTCAAAGTCTTCAGGAAGGCGTCTTCATTCACGACCCCGTCCTCCATATGAGGGATTTCTGCCACTCTAATATCGCCCGCCTTGGTTTCGAGGTAGCCGCCTTTTTCGGCGACCCAGACCAGGCCGGGCTCCGCCCCGTCCGTGACACCCTTATGGCCTCCTTCAATCATCTGGACTCTGTATTCGACTGGTTTATAGAACAGCTCGCCGTCGTTGGCTGCGAGTTGCTGCTTCAGGATCGGGTTTGTTGCGAGTTGCTGCTTCCAGATCTCCGGCCCTTTCGCCAGCGCCTTGGTGAACAAAAACAAAGCCCCGGCCGTCGCTAATTGGGCCCAAGCACTTCCCCATGCCTGTGCGGCACGTTCGAGATCCGCCCGTGTATGCGCGTTATAAATGTTCTGCGCGATGTCAGCCAGAGTCGCGTCAAATCGCAGGACGCCGGGCACCACGCCGAAGGCTTGGACCGCTATCCGAAGCTCTCGCAGCCAGCCGATGCCCGGCAGCATGGCCGAGGCCACGATGACACCCATACTCAGGGCCATCGTCGTCAAGCTTTCCCAACTGAGCATGCCCTGAACCTGGCTGGTGACGCCCTGCCCCGCGTAGCTCCAGGACCGGATAAAGGCGACCCTCACTTTTCCCTCCGAATCCGCCGGCATCGGCCCAATACAGGAGCGCTTGTACCATTCCTGAAAACGGTTCGAATCCGTCATGCCGACCGCCTGGAGGAAATAAAAGTAGCGACCTTTATCCTGCCAGGTCATTCGGCTGCGACTGGTTTCGGGGCTAATGCGCAGCCAGATCGGATCATCGTTCGCGAGTTGCTGTCCGGGAAAACCTGCGGCCTTTTTCCGCAGATCCATGCTCGCCCGAATCTGTCCGATGGCGTAATAACCATCGTTGTTCATGCGTCCGATGTTCGGATATTTTTGCGCCAGAGCTTTCACCGTCGCCCAGGAAGCCGCAAACGGGCACAGCGTTCCTAGCTCGTCGCGCGCGATGGGGACCACCGATCCGTCCGAATATTTTTGGATCCGCTGGCAGGGCGGCTCCATCTGGTTCGCTGTGGGGCACTCCATGCACGTCTTCAGATCGTAATCATCGGGACTGTAGGCCATGGTCCTTCCCTCCGACCCGCCCATTTTACCGCTCCGCTCTTCCCGCGGGTGGTGGCGCCGGCCCCGATGAATGCAAGGATGATGGCGCAACCGCTGTTGCTGCCAATTTGAAAAGGAGGAGGTTTTAGATGACGAATTTCAATATTTCGGCGGCTGCCAAGTTGGTCGCCTGTCACGCAAAGCGCCAGATTCGATTTACGAACTCCGGCGCCAAGCCTAACGTCCCGCCAGTTGTTTTTGCGGGCGATGCAAAAGATCCGGCAAAAATTCCCGCACAACATTGAAAGCGGCGGTAGTGGCAAATGAGATGCCAGCATTACGCCCGATGCCGTCCACGCCTTCCCAACTTCGCGGCCCCCAAATACTGGAAGCGGCACTTGCCCCCAGCACACCCACGACGCTGGAGATGGAAAACGCCTGGCTGCCATCGGGATGCCGGGCGGTCACGGTATGACGAACTGCGTAGCCAGTCCGCGCCCATACACCCTGCTTATGGGAAGGGAAATACCGGTTGTCTTCGTGAAACAGCGCCGAAGTTCCGTAGGTAATGGTTTGACGCAGGCCGTTGTAGGCAAGATTGCTCTCGTAGCGCTCTCCGTAGGCATCCCAACCCTGCCCCCACTTCTTGGGGGTGTTCACCCATTGGCTGAAGCCTGCTCCGGCGGCCTCGGCCAACAACGGGACAGGACCCGCCATGCTGAACACATAGAGGTGAAAGCGCTTTTTCTCGGTCAATTGACGAGGTTCCGATGGACCCACAATCCCCATTACTTTTTCGATGACATTACTCTGGACGGCGTGCCCCACCGCGGCCGGTTGGTCCGCGGAAGGTGCTTCCGTCTGAGCCATGGCCAGCGGCAGCCACACAAACACAAGTGCGATTAATCGACGCAATCCCGGACGATGCATATCTTCTCGCAAGCAAACCTGCACGTGGAGGCCCAAAGGTCGCCATTCAACAGGGCGCGCCGCCAGGACCTACGGCTCGCCTGGCAGAGGCTTGTACATGGGTGGCGGAACACGCCGTTTCGAAGCCATCTGATAAGCCGAGGCGACCTTCAGAATCACATCCTCACGTCCCGGATCGGCGCGGAACACCAGCGAAAACGGTACGCCCGGCTCCGGTAGCGTCGTGGGCTCACTGTTGTTCGTCGGGATATATCGCTTTTTGTCGGCACTGAGCCGGTAGGTGGGATCATACACGGTGCGCACGTAGCCCGCAGGAATGAGCACCTCTGTGACGCCGGCGTGCGGGCCATAGCGGATTTCGCCGCGCACGTCGCCCGCCGCTTGAGGCTGTGGCGCGAGGCCGATCTTTCCGGGCGGCAAGGAATAATGCAAGCGTACGACCACGTCGAGCTTGTTCTCCAGCATCACTTTCATGTCGAGGCGCCGCAGCAGCTCGCGCAGCTTCAATTTGTGATCGACGCCCTGGCGCTCGTCTGGCGGCCGCCGCATGTCGTCGATTTCTTCCCAATTCTTGAACCCGGCCCGCTGGTCGTCGCCCCAGAACTTCGAGCGCAAGTTGAGCTCGTGGAAATTCACGAGCGTCTCGGTGAAACCGCGTTCTTTCCAATCGGCCGCGCGGCGCTCGGCATACTGCGTGAAATGGTAGCGGAAGGCGTTCGATTCGACCACCTGCTGGATATAACGGATGTTGAGATTCTTCGGCAGCGGTTCCCGTCCTTCGGCCAATGCCAGCATGTAATCGATCGGCGCCATGGTGCCCGTGCCGAAGACCTTTCCCGGCGCGAATTCGGTTGGCTTGATGCGCGCTACGAATTCCGGAAACTCAGGCTGGCCCGTGCGGTCCAGTTGATAGAGCATCTCCGGATAGAACAGGCTGATCATCTGCGCGAGCGCCTGATTGTAAGACGGCTTCATGTTTTCGATCTGCGGATCGTCCGGCCACAGAGGGTCGACCGATTCCACCAGCGTGGCTCCGAGATAGTCGCCCAACACCGTCTTGATCTCCTTGGCCGCCGCATCCACAATCGGCTCATCCGCCTTCACTCCCGGGAACTTCAGCATCGATTCGCGAATCACGCCAATCCGCATGCCCTTCAGCGAGCCTCGCGTACCGGGCTCGGCCGCGGCCTTCCCGAAGGAACCGGGATAAATGCTGGTTCGCGAAACGGTGGTAAAAAGATCGCGTGGATCGTAGTAGCCGTTGACGGAATCTTTCATGGCATCGAGCACCTTAGCCGAATCGCCGACGTAGCGGCAGTGAATGCCGGTGCGATCCTCGTAGATATCGGCGCCGATGCCGCCGCCGTGGAACGAGATCATCGCCTTGTGCGGCAGAATGAGCGCCACAGAGTTGTGATTCGCGGGGCCGCGGCAGCTCATGCTGGTTTCCTCGCATAAGCTACAGGTGACGAGGTTGGCGCTGACCGACGCACCCGATCCCGAGCTCGAGCCCAGCGATCCGGCACGAGTACTGTCGTAGGCGCTACTGGGATTCCCCGCCCACGAGCTGCGTTGATATCCCTGCGTCGACAAGAGAACTTTGGTGGGCTTA
>Ga0182030_10010185_pt1 | contig 19151 bp, 17 predicted proteins | sample 812S3MmetaG_FD_121299 | JGI IMG/M metagenome (GOLD analysis project Ga0182030, IMG submission 121299) | Permafrost microbial communities from Stordalen Mire, Sweden - 812S3M metaG (Illumina Assembly) | ecosystem: Environmental > Terrestrial > Soil > Wetlands > Permafrost | place: Sweden... | reverse complement strand
GCAGCGGCCTGGTGCTCAATCCCAAGGTTCTCACCCTGGGTTTTGCCCGCCGTGCCGCCACCTACAAGCGCGCCAACCTGCTCTTCACCGATCCAGAGCGCTTGGCCAAGATTGCCGCCGCGGCCGGCGGCTTGCAGATTCTTTACGCCGGCAAGGCTCATCCCCAGGACGAGCCGGGCAAGCGGCTTATCCAGGAGGTTTTTGAAGACGCCGTCAAGTTCTCCAGCGATCTGCTACGCATTGTCTATCTCGAAAACTACGCCTGGGATCTGGGCGCGCTGCTCACCGCCGGCGTCGATGTCTGGATGAACACGCCCCAGCGGCCCTACGAGGCCTCTGGCACCAGCGGCATGAAGGCGGCGCTCAATGGCGTCCCCAGCCTTTCGATTCTCGACGGATGGTGGATCGAGGGCTGCATTGAAGGCTTCACCGGTTGGGCCATCGAAGACGGAGCCGACGACGCCGAAGAAGCCAACTCGCTCTACCAAAAGCTCGAGACCGCCGTGGTGCCGCTCTACCTCGAGGCGCCCGAGAAATGGGCGCGCCTGATGCGCAACACCCTGGCCTTCAACGGCTCCTACTTCAACACCAACCGCATGGTCAAGCAATACACGCGCAACGCCTACTATCCCGTGCACCTGATCGAGCAGGCGAAGGTCGCCGAAGAAGTCTTCGCCGACTGAAGCCTACTTCATGGGCTGCCGGACGATCGTCTTCAGCTTCTCCGGCGCGGTCCGCCGAGGATCGCTCAGGTAGATCTCGTGATGCTTTCCGCTGAGCTCTTTTCCGGCCGCGTGGATGAAGTCGTGAATCCGCTGAATCGTTGGACCTTCGTCCGCGAACGGTCCCAAATAGAGAATCTGCGCGGACGTGCCTTCCTCAAGCGTCTCCAGGCGCACACTGTTGAGTGCCGCGGGATTCTTCTTTCTGCGCACTTCTTCGAAGGCGCCTTCCACCTGTTTGCATTCGATAAAGTCCGGCTGAAGAATCATCGCCGTCCACTTCCAGGTCGACTTGTCGGCCTGATGAAACACCCCCGGATCGTCGGCCCACCACAACCCCTCCAACGGCATCACGCCGTAGTCGACAGGCTTTGGGCTCTTCTTCAGCGAAAACTTCAGCGTGTAGGAGAGCGAATAGAGCGCTTCGACCGCCTGCTGAAAGGCCGGAGACGTGTTGGGGTCTCCCTCGCCGTCAACCATCAGGTAGGTGAGCGGGGGCACGTCAACCGCCGTTATCTTCGTAGCCGGCGGCTGGTAGAGATGTTTCCACTGCTTCTTCAGGTCGAGCTTTTCCATAACAACTCTCCGTAGCTGCGGAATGCCGCGGAAAGTATAGCTCCGCCCCCGATTCGACTGCAGTGACGTGCAGAGCGGGCTGACGAGGGGGCTATTGGTAAGCCCCCACCTTCTTGAAATCGCCGCCCTTCACAATGGAAATGGCCGCCGGGTCAACGTGGCGCTTGAACGCCGCACTCACCTGCTCCGGCGTGAGCGCAGCTACTTCGGCCTCAAGCTTCGCGTCCCACATCATTGTGCGGCCCCAACGCTCGCGGTTGCTCAGCAGCCCCGCGATGGATGCCTCTTCCGCGCGCGCGACGGAGCGCTGATCGAGCCAGGTCTTCTTGGCCTTCGCCACTTCGTCGGCGGTAAAGCCGTCCTTCAATGCGCGAGCCAGCTCCTCGTTGAAGTCCGCCTCGACCTTGGGCATGTTCTGCGGCGCGGCAATAGCCGACATGGAGAAGCCGCCTCCATCGTCCTTTGTGGGCACCGAGAATCCGCTGTAGGCGCCGTAGCTCAGTCCGTCCTTGACGCGGATGCGCTGAAAGAGCCGCGAGTTGGATGACCCGCCAAACACCATGCCAGCAATGGTGAGAGCGGGGTAGTCGGGATCGTCGTCGTTCATCTTCATCGACATTCCGGCAACGAAAAGCGCATTCTGCTTGTCGGGCGTTTCGATCTTGTCGTTGATCGCCTTTACCGGTTCGTAGGTATCGGGAATGCGCTCGTGGTGGCTCGTGCTCTTCCAGTCGCCAAAGAGTTCGGTTATGAGGTTCTTCATCGACTCGGGATCGAATTGGCCGCTGACGACGATTTGGCCCTCGCCGGGCCCGTAAAACCGGTTGTAGAACTGGCGCGCTTCATCGAGAGTAACCTTCTTCAAGTCCTCGATCTGTTCGTCGATCGTGGAAACGTACCGCGTGTCGCCACGAAGATAGCGGCTATTCATGTGGCGATTCAGGTTCAGCACGGCCAGCGCATTTGGTTCGGTCTTTCCACTTTCGGCTCTGGCGATGTACTGCTGCCGAATCTGCTCGAATTCAGACTCGGGAAAGGAGGGCTCGCGCAGAAGCTCCCTGGCAAACCGCAGCGAGCCGGCCAGGTTCGCCTCCAGCGTTTTGATGTTCGCCGAAGCGGAGTCGACTCCGCCGGAGACGCTCATTTGCGCTTTCAGGCGATCGGTCTCGTCCTGAATCTGTTGGCGGTTCTTGGTCTTGGTGCCGCGCATCAGCAGGGCCCCGGCCATGCTCGCAGCGGTGGATTTGCCGAACAGCGACTTCTCATCTCCGAACCGAATGTTGATCTGTGCCGCCACCGTGCCGCCGCGAGTCTTCTTTGGGAACATGACCAGCTTCATCCCGTTGGGCAGTGTCGTGCGGATCACGCGGGCTTCGATGTTTTGCGGTGTGGGATCGAAGACTTCGCCCTGCTGAACGGCCTCGCCTCCCTTGTAGTCCTTGAACCGCACAGCCGGGTCGGGCGAAGCGGGAATCTCGGCGCGATCGGGAGCAGCGGCCGGAATAAACTCGCCCAACGTGCGGTTCGAAGATTTCAGATACGCCTTGGCCACGCGCACCACGTCCTCCGGCGTGACCTTGCTTACCTCATCGCGCATCAGAAAAAACGCGCGCCAGTCGCCGTCGCCCGCGTACCCCCCAAGCATCAGAGCCATGGTTTGCGAATTGGTCTGCGCTAGCTCGATATTTTTCAGGATGCGTGCCTTGGCCCGATCGACCTCTTCTTGAGTTGGCGGTTCATTGGCGAAACCTTCGACTGTCTTCAGCAGGATCTGCTGGGCCTCGTCGATGGATTGATCCGGCTTGAGCTGCGCAAACGCCATCGCGGTTCCCGGATCGTGCTGGTCATCCGCGTTCATGCTGGCCCCCACGGCTTTCTGGGTGTCGACCAGAGCTTTGTAGAGGCGGCCTGTCTGCGGCGCTCCCAACACCTGCGCCATCACTTGCAATGGCGCCAAATCGGGGTGGAGGGCCGCGGGAATGTGATAAACCACCATGATTCCTTGAATGTTCCCTACGCGGCGCAGCATTACGGAGCGTTCCCCTTCCTGCGTGGGCTCCACTGTATACGGCTGTGTAAGGACGCGCGTCGGCCTGGGGATGGAGCCGATGGTTTCGGCCACCATGGCCAGGGCCTTCGACTCGTCGAACTGACCGGCGATAATCAGATCGGCGTCATCGGGCTGATAGTACTTGTGATAAAAAGCAGCCAGGTTGTCGATCGGCACCCGTTCCACATCCGTGCGGTTGCCGATGACCGTCTTGCCATAGTTGTGGAAGTTGTAGGCTGCCGCCATGACGCGCTCGTTCAGAACATTCAGCGGGCTGTTCTCGCCGGACTCCATCTCGTTCCGGACCACGGTCATCTCCGAGTCCAGGTCCGTCTTGAGCATGGTCATGTTCGCCATGCGGTCCTGTTCCAGTCCCAGCGCCCAGCGCAGGTTGTCGTCGCTGGCGTTGACGGTCTCGAAGTACATCGTCTGATCGAAGGAGGTTTGACCGTTGAAGTTGGAGCCCGCGCGATCGGTGAGGTCCTTGAAGATCACCCTGCCCGACTTGGCGCTCTTGAACGTCATGTGCTCCAGCAGGTGCGCCATTCCGGTCTCGCCATAGCCCTCGTTGCGCGAGCCCACAAGGTAGACGACATTGACCGTGACCTTGGGCTTGGAGTTGTCCGGAAACAAAAGAACATGCAGTCCGTTCGGGAAGGCGTACTCCGTAACACCCTCAATCGAGGTCACCTTCTGGACGCCTTGCGGCAACGTTTGAGCCAGGTTTGCCGCAGTCAGGGCCAGAGTTACGACGATAATTGCGAAGAGTTTCTTGAGGCGCATATTGACACATCCTTCCGAATTCCGCGGCCCAATTATATCGTGGCCGGTTCGGGACCTCATTGCGAAGCACATGTCTCTGCTATGCTGAATGGTTTACCTGAGTGGATTTTTTGGGTCAGGAGGAAGCCATGCCCGAGCATCGAGCAAGGAAGCATCATCAGGATCGGGTGGCGGAGACGCTGCGGCTGGAGATCGGCGCCATGATCGAGGGTGAACTCTCGGACCCGCGCATCGATTTCTGTTACGTCACCGAGGTGGCGCTGAATCCCGGCGGCAAGTCGGCGCGGGTTTGCGTGGCCGTAGATAGCTCGGTGAAGGATATTGCCCAGGCCGAAGTGAACACCATCGCCGGCCTCGAAGCGGCCAAGGGCTACATCCGTTACGAGTTGAAGGAACGCATGGGCGTACGCCATGTGCCGGAGCTGAGCTTTCTGGCGGATCGCTCAGGCCGTTTCCAGGCGCGCATCGAGGAGCTGATGGATCGCTCGCGCAAGCGGAAGAAGGCCCAGGCGGAACAGAAGACAGCGGACATGGAAGCTCCCGTCGAGTAAGGGCGCATGGATAGATCTCCCATCAATCGAGATGCCGGCGAACCGGCTGCACGGCCGGTTGAGGCCGGCCCAGGCCCCTCCATTGCGCCCATGACCGCCATCCTTCAGGTGCTGCGCAGCGGTGAGCGGTTTCTGGTCTGTTCGCACTCGCGGCCGGACGGCGATGCGGTGGGCAGCATGCTGGCCATCGGCATGCTCCTCGAACAGATGGGAAAGCGCGCCGATGTGGTCACGGCCGATTCGGTTCCGGCAGTCTATCGGTCGCTGCCGGGAGCAAGTAGCATCCGCTACGCCCTGCGCGTTCACGGGCACTACGACGCGGTCATCCTGTTGGAGTGCGACAGCGTGGAACGCACACGTTTGCGCGGCCTCGAGGACTTCTTCCTCATCAATATCGATCACCACCTCAGCGGCCGGTTGTACGCTCACTTGAACTGGATCGACTGCGATGCGGCCAGCGTGGGCGAACTGGTCTGCAGGATGGTGAGGGCCGCAGGCGCCACAATTACGCCGGAGATGGCAACCTGCCTCTATATAACCCTGCTCACCGATACCGGCAGCTTCACGTATGGTTCTGTCCGTGCATCGACATTCGAATTGGCGCGGGACCTGGTACTGGCAGGCGCCGATCCAGTTGCGATTGCAAGAGACGTGTGCTGGTCTACACCCACGTCCAAAGTACTTCTGCTCGGCGCCGCGCTCAATAATCTGAAACGCGAGGGCCGGCTGGCCTGGCTTTGGGTAACGCATCGGGATATGGTGCGCGCCTGCGCGGCAGAGGAGGACTGCGAAGGCATTGTGAATATCGCCGTGGGCATTTCCGGGGTTGAGGCCGCGGTGTTTCTTCGCGAGCTTCCGGAAGGGAGCCTTCGACTTAGCCTGCGCAGCAAGGGCAATGTAAACGTGGCTCAGATTGCCGAAAGGTTGGGCGGCGGAGGCCACGGAAATGCGTCGGGCTGTACTCTTGAAGGGCCACTCTCGCGCGCGCTCGACGAGATTCTGAAGGAACTTCGGATCGGCGTAGCCAGTTTCGCCGCAGGCGGTCCATAGCCGCCAATCCGGAAGAATCATCGAAATTCCAAGCGAATCTGATAGCCTTGTCCCTGTTGAAACTTGAGCACCAGCTACCCGTCGCTTGCGAGCGCAAGGCGTAGGGCCAGACCGGCTCCCCCAGCTGTTCCGAGTAAAGCTGAAGAGCGTCATTCTGCATGAATCAGGCTGCAGTGCGCCCGTTGGAGAAATGCTGAAAGTGGAAACCAACTTGGAAACAGCCGCTCCGGAATTGATCGATAGGCCTGGCAGGCGGCTGCCGGACTGGGCTACCGTCCGCGAAGTTGCCGTGTTTCTGATCTTTACCGCCTTCTTTCTGGTTTACGGGCTCACCCCTCTGCTGGGCGGGGACGGACTGGGACTGGTGGGCGCCGATGAGCCCCGTTATGCCCAGATTGCGCACGAGATGCTGAATAGGTTCGACGGCGCCCAAACCTTGAAGGGACGGTTGAGCGCTTGCGTCACTCCGTATCTCTACGGCCACCCATGGCTCGAAAAGCCCGCGCTCTATTACTGGCGGGCCATGTTTCTGTTTCAGGATTTCGGAGTTCACGACTGGAGCGCGCGGCTACCCTCCACCACCTTCGCCTTCATCATGATCGGCCTCATCTACCTGCATATGCGACGATTCCGTCCTGGCGGGCACCTGGACGCCGCCTTGATCACAGTGGCCTGCGTGGGCATTCTCGGGTTCTCTCGTGGAGCTTCCACCGATATGCAGATGGCGGCGCCACTGGCCATCGGATTGCTGGGCTGGTACGCCTGGTACGAGACCGACTCGAAGTTCTGGCTTTACGACATCTACTTTTTTACCGGCCTGGCCACTCTGGCAAAAGGACCGGTAGCGCCATTTCTGGCGCTCGCGATTATCGCCGCCTTTGCCTTGCTGCGCCGCGAATGGGCCATTATCCGCCGCTCATTCTGGTGGCCGGGGGTGGTGCTCTATTTCGCCATGGTGTTGCCCTGGTTCATAGCCGTGCAGCATCAGAATCCCACCTTCTTCCGCGAGTTCTTTCTGGAGCACAACCTGGAGCGGTTTGCCACAGATCGCTACGAGCACTCACAGCCATTCTGGTACTACCCGGTCGTCGTGGCGCTCGCCATGATGCCCTGGACGGTGGTCGCCGTTCGTGCTCTGGCCGACGGCATCCTGACATCGGTGGCCGAGTGGCGGGTGCGCCACTCCCACAGCGCTACGCCCTGCGCCAGCCGCCCTGGCGACGCCTTCCCTGAGTTCCTGGTCCTGTGGGCGCTTATTCCCATCGTCTTTTTTTCTTTTTCTAAATCCAAGCTTCCGGGCTATATTCTGCCCTCCATTCCGCCCATCGCAATTCTCACCGGAGACTTCCTGTTCCGCCGCCGGCAGGTTGGACTGAACCGGTGGACTCTGCTTGGCCACGCCCTGGTTTGCGGCGTCATGACCATGGCCGTGCTATTGCTGCCCTGGTTCGTGGCTCATGGTGCGCAGTTTCCGCCGGTTCACGCTCTGGTTGCCGCCCTGCTTGCCGCTCTCGGGGCCACGCTGTTGATTCTCATTGTGACGAAAGGCTTCGGTACCGCGCGGCTCCGGCTTGTTACCTCCGCGGTGATGGTTGTGCTGGCGCTCTTCCTTTACGGCATAGGCCCGGTCTTCGGCATTCCTGAGGTGAGCGCCACCAAACGCGTGATCCACCTGCTGGACCGCTCCTACTCCGCGCGGCCGCTGGCGTATAAGCTGGGCGAAATAGCTTCTGGAAATGAGACGGTCGCCGTCTTTCGCGTGCGCCGCGATGTGGAGTATGGACTTTCTTTTTATCGCAATCGCGAAGTGGTGAACTACGAGCACAGCGGCGTGCCCGACGAGCAGCACTTGCTTGTGGCACGGGTCACCGGACGCAAGGGTGTCGATCTGCAGACTCCCGCCGCGCTTGAAGCGTATCTGGAAGGCCGTCATTACGAAGAGGTTTTCAGTTGGCCGGAGCAGGGTCTGGAGGTCTACCTGGTAGGCCCCCGATAGGCGAATAAATCGCGCGTCAAGTTGCGGTTGGCGGCGACTCGTGTCAAAGTGTCCGGAAGGGTATTGCGGCAAGGCCGGCTGGCAACAGGCGCCGGATGAGCCGCGGGAGAAGAATGGCATCGAGTACTTCCAGCGAGATTCTAGACCTCCGGCACTTTGGGGCGCCGAGGCTGCGCTCTGTGCTGGAGGCAGAGGGGGAACTCTGGAAGCAGCGCCTGCATTGGGATTACCGGGCTTCGGCGCGGCTGCTGATGCAGTATCTGGACAACCGCATGTTGCCGGGGTATGCGGCGGTGGCGGCAGACCAGGTGATCGGGTACGTCTTCTGCGTCTACGAGGAGAGCAAGGCAGTCATCGGCGACGTGTTTGCCATGCTCGGCCAGCAAGACGCGCACGCAATCGAGGACATGCTGCTTCGGCATCTGCTGGAGCTGCTGGTGAATTCGCCGCAAGTTGACCGGATCGAATCGCAGTTGCTGGTGCACCCTTCGGGCACTCACTCCGCAGTGTTTCGAGATGCCGGGTTCGAGCTCTTCCGGCGGCTGTTCATGGTCCAGCCTCTCGAGAATCTCTGGAGCCCGCCAAAGGTCAACCTGGCGGCGGACCTGGAGCTGCGAACCTGGCGGGATGAGGACCTGGCCCCTGCCGCAAGGCTGATCTGCGAGGCCTATCGCGAGCACCCCGACAGCCTGATCAACGACCAATATCGCTCGGTCCACGGCTCAATGCGGTTCCTCAACAACATCGTTCGCTACTCCGGGTGCGGGGTGTTTTCCCCACCGGTGTCGCATGTGGTGGTCCACCGCACAAGTCGTGAGTTCGTCGGTCTGGTGCTGGGCTCGCGGGTGAGCCCGGAGAGCGGTCACATCACGCAGATTTGTGTGCATCCGGGGTATCGGAGGCAGGGGATGGCGCGGATGTTGCTCTCGGTGGCCGCATTTCATTTCATGCGCCAGGGGGCTTCGGAGATTTCGCTCACTGTGACCGAGGCCAACCAGCAGGCCATCGATCTCTATCTGGGCGAGGGCTACGCCTGCAGACACCGGTTCGACGCGGCGGTGTGGACGAGAAGCTAGTGGTTAGTGATTAGTGGGTAGTGGTTAGTTTTGGCTTTAGGAGTTTCTGCAGGCTAGGCGGGGCTTCGCGGCAGGCGCAGTGTTTCTGGTGCTCCCGATGCCACTCGATTCTCTGCTCCAGCGTGGCTTTGGGCGGCATTTTGTTGTTTTCGTGCCAGGTCTTGTTCATGGGCTAATCCAGATGCGCTGATCGGGGTGTGCCGATCAAGGTGCGTAAATCAAGGTGCGTAAATCAAGGTGCGCGGCTTAGCGGGCGATGAGGAACATGACCCAACTGATCACGATGGCCGAGCCGACGAAGAGGGTGAAACAGTAGACGCCGTAGCGGACCATGCGGCGCGGGGTTTCGCGCTGGGTGATGCCGAAGACGGTAGAGGCGAAGAGCGCGAAGAGCACAACTGCCGTGAAATGAGAGACATGGATCACTCGGGCTTCCTCCCGGTGCGCAGGTTGTGCGCGTCCACGGCGGCAATCACGTTGAGCAGGCCGGCGACGACGATGAACTTGGTGCCGTAGTCGGCGGTGGTGACCTGCACCTGATCGGCGCCCAGACCGAAGATCCGGCTGACGACGAAGAGCAGTCCGTTGCCCAGGTCGCCGACAAAGCCAAGCATCTCGAGGATGTCCTGCGCGCCGGTGTAGATCTTGCCCTTCATGGCCAGTCCCATGGCGAACATGCCGACGATGGAGACGGTCAGCAGCGCGCCGCGGCCCCATTTGCGCAGCAGAAAGTGTCCAGCGCCGGGAAAGAGCCATCCGGCGATGAGAGGGAGATAGACGAAGCCTTGCTTTGAGCTTTGGCCCTGCACGTTCTTGACTGGAGGGGTTGCCATTCCTTTTTGACTATAAAGCATAGAGGCAGTGGTTAGTGATTAGGGATTAGTGGTTAGTGACCGGCAGATGGTGGGTGGTGAGTGCCTGTGAGCGGTTGGAGGGCTGGGTTTACTGACCACTATTCAGTAACCACTATTCACTAACCACTATTCACTAACCACTAACCACTGTTTTTGTGTGCGTGGAAATACACGGGATTTTGCGAGAATTGGACATGAAGGCATATTTTGAGGTTTTTGCCGAAACCGGCGGGGCGTAAGTTGTTTATTTCCGGTTGGGCATTGGGCGATCTACGCGGAATTCCGGCGCAGTTTCGCGCGATTTGAGTTCATCGACAACTGATTGGATTGGATTGCCTTGGGGGGCGATGGCGGATGGGTGCGCGCGCAATGACGCGCTCATTTGCCGGCTTATAGGCAGACAGAGGAAAAATGCAGGGTTCCATGCGGACGAATTACCGGCGGGAGCTGGACGAGCGGATGCTGCCGTTCCGATTGGTGAGGAAGGGCAAGGGGAAGGCGGGCTGGCTGCGCGGCATCCGGCAGGCGGTGGGGATTCCGGTCGAAGATCTGGCGCAACGGATGGGGGTGAAGCGGTGGGAGATTCGCCTGCTGGAACTGGCGGAGGAGGGTTCGCGGATTCAACTCGGGACGCTGCGGCGGGCCGCGGAAGGGCTGGGCTGCGAGCTGGTGTACGGGCTGGTTCCGAAAGAGGGGACTCTGGAGGAGATGGCGGCGGAGCAGGCGCAGGCGCGGGAGAAGGCGAAGGCGCAGAAGCAGCAGGAGGCGAAGGAGCCGTTTCTCAAGTACATCGGTTGGCGGGAGAGTTTTCTGGGGGCGCTGCGGACGATTCTGCGTCGGGAGGGGTATCGGGTAAGACCGAGCAAGACGGACCGCGGCGTTGCGCAGGAGATGGCGGATTTTGAGATGAATCTGCGGGTGTTGAAGTTGGCGGGGATGCTGGGGCCGTTTATGAAGGAATTTATGGAAGGCGAGAATCAGAGATCAGGGAATGGGGAATAGGACGGGGCGATTGATCGGGGCGGCGGTGAGGGGCGGTATTGAGGTGGGGGTGGGATTGCTCGTCGGTTGATATATGCTGCGGCGTTTTTCGTTACGAATCTGGACCAGTTGCCAAAAAGGCGACGTTGCAGGCAGTTCATATCAGTTTGTGGACAAGGCTAGCCACCGGCAAAGAGGGAGGTAATCAAGGTTGCCGCAGGATGAGATCGCGCGCTTGACAAACATTCCTAATTACCTACACAATGCAGTACATATCGTGCTTGGTGAATTTGAATACGTTCTGATGACCGTAGCGGCTGGCCTGGGCGAGAGCGCCTATGGCGCGGCCATTCGTGAAGAGATTGAGAAGATAGCAGGCCGAAGCTGCTCGATTGGGGCTTTGTACACCACGATTGAGCGGCTGGAGAAGAAAGACCTGCTCAAGACGTGGATGGGCGAAGCCACGGCCCAACGCGGCGGCAGAGCAAAACGCATGGTGCGCGTGACGCCTAAGGGCATGCATGCGGCGAAGGAGTTTTACGAAGCGATGATGCGCGTAAGCCGTAACGCTTCATGGGCTACGGGCAAGCCGGAGCGTGCGTCATGAGTTCACTGGCAGAGATGGCAACGATCTTTCTTGCGCCGAAGGATCGGGATGCGGTGCTGGGCGATCTGGCGGAGACGGGTGCCAGTGGATGGAGTGCCCTTGGCTCTGTGCTGGGACTTGTGGTGCAGCAGCAGATGGAGCTTTGGCGCGCGTGGCAGCCGTGGGTTGCGAGCAGCGTGGTCTTCGCGGGGAGTTTGCTCTTACTGGGCGTGTCCTTTGGGCTATCGGTGGACTCGCGTCATATTCTGCGCGGCGAGCGTGGGTATGGCAGCGTGCTCTGTGAAGCTCTCCTGATGCTGTCGTGGGCGTGGACGAGCGGATTTGTGGCGGGGTCACTCTCTGGGAAGACGCGATGGGTGAGCGGCATTCTGTGCGCGATTCCGTGCCTCTCCTGTGTGCTTCGGTTTCAGGACACCTCTCTCTCGCGTCTGTGCGTGCTCTTGTTTCTGCTACCAGCTGTGGTCGGTGCCGTGCAGGGAGTACGTCGTGCTCGTTTGTCCCATAGGACAGCGCTCACGTTGGCAATAGCCATGACTGCGCTGATGTTGGTTTGGGGCGGCATGTACATGCGCAACTGGTTCTTGTTCCTGCCCGCGTGGTGGCTTGTGGCTCATGCAGAACGATCGAAACTCTCCAACGAAAAGGTGGCGGCATGAAGACGCAAGAGAAACAATTTGTAACGGTTCTCTGCGCACTCCTTTTGAGTGCGGTTTCCGCAGTCGCTCAAAGCGCTGGGAGCAAGAGCCAGATTGTGGAGCGAGTGATTCATTCGAAGAACTTTGAGGGGAACAAGATTGGCGTAAGCGCCGACCGCAAGCTGGTGGTGTATCTGCCTGCTGGGTATGACGGAGCGTCGAAGCGCTATCCGGTTCTCTACTTTTTCTCGAGCCCAATGGATGGATATCGGACGCTTTTCGATAAGAGCGGCGCACAGGCTCTGTTCGACCGCGCAATCGCGCGAGGTACAGTTCGCAGCTTCATCCTTGTCTCTGTGGATATGACGACTCCACTGGGAGCTTCGTGGTTTGTGAACTCTCCTGTAACCGGAAACTGGGAAGACTTTGTGGTGCAGGAGCTTGTACCCTATGTCGATGCCGGCTTCCGCACGATACCGACGCGGGATGCGCGCGGACTTGTGGGACACCATATGGGAGCTTATGGCGCCATCCGCATCGGCATGAAGCATACCGATGTGTTTGGTTCGATCTACGGCATGAATCCCGTGGGCACAGGATCAGGCGTGCAGATTATGGATTCAAGGCCCAATTGGGATTTGCTCGCGCATGCGGCTTCTCTGGATGAGGTGAAGAAGGATGGATTCTCTGCGATCTTCACATCGATCTTTCAGGCCCACTTGCCGAACCCGGAGAAGCCACCGCTCTATGTTGATCTGCCTGCGCATCTGGAGGGTGGAAAGTTGGTGATCGACTCGAAGCTCACCGCGCGATTAAGAGATAGCTTCTTTCTGGAGTCGATGATCCCGCAGTATGCGGACAGTCTGAAGACGCTGCGTGGTTTCAAGTTTGACTGGTCGCGCAACGATGCGATCTGGGACCACGTGTACTCGAACCATGCGCTCACGCACAAGCTGAATGAGTTTGGCATTGTGCACGAAGCCGAGGAGTACAACGGGCTTTGGGACGCGGACCCCTACTGGGGCGCAGAGGGTCGCGTAATTGCTGATGTGTTGCCGTTCTTCCAGCAGCATTTGGAATTCTAGTCGGGATTGGCACCGCGACTACTTTAGAGAAAAATCGATCAGTCCCGGTCGGCTAGTGGCCAGGAAACGGTGGCGACGAGCTAAACGGGGTTTGGGCGGGGCGGTTGCGGGCAGCCTTGTGCCCAATTTCGGGCAGACCGAGGGGATGGAAGCTTTCGGTTTGGAATTCAAATTGGTTGCCGGGCCGGATATCGCCGAAAGGCAACCGCAGATCCCTCGGCTGCGCTCGGGAGGACAAACCGCTTTTGTTGTTTTGGGCGGCTAGCAAGGCGGGATGGTTGGCGTGCGGCTTCGCCGCGCGGATTCACTTCAAAAAGAAAATGGGGAGGGATCAGAGATCAGAGGTCAGAGATCAGAGATCATGGATCAGAGATCAGAGATCAGGGATCAGGGATCAGAGATTAGAAAGGCTCCTTGGTTGAGGTTCTGCCTGTCCCACCCAAAGCGCACAGAACACGCTTTGGATGGGGCACGGGGCGGTCTGTTCGAAAAGCGCGCCAACAGAGGCTAAAGCCCGGCTCTTTTGAGGGCGTTTTCGGCACGACTAAAGTCGTGCCCTGATTCAAAGACCTGCTTGCTCAGCTTTTGGCGCTATTGAGCCGGTCCCGGATACAAGACAAATTTTGAGACGGTTGCGGTGCCCGTTGACTTCTGTTGCTGCGGGGTTGTTCAGGTGTGGGTTGCATCCGCCGCTGGTTGACAACGGATTTCGCCGAACTATAGTTGCCATGCGCGGAGATTTGATTTGGGCGCGGAAGGGAGTCTTATGGCGTTGCGGCGGCGGGGCTTTTCTTTGGGGATGGTTTTTGCGGCGGTGGGTGTGTTGGGGCTGGCGAGCGTCGCGGGATGGGGGCAGGCTGCGGGACAGGGTGCGGGGGCGGCGGCTTCGCCGGCGAAGTCTCCGGCTGCGGAGTTTCATTTTCCGACGCCGGAGGAGCGGGCGGCGCTGAATGCAGCTTCCGGGAAGGAGCGGGACCGGGAGCTGAAGCTGCTGGGGATTACGGAGATGCAAAAGCCGGCGACGGCCTACGACATCGGCAAGCCGGGGAATGCGAACTACGACGAAGCGCAGGCCAATCCTTATCCGAAATTGCCGGCGCTGTTGACGATGAAGGATGGTCGCGCAGTGAAGTCGGCGGCGGATTGGGCACGGCGGCGGAAAGAGATTGAGGCGCTGTTTGCCGAGGATGTCTACGGGAGGTATCCGGCGCATTTACCGGCGGTGACGTGGAAGGTGGACAGCGTCGAGGAGATGACGGTGGCCGGGGTGGCGGCGCTGGTGAAGCACGTGACCGGGCACGTGGATAACTCGGCGTATCCGGCGATTACGGTGGAGATTCATGCGGACGTGGTGACGCCGGCGATCATGCGGGGGAGACGAGTGCCGGTGATTGTGGGGGCGGCGTCGCTGCATCCGTTCCGATTTACGCCGCGGCCGGCGGCTCCGGGGCAGATTGTGCACGGGCTGGCCATGCCGGAGAATCCTCCGGATGCGGCGAAGCTGCTGCTGGAGGCCGGGTGGGGGTTTGTGGGACGCAACTCGAACGAGGTGCAGGCGGATAACGGGGCGGGGCTGGACAGGGGGATCATCGGGCTGGTGAACCACGGGCAGCCGCGCGCGCTGGACGAATGGGGCGTGCTGCGGGCATGGGCGTGGGGGGACGCGCGGATTCTGGATTATCTGGAGACGGACCCGGATGTGGACGGTGCGAAGGTGGGCGTGACGGGGCACTCGCGCGGAGGGAAGGCGGCGCTGGTGGCGATGGTGGACGATGCTCGATTTGCAATCGGTTTCATTTCGTCTTCGGGTGCGGGGGGAGCGGATCTGTATCGGCGGAATTACGGCGAGACGATGGGGAACATTTGCAGCGCGGAGGAGTTTCACTGGTTTGCGGGGAACTTCTTGCGGTATTGCGCGGTGGGGCACTCGGCCAACGAGATGCCGGTGGACAGCCACGAGTTTATCGCACTGCTTGCTCCGCGGCCGGTGTTTATCGGAGGCGGGGCGCTGCTGACCGATCCGCAATATGCGCCGGGGGATGCGTGGCAGGATGCGCAAGGGATGTTCATGGCGGCGGCGGCGGCGAGCCCGGCATGGAAGCTGCTGGGACAAGAGGGGCTGGGGACGACGGTGTTTCCGCCGATGGGGACGCTGATTGACTCGGGGCGTGTGGCGTTCCGGCAACACCAATACGGGCATACGCAGGCGCCGAATTGGCCTGCGTTTATGGAGTTCGCGGAGAAGCAGTTGGGGAAGTGAGGGCGAGTGTGCGTGGCGGCTAGATGCGCACGAGCTCGCGTTGGATTTTGCCGGTGACCCAGGCTTTGGTTTCGGAGGTGAGCATGTCGATTTCGCTGCGGATGCCGAATTCGGGGAGGTAGATGCCGGGCTCTACGGAGAAGCAGGTGTTGGGCAGCAGGCGACGGTCGTCGTGGGTCTCCAGGTTGTCGAGGTGTGCGCCGGGGCCGTGGATCTCGTGGGCGATGTTGTGGCCGGTGCGGTGGGTGAAGTACTCGGCAAAACCGGCGGAGCGGATGACGGCGCGGGCTGCATCGTCGGCTTCGTAGCCGCGGATGGGGCGGTCGGCGGCGAAGGCCTGCTCGACGGCGGAGATGGCTGCGTCGCGGGCGTTGCGGACGGTTTCAAAGACAAGCTGCTCGCGGGGGGTGGGCTGGCGGCCGACAACGCCGGTCCAGGTGATGTCGTAGTAGATGGCTTCGGGCGAGTCGACGCGGCCCCAGATGTCGATGAGGATAAAATCCCCTTCCCTGATGGGGGCGGTCTCGTCGGCGGTGGGCTCGTAGTGGGAGTCGGAACAGTTGGCGTTGACGCTGACGTTGGGTCCGTTCTCCCAGACGAGGCCCTCGCGGCGCATGGCTTCGCTGAGCCACTGAACGTGGTCGAACTCGGTGTAGGGATTCGGGCTGCCTTGCGCGGGGCGGAGACGGCGGGCGATCTGTTGCCAGCCTTCGGCGAGGAGGGCGTCGATACGCTGCTGGGCAACGGCGTGGGTGGCGATCTGGCCGGCGGTGAGGACGGCTTCAAACTGACTGACGAGGTCGGCGGAGCTGACGATCTGCTTGCTGAGGGAGCGAAGGAACTCGATTGTGCCGGCATCGACCATGGAGACGTACATGATGTCGTTGTTGGGGGAGTACTGCATGGCGATTTTTTTGTGGTTTTGGAGAAGGGTTTCTAGGCCGCCGTGGAGTTCCTGCCAGCTTGAGTAGAGGGTCTTTGCGCCGGGGAGCGAGTCGAGGCGGGACTGCTCGATGCGGTGGACGAGCTTGCGGGGCTCTCCGGTGGCAGGGATGTAGTAGTACCAGCGGCGGGTGATGTGGGCCTTGGGGTCGAGGCCGAGGATGCTGGTGGCGATGGGGTCGCGGTGGTGGTGGTCGTAGAAGAGCCAGCCGTCGAGAGAGGCCTCGCGGAGAGCGGTCTGGATGGAGTCGAGATTCATGAGGAGATTGTAGTCGCTCAGCTTCTAGCCTCCAGCTGCTAGCTTTCCCGATGTGCGGGGGGAGTCAATCGATTCCCACCCATCGGACAAAAACAAAGACGTCCGATGGATGGGGCACAGCTCGATCTGGGCTGGCGGCGGTTACGGGACCGTTATGCAAGCCTTGCCGCGGGCGTGGCCTTGCTCGATATAACGGATCGCGTCGGCTGTTTCTTTGAGGGTGTAGGTGCGGTCAAGAACAGGCGTGACCTTGCCGGAGCGCAGGAGGTCTGCCAGGGCGTTGAGGTCGGCGGTGTTCACTTTGGCGAGCAGGCCGGGTAACTTTCGGGTTGTGAACGGGCGCAGAACAAGGCTCTGGAGCATGGAGCCGAGCAGTTCACTGGAACTGCGGCCGGGGCCCCCACCGCCGCATCCGATGTAGATTCCTTTGGGCTGAAGCACGCGCAGACGTGCCGGCAAGGGGTTGTTGCCCACGAGATCGAATAACACATCGTAGCGTTGGCTGCCGTCGATAAAGTTTTGGCGCGTGTAGTCGATGACGTTGTCCGCGCCGATGGAGCGGACAAGCTCGACGTTTCCGGTGCTGCACACGGCGGTGACGCGGGCCTGAAGCGATTTGGCAATCTGGACAGCGAATGTCCCCACGCCGCCGGCTGCGCCATTGATCAGCACGTGCTGGCCCTTGAGGACTTTGCCTTGATCGCGCAGGCCCTGCAGGGCGGTGATGCCGGCGATGGGCACGGATGCGGCCTGTTCCCAGGTGAGGTTTTCCGGCTTGAGGGCGAGAGTGGACTCGGATGCGCAGGCGTATTCGGCGAAAGAGCCTTTGGCCGTGCCGAAGACCGCATCGCCGGCTTTGAAGCTGGTGACATTGCGGCCGGTCGCTTCTACGATTCCTGCTACATCGGCGCCGAGGTTTCGAGACTTTGGCGCGCGCAGGCCGATGAATAATCGAATGAAAGACGGCGTGCCGCGGATGAAGTGCCAGTCGTAGGGGTTGGCCGAGGACGCGCGGACCTGAATGAGCACCTGATCATCGGCAGGTACGGGCTTCTCGATGTCCTCATAGTGGAGAACATCGGGCGGGCCATAGTGGTCGTAGACGATTGCTTTCATCGGCTGCTCCGCATCAGTGGTTCTTTATGGGTCCTTCCTGAGTCAGCAATTCGGTCGAATATCTCGCACAATTTACCGGATTCAATATCTTCAACCGACACGCCATAGACTTCCTTGATTTTCTCTTGAAGACTGTGGTTCGATTCCTCGGTATGGAAGTCCCACAAGCTTGACCCATCTGAAATCCACACATCCTCCAACTGAAGCACACGTTGGATGAAGTCATCAGCCAGATCACGATGGGCGTTAACTCGTTCCTGCGTGGTAAATCGAATCGGAACCTTGGTGCCCGGTCTGGGTAGGGTCTTCCCTTTCTCGGCCAAGGCTGCTTTCCGGGCCACAAGCTTCTCTTGAAGATCATCCAGGGCAGCTTGTTTTGAATCACCGTGCCCGGTGAGATTCCAGTTCACGATGGAAGCTAGAAAGCGATGGAACACAAAGCGGGGAGCGTTATACGGTGATGTTGGATCGGGTGACTGCTCGCGGAAGTGGATTGGATAGTCCGCGAGCTGCCAATCGTGCGAACGAAACGACAGGGCCCATTTCCAAGTGGCCTTGCACCGGAGATTGAGATCAAAGAGCATCTTCTTGAGCCGCTGCTTACAAGCCGGCGAGTGCCTCGGCCTGGGTTGGGAACAAGCCTGCGTACTTGGTGATGCCGACCATGGTGAAGACTTTTGTGAAGTGGGCGGAGAGGCCGCAGGCGGAGACCTTCTGGCCGGCGTTGGCCGCCTCGATGAGCAGTTGGATGACCAGGGCGATGCCGCTGGAGTTGATGTAATCCACCTTGGTGAAGTCCAGCAGAATGAGCTTGACGTCGCTCTTGGGCAGGGCCTGGTATGTGCCCAGGACCGCGTCTTTGGACGTGCTGGCAATGTCTCCGTCGAAGCGGAGAACGGTCACCGGCTTTCCGGCCGGGGAAGTGAGCTGGTCAACATGGGACTTGGTTTCGCTTTGCACGTTCCTTTGATCTCCCGTTCTGAAGGTCGTTGGTTCTTTTGCTCGTCGAACTGGCATCGCTGGCGGCTCAGGCGTCGTTGGCGATTCAGGTGTCCTTGTCGAGCCGGATGACGAGGCGGACATAACTGCTTTTGCCGCCGGTGCCGGCGACCCACTCGGCTTCGTCGACGAGCGCCTGGATGAGAAACATGCCCATGCCGCGCGGATCTTCTTCGCCGTGCATCTTGCGGTCGATGTCGGGTTTTTCCGGCTGCCTGGTCATTCCCTTGCCGTCGTCGATGACCTTGACTTCAAGCTGGTCATCCACGGCAGAGAGGACGACACCGACGGAAAGTTTCTCATTGAGGCGATTGCCGTGCTCGATGGCATTGATGCAGGCCTCAGCGACCGCGGTCTTCAGGTCCTCGATGCGATCGGCGGGAAAACCGATGAGCTTGGCCATTGCCGATGCCGTGCCCATGGCGACTTTTTCGTAGCCCATCCGCGAGGGGAGCCGCACCTCCACCGTTGTGGTTTTGTTCTCGGTCATTCCGGCTTCTCCGTCACGTCCGTTCCCCGGCAAAGCGTGAGGGCGGTCATGTCGTCTCCCTGCGGACCGCCTTCAGAAAAGGCGTCGATGGCTGTCCATATTGCATCGAGAATACCATC
>Ga0182030_10010184_pt1 | contig 19151 bp, 26 predicted proteins | sample 812S3MmetaG_FD_121299 | JGI IMG/M metagenome (GOLD analysis project Ga0182030, IMG submission 121299) | Permafrost microbial communities from Stordalen Mire, Sweden - 812S3M metaG (Illumina Assembly) | ecosystem: Environmental > Terrestrial > Soil > Wetlands > Permafrost | place: Sweden... | reverse complement strand
GCCGACGGCAACGCCGTCGAGAAGGCGGTGACCACGGGAGCTTCTGCTGAGCAACCCTGATCACATCGTCACCTTTTCGGACACGGTCGCCACATTCCTCGCTGTGATGTCCCATTTGGTCTCCAAGTGGGCGAACCGCCACACCGACAAAGCGACGACCCAAGTGAACACGAACGCCCCGACGATGACGAATCCAGCGGTGTTGATGTTGACGTTGGTCAAGAAGGACCAGAACCCGCCCCCGAAATGACTGTCCTGTTCGAGCAGGCCGAGCGCCTCGATCGTCCCGATGAAGAACGCGACGAACACCGACAACCCAGTGATAGTGATGTTGTAGTACACCTTCCGGACCGGCTTGGCGAACGCCCAGTCATAGGCGAAGTTCATGAAACAACCGTCGAGGGTGTCGAAAAGGCTCATACCCGCAGCAAAGAGAATGGGCAGCGACAGGATGGCATAGAAGGGCAGGCCGCCGACCACCGCGGTCCCCGCGAGCACGAGCAGTGCGACCTCGGTGGCCGTGTCGAAACCGAGCCCGAACAAGAATCCGATCGGGTACATCTTCCAAGGAGTGTCGACGCGGCGGGCCAACGGCCCGAAGAAACGCATCATCAGTCCCCGCTTCTCCAACTGCTCTTCGAGTTCGGCGTCGTCGTAGATCCCTTGTCGCATCTGGCGAAACACTTTCAGGATGCCGACCAGAATGATCACGTTCAGCGCCGCGATGAGAAACAAGAAGATCACGGAGACCAAGGTGCCGACGATGTTCGTGGTGTACTGCAAGCCCGAGTTACCATTTTTGACTTGCTCGTCGAGGCCGCGGATACCAAAGTTCAGCAACACGGCGAGCACGAAGACCACTGTGGAGTGGCCCAGCGAGAAGAAAAAACCGACGCTGAGCGGCCGCTTTCCTTCGTTGACCAACTTCCGGGTGGTGTTATCGATCGCCGCGATGTGGTCGGCGTCGAACGCGTGGCGCATACCGAGCGTGTAAGCCAACATCCCGGTCCCGAACCCGAAGATCTCGGTCTTGGAGATGTGATAATGACCGCCCACGGCGGCCGCAAGCATCCCCCAGCCCAGCACGTTGAACCCGATCACGGTGACCGCGATTCCCCCCATCCGCAGCCACTCGCCCCGAGTAAGTCCACGTCGGACGGCTAAGAACCGATCGCCAAGTGCCGACATCACGAGCGCCAGTCGGTAGGCCCAGGCACTGCTATTACAGTGCCCTAATCGCAACCGACTTGCAAGTACTAGATTATTGCGACGGACTCGGCTAGCAGCGCAGGGCGGAGAGCCCGCTGCCAGTTCGCTACCTTCCTGGCGCCGTTGCCGGTGCCGATGACGAATCCTGCTCCGCCGACGAGAACACCCTTGCGGAATCCTTCTGGCGAGCTTCGCCCTATGAGGGTTCTAGTTGGCACCTGAGCCTCATCGATCGGCAAGCACGGCGGCCCAATCAGGTCCAGCAGAGCACAGACCCTGGGCGATCTTTAATCCTCGGCACTGTCGGCCCCGTATGAGATGTGAGGGGTCTGCAGGATCTTTAGATAGGAGCGTCTCATGCTTGCGAACATTCTTGGTGCAGATGCGGGGATCGTTCTTCTCATCGCCCTTGTGGTATTGGTTGGAGGCTCCCGGCTTCCACAGCTGGCGCGGAGCGTGGGCCTTGCCGGTAAAGAGTTCCGAAAGGCGCACGACGAGGCCAGTGCTGAGCCGACGCCGGCTACGCCAGCCTCGCCTCCGGCAGCAATCTCAACTTCCGGCGATCAGGTGACCCTGAGCAAGGCGGATCTGGAGGCGCTGCTCGCTCAACGCGAGGCTCAGGCTAAGCGTGACACCAACGCCTGACACTGCTTCAAGCGCCGTCCATTCGATACTGAGCAACTCGGAAGGCGCACCAGTCGCAACAGCGGTTCCGGGCGCCCCCGGCCAGATGACACTGTTCGAGCATCTTCGCGAACTGCGGCGACGACTCGTGATCTCCATCGCAGCTGTGGCGGTCGGCTCCATCGTGGCCTGGTGTTTCTACAACCGTGTATTGCACTTCATGCTGGAGCCTTACGCCAGCTTCCTGCGCCACCATCCCAACGAGGACATCTCCAAAGGCCAGTTGGTCACCAACGGGCCGCTAGAAGGTCTTACCACCCGGCTCAAAGTGTCAACGTATCTCGGTTTCGCGCTGGGCTGTCCAGTGGTGCTTTGGGAGCTGTGGCGTTTCATTACCCCAGGGTTGCACAAACACGAGAAACGCTACGCCGTCCCTTTCGTTCTCTCTGCAGTCGCCCTCTTCAGTTTCGGGGTGGCCACCGCGGTATTCATCTTCCCACGAGCTATTGACTGGCTGATATCGATCAGCGGTAAAGGTGTCGTACCTCTCTTCTCACCTTCGAAGTATTTCACCATGTACGTACTCATGTGTCTGGTATTCGGTCTGGTGTTTCTCTATCCGATCCTGCTCATGTTCTTGATGTTGGCTGGGGTGGTGCCAAGTAGCAAGTGGCGTAAATGGCGCCGCCCCGCAATCGTCGTAATCGCCGCCGTGGCTGCTATCGCCACACCGAGTAGCGACCCTTTCTCTTTCATGGCCATGGCCATCCCGATGTACGTCTTCTACGAGATGTCGATCATCCTCGGGCGCATCCTTAAGAAATAAGTCGGCCCGGACTGGATATTCGAGTGGCCGTGCCGGCCGACCCTGACTTCCCGATCCTGGTCAACTCAGGTTACGCACGCCCCGCGCATTTAGCCAACCGATCCTTCCCTTCACCATCCGCCCGGAATGCCACGGTAGGACACTATTGACGGAGCGAGTCTTACGGCGCGCCTAGTTTTCGTGTCCGGCGAGCGAACGGAGGAAACACCTCCTGGGCGATATCGTCGGCGTCGGCTGCGTTGCCGACGCCTAGCGCAAGGGTGCAGGCTTGGACCCAGTAGTGGCGGTATAACTCGGCGAGGGCCTCGGTTCGACCCTCTGCTACCGCTTTCGCTAAAGCCATGCCGAACGTCAAAGTTGCCTACCCGACTAGTCGACCCCGTCGGACCCGGCTCTCGTAAGCATGACATCTCATACCGTCGTCCGCCAGAACCGCGTCGCCGTTGAGTGTTACAAAGGAGAACGGGCTAGGACGCTCGACAGTTTCCGGCCTGGTATTCGGTGACCGTTCCGCCGGTGATTGTCACCTCGGCCAACGCTTCGCCGTCAAGACTCCAGATTGTGTAGATGCCTTGTCGGAGTTCTGGGTACACACCGGCAATGAACTGGCGGTTGACGGCGCGCCGGCGTCGGATCATGGTATGGGTGTGATGGCTACGACCCGTGCCGGCGGGGCTCAAGTCGATTTCTTGGCCGAGGCATGCTTCATCGGCGTAGAGCACAAGGGCTCCGATATCCCCCCCGATGTCGAGCACAAGCGACTCGGGCGGACCGTCCGCTGCCCCGTCATCGACGAACGGAATTTCCACTGCCAACGCCGATCTACCGTGGTCATGTAGCGCGCTCACTGCCACTCCTAAACGTTGGCTGGGGTGCCCGGCGGGTTGAGGTTCCCGGCGTGAGGGATTGCCAGATACGGAAAGGCGGTCTGAAAGGCACGAGCGTTGGGAGCAACGCCATCGGTGACCGAGCTAACGACCGCATCCGGCGTGTAGGTCTTGTCCACTAAAGGAATAGTCGCGCCCGCCACCGCCTGAAGCGCGATCGTGACAACGTCGTCGGTCACCCGTCGGCCATTGGGGAAGCCGCCAAGGTCTCCCCCGAGCAATCCGAGGTCCGAGGTCCCCCGCCCGTTCGACCCAGTCGGAACGATGCCCATGTTCAAGCGGAGCATTTCGGCAATGTGCCCGCCCTGATAGGTGCCCGCAAAACCAGGAATCACCGTGGACGGTATCCCGGTCGCGAAAATAGCCACCAGGTCCGCTCGGGGCTTCGTGTAGGCAGCGAGGTGAGGGAAAGCGCCCGGATACAGTACCGGGAGCAGCTTTTGCAGCTCCGGGCTCTCCACCGCCGCCGCGAACTGACTGTCGTGTACCGGCGGCTGGCTATTGAAATAGTCCTTTTTGCTCATCGGCACGACTACTTCATTAACCAGCGGGTTGCCCAGGCGGGACACCTGAACGTACGCCCCGGCTCCGGTCGTGACCCCCGTGGCCGGATTGATGACGCGTGACTGCTGGCGGCTTGCCGTGGTGTAGATACCGATGACTGCGTGGGGATCGGTCGGACCGCTGGGAGTCACCTGATTTGAGGTGAGCGAGCTGATCGGTAGCCGAAGGGCGATGCTGTGCACGTTCTTGCCGGCGAGCGAGTTATATCCGGCCGAGTTAACACCTGGAATCAAATGATGACTGGAAAGGGGCCGCAAGTCCGCCAGATCAAAAATGGCACCAAGATCGACAAAGAACCCCTCGGCCCGCTGCCCGGCAAAGACCTGGGCGCCCGCCTCGGGGAGGGGCAAAGTGTAGACGGCGTCCGCTGCGAGGCTGGCGTAGTTCGGAATAGACCGGGTACCCACGTTGCACGGCGGGCACGAGAGCGCTCCCGGCCCCCCAGCCGGCGGAGTGAGCTGGGTGCGAACCCCGTCCACTACTCGGGCAACGTCATAGGTCTGGCGACGATTCCAAGTGGAATCGTTCAGCGAGGTGATCTGGCCCGTGTTGTAGAGGAAGGTGTCCGGGTTCGTGATCGCCGTCACAAACCTGAACTGGTACGAGATCGACGGCGTCCCAGAACCCGTGTTGTCGATGTGGATCTCATACAGCACGTCCTCCCCGAACTCAAAGAAGTTCGGACCCCCGTCCGGGTCCTGAAGCGGAACGTAGTTCGCCAGGATAGTAACGGTGCCGTCCCTTTCCGGGCTGACAAACGCGTAAAGATCCGTGCTGTCAGCCACCGGATCCTGCGAAATGCCTGGAGCTTCTCTGTGCGATGACATCAGTTCACCTCGAGTGTTGTGGGCGTTGCGGCGATGAGCTCCGCGAAGGTTGTCACTGTGCAGCTCGCATCAGGGCTTGCGCGAGGCCGACATTCACATAGCTGATGGTCTGGTCGCCGACAAAGATCGAGAGTTTCCCCGTCTTTGCGTCATCGACATGGGCGACGATTCCCGAGCCCTCCAAGGTTGGCGTGTCTGCGCTGGCCAACAGCGGCGGCGCCGAGGCGCTGGCACTGGTGACCGCGCTGAACACACCGACCCCGCTGACCGCGACGGCACCGGCAGCCGCAGCCCCCATGGAGGCGTCGCGGAGAAATCGACGCCGGCTGATCTCAGGCATTTTTGCTCCTTGCTCGGAGTCGGATAACAGGGACAGGCGACGGGGCGACATCAGATCGACGCCACCCCGACAACGGGCTGGTTGAGGTGTATCGAACCGGTGGACCCACAGAACGTGGAGTCCCCGAAGTTGAAAATCCCGCCGTCGGCCGCGCTCATCGTGTAGCCGTTTCCGACGAACGTGCCGGCGATGTCCACAATCGGCTGATTCAGGTGGATCGAACCGAGCGACCCCAAAAAGCCCGATGCGCCAAAGGTGAACGCTCCGCCGTCGGATGCGGCGAGGACATACCCGTTGCCGTTTCGTGCTGCGCTCATCCCTACGATCGGTTCGTTGAGGGGCTGACCGCCCGTAGAACCGTGGTACTGGGCGTCGCCGAACGAGAAGATGCCGCCGTCAGAAGCGACCAACCAATAGCCTCGACCATCTCGGGTGGGGGCTATTCCCACGACAGGCTTGTTGAGCGGCATTCCGGCCATGGACCCATAGAAGGTTGCATCGCCGTAAGAGAAGACGCCCCCATCGGATGCGACGAGCCAATACCCGAGACCATCGGCAGTCGGCACCATCTTCACGATCGGCGAGTTGAGATGCAACGACCCGGCGGACCCTTCAAAAGGTGCATCGCCGAAGCTGAACACCCCGCCGTCGGAGGCTACGAGCCAGTAACCACGACCGTCAGCCGATGGAGCGATGCCCACGACGGGCGCATTCAGATGCATGCTCCCGGTAGATCCGTAGAACCCGGCGGTGCCAAAAGTGAACACTCCGCCATCGGAAGCCACCTCCCAGTAGCCCTGGCCGACCGGACTTGAACACCTATCCGCATTAACCGCCGCAGTCGCGGAAGCCGTCGGCGAGGAGGTCTGAGCCTCCGCACCGGGCGCAATACCACCGAGCGTTACTGCGCCAAGAAGTACTGTCGCCGCGGCCCCGCCAACTCGACGTCGTGTCAACCCACAATGACCGGTCACGCTCAACCACATGGGCCCCTCCTCGTCGGAATACTTATAAGACGAAGCTACGGACCTCCTTGGATGACGAGACCCCAAAATCTTTTTGCCCAACTTCCGCGTGCAAGAGCGATCGGCGACAGCGCCCGAGTGCTGCCAGGCCTCAGACAGCCCGCTCCAAAGCACTGAGGTCAGTCGAGATCACGTGGATATTGTTCGCCAGAGCCCCCGCGAAAGAGGGAGGTGACGGACTTGTCACCAATGCGACGGTTTGCGTCAAGGTCGATTCGAGGATCGTTTTGGCCAGCAGCGCCTGTCCCACCCACGAGACCTCGTTGAGCTCGTTTTGGGCGACCGTGCACGCCGTGCTCAAGGACTGCGCGGCGCGCAGTAAACGGGTGTACGGGGCATTCGGGGGAACGCTGACCACGAAAGCGATGCCGTTATTCAACGTCGGTGCAACCCAACCTAGAACCTGAGATTCGGTGTAACCCGTGATAGTGGTAGTGACCGCGACGCTCGGCGGTAACGGCGCCGCTACACGACCGCTTCCGCCGCAAGCAGCCACCAGTAGCGTTGCCGCCAGCGCCGCTCCGTACGCGATCCTCACCCCCAGAAGGATACGGCGCTCACGTCGACTTTGCTGGATAACGATCTTCGATCAGGGCCACAACGCGCCTACTCGCGTCTTCGGGAACACGCCGGCATCACTCTTCCCGCAATAGATCCCGAGTGGCTCCGCCATCCGCCGCGGCCCTCGGCTCCGAACTCAGAGCATGGTTCAACCCAACCGATCCCATCTTGCGGATCGGGATGAAGCGCAATCAGGAACCTCTGCCCAGGCGGAGAGCATGGAACCGACGGCCGCAGAACGCCTCGAGTCCGCCTACCAGGATCATTTCGGCCGCTTATTGGGACTCGCCGCAGGCATGGCTGGCAACTGGTCGCTCGCAGAAGACATTGTCCAGGATGTCTTCGCCAGCCTGCTCAAACATCCCGAATCCGTGGACGAAGAGCACAGAGCCTTAGTTTCCCAACTCGTCGTTCGCTCACGCAGCCGGGCCATCGACCTCCACCGCAATGAACAGGCACGACGCCGCAACGAGAACAGAAACTTCTCTGCAGGCGCAGACCCCCGACATGCGCTCGAAGAGGAGGCCGCTCTCGTCAACGGCTGGGACCTCCGCAACGCCCTCCGCCAGCTTCCCGACGACGAACTTCAACCCGTACTCCTCGCCTTCTTCGGCGGCAAGTCCTACCGAGAAGTCGCAGTCACCCTCGGCATACCCGAAGGCACCGCCAAAGCCCGGATAAGGTTAGCCCTACGACATCTCCGAGCTACGTTAGGGAACGATATCGTCGATTGGTAGGTGGATCTGTTGACAGCTTGGCCGTCTGCGGCCACTCAACGCGTCCGACGGCTTGCTCGTCGGGATCGGCGCACCGCCGGTCGTACTGGTTTGCGGTTCACGTCACGTTTAGTAGTCGAACGCAGGGCCCGCCGTTCAGCTATTCGCGAAGTTCTGCCTTCGGGGGTCGTTCAGGTTGTTGGTGGTAGCGTCAAGTCCAGGCTCGGCTGGGGTGTCCGGGCGAAGGTGAGCGACCAGTAACGGGGCGAGGAGCATGATGAGTAGGCCGCTGAGGCTACCTCAGCCCGATAAATATCCGGGCCACAATTCGACGCAGTTCCCCCCGGCGCCGAACGGTTTGTTATTGTCAGGAGGAGTTTCGACGTTGCTCCGGTCCTTGGTGACGCGCCCACATTTGGCAGGGCGATTGCGGGTCTACCATCATCGATCGGAGAGGCATGACATCGGCAGCACGGCTTAATTCGACTGCTCCGGAGCCGACATCTGAGCGTACGAACGCCGTCTCCGACTGGGCCGTCTGTTCTGATCTCGCGCTGATCGGTGCCGTGGTCGCACACAATGGCGACGCCTACGCAGAGCTGTTCCGCCGTCACTGTGCGTCCGTGACCGCGACCGTGCGGATGCTCATGGGAAACGTGACGGCGGCCGACGATGTCGTGGCGGACGTATTCGTCAAATTTTGGGTGTCGCCGACTCTGTTTGATCCCGAACGAGGATCGCTTCTTAGCTTCCTACGCCTGCAGGCGAGGACCCACAGCATCGACATCGTGCGTTCCGAGATGAGCCGACGGCGACGGGAGAACACCACTCTGAGCGCTGGGATTTCGCTCGGCGACGACAGCACGGTCTCCTCGGTGATGTTCGCTGACACCGCCCGGTCGTTGCGCAACGCAGTGGAGTTGCTTCCCCCCGGCGAGTGCGAGGCGATCATGCTCGCGTTCTACTCCGGTATGACCTATCGCGCCGTCGGCCGCCGCCTCGGTGTGCCCGAAGGAACTGCAAAGTCGCGAATCCGGAGCGGGCTTCGCCGCCTTCGCCAAAACAGCGATCAATGGGGTCCAAAAGACACCTACCAGGGCGAAAGGGCAGGACCGCTCGGCGCGTTGGCCAAAAGCTGTGATTTAGGACGGATATGACCATCGATTGGGAAACAGCGGTCCGCGACTCAGCCCGCCTCGCCGCTGTCGAGCGAACCTGGCGTCCCCTGGGAACCGGCTCGGAGGACGCGTTCGATCGTCTGACCGAACTGGCCGTTGCCCTCACTGGCGTTCCCCGAGCCGTCATCACGCTCGTAGACTCCCAGCACACGACCGCAAAGAGCATCCTCGGCTTTCCCGAAGGTTCACCTCGCTCCGCCCCGATCGAAGCGTCCTTCTGTCGGTTTGTCGTCGGTTCTGGTCGCCCTCTCATTGTCAATGACTCCCGATCCGATCCCCGCACTCGTGGTGACTTGGCCATCGACCTCTACGACGCCGGCACCTGGGCCGGGTACCCGATAGAAGACGCTGACGGCACAGTCCTCGGGGCGTTCTGCCTGATGGACTCGCACCCGCACGAATGGACGCCGACTGACCTCCACATTCTGGCCACTTTGGCCAAAGCGGCATCATCGGAGATCGCGCTGCAATGCGCCCGAGCCGACCTCGCCGCCGCACGCCGCGACAACGAAGCACTCTGCGCCAACGCAGCCTGCGACCGCGAAGCCCCGAGCTAGCGCCACATGAACCCGCCGGACTCGACGAACCCGGCGCAGTAGTTGCCTGTACTCCCCCACTGAGCAACGAGAATCCTCCAAGTGAGCGACGGTTCCCAGCCGAGATCGGTTCCTGGCTAGTGGGATTCCCACGACCGGCCTGCATTTCACCTCGATCAGGCTTCGTGGAGGAACTTGGTGGAGGTCCGGTCCGGGATCATCGAACTTCAAGCTCTTCACCGAGGCAGCTACACCTCCGTCAAAGACCTCACCACGAAGATACGAGCCTTTCATCAACGGCTGGAACGGACAGCGTTACGGTGAGGCTCGGAGGTAACTGTGAAAGGAGGGAGCCAGTTGCGTCGGCCTTTGAGGCTTATGGCCTTCGGCGGGTTGACAGGTCCGGCCGTCTTCGTCGCCGACTGGGCCGTCCTCGGGGCGAACCGGACGGGTTATTCCCCCGTCAACGAGGCTATTAGCCGTCTGGCTCAGATGGGAGCGTCAAGCCGGCCGGCCATGACTGCTGGGTTCATACTTTACGGTGCAGGTCTCATGGCCTACGGTGCCGCGTTGCGCCAATCCATCTCGGGGACTGCCTGGTTGTGGGTAGCGGCGACCGGGGTGCTCACCTTCGGCGTCGCGGCCGCGCCGCTGGGGACCCCGACGTCAGGTGCGTTCCACGCGGCGTTTGCCTCTGCAGGCTACGCCGCCCTGTGCGGCGCCGTCGTGGCCCTATTACCCAAAGTTTCGGTGCTGGGGTACCATTGCTCGCGAAGAGGAGCTCTGCTGGGCGGTGCCACTACCGCGGCGCTGCTCGTTGTCAGCGTCGCCGTCGGACCAGGACATGGGTTAACCCAGCGCCTCGGACTCACGCTCGGTGACACGGTAATCGCTCTGAGCGCCTTGCGGTTGCTGCCTCCGCGGGGCGGGCGAGGTCGCGCTCCCGCTATCGGTGCTTTGTTGGATGAGCCCTGACGACACTCGTGCTATCACGGCGGGTTGGAAAAGCGGCGATGACGAGTTAAGGGGATCGCCCCGACCACTTCCTCGATGATGCGGGCACACAGGGGCGGGGAGGGTGGCTGATGCGGATGAGTCGGTGGGCGAAATGATCCGTCGGCTAGCAAGGGCCATAGGTGATCGTTTGCATCCCGCGTTGTCGGCGGACTGCTCGGGTTGGCACCACGCAGATGGATACCCATAGGGCGGATCTGTGGGTCTGAAAAGATCATGTGGGTGTTCGCCTCGGCGTCAACGGTGGAGGCCAGCCCAGCCATAAGCGACTTGGCCGCTACTCCCGAGGTGGCCAAAAGGCCCGGTGTCAATGGCGGCGTCTCTGACGTGCACGCCATCGCTGGCGCCCCGGTTGGCCCGGACAGTTAGCAGGCGACGTCGGTGCCCCCGAATTCGCTGCAGGGTTCGATCCGGTCGGCCAGCCCAAAAAGCTCCAGCATCCATATCAGTCTCGGAGTCGGGGAGCGAACCAAAATCCCCGCACCGTCCGTGGGGAGCAGGTTGCGGGCTACGACCAACATGTTGAGGGCGGCGGCGTCGACAAACGTCACCCCGGCGAAATCCACGACCACACTGGTGGCAGCCTCGAGGGCGGCTCCCATGATCTGGTCGAGCAGCGCAGGCGCGGTCGCGATATCGATCTCAGCGTCGGCTACCACGATCACGGACGGAGCTGGCCGCGGTGGCGACGGCAGCGCACGGCGCAAGCTCTCGATGCCCATCCAGTCTCCCTCGGTGTGCGAAAAGGTCACCAAGGTCTGGAGCGACGAATACAACGCTGCACGACAACAGCAATATGCGACCCGGACTGCACTATCGCTTGATTCACCCTACCTACGCCGAAGCGTTAACACCAACCTGCGAGCCAAGAATCGGAATGAGCATCGAGGACGACACCGGCCTGTGAGTGTTGTGTCCGCAGGCAGGGTAGGGTCGACTCATCGGTTGCGGTTATGCCGGTTGCGCTGAATCAGGTCCTCGTTAAGCGTCTCGGGTTGCCCAAAGGAGACGACCGATGAACTCACAGCACGTCATCACGATTCGGGCGGGAGGATCAGCGCGATGAGCGCGACCGGGCCGGCACGGCTGATGAGCATCCTCGGCCTGCTCGCCGCGGGCCCCAGCGAAGGCACCCGCGCCTTGTGCGAGGTGGCCGCCCAGGTCACGGGCATGAGCGGAGCGGGAATGATGCTGCTCGGCGACGATGGTCCGCGAGGCTCGCTGTGCACCACCGACAGCGTGTCCACACTCATCGAAAACCTGCAATATACGCTAGGCGAAGGGCCTTGCGTCGACGCACACACCCACGGGAGCGCCGTGCTGGAACCGGACCTCGCTGACCCCGACGTGGCGCGGTGGCCCGCTTTCGCGCCAGCCGCCCTGGCCGGCGGCGCCCAGGCCGTGTTCGGGTTCCCCGTCCGGATCGGCGTCGTGCGCCTCGGTGCCCTCAACCTCTACAGGAACCGGCCTGGCCCGCTGAGCGACGACGCGCACGCCGATGCGCTGGTCATGGCCGACGTCGCCGCCCGGGCCGTCCTGGCTTTGCAAGCCGACGCCCCGCCCGGCACGCTCGCTGCGGGACTCGCCGCCGAAGCCGATTTTCAGTTTGTCGTTCACCAAGCGGCGGGGATGGTCTCGGTGCAGCTCGACATCAGCGTTGCCGATGCACTCGTCCGCCTGCGCGCCTTCGCCTTTCGAGCCGATCGTCTCATCGCCGAGGTGGCCAAAGACGTCGTCAACCGACAGCTACGCTTCGACAGCCCCGACGACCAGTAACGCAGGGCTCCGGCCCGTTGTGCTCAACTCGGCGTTGTTCCCCTCAGACCCACGACACGCCCAGCCACTACGTGCCGCCCGCGAACCGTCAAAACCCAGGATGGTGTTGTGATGCCTCAAGACGCGCTGCTCGTCCGCACTCTGGTCGAACTGGCCGACAACCTCGTCGACGACTTCGACGTCGTTGACCTGCTCACATTGCTCGCGGACCGCTGCGTCCAAGCCCTCGACGTGACCGCCGCCGGGGTCATGATCGCCACCCCCGCCGGAAGCCTGCAAGTTGTCGCTTCCTCCAGTGACGCAATGCGCACCCTGGAGTTGTTCCAACTGCAATCCGACGAAGGGCCCTGCGTCGATTGTTTCCGCACCGGCACCCCCATCGTCAACCTCGATCTCACCGCCCTTGACGGTCGCTGGCCTGCCTTCACGCCGCATGCCGTAGCCGCCGGGTTCCGCTCGGTGCATTCGCTGCCCATGCGACTCCGAGGTCGGATCATCGGTGCGCTCAACATGTTCCGAACCAGCAACGGCCCCCTCGGCCCCGACGACGTGGCCGCCGCCCAAGCCCTCGCCGATGTCGCCACCATCGCCATCTTGCAACACCAAACCGCCCTCGACGCCCAAAGTCTCAACAAGCAGCTCAACGGCGCCCTCAACAGCCGCATCATTATCGAACAAGCCAAAGGAAAGATCAGCGAAGCCGTTCACCTTGACATGGACCAAGCCTTCCAGACACTCCGCAACCACGCCCGCAACCACAACCTGCGACTAACCGACCTCGCCCAACACGTCGCCAGCGGGACCACCGACCCGCGCTCACTCGACCCGAACCCGCCCCCTCGCCCCCAGACGAGAAGCTCCTAAAAGGACCTGCCGTCTGTGACAGCGGAGACGGGCATCCCGGCGATGGCCAACAGAAGCCGTGCCCCCCCCGGGCAGCCAGACTTTCATCAGTTCGCCGTCCAGCGAGGTTCGTTTGCCGAGGTGGTCCGAGGTCGCCCCTGGTCCTTGGCCGCATTGGAGACGAAGCCTACAACTCCGACTGTATCGGGGCCCTTAGCCTCCTGATCTGGCGGGATTCATTGCCATATCGCCCTAGAAGAGGGGTCAGATAGAGACTGGGCAAGCACCTCGGGGCTCCGTGACCAAAGCTTCCTTGCCCGAGGTTTCTATTTTCCGGACAAAAAACGGGCCTTCTACGCGACTCCCGTTCGGTTGAGCATGCCGAGATGCGCGTGTCCTTCTCGCAGGGTGCGGGCCTTCGCTCGCTCGTTCCAATGCCTCGACCCCGCTTCGGAAACTGCCCGCCGGTCTAGTGGGCGGAGACATTCAGGGGGGTCCCGGGTCGGGCATGACCCAAGCGGCCACTCACGGTCTTTACCGGTATGCCCGCGTCCAGCAAACGTGTCGCTGCGAAGTGGCGTATGTCGCGCAACCAAATGGAGGGGTCGCTGCCAACCTTGGGACGGAGCCGCCGCCAGGCGCTCGTCCAGTGGTACGGGCGCCAGGGGTCGGATCCATCCACGACGGGACGAAAGACGAATGCGTTGGGCCCGACCTCGACCCCACATTCACGGGCTGTTCGATCTCGGCGCTCGACCAAGCCCTTCGTGATTAGCAACTCTTGCCGGGAGAGACCCGCTGCCGACCACCGGAGCACCCCCACTCCCCTCCGGCGGCCCGAACAAACGTCGCGAGCTTGATGATCGATGGCGACGGGCCTTGGGTGCGCAAAAGGCCCCGTAAAAGCTGTCGATGTCGCGGACGGTGAGCCGTCGTAGCAGACTCGCGCCCAGGCCCGGGATGAGCCGATACCGGGCCTTACCTTGATAGGCCTCGAGGGTCGTGATCCACAGGCTGTCTCGCCGGAGATCGAGCCACTGCTGATCAACACGGCGATCGTGGTATCAGACCCGACGTGACGTCTGCCGCTCTGCACCTCGGTCACCAGGGCCGACAGCGCGTGTTCGGCTTCCTGCCTGCAACCCCGAATCGACTTACTGACATACCGGTAGCGCTTGGTGACCGCGTCGCGCCCGCGCACACCCGCACCTCCCACCGACCGGTCGCCCCGCTCGCGCACGAACCACTCCCGTAGCGACTGCCCTTCGCCATGCCGAATCGGCTCGGGTGGGAACTGCTGGCCGATGGCCCGGAAAATCCTAGAGGCTGCACTCGGCGCTACCTCTCAGGAACGAGCGCTACGTCAATGAGAGGCAGTGACGTCGAATATCGCGATCGACGGCGCCGCTTCGTGGTTCTGGCTAGTCCGACGCAGGACCGGCCATTATGATTGGTCATCCAGCTAGCTTGCTCGGAGGGCAGCTGAGCGTCTGGAGGGGGAAGATGGAGCAATCGGCCTACAAGCGGTTCTCTTCGCACGATGGGACCTCACTGGCGTACCGCACCGCGGGTGATGGTCGTCGGGTTGTGCTCCTACATGGGTTCACAGTCAGTTAAACCGCGAACTTCGCTACCCGCTACAGCGATAACGGCTCAGGCGGCCTACTCGAGACCGTTGGGGCGACCGTCGAGAGCGCCTTGGTTGACTCCGGCTGTGAGGTGGCTCTACTGGACCTGCGAGGACACGGCTACTCCGACAAGCCGCATGACCCGAAGCTCTACAGCATTGCGGCCTTCGCCAACGACGCCAGATCCTTGGTCGACCATCTCGGATGGCCCGAGGCGGCTGTGGTTGGCTACTCCTTTGGCGCTCGGATCGCAGAACGGGTCTTGAGCGATCCGTGGGTTAGCCGGGCGGCGTTGTGCGGTGTCGGCTCATTTCAGGTCGAGGGCCAGTATCCCGATTTCGCAACGGAATGGGCAATAGCATCGAAATGCTTCCTAGAAAACAGCTGGGACGAACATCCTGACTACACCGTTCTCCGGACCTGGGCTGAGCTCTCGGACTCTGACTTTGTATCGCTAGGGCTTGTCGCCGCGAACGCTCTTCGAGCCGTACCGGCAGCGGTTCTCGATGCCTGCTCCATTCCGGTTCTCGTGCTGAACGGAGGTAGCGACACGGGAGCCGCCGATGCGGGAGACCTCACGCCGTTCATACCCGGCGCTCGCCGCGCCGTCGCCGGTCAATGCCATCACGGAACAGCTCCCAGCGACCCACTCTTCCAGGCTGAGCTAATCGCCTTCCTCCACGAAAAGAACTGACCAGCGCCAAGTCCGAAACTACGACTCGGCTAATCCTCGATTCCCCGGGAAGGCAGGCGGCGACGGAAGATCAAGCGATCAATCCCCCGATAACAACTGGGATCGCCCGAGAAGCCGAGCCGAACGACGGGTTGCGCGTCCAAGATGTCTTTCACTGCGCCGACGGACGCGAGCAGATCGTGCGTCCAGATCGTCGGGCCGTCCTGCCGTGATACTCGGGATGGTCAGCCTTCCAGAGACCGCCCAGATGGCGCGGACCGAATATCCGACCGTCGGCGTGGCGACGGAATAATCGTTGGCGCTGACGTTCTGTCGGGCCTTGCAGTGTTAGTGGTCAACAACGTGGCCGATGCTCATGCCCTCAAATCGGCGTGCGCGGTCGGCTAATCGGCGCCCGGTAGGGCGCCGCCAGGTCGATGTGAAGGCAACTGGTAGGCCTCGGGACCGTCCATCGACTCTCGCTCGGCCGATCTACGCGTGTTTCTGCCATGTCAGTGGCGACTTTGGTAGGTTTTCGGACATCGGATCGGGCGTGGTCCGGGCAGAAGGAGTTGGGGCACATGAGGCGATCAGCGGCACTGGCCGGAACGCTCGCGAGAGGAGGGGGGGTGACGGTGAAGAAATGGATGATTGGGGTGTCGGCGCTGGCAGCGGTCCTGGGGGGGACCTCGGCTTATGCGGGGCCGGCACGGGCGGCGACCCCACCGCTCAGTTACAGCAGCGTAAATCTGGGCACGTTGAGCTTCGTCGGTCATGGTGGTGAACGGGCCATCGCCATCAACGCCAGCGGGGAGATCGTCGGCCAAGCCGAGGTAATGCCCTACCAGCCCTACACGGGCTACGAGCACGCCACGATGTTCGTACCCGGCGGCACCAACGTCGACCTGGGTACTCTCACTGGCTACAAGGGCTCCAGCGAGGCCCTGGCCCTTAGTGACGGGGGAACTATCGTCGGGTCAGCCTGGACGGGTACCGCCGACGAGGCGGTCATGTGGGCGGCCAAGACTCACGTCATGACTCAACTGTTCCCGGGCGAAGCCACCGGGATCAACAACTCGGGTCTGGTCGTGGGCGCTGCTGGAGCAGCTTGCGCCCCCAACCTTGCTACCTTTCCTACCTTTCTCACTCCTGAAGCAGGTTGCCAGGCAGTGACGTGGAGTCACGGGCATCTGAGGGACCTCCCCGGAGGGCTACCGAGCGCAGCGACGGGTGTCAACGTTCATGGAGAGGTAGTCGGGTGGGTCACCTCCCGTTCCGGTCAGACCGAGGCGGCGGAATGGATTAGCGGTCGTCTCAGCGTGCTCGGACTGGGTCAGGCTTATGCCATCAACAGCAGCGGCACCGTTGTCGGCGGCTTGACCAACGGTCCGGCGGTGAAATGGCAGGGCAGAACGATGACGGTTTTGGCGCCTGCGGTGCCGTCCACCCCCGGTGCTGTGGTGTCCCCCGTCGCCTATGCGATATCTGACTCTGGTGTGGTTGGTGGCACTTGTGCTGTTGTTCTCTCTTATAATGGCTGGAGATTTCCGTGCGTATGGTCGTCGCACGGTGTCCAGACGATCCTCTCGACTTCTTGGAATGGTCCCGCCACAGGAGTCAGTTCCGCCGGAGACATCGTGGGCTTCGACGGGTACTACAGCACGGCGATGGAGTGGAGCCCTCAGCCGTTACCCAGGTCACGTTAAGGGTCCAGAGAGTGCCGAGGGAAGGGTCTGGAGCGCGATCTGCGTCGATCTTTCAGCGGCGATGACTGACCAGCTCGCTCACCCCCTCAGCCCGCGGCACCCCGGTGTCGGGCTACAACGCCATGGTGGCGAACGGCAACCGAATGACTGGCGGTTTCGAGGACCCGCGCCTCCGGGCCAACGCCCTGGGCATTCCGATACGCCCGGAGGTTCTGACCATTCCGCTATGGAAACAAGCCCAGCGACAGTTGGAGCGAATGGCTCACCGTTCGGACGGTGGCCGGGTTCGACGACAGACCGCGTCCTGTCGGTGTCGTTCGAGGAGGCACGGGAGGGCATCGTCCTTCAGTAACTGGCCGACTTCCTCCCAGTGGTCGGGATGGAGGAGCCACACCCGGCCATTGCGAACGTCAGTCCGATGATCAACGGCAACGCAAGGCGTGTCCTTCTCTGGCTGCTGCGCAGCCGGAGGGAAAAGGTCGACACGCACATCGTTTCTGATCTGCGCTCCGCGGAATCGAGATCACGCAATACGAGAAGGCGCCCGGAACGACGGATATGATATTACACCAGAACTAATGAATAAGCGCATAATCCTCGTAGCCCCCTGGCCATCCCGCTCCCCGCGGCGACCACGTTTATCAACGACACCACGACAGGAAGCACCGAGGCGACGTGGCTCGCTTCGAGCGCGGTCGACCCGCAGAACAACTGCACCGCAGCGGTGTACGACACCGCCGAAAACCTGACCAACACCTACAGCGGCCAGACCCCCACCTCAGGCGCGTGCGGGACGAACGGCGGGACCCGTCTCCAATACAAATATCAAGGCGACAGCCGTGTCACCTCCTGTGGCGGCAAGCCCGGGGAGCTGTGCGAGACCATGGCCCCCAACCGGGAAGACCACCACCTACGCCTACGACACTTCCGGGCAAACAACCTCGGTGACACCTGCCTCTCCGCTGGGGGCACGACCTACACCTACGACAGCGAATCGAGGGTGGCGACGGTGATCGACGGGAACGGGAAACGGACCTACAGCTACGACAACATGGACCCGGGTCACCCAGATCCTCTACGGAGCGGCGACGACCTGCACCCCGTCTAATGTGTTGGGGCCGACATCATTATCGCCGGGGCGGGGCTGGCCTGCGGCGGAGGTATCGGCCTCGCCGGTGCTGGCGCTATTTCAGGCCTTCTCGGAATAGGCTTCGCGGTGTCATTCGCTGGGGTAGACATTGGTGTCTTCGACTTTGCTGCCTCGGCTGCAATAGGCGTTGGGTCCATAACGGCGGGGATTGGCGCCGCCGTTTCCTCGATCTTCTGAGCAATGAGCGTCCGATGGAGCAACAGCACTCTCAAGGTAATATCCTGGTGCGTCGTGGTCCTGGGAATCACAGGCCTCTCGCTGGCGTTGGTTGGTCGCCATCCCAACAAGGATGCGGCCGGACTCCTCTTCGCTGCCAACGCTGCTGACGTGTGCTTCGCCATCATGATGTTTCTTTGTTACGCAGCGATGAGGAGTCAACCGGCATTAAAGGCAGCCCGATTCCTATGGACCTTCGACGTCATGGTTCTCGTGGCTGGCATGGGATTCTTTGTTTCAGCCCTGGTCTTTCTTTTTCGCGATGCATCAGCCCCACTAGTGGTCGCGGCTGCGACGGCAGCTATTAGTAAACTATTGACGTACGTGTGGGCCGTGGTGGCAGCGGACACGAGACCCGTAGCCGCTAGTCCAGGAGGTTGAAATGAGACTGGAGGCCCCCTTGATCGCCGGGCTCGCACTTGAACTGAGTGCGGTTGTCCTTGTGCTTCTCACCGGTGACCTAGTCGCTGCTGGTGTCAGTGCGGTGTGCGGCGGTGTCCTCATGCTTGTCGTTGCTTGGCGTAGAGCGAAGCGGCGAGATTCAAGCCCAACCCCGAGAATCTGAGGAAGCCGGTACGGTCGTGTCCCGCCACGCGACTAGGTAGAAGTCCCAAACCGGCCCGGCCAGCGGCACCATCCAAGACCGCGACGTGATATACCCACGCGGACGACAACCCCGCGGCGCTCGTTTACCAGCACGCGACAGCGGAGCGCGACCGGGAAGGGGCCACGTTCCTAGAGGCCCGTCTCGACGCGACGAAGGCCAAGTCCCATCGCGTGGTGTACGAGCTGTCGGGTTCCGACGTTTCTCGCATCAACCTGAGCTGATCGTTTAGTTGATCAACTCGTTCG
>Ga0182030_10010183_pt1 | contig 19152 bp, 23 predicted proteins | sample 812S3MmetaG_FD_121299 | JGI IMG/M metagenome (GOLD analysis project Ga0182030, IMG submission 121299) | Permafrost microbial communities from Stordalen Mire, Sweden - 812S3M metaG (Illumina Assembly) | ecosystem: Environmental > Terrestrial > Soil > Wetlands > Permafrost | place: Sweden... | reverse complement strand
GCCGTGCCTTTGGCGAGTCCCCGCACGCGTATCTGCTGACCAGGCGTCTCGAGCGCGCCGCCGCGCTGCTGCGCGGCACAGACCGCTCGGTCATGGAGATCTGCCTGTCGGTCGGGCTGCAGAGCGTCGGCTCGTTCACCACCAGCTTCACCCGCACCTACGGCGTATCGCCCACCGTCTATCGCGCTCGCTTTCCGCCGGCCTCCAGCCTGGCCCTGGTGCCGGGGTGTGTCGTGCGCGCATATGCGCGCCCGCAACACCGCACGTTTCGAGAAGACAGCGAGACCGAGCGGGCCTAGCATTGCCGCTCGTTCAGTCCTTCGACTCAAGGAGATATCCGATGATCAAAATCGCCAACGCGCAGCTGTGGGTCCATGACCAGGACGAGGCGCTCGCGTTCTACACGCAGAAGCTCGGCATGGAGGTGCGCGCCGATGTGACGCTCGCCGAGATGGGCAACTTCCGCTGGCTCACGGTTGGGCCTGTCGGTCAGCCCGATGTCGCCATCACGCTGATGGCCATTCCCGGACCGCCGATCATGGACGCGGACACGGCCGATCAGGTACGCAGCCTGACGGCCAAGGGCTTCGCCGGAACGGTGTTTCTCACCACCGACGACTGCCAGGCCTCCTACGAGGAGCTCAAGAGCCGTGGCGTGGAGTTCGTGGAAGCCCCCGAGGAGCGCCCATACGGCATCGACTCAGGCTTTCGCGATCCCTCGGGCAACTCCATCCGCGTGACGCAGGTCCGGGAGATGTGGGCGGCCGCGGTCTGATCGACCCGCGGATGGTCGGCCCGGAGTTTCCGAACGGACACAACAACTCGCATCCTGAACGGCGATGGAGCTAGAGGGGCTCGAACCCTCGACCTCCGCCATGCCATGGCGGCGCTCTCCCAGCTGAGCTATAGCCCCGAGGTGGGTAATCGTATCGCCTCGCTCGCGGTCCCCGGCCCGCTAGCGAAGCCTCGCTTAACCAGGTGGGATGAACTCCGGAACGTCGAGATCGTCCTCCGGGTCCTCGTCGCGACCACGGCGGCCGAGCGGGGAGAGGTCATCCTCGCGGCCGCGGGCGCCCGGGCCGGCCTGGTCGAGGCGCGCGGTCAGGCCGCCGTGGGCCAGGCGCACGTCGCGGATCAGGCGCTCGGCGTTGTTGTGGAGGGAGACGGAGAGCTCGCGCAGGTTGCGGGAGAGATCGGTCCCCTCGCGCAGCACCTCGCGCGCGGCGACGTGGGCCTCGGAGACGATCTCGCGGGCGTCGGCGCGGGCCTTCGCCCTGACCTCCTGGGCCTGCTCCTGCGCGGTGGCGCGTAGCCGCGTGAGATCCTCGCCGCCGGCGGCGATCAGTTGCTCGGTCTGCTCGCGCGCCTCGGCGGTGAGCCGGTTCGCCTCATCCCGCGCGGCGGCGAGCACCTGGACGGCCTCCGACTGGGCGGCGCCGAGCGTGCTCTCTGCCTGTTCGTGCGCCTTCGCGAGAACCTCTGCCGCCTCGGCCTGGGTCTCGGCGAGCATCCGCCCGATCTCGGCACGTGCGTCGGTTAGTAGCTGCCCGGCCTCGGTTTGCGTCTCGCGCACGCGCTCGTCGGCCTCGGCGTGCAGGGCCCCGACCGCGGCCAGGGCCTCGTTCCTCGCAATCTCGGCCTGCGAGCGGGCCGCGTGGAGGATCTCCTGTGCCTCCTCCTCGGCCGCCTGGACACGGTGCTCCGTCGCGCGATCGGCCTCGGCGATGCGCTCGCGCCCGCGTTCCTCGGCCTGCTCGCGCAGCTCCCTCGCGGCGCGCTCCGCCGCTTCGACGATCCCCGCCACCCGGGCCGGGGCGCCGCTCAGGTCTCCGGGCTCGGCATCCCGCCCGCGTGGAGATGACGGAGGCTCCATGCAGCCCATGGTAAACCGCCGGAGGACCGACGATCTCATGCCTGACGGATGACGGGAGGGCTGCGAGAGACGCTTCTGCCGAACGCCGAGGCAGGAAATTGCACGTTCGACGGCGTACTAGCAGCCATGCGAATCGATCGAAAGCGCAGGAGAGCGATCGCTTTCGTGTCCGGTATCGCGGTGGCGCTTGCGATCACGGCAACCGCTGGGGCCTCGGCCTCGGCCACAAACGGCTCTCCGTCCCTGGCGACGCCCACGCTGGCAGCGGCGAGCGTTCCCGCCGTCCCCGCGCCGGCCAACGACGAACGCGCCAACGCGCAGGTCATCCACAGCCTCCCCGCCGCGATCAACGGCACGACGGTCGGCGCCACGATCGAACCGGGCGAGCGCGAATCCGCCTGCATGCCTCCCACCACAGCTTCCGTCTGGTACAGCCTGCGCGCGCAAAATGCTCAGCGGATCGCGCTCGACCTGGCGGCAGGCGGCGAGCTCGACGCCACGATCGACGTCTATCACGCGGTGCGTTCGCAGCTCGATTCGGTGGGTTGTCAGCAGACCGAAGGTCATGGCAAGGCCTCGCTCTCGTTCAAGGCCTCGAAGAATGGTCTCTATCTGATCCGCGTGGCTGCGCTGGCGAGCTCGCAGCTCGCGAGCTTCTCGCTCGAAGTGTTCCTGCCGACACCCGCGATCGGACCGCCCGGGCGGCCGCTGCCGGGCGGCGGGGTCAGCGGGCGGGTGGATCGCATCCAGAACATCAACGCGGCCTACTCGTTCACGATGCATGCGGGCGTCAGCTACCTGATCAGCCTCGCCAACGAGACCCCACACGCGTGCGTCAGCGGCGATCTATATGCCCCGGGCACTGCCTCGTTCGGCGGGGAAGGCGAAGGGGAACGGTCCGAAGAAGGAGGAGAAGGAGGACCCTCTGGACTGCAGATCTATTGCGGCGGCTACAAGCTGTTCACCCCCGGTCCCGGCCAGGGCGGACGCTACAGCTTCAACATCACCCCGCGCCACTCCTTCCGCGGCATCCAGCGCTTCCACCTGCAGGTCGCTCCCGCCGGCCCCGCCGAAACGGCGCCCGGGCTGGCGCTCGGCAACTACGCCCGTGCGCGTGGTTATCTCAGCGGACGCAGCGCGCGGGTGCTGCGCCTGTATCGCATGGAAGTCACGAGCCACTCCAACCTGACGCTGAAGCTGACGGCCCCCAGCTCCGCCGAATTCAAGCTCCAGCTGCGCAATCGCAGCGGCGACGTGATCGAATGCCAGTGCGAAGGCTCCGGATCGCAGACACTCCAGCATCAGTTGCAGCCGGGCACGTACTACGCGGTCGTATCCGTCCGCAACGGCACCGCCGGCAACTTCACGCTCGTGCGCGAGTCGCGCACGATCACCTCGACCTCGCTCTCGTTCTCCTCCTCGAAGGCCGCTCCGGGCGAGGGGCTGGGGATCAACATCAAGGTCTCGCCCGCCGCCTCCGGCCCCGTCGTCGTTGAGATCGAACGCTTCGACCCCGTCTTCGGCTGGCAGTTCTACCACCAGAGCACCGCCTACGTCAGCGAAGGCGCGGCGAGCATCCCGTTCACGCCACCCGCCGTGGGCCAGTGGCGTGCGAAGGCCACGTACGAGGGCTCGCGCACGTCGAGCCCCAGCGCCGTGGGCTTCTCGTATCTGCTCGTCTCCTGAGCCACGGGGAACCTCCCCGCGCCGCTATACTTAATGAAGTCTCCATGAATCCCGCCCCTGATTTAGGAGTTTCAAGATGAGCCAGCAGAGCAGCGCCGAGCTTCTACGCCAAATCAAGTCCCAGATCGACGAGGTCGACCCCGCCGAGGTCAACGAGCTGATCGACGAGGGCGCCGCGATCATCGACGTGCGCGAGACCGACGAGGTCGCCGCCGGCCATCTCCCCGGCGCCAAGCACATCCCGCGCGGGTATCTCGAGTCTCGGATCGAGGGCGTGGTTCCGGACCGCGACGCGCACGTGATTCTCTACTGCGCCTCCGGCAACCGCTCCGCCTACGCCGCGCGCACGCTGAAGGATGATCTCGGCTACACGAACGTGTCGTCGATGACGGGGGGCATCACGCTTTGGAAGGACCGCGGCTACGAGGTCCAGGTCCCGCGCACGCTCACGCAAGAGCAGCGCGAGCGCTACTCGCGCCACACATTGATCCCCGAGATCGGCGCCGAGGGACAGCAGAAGCTGCTCGACGCGAAGGTGCTGCTGCTGGGGGCCGGCGGGCTCGGCTCGCCGACCGCGCTCTACCTCGCGGCGGCCGGCGTGGGCACGCTCGGGATCGTCGACGACGATGTCGTCGACCTGTCGAACCTACAGCGTCAGGTGATCCACACGACCGACCGCATCGGCGTGCCCAAGGTCGACTCCGCGGAGGAGACGATCAAGGCGCTGAACCCGGACGTGAACGTCGTCAAGTACCCAGTGAGGATCGACGCGACGAACATCGTCGAGATCATCTCCGGCTACGACGTGATTGTCGACGGCGTCGACAACTTTCCGACTAGATACCTACTGAACGACGCGACGGTGCGTCTGAAGATCCCTGTGGTGTCTGCATCGATCCTCGGCTTCGACGGCCAGCTGTCGGTCTTCAAACCGTACGACGGCCCCTGCTACCGCTGCCTGTTCCGTGAGCCGCCGCCGGCCGAGCTGGCCCCTTCGTGCGGCGCCAACGGCGTGCTCGGCGTGCTCCCGGGGACGATGGGATTGCTGCAGGCGACCGAGGTGATCAAGCTGATCCTCGAGATCGGCGAGCCCGCGATCGGGAGGCTGCTCCTGTACGACGCGCTCGGCGCGACGCTGACCGAGGTCAAGGTCCACAAAGACCCCGAGTGCCCGATCTGCTCGCGCCCGCCGGAGGAGATCTCCGACGAGGAGCTCGGCGTGTTCCCGGATTACGAGGCATTCTGCGCCGCCGCAGGGTAGCCTGCCGACCATGGCGACGATCAAGATCCCCCCGGTCCTGCGCGCGAGCGTCGGCAACGAGAAGCAGGTTCAGGCCGACGGTACGAACATCGGCGAGGTTCTCCGCGACCTCGCCTCCAACCATCCAGCCACCCAGGACCAGCTGTTCGGCGCCGACGGTGCGCTCAACCGCTACGTGAACGTCTACCTCAACGATGAGGACGTGCGCGTTCTGGATGGGTTGGACACGGTGGTGGGGGAGAGCGACACATTGGTGATCCTCCCCGCGATGGCCGGCGGCTGAGCCACTCGTCCACTGCACCTTTCCCGGGTTTCGATCCGGTGCGCATCTGCCGAACAACAACAGGCAGATGCGATTCTCGCCACTCACAATCAGGTCCTCAGCCCATCTGGTTGTAGTTTTCGCCTGCGCCCTGCTCGTCTGCGCCGGCACCGCGCTCGCCGAGGCCAACCACACCGGCTGGCCGCCCCAGGAACACCACGAGGGGCACCCGAACAACGAAAGCGGCGTGATGCGCGGCCAGGAAGGCGTGCACAACTACCTGCTCGGCGGCGGCGGCAACGACACGATCTACGCCGGCAACGACGGCGACGTGATCTGGGGCGACTCGCACCCGGGCAATCAGCCGACGAGTCAGCGCGACTATTTGCACGGCGGCGAAGGCGAAGACTGGATCTACGCGAGCTACGGTTACAACGAGATCTGGACCGGGGCGGGCAACGATCACATCGCGCTCGTCTACGGCCACGGCACCGTGTTCTGCAACGGGCCCGGCCTGAAGACGCTCGTGATGCGCTACCTGCCGCAGAACCGGCCGTGGAAGCTGGTCGGCTGCGATCACAAGGTGATCGATCCCTACAGGGCCTAGAGGTAGTAGGGGTCCTCGACCCGGTGGCGCGGCGCTATAGGGCCGCGGGGGCGGGCTCGCTGTCCACCGCGGCCGGCCGTGAGGTATCGGGCACGCCCGCGGGCGGAATGTGGCTGATCGCGTGCTCGGCCAGCGCGGTGATGGTGAGCGAGGGGTTGACGCCGACGTTCGCGGGGATCGCCGAGCCGTCGCAGACGAGCAGGTTCTCGTAGCCATAGACGCGCTGGCGGGCGTCGAGCACGCCGCGGGAGGGGTCGGGCGCGATCACCGCGCCGCCGAGGATGTGGGCGGTCGTGGGGATGTTGAAGAGCGCCTCGGTGGTCGAGCTCTGGGCGATCCCGCCGGTGCGCTTGGCGAACCATTCCGCGGCCTGGTTGGCGACCGGGATGAACGTCGGGTTGGGTTTCTCGGGATCCTGTTCGGTCTTCAGCCACAGCGAGCCGAATGGGCCCTGCTTGGGCCGTAGCGCGATCGCGTTGTCGAGCGTCTGCATCACGAGGATGATGATCGTGCGCCGCGAATAGTGTTTTGGGAACAGCACCTGCGCGAGTCGCCGCGGGTGCAGGAGCGCTTGGACGAGCCACTTCAGCGGGCGCGTCACGCGCGTGCCGTCGCCGGTGAGCAGCGTGTAGAAGCGGTGCATCGAGTCGCCGTCGTTGCCGTAGGTGACGGTCTCGATATGGGTGTTCGGGTCGGGGTAGATCGAGGATGTGATCGCGACGCGCTTGATCAGATCGTCGGGGTAGTCCTCGGGGACGGTGACCGTGAGGATCGACTCGCTGTTCGTGCGCACGAGCTCGCCCAGGCGCGCGGAGATCCGCCCGAGCGAACCGTTCAGGCGGCAGCGCTGGAGCAGCTTGTTCGTCCCCAGTGGGCCGGCCGAGACGACGACGCCCCGCGCGCGCTGCACCTGGCGTTCCTTGCGCAGCCAGGCGCCGGAGCGGACGCTTTCGACCTCGTAGCCGTCCTTGCCGGAGCCATCGCCGAGCGGGCGGATATCGATCACGGTGCGTTCTGCCATCACGCGCGCGCCACGCTTCTCGGCGAGGTAGAGGTAGTTCTTTACGAGTGTGTTCTTCGACCCGTGCGGGCAACCGACCATGCAGCGCCCGCATTCCCGGCAGCCGGTCCGGTCCGGACCTTCGCCGCCGAAGAACGGGTCGGGGACGGTCTTCCCGGCGCCGTCGGGGCCGCCGAAGAAGACGCCGACGGGCGTCTTTTTGTAGGTGTCGCCGACGCCGAGCTCCTCGCCGAGCTCGCGTAGCAGCTGGTCGGCGGGGTCGTCGGTCGGGGTCTGCACGACGCCGAGCATCCGCTGCGCCTCGCTGTAGTGGGGCGCGAGCGCCGACTCCCAGTCGTTCATCTCCGCCCATTGGGAGTCCTCGAAGAACTTCTTCGGGGGCACGTAGAGCGTGTTCGCGTAGCCGAGGCTGCCGCCGCCGACGCCGCAGCCGGAGACGACCGAGACATCGCGGAACGTCGTCAGCCGGAAGATCCCCTTCATGCCGAGGAACGGCCGCCAGAAGTAGCGCTTCAGGTCGGCCGTGGAGTTGGGCAGCTCGTGGTCGGCGATGCGCCGTCCGCACTCGAGCACGCCGACGCGATGGCCCTTCTCGGAGAGGCGCAGCGCCGAGACGCTGCCGCCGAAGCCGGAGCCGATCACCAGCCAGTCGAAGTCGAAGTCGCCCTCCATGTCCCCCCGTCATCCTAGTGATTGCACGACGCTCTGCCGGGCGATTGCTCGATTGCCGCCCGGGGGTCGCTATATTCCGTGAAGTAATGGCCGCCCAGCCGCTCAGAAACAAGCCCTGCGGGGGCCGCTATGGGGACATCGTGCAGTCGATCGGCAACACGCCGCTGGTCGAGCTGCCGCGTCTGTCGCCGAAGCCCGGCGTCAGGATCTGGGCGAAGCTCGAGTCGCGCAACCCGACCGGCTCGGTCAAGGACCGCGTCGCGAAGGCGCTGATCGAGGACGCCGAGGAGAAAGGCGCGATCGCGCCCGGGCAGACGATCCTCGAACCGACCTCCGGCAACACCGGGATTTCGCTGGCGATGATCTGCCGGCTGAAGGGCTACAAGCTGAAGGTCGTGATGCCGGAGAACGTCACGCCCGAGCGCACGCAGCTGTTGAAGATGTACGGCGCGGAGATCGTCTACTCCGAGGGCTCGCTCGGCTCCAACGGTGCGGTCGAAAAGTCCCTGCAGATGGCCTCAGAAGATTCTTCGGTCTACATGCCCTACCAGTACGGCAACCCGGCTAACCCGAACGCTCATTACAACGGCACGGCCCTGGAGATCCTCGAGGAGCTCGACGAGGTCACCGCGTTCGTCGCGGGGCTCGGCACCGGCGGCACGCTGATGGGCAACGGGCGGCGGCTGAAGGAGACCTTCGGCGACGCCGTCAAGATCGTCGCCGCGGAGCCGATGCAGGGCGAGCCGGTTCAGGGCCTGCGCTCGCTCGACGACGGCTTCATCCCGCCGATCATCGACATCTCGTTGCTGGACCGGAAGATCTTCGTGACCAACCACGACGCGATCGTCTGGACGCGCAAGCTGCTCGACGAGGAGGGCCTGTTCGCGGGCGTCTCCAGCGGCGCGATCGCGAGCATCGCCGTGCGAATCGCGGGTGAGCTCGACGAGGGGAACGTCGTGTTCGTCGTCTGTGACGACGGCTGGAAGTACCTCTCGAGCGGGATCTACACGCTGCCGGTCGACGAGGTCGAGAACCTCGACTCCACCGTCTGGTGGTAGGCCGACTCCGCGGCCTGCTGGAGGGCCTCGATCTCCTCACCCGCGCGCAGGGCCGGCCATGAAGATCGCTCCCGACCTGCTGGGCGCGGTGGTCGCGCACGCCGAGGAGGACCCGAAGAACGAGGTCTGCGGGGTCCTCGCGGTCGATACCGAGGGCGCGGGGGAGGGGCGGGTGAGAAGCGCGGTCGACGTGCATCGCGCGGTCAACGTGCACGCGAGCCCGTTGAAGTTCGAGATCGATCCCGCCGAACTGCTCGCGCTCTACAACACGATCGACGAGCGGGGCCTCGAGTTGGGCGCGATCTACCACTCGCACGTGCGCAGTGCTCCGTATCCCTCCCAGACCGACATCTCCTTCGCCGCGAACTGGCCGGGGGTGGAATGGATCATCGTGGGTCTGAAGGACCGGCAGGCGCCGGAGGTACGCTCCTACCTGATCGAGGGAGGGAAGGTGCGGGAGGTAGCACTGGAGGTGGAGTAGATGGCGGGTGAAGGGCCTGTGCGGGAGACGGGGGAGGACGGCGAGCGGCCGCTCGTCTGCCCGGGCTGCGCTCGCGCCCACCCGCCGAACGAGCGCTTCTGCGAGGCCTGTGGGATGCCGCTCGTGCAGCGCGCCGGCCCCGCCGAGCCGGTGGTGCTCAGCGAACGTCAGGAGCGGGCGCGGAAGATCAAGCCCCAGTACGCCGAGGGAGAGCTGGTGAAGGTCGGCCGGGCGGAGAACCAGGTCGAAGCCGAGTTCATCGCGGCGATGCTGCTCGAGGAGGGGATCCCCAGCGTGCTGCGCCGCGCGGGCGGGATCAACGTTCCGTACGCGCCGATCGTCGGCCCGCGCGACGTGCTCGTCCCGGAGTCGGGAGCCGAGGCGGCCCGCGAAGCCCTGGCCTGGGAGCAGCCTCAGCCCTAGACGAGGACCGGCTGAGAGGCGCCGCGCGTGATCTCGGCGATCTCTTCGGAGGCGCGCTCGAACTCGGCGTCGGAGAGCACGGGGGTGCCCTCGAAGGGAAGTTCGCGCTGCAGCTCGACCCACGCCTGGGCGGCGGAGTACTCGTCCTTGACCTTCACCGTGACCGGCCGCGGGATGCGGTAGGTGCGCAGCAAGAGGACGTGAAGAGGCTGGTGGCGACGCCAGCCGAGGCGCTTCTCGGCATAGTCGGTCGTCCACACGTAGAAGGGGGAGAGCGCGTCGACACAGCGCGGGTCGGCGATCGTGAAGTGGCCGGCGACTTCGGCCCAGGCGCGGATACGAACCCGGTCGGGCTGCTGGATACCGCCGGTTGCGAAGGCATGCAGCGGCGGCTCGCCGTCGCTCCAGACGCCCTCCTCGAGCGCGCGGCGCAGCTCGGGCTGGTGGGATTCGCGCACGAACTCGCCCGGCTGATGATCGAAGGTGGGGTAGAGAAAGAAGCGCTCGTGGGCGAGCCGGAAGGGCTTGCCGGGCTCGCGGATACCGCCCTTGCGCAGGGTTATGAGCTGCTCGCCTTCGGCGAGAGCGCGGACGGTGACCGCCCATTCTTTGAAAGCAATTGGCATAGGAAGACGAAAAGCAGAAAGAAGGAAGGAATGTCTCGGTAAAACTTCGGGCTCGGAACACCCGTCCGAAGCGACCGAACGACAAGCCCTACCCCTTAAAGATACGAAACCCTGGCGGAAATCCCAAATCCCCTGCAAATCAAGGGGTTTTTTGGACAAAATCGCTACAGGCGCCGTCCTGCGAGGCCCTCTGCGGCCTCGATTATCGCGGCGTAGTCGTCCTCGCCGTGGCCGCGGCCGAGCGTGGCGGTGAGCAGATCGCGCGCGTGCGCGGCGGAGGGAAAGGGGATGCCCGCCGCCTGGGCTTCCTCGAGGCAGAGGCGCACGTCCTTGAGCATGTGCTCGGTCTTGAACAGCGTCGTGAAGTCGTGCTCGCGCATCGGCGTCGCCTTGTTCGTCAGCTGTGCCGACGCGCCCGAGCCGGCCGAGGTGACCTGCACGAACGCGTCGAGATCGACGCCCGTCGCCCGCGCGAGCAGGAGCGCCTCGGCCAAAGCGGCCGCGTTGGCGGCGCCGAGCGAGTTGTTGATCAGCTTCAGCATCTCGCCCTGGCCGAGCTCGCCGACGTGCACGATCACCTCGCCCATCGCCTCGAACAGCGGCCGCGCGCGGGCGAAGTCCTCGGCGGCGCCGCCGGCCATGATCGTGAGCGTGCCCGCCTCTGCGCGCGGCGAGGAGCCGGTCACGGGCGCGTCGAGCATCCGCACGCCTCGCTCGTCCAGCGCCGCCGCGATCCGGCGGCTGTCCACGGGCGCGATCGTCGACATGTCCACGCACAGCAACCCCTCGCGCGCGGACTCGACTACGCCGCCCTCGTCGAGCAGCACCGAGGCGACCTGCGCGCCGTCGACGACCATCGAGACGACGATCTCGCTCGCGCGTGCGACCGCGGCGGGCGTGTCGGCCGCGACGACCGACTCCGACTCGTGCTCGGCTGCCCAGGCGGCGGCCTTGCCAGGGGAGTGCGTCCAGACCGTCAGCGGAAAGCCGGCCCCGGCGAGGCGCGCGGCCATCCGCGAGCCCATGATCCCAAGGCCGAGGAAACCAACTTTCTCAGGCATCGCCCGAGCATACGACTTCGGTCGATCAGGCCGCGGCGAGCTCCCGGTCCTCAGTATCGGCCAAGTGCTGATGCGACGGGCAGTAGCCGTTGTGCGGCAGCGGCACGCGCTGGCAGGCGGCGCCTTTGCGCGTGGTCGCGCGACATTGCGGCTCCTCGCCACTGATCGAGGCGTAGCCCGCGAGCGGGTTCTCGATCAGGAACTGCTGCGCGAGCGCGATATAGCGGGCGACGACGCGGTGCACGTGGCCCTGCTCGCTCATCGGGAACAGCGAGCGGATGTCGCAGAACAGCGTGCGCTCGGGACGCGCGAAGTAGAGGCGTTCGACGGCCATCCGCTCGACCACCGCCTCACAGGCCGAGAGCAGGTGCTCCTGATTGGCGTTTGCGGCGAGGTCCGGCCTGGGGGCCAGAAGATGGGGCGCCAACTCCCGATAGATGGCCCGGCTGAACTGATACATGGCGACCCCTCACCCTCTTTCTCGATGAACCGACATTCACGATCAAAAACACACGATCGGGAAGAAAGGATCGAGATTTTCGCCAGGGATAGGAAGATTTAAATACCTTTAGAAAAGGCCTCAATCCCAGGTCTGCCAGGCGCCGTCCCCGTCCCCGGCGAGGACAAAGTGATGTCGATCGAGCGCGGGATCGAGCTGCGGATGGTCCGAGCGCTGGTGGGCGCCGCGACTCTCGGTGCGCGCGAGCGCGCTGCGTGCGAGCAGCCGGGCCAGTGGATGGGGATCATCGAGCAGGCGCTCCAGGCCCGCGGCCGAGCGGACGATGCCGGCATCCCGCCACAGCGCCTCGCGCGTCGCCGGGCCGGCGAGCGGGGGCGAGGGGAGCTCGCGCAACGCCGCGATTTGCGCCGCCGAGGGGGACTGTGGCCTGGGCGCGGGCGTGGAGAGCGCGTCAAGGACGGCGCGGCGGGCGAAGACGAAGCACTCGCTGAGCGAGTTCGAGGCGAGGCGATTGGCGCCGTGCAGGCCGGTGCAGGAGGACTCGCCGACGGCATACAGCCCGGGCAGGCTCGAGCGCGCGTCCAGGTCGGCGACGATCCCACCCATCATGTAGTGCGCCGCCGGGGCGACCGGGACGAGCTCGCGCGTCGGGTCGAGGCCCGCCTCGCGCAGCGCGGCGACGACGTTGGGGAAGTGGGCGGGGTCGATCGCGCGCATGTCGAGGCCGACCGCGCGCTCGCCGGACTCCTGCAGGCGCAGCGCGATCGCGCGGGCGACCTCGTCGCGGGGGGCGAGCTCGTCGACGAAGCGCTCGCCGGCCGCGTCGTGCAGGGTCGCGCCCTCGCCGCGGATCGCCTCGGTGATCAGGAAGCCCTCGCGCCCGGCGAGCCCGAGCACGGCGGTGGGGTGGAACTGCAGCAGCTCGAGGTCCGCCAGCGACGCGCCGGCGGCGTGGGCGAGCAGCAGGCCGAACCCCTGCGAGCCGGGCGGGTTGGTGGTGCGCGACCACAGCGCCGCGGCGCCGCCGGTGCCGAGCACGACCGCGCGTGCGGCGAGCACCCGGCCGTCGTCGCAGATCAGGCCGCGACAGCGGGGGTGGGCGGGGCTCTCGTCGCGATCGGTCCACAGCGCCCGTGCCCGCGCACCCTCGAACACGGTGATCGAGCTCTCCGCGGCGACGAGCGCGGAGAGCTGGCGCACCACGCGCCGGCCGGTCGCCGAGCCGCCGGCGTGGACGACGCGCCTGACCGAGTGCCCGCCCTCCAGGCCGAGCGCGAGCCCCCCGGAGCGGTCACCATCGAAGTGGACGCCGAGCGCCTGCAGATCCTGCACCCGCGCGGGCGCCTCGCGCACGAGGATCTCGGCCGCCGAGCGCCGGACGAGCGCACGCCCGGCGCGCTCGGTGTCGGCGAGGTGCAGCGCGAAGCTGTCGTCGTCGGCAAGCGCCGCGGCGAGCCCGCCCTGCGCCCAGTAGGAGGCCGTCTGGGCGAGCGGCGTGGCCGAGACGAGCACGACCCGAGCACCCTCGCGCGCCGCGCAGAGCGCCGCGTAGAGCCCGGCGGCGCCGGCGCCCACCACCACGATGTCGGTCTCGACCACCGGACCGCCTGGAGGGGGGCTCACTTTTTCGGCGATTCCGGAGCGACGAGGGGGTTCGAGCTCGGCGGAGCTTCGCTCGATTTGGTGTGGGTGGGAGTAGTAGTGGCTTTCGGGGCGATCTTGGTCGTCGCGGTCGTCGGGGTGGTGAGGCTGGGTTTCGTCGCGCTCGTTGTGGTGGAGACACCGGTGCTCGGCGTGCTCGTCGCGGGGGTGGTCGGCGTCGTCGTGGTGGGCACCGTTGCCGTGGGCACGGTCGCGGTGGATGCTGTGGCGGGCGTCGTGACCGTGATCGTCGTCGGCACCGTAGGAGCGTGCCCGGAGCCGCCGGCGAGCTTGACGAGCGCGGCGGCGAGCACGCCAAGCGAAAGCGCGACGACGACCGCGAGCGCGATCACGGGCGTCTTCCAGGCCGGCGATGCCGCCAGGCGCGTGCGCGCAGCGGCGCCGCAGCGCAGGCACCACTCCTGCTCGGACTCGAGCGGCGCGCCGCACAGCGGACACGCCTCGTCCGCGGGCGGCGGAGCTGCGGTGGGTGCTGGAGCGACGGGGGGAGTGGCGACGCTCACGCGCCGGCGCCGGGAGGACGGACGATCACGGTTGGCTGGTCCTGGTCGGTTGACTCCGCCGCGGGAGCGCCCGGGGCAGGCGATGCGGGCGTCTGCGGCGAGGGCGAGGGTCGATCGATCGTCGTGTAGTCGACGGGCGCGGGAGTCGCCGGCGGCGGGCTCGCCGTGGCAGGTGGCGCCGGCTCGGCGGCTCGAGCGGGCGCAGGGGCCGGAGCGGGCGCTGGCGCGGGGGTGACGCTCGCGGGCGGGCCGGCGACAGGGCGCTCGGCGCGGCGGTCCATCGCGAGTCCGCAGTTGGGGCAGAAGCGGTCCTCGCTGCCGTGGATCGCCGCGCAGCGCGGGCAGGCGGCGATGCCGGCGTCGCGCAGGACGGTCAGCGGCTGGTGCTCGGCGAGTACGCCTTCGAGCGTACGCAGCTCGACGTCGATCTGGCCGAGCGTCGAGAGCTTGGCGAGCACGAGCGCGTCGTTGCGCTGGCCGAAGCGGTGGAGGTTGTAGACCAGACCGCCGAGGTCGCGGTAGGCGAGCTCGCGCGCCTTGCGCAGGAAGCGAGCGCGGCGGCGCATGCGTCCGCGCTCGCTGAAGCCGGGCGAGCCGTTGGACACGTCCTGGCTCGCGGGCGTCTGCACCTCCGTCGCCGGACTGGTGGCTTGAACATCCTCCATCGACCCATCAATGCTATCCGGCGTCACGGAGGGCAGTGCGCCAGGCGGCGGCGACGTGCTCGGCCAGACGTGGACCGGAGAACGGCTCGGCGTGGGCGCGCCCCTGGATCCGCGACTCCGTCGCGCCCAGATGGGGCTCGAGCGCCGCGCGCCAGGCACCGAGCTCAAACTGCGCGCAGAGCGTCCCCGCGACCCCGCGCAGCGCCTCGGGGTGGATCCCGACGGGCGTGGCCAGCACCGGCACGTCGCAGGCGAGCGCCTCGAGCACCGCCAGGCCGAAGCCCTCGTGCCCGGATGGCATCAAAACCGCGTTGACGGCGTTGAACCACAGGGGCGCGCGCTGCGGATCGACGCCGCCGAGGACGAGCAGCTCGACGTCGACCGTGCGGGCCAGCTCGAGCGCGAGGCCGTAGCGCTTGATCGCGCGGGAGGGGTCGGCCGCGAACAGCAGATAGGGCTTCTCGAGGTCGAGGCCCAGCTCGTTGCGGGCCTGCGCCCGCGAGATCGGGTGGAAGCGCTCAAGGTCGACGCCGCACGGCAGCACCTGCGCCCTGGCGCGCGCGCGGGCGCTCGGCAGTTCCTGTGCGAGCGAGCTCGAGACGGCCGCCAGCAGGTCGATCCGACCGAGCGCGGCGCCGGTGATCATCCGTGTGCGGGGGTGGCGCATGTCGTTGCCGTGGACTGTCAGCGCGCGCACGCGCGCGGGAACCGCAAACGCCGGCCAGGCGGTGAGGCCGTAGTGGGCGTGCACGATGTCGAAGGGCACGCGCGCGGGCCGGCGGCTGAGCGTCGAGGGACCGCCGTAACGGCGGCGTAGATCGCGGGCCGCCCGCGCGAGCGCGCAGGCGCCGGGGGGAAACTCGTAGAGCTCGATCTCGAGGTCGGGTTGCTGCAGGCGCCGCAGATCGGCGACCTGATCGCGGACGAATGTGCCGCGCTCGGGGTGCGCGATGTCGGGTCGCATGTTGGAGAGCACGAGCGCGCGCACGATCCTCCGACCGTAGCGCTCCGGGCTCTGGGATGATGGCCTGCATGACGAGCGCGCCCGCAATTGACGCCGAGCGATCCAGACGCGATCCGCGGGCACGGCCGATCGGCGTGTTCGACTCAGGCGTCGGCGGTCTGACGGTGCTGCACGAGCTGCTCGTGCGACTACCGCGCGAGGACTTCCTGTATCTGGGCGACACGGCCCGCTTTCCCTATGGCGAACGCTCGCCGGAGGAGCTGAGCAGGTTCTCCGCGGAGGTGACCGAGGAGCTCGCCGGGCGCGGCGCGAAGCTGCTGGTGGTCGCCTGTAACTCCGCGACCGCGGCCGCGCTGCCCGCCTTGCGCCGGCGGATGATGGAGACGACGCTCGGTATCGACGTGTTGGGGGTCGTGCGGCCGGAGGCGCTGCGCGCGGTCGCGGCCACGCGCAGCGGCCGGATCGGGTTGCTGGCGACCCCGACGACGGTCGCCAGTCGCGCCTACGAGGACGCGGTCGAGGCGATCGATCCGCACGTGACGCTCCACGCCGTGCCGTGCCCGACGCTGGCCTCGATCATCCAGGCCGGCGAGCAGTTCGACGAGCGCGCCGTGCAGACGGTGCGCGATGTCTGCGCGCCGCTGAAGCGGGCGGACGTCGACACGGTGATCCTCGGCTGCACCCACTATCCCCTGATCCAGCCGATGCTCCAGCGGATGCTCGGTCCGGGCGTGACGCTCGTCAGCTCCGGAGCGGCGCTCGCGCGCCAGGTCGAGCACGCGCTGAGCACGCGCGATCTGCAGAACCCGCAGTCGGGCGAGGGCGAGTATCGCTTCCTCTGCACCGGCGACACGGAGGCCTTCGAGCAGGCCGGGACCCGCTTTTTGCAGATGCCGCTCGGCCCGGTCGAGCGCGTCGAGCTCGCGGTGGTCGAGGTGACGGCGTGAACAAGCCACTCGAGCAAGCCGAGAGAATGCCCCTATGAGCGGCACCGAGCGCAGCTACGGGCGCGGGCCGGGCGAGTTGCGGCCGATCGCGATCGAGCCGGGCTTCATGCGCACTGCCACCGGCTCGGCGCTGATCTCGGCCGGGGAGACGCGCGTGATCTGCACCGCCTCCGCGCAGGAGAGCGTGCCGCGCTGGATGGCGGGCAAGGGCAGGGGCTGGCTGACGGCCGAGTACGGGATGCTGCCGGCCTCCACCGGCGATCGTAAGCAGCGCGACGCGACGAAGGGACGCCTCGACGGCCGCTCGGTCGAGATCCAGCGCTTGATCGGGCGCTCGCTGCGTGGCGTAATCGATCTATCCCAGCTCGGCGAACGTACGGTCTACCTCGACTGCGACGTGTTGCAGGCCGACGGCGGCACGCGCTGCGCCTCGATCACGGGCGCCTACGTCGCGCTGGCGCTGGCCTGCAGGCGCCTGCAGGCCGAGGGCAAGCTCGAGGGCTCGCCGCTGACCGGCTCGGTCGCGGCGGTCTCCTGCGGGATGGTCGCGGGGGTCGCGCTGCTGGACCTCGACTACTCCGAGGACTCCACCGCGGAGGTCGACGCGAACGTCGTGATGACCGGCGCGGGCGGCCTGATCGAGGTGCAGGCGACGGCCGAGCGCACACCGCTCTCGCGCGCGCACCTGGACGAGCTGCTGGCGCTCGCGGGCGACGGGATCGAGCGTCTGCGGGAGGCCCAGGAGCAGGCGATCGCGACGTCGTGAAAAGGCTCCTGCTGGCCACCCACAACGAGCACAAGCGCCGCGAGTTCGCGCGCCTGCTCGCCGGCTACGAGGTCGACGTCCTGCCCGACGAGGTCGAGCTGCCCCCGGAGGACGGCGAGACGTTCGCGGAGAACGCGCTCGGCAAGGCCCGGGCGGCGGCGAGCGCCACCGGCGCGGTCACGATCGCCGACGACTCCGGCATCGAGGCGCGGGCGCTGGGCGGCGCGCCCGGGGTGCGCTCGGCGCGCTACGCCGGCGAGCGGGCAACCGACGAGGAGAACCTCGCGAAGCTGCTGCGTGAGGCGCCGGCTCACAGCGGGCTGGCGTATGTGTGCGCGCTCGTCTACGTCGATCCACGGGGCGGCGTCGAGCGCGTGTTCGAGGCTCGTTGCACAGGCACGCTGGCAGCGGAGCCGCGGGGGGCGGGCGGGTTCGGCTACGACCCCGCGTTCCTGCCGGATGAGGGATCTGAAGGACTGACGATGGCCGAGCTGAGCGACGAGCAGAAGGACGCAATCAGCCATCGTGGCCGCGCGACGCGCGCGCTGCTCGAGTGGCTGGTTGAGGGCGACCGATCGGGCTGAGCGCGCGGTCGCAAAACCGTCCACCCCCCCGGGGCTAGAACAGGTTGACCGCCGCCGCGATCGCGACCGCGAGGCCGAGGCCGGCGTAGCCGTTGTAGCCGGACAGCAGCAGCAGCAGCGCCGTGATCATCGCAACGAGCACGGTCAGGCTCCAGGCGACGCGTTCGAAGGTCATCCCGCCATTGTGTCGGATGTCCTGGCGGATGCGAATGTCCGCGCGCGGTGTTAGCTTCGATGGAACTGTCTTACGAGCGAGGAGGGCGAAGTGACGAAGTCCGAGTTGGTCGACCAGGTGGCGGATCGCGCCGATCTGACCAAGCAGGATGCGGGGCGTGCGGTGGACGCGGTGCTGGCGACGGTGGAGGACGCACTGCGCAGGGGCAGCGAGGTGACGGTGTCGGGGTTCGGAAAGTTCCACGTCGGCGAGCGCGGCGCGCGGCAAGGGGTCAACCCGCGCACGGGCGAGCGCATCCAGATCGCCGCCTCCCGCGTGCCGCGTTTCACCGCCGGCAGCGGGTTGAAGAGCGCGGTGAAGGGCCGCTGACACTGCCGCCCAGCTTTGGTGACACCCTCGCGGCGCGTGTGGAGACGCGCCGGTCGCAGATCGTGCTCGGCATCGATCCCGATCCGAGCGCGCTGTGGCCGGTTGCGAGCGAGCCCGAGCCGGGCGCGTCCGCCGGTGACGCCTCCGCCGAGAACGCATCCCCCGGCGATCCCTCCGCGGAGGACTCTGCCGCGGAGCGCGCCGCGCTCGCGGTCGTGGTCCACTGCCGGGCCCTGATCGACGCGACGGCGGACGCCTGCGTGGCGGTCAAGCCCCAGCTCGCGTGCTTCGAGCGGCTGGGCGCTCCCGGCTGGAGCGCGCTCGCCGCGGTCGCCGAGCATGCGCGCGCAAGCGGCCTGCTCGTGATCGCCGACGGTAAGCGCGGCGACATCTCGGTGAGCGCCTCCGCCTACGCGCAGAGCCTGATCGGCGGGATCGAGACGCCGTTCGGAGCGGTCAAAGGTCTCGGCGCGGACATGGTGACGGTCAACCCGCTGATGGGCGCGGACGCGGTCGAGCCGTTCGTGGCGGCGGCGCGCGCCGCCGGCGCCGGGGTGCTCGCCCTGGTGCGCACGTCGAATCCGGGCGCCGCCGACGTCGAGGACCTCGAGCTCGCCGGCGGCGGGGCGGTCTGGGAGCGCCTGGCCGCGATCGTCGAGCGGCTCGGCGCGCCCGGCGTCGGCGAGTCTGGCTACAGCGACGTGGGCGCCGTCGTCGGGGCGACCGTTCCCGCGCATCTCGCGCGGGCTCGCGAGCTGATGCCGCACGCGACGTTTCTGCTGCCCGGGGTCGGCGCGCAGGGCGGTCGGGTCGAGGATCTGGCGCCCGCATTCGCGCCGGGCCGAGCCGGCGGTCTGGTGACGGCCTCGAGGAGCATCGCGGGTGCGCACGAGGCCACCGGCGGGGACCCGGCCGCGGCGGCCCGGGCCGAGGCGGAGCGCCTGCGCGCGGAGGCATGGAAGTTGGGGTAGTCTGAACCGCGATGATCATCACGGTCACGCTGAACGCGGCGATCGACAAGTCGCT
>Ga0182030_10010182_pt1 | contig 19153 bp, 20 predicted proteins | sample 812S3MmetaG_FD_121299 | JGI IMG/M metagenome (GOLD analysis project Ga0182030, IMG submission 121299) | Permafrost microbial communities from Stordalen Mire, Sweden - 812S3M metaG (Illumina Assembly) | ecosystem: Environmental > Terrestrial > Soil > Wetlands > Permafrost | place: Sweden... | reverse complement strand
GGCAACGCGGCGCAGTTCAGCTTCAGAAATACCTTCCCTGCCCGCGGCGAATTGGCATGCAACTCTCGTGCGAGAACCTCTTTACCGGTTCCGGTTTCGCCCTGGATTAATACGGAAGCCTCGGACCAGCCGACATGCCCGATCAAAGCTTGAATTTCCTGCATTTTCGGGCTCGTGCCTAAGAAAACCTTAGTCCTCGGCGAGGGTGGAACCGGCAGGGCAGGAGGCAGAACACCTTTGTGATCGAGCGCCTTGTTGAGCGCATGCATAAGTTCGTCGTGTCCCACAGGCTTGCACAGGAAGTCGGCGGCGCCGCATTTCATCGCCGTCACTACGTTCAACGTAGATGCCGCGCCTGAAATGATGATCACCGGTAAATTCGGAGCGATATGGCGAATTTCCTTTAATACTTCCATCCCGCCCCGCCGCGGCATCACCAGATCCAGTAATACCGCTGAAAAATCCGATGGGGCCGACGTGAGATGACTCATCACTTCTTCCCCATCCTGCGCCAGTTCTACCGAGTAGCCCAGGCATTTCAAGGCCATCTGAAGATAGCCTCTGACCTCTTGCTCGTCTTCCCCGACAAGGATTTTTAGTCCGTATCCTTTTGTTTGCATTTAACTTAACGTGCCTCCGAAACTGTAAGTTGTATTGCGTCTTCAAACCGTGGCCCTGCCGACTTCGCGGAATAAATCGGAAGTACGAACGAGAACCTGGGACCGTAATCTGTATTCTCCATCCACACGCGGCCCTCATGTGCTTGGATGATCATGCGACAAATCGCCAGGCCCAGACCGCCGCCGGACCGGTCCTGGCTACCAACATAGGACGTATACTCCTCAAAAATCTTTCCGATGTGCTCGGCCGGAATTTGCGGACCGGAATCGCGGATATCAATCCGATAGGAATTGGGGGCATGGCTGTCCCGATACCGGCGGTCGGTTACCAGCGCGGAGGAGGCGTGTGCCGCCCGCCGCTCCCAGAAAAAGGGATAACCGCGAATTTCGATGGCGCCCCCTTTTGGCGTGAACTTGCACGCGTTGTCCAGCAGATTCATCAAAACTTGTTCGATTTGTCCGGGCTCCAGGTATGCCTTGCCTTCCTCGGGAGCCAACTCAACGGAAATTGAAATATTCTTGCTGTCCGCCGCCGGCGTAATTTCGTGCAACGCCTGCTCTACCCTCTCGCGTATATCTGCTGGACGAAGATCCGGCCGCCTCTTTAGCTGGCGCCCCACCCCTAACTCAAACATCGCGGAGGCCATCCGTGAGAGCCGCTTCACGCTTTGCCGCATCCGCCCCAGAACTTCCTTCTGTTCCTCTGTCAATGGGCCTAGCGCCCCATCGAGCAGAAGCCCACAGTAACCTCCCGTGGCCGTCAGGGGCGCTCGGAAATCGTGCACGGCCCGGGTTAAGAAATTAGTTCTATCCTGCTCATATTGCTGGAGTTGAAGATTTGTTTGAATGAGGCACTGGAGCATCTCATCGCGATCTGAGCGCAGCGAGTGCACGGTCGCGGTACGATCCTGAAACGCCGACGCGGCGAACTCCATAAAAGCCGCCAAACACGCCCGGGTCACCGGCTTCAGGAGGATCGGCGCCCCTGCCGCTCCCAAATTCTCTTGAAATTCAGCCACCTCTCGCTGGTGCAATAAAAATAAATGCCTGCTAAATGGGCGTTCGATTTCCAAATTCCGGTCAATTGCCGCTGCCCCATCCCAAATATAGAGATCCGCAGCCGCCGGAGTTGTTCCCGGTTCCGACGTTGTCAGCCGCCAATCGAGATCTTCGAATTTAGTGAGGATTTCGCGGCACGTGCCCAACAAGTCGGAATCGTGGGAAATCAGAATTACTTTCATTTATGCTCCTAAAGGCGTGTGCCTATAGAATGGATTGAGCATAACTCAAAATACGAAGAAGTCAATACATCCCAATAGTTGGGAAGTCCTACAAGTTTTAGTACCAGTACCTAGCGACAAACATTCAGAATTTGTGCAACTAACTGGCAGCATGGATTTTGTGGCTTTTGCGGCTGAAAATGCGTGGCAGCCAAAATGCTGTTAGTACGGTACAGTCTGTATGGCTTCGCTACCTATCAACCGGCTACCGTCTGACGTGGAGATGCCGGAATCGCCCGAGAAGGCGCGCAGCATCAACCGGCGAAAGCGCACTCGTGCGCAGTTGCACTGGCCCCTGTCGTTTTCGCTCACGGGTACCACCGAGACGGTTCAGACGATCACCCAGGACCTGAGCAGCGACGGTTTCTATTGCATTGCAAATGCAAGGTTTGTGCCCGGTGAGGCAAGGCACTGCACACTCCTGGTGCCAACCCATCATCCCGGCGGTGAAAACAGCCCGCTGCATGTGCTGTGCAAGGTCCGCATCATACGCGTTGAAGTGACCGGGGAACGCGGTTTTTATGGCGTGGGATGCCAGATAATGGACTACCGGCTTGTGAATTCCGCTCGCGGCATAGAGCTTGAGGGGGGCTTCGAACGTGCCGATGCGTCCGAATCCCGATTAAATGTCTCGAATCGGGACCTCTGAAATGGGATTTTTGCAAGTTGTGCAGCATTCGCACTCAGGCCGTCCGGTTTCGCCTCTGCACAGAGGACAACTTGGCAACTGGGCGAGCGGGGACCATTTTGAGGCGGCTGCTCCCATCCACCTCCATTACCGGCCTACAGTTGGATTTGACTTAACTTGGAAAAATGTGACCACCCAGGTAAGAATGGCGGGCAATTCTTTCGAGGTATTTTTCCCTTTTCCGCAGGTAAGCCTTGGCTTCATGCGGCGCACTATTTGGCGCACCGATTGCGGGAGAGCTAGCCGAGAACCATGGACCGGGCAATACTGCTAATCGAAAGAGACTTGGGACACGCATTCTGTCTGGGGCGAACCCTGGATCATGCCGGTTTCCAAGCTTTCCCCGCTCGCACGGTCGTAGACGCCGCCACCCTCCTTCGGGAACTGCACCTGACGGTAGACATTTTGCTGTTGGATTGCCTGCTGCCGGGAGCAGTGGAGTTTATTTCGACCCTCCGAAGTTCTCGTAAATCTGTCAAAGTGATCTGCTTGAATGGAGATCGAGACCACAGATGCGGAAGGGCCACCCATGCTTTTCGCAGGAAACCGGTTGAGTTCACCGAGCATTCCGGAATGGAGTGGGCCGAGGAACTCCGTGAAATGTTGTTATACGCCCCCGATATCCATTAACAGAAGCCAGGACAGCGGTGAAGACCCTGTCTAGCCTCCTGACAGGGCCAAGGATGCCGCTGTCTCCGCTGGCCGGGCCATACCCCCACCCCGACCGATCGATCAGCTAATCAACGACGTGGTTGAACCCGGGGGCGGACCGCGAAGAGATCTCTTTGTGATGGTGGGCGGTCGCGGGCTCGAACCGCGGACCTCCTGCTTGTAAGGCAGTTTTCAAGACCCTACATAACTAACTGAAAACACATCTAAGTTTCGATATCTGCGGGTGTTAGCTTTGAAAATCTTAATACCCCTCAAACATCCGTTTTACCCTACATTTTCCTCTCCCCTCCCCCTGATTTCCCCCACAGTCAGGTAAAATCGGATCGGGGTTTATGAACCGTCAGGATCGAGATCTCTGCCAACGACTACGGCAGGCCACGCGACCGATTCCGGTATTAATGCGCGAGGAGAGCGGCGAGCTCTCCTTCGATGAATTAAAGCGAGCCCATCGAGACCGGCACGATTTTCTGGAAGCCGTTCGCAGGGTCTGCACGCAGTTCGGTAAAACCCTTCGAGAAATTCCCGGGGCCGACGTACTCGTCGGCGTCAGGCCTAAGGAGCTGCGGAATTGGCGGACGTGCTCAAGGTGGGGCGAGTCAATTTCGCGGACCGTACGCTTACAGTGGGTCGCTCAAAATCGAAGCGGGGCACGGGGCGTGTAATCCCGCTGAATGGCGAGCTCGGCGAGCTCCTGGGTGCGCAGGTCGCTTGGCTCAAAGAGAAGTTCGGGCCGGTGCAGTCAGAATGGTACCTCTTCCCGTTCTACGATGAAGGGCGGCGCCCAACTGATCCAGCACGGCCAGTGACGACGATCAAGAGCGCGTGGGAATCGGTTCGCAAGACCGCCGGCGTGAGCTGCCGCTTCCATGATTTGCGCCACACTGCCGTGACAAAGCTTGCGGAGCAGGGGGTCCCGGATTCGACCATGAAGGCGCTCGCCGGCCACGTCCACGAGAAAATGTTGGAGCGGTACTCGCATATTCGCATGGCGGCAAAGCGCGAGGCGGTGGAAGCTCTCTCACTCCCTAAGGCTGCCGTTTCAAACGGGGTACCCCAAGAATCCCCCAAAGTCACCCGGAAAGCGCGGCTTTTTGCTGTTGCTAAAACTGCTGATAAGTGATTGATTTTAATGATGGTGGGCGGTCGCGGGCTCGAACCGCGGACCTCCTGCTTGTAAGGCAGGCGCTCTAACCGGCTGAGCTAACCGCCCGGGCGGGCATCCGTGAAATCCCCACGGAGACCACATCCATGACTCTAACACGGTAGAGTGCCGGGCCTCAAACTACGGGCGTACGATCACCTTCATCAGGTTCGGTTCGTGCCGGTAGAGGCGGCCGAACCAGTCGGGCGCCTCCTCGAGCGGTGTGTACGCGCTAATCAAATCGTCCACCCGGATTTGGCGGCTTGCCATCAGTTCGATACATTTCGGGTATTCGCCGGCGGAGGCGCAGGAGCCTTGCAATCTTATCTGCCGGGTAACTACCTGCTGCAAAGGCAGGTCGATTTGGCCGCTGAAATTGCCGATCAGGGTGACTGTGCCGCCCTTCCGTACCGCGGAGATAGCGGTTTGGATGGGAGCCGTCATTCCTACTGCTTCGAGCACGGCATCGGCGCCGCGGCCATTGGTGCGCGAGCGAATTTCGGCGGGAACATCGCAGGCGCGCGAATTGAGCACTGCGTCTGCGCCGGCCCTTTGCGCCACGGCTAGCCGGGCATCGTCCACATCCACACCCACTACGCTGGCGAAGCCGGCGGCTTTGGCAGCCTGAATTGCGAGTTGGCCGATCATGCCGCAGCCCACAACCACGGCTGTATCGCCGGAAGTCAGGGGCGTGAGATGAACGGCATGGACGGCAACCGAGACGGCTTCGATCATCGCCGCATGGTCGAAGGAAAGCGACTCCGGCAGACGATACAGGATCCGCGCGGGTACGGCCACGTATTCCGCGAAAGCGCCGTGCCGCCGGTAGTCGCCGCACGAGACTCCCAGAACCTGCCGGTTGTCGCACAAATTGATGTCGCCGGCCCGGCAGAATGCGCACGCCCCGCAACTGATGGTGGAATCGAACGTGACCCGGTCGCCCGCTTTCCAATCGCTCACGTCGCGCCCGACTTCCGCAATCACGCCCGCCGCCTCATGTCCCATGACAAGCGGTGGTATGCGCCGGCCGGTCGATCCGTCAATTCCATGGACATCGCTGCCACAGATCCCGCAAGAGCGGACGCGGATCAACACATCCTGGGGACCGATCGCGGGTACCGCCATGTCGGTCAGCGTCAACTGCATGTAGTCGGTGAGGAGTAAGGCTTTCATCCACCACCCATCATGCCTTACCGCGCACTGCCGCCGCCACTGCGGGCGAGCTTGGCGTTATGTACTGACTTCCAACTGGCGGTCCCCCGCCGCAAATGGCGAAACTCGCCCGGGCGGCGGAGGACCACGATTGGATTCTCCTACGGCACGTTGGTGTTGATAAGCGCGCCGATACGGGTGAACACGTTGTTCACCGTGGTGCTGAGCGAAGGCATGCACGCCACCGCCGCCACCGCCACCATGCCCGCCGCCAGGGCGTATTCCACCAGGTCCTGTCCGCTGGTATCTCTCCAGACCAGAAGCTGAAGCATACGGTTCCTTAGCCAGTTCATTTTCGATTTTTCCTTTCTTCTACCGACGTTCCGGCGAACTTGCCGATGCGTCTTTAGGGTTCAATAGTGCTTTAGGAAGCCCGGCGGCCCCTTCGTAAGTTCGGGTGCCCGGGCACTGCCCCGGGCCCGTCGCATCGTTATTGCACGCTGTTCTGAATCATTCCGCCAATGGCGTTGAAAACGTTGACCATTATGCCGCTCAGCGGAGGCATCGAGGCCACTGCAGCTACAGCCACCATGCCCGCGGCCAAGGCATACTCTACTAAGTCCTGCCCTTGCGTTTTCCGCCACAAACTTCGAATCGAATGTTTCATTGTTAAAACCTCCGCCTGGGAGGCGCCCACTGTATCTGCGTAATCTAAGTTACCAATCATTGGATTTCGAAGATATTGGGACTCCCGCTGAGTAAGTTGAGTTTTATGTCTTAGATGTGCCACGCTAACTTCTCCTCGGTAACAGGCCGAGCCATGCCGGTTTCTTGATCGCCGGGGCCTCGTTGCCGGTCAGCCGCGCCGTGAGCGAGCGCAGTCCGCGTTCGAAGCGGGTGCCCGGTCCCACCGGCTTGCCCTCCAGAACAGCCTGCTGGACCACTTCGTATTCGTTGGCCAGCAGGACGTAAGGCTCTAACTTGAGCGCGGACTGCACCTCTTCGCGCTTGAGCCCGGTGGCCGGAGAGTAGCGGTTCACCACCAGCCGCAGGCGCCGCCGGTCGATGGCATTCTGCTCCAGGTACTCCACGGAGCGTCGCGTGGCGTGCAACGCCACCAGTTCATTGGTGGTCACCAACAGGATCTGGTCGGCCAAACGGATGAATTCCACGGCTTCCGGCTGTGCGCCTGCCGTATCTACTACGATGGCTTCGTATTGAGCCTGCCAGAAGTGCATCAGATCGGCGGCGGCCGCGCGGTCGATTACCACACTGGCCGCCGGGCTGTCGGGCGCCAGTAGCACGTCCACTCCGTAGCAAAACACCGTCAGCCGCGCCCAAAGATCGGCATCCATGCGTTGGCGGTCGCGCACCGCATCCCCGAGGTGGAAATCGGCCTTCACTTTCAGGAGAAACGCGATGGTACCGCCGAGGACGTCGGTATCCACCAGCAGGACCCGGGAAGCACCGGCTCGCTTGAGTTCGATGGCCAGATGGGTGGCCAGGGTGCTGGCGCCACATCCCGGCTTGCCGGGTACCACGCAATAGACCGTGGATGGTTTGGGCGCGGCCGACGGTCCGCGGGAGCGGCCGAGGCGGTCGAGCGCCAGGCGCAACTGCTGCGCCGTCGGGTCGGCGACGAATTCTCCCGCCCCGCGATGCAGGCAGCGTAGGATCAGATCGGCATCCTTGCGGGGGCTCAGCGCCACTACCGGCATTGCCGCCGCCGCTTCGGCGATCAGCAACATGGCGTGCTCCACATTGGAGGCGACATCCAGGAAACAGATATTGCACCCAGCTTGTCCGGCCAGCCCGGCAAGCGAGCCCGGGCGCGGGTATTCGGGCAGAGTGGTAGCCGAGGCGATTCCCAGTTCCGTGAAAGCCATGCTGAGACGGCTGGAAAGATCGCGCTGCGGACAAACTACCAGCGGTTTCCAGATGTGCTGTGTCGGGAGTGGGACGACGGGTGCCAGCAAAACGAGTTTTCCTGCTGTTTCACATCGGCCGAGACTGGCGAAAGCTGCAACCGCCCGCGTTGGATCGGCTCACGAGCCGCAGTCTAGCGCTTCCTTGCCGGACCCTGCAGGAAACCCCAATGTCTGCCGATCTGTCTTATGGAACTCATGGCAGCCGCCAGTTCATCTGCGATCGCGTGCGCGACAGACCGGACGGTTCGGCTCGTGCCCACCCTGCCCGATCTGTTTTTTGCGCTCCTGCTGCTGGCCCGGTTCGGACGGCTGGAATCCTGGCAGGCGTTGCTCGGCGATGGAGACACGGGCTGGCACATCCGCACCGGAGAATACATCCTTGCCCACGGAGTCCCGGCGCAGGATCTGTTCTCCTTCTCGCGCGCGGGTCAACCCTGGTATGCGTGGGAATGGCTCTCGGACCTGATTTTCGCGCAGATTGATCGCTGGTTCGGACTGTCCGGCGTGGCGGCGCTGGGCGCGCTGCTGGTTTGCCTGCCGGCGGCCCTGCTGTTCGCCTGGCTGCTGCGGCGCGGCGCGGGCGCCTGGGTTTCGTTGCCGGTGACGTTGGCCGCCGCCAGCGCGGCAAGCGTGCATTATCTGGCGCGGCCGCATCTGTTCTCGTTGGTCCTGCTGGTGGCAGGGCTATGGCTGCTCGACGAAGACCGGCGGTCGCCCACGCCCTGGGTCTGGACGCTGGTCCCAATGACGGGTTTGTGGTCCAATCTGCATGGCGGTTTCGCCGCCTGGCTGGCGATTCTCGGGTTATTGGCGGTGGGGAGCGCCGCGCGGCGCGATCGTCTCTCGCTCGAGCGCTATGGCTTGCTGGCCGGGCTTTCCTCGCTGGCCACGCTAATCAATCCCTACGGATGGCAGCTGCACCGCCACGTCGCGCAGTTTCTGGGATCGCGGTGGATCGCGGATCACGTAGGGGAGTTTCAATCGCCGCAGATCCGCTCGGAGAATATGTGGATCTTTGCCTTGCTGTTGCTGACCGGAGCAGCGGTTGCGGCGAAGGCATGGCGGCAGTCGCAGTGGTTTGAGCCGAGTCTGGTGGCGGTCTGGGGTTTTGCGGCGCTGCATTCGGCGCGCTATATTCCCTTGTTCGCGATGGTAGCGGCGCCGCTCATCGCCTCGCATGTCGCCGCGCGGTGGCATGAGCGGGCGGAATCTGAGCGGGCGCGCTCGGCGTGGCGCGTGCTGTGGGAGTCCTCGCAGGCGCTCGGCGCGCATTGGCGCATCACACCTTGGATGCCGATCCTGGGTGCGCTTGCCATTGCCGCGGTGTTTCCGGTTGGCGGGCTGTCCGACTTCCCCGTGCCAACGTTCCCTGTCACTGCAGTAAATCGGAATTCGGCTGTGCTCACCTCCCCGGCGGGCGCGCGGATACTCACCTCCGATCAATGGGGCGACTATCTCATCTACCGGCTTTACCCGCGGACGCGCGTGTTTTTCGACGGCCGAAGCGACTTTTACGGCGAAGCCATCGGCCAAGACTACGGGGTTTTAATGCTCGCCGGACGGACAAGCCGTGAGGTCATGGCGCGTTACGGTTTTACGGCGGCGCTGCTGCCGCTCGACTGGCCGCTCGGTCAAATCCTGGAACGCGATCCCGAATGGCGGACGGCGTACCGCGATAAACAGGCCGTGCTGCTGCTGAAAACCGCGGGGGACGGAAAATGAGCCCCCCGATTGTCCCGGCGATGCTACTCGGGTGTGTCGCCACGTTTGAAGATATTCGCCACCGCTCTATCGCCAACTGGATCAACCTCAGCGGCCTGGCAGCCGGGATGGTCTGCCACACGGCGAACCGAGGGCTGGCGGGTTTGGCATGGTCGGCGGGCGGGGCGGCTCTGGGTTTTGCGGTGTTCCTGGTTTTCTACTGCCTGGGCGGCATGGGGGCCGGCGATCTCAAGCTCATGGCGGCTTTCGGAGCGCTGCTGGGGCCATCCGGCATTCTGATCGCGGCGCTGCTGGCGGCGCCCATCGGCGCCCTGGTGGCGGCTGGGTGTCTGATTGGGAATTGGCGCCTGCGGGCGATTCCATACGCGCCGGCGCTGACGCTAGGGGCATGGCTCGCCCTATTGGGGAAAGGTTAAAGCATGCATCTGGATCGCAGATTCTTGATTATCGTGGGGAGCAGTCTTGCCTGGGGGATGATCGTCTCTCTGTTGTTTTATCGGATGGCGCTTGGCTCGCGGCGGCCGTCGGTCGAAAAGATTCTAGTCGTGGCGGCCGAGCCACTGTCCCCCGGCGCGTCCCTCACGGCGAGCGAGCTCAAGACCATTCGCATACCGGGCAACCTCTTTCCCAAAGGCGCCTACTCGCGGATCGAGGAGGTCGTAGGTAGGCCGGTAATCAGCACCATCGGCGCCGATGAGCCGGTGGTGGATTCGCGCCTGGCGGCGCGCGGCAGCGGTTTCGGAGTCGCTCCCATGATTCCGACAGGGATGCGGGCCGCGTCGGTGCGCGTCAACGATGTGGCCGGTGTCGCGGGTTTCGTGCTGCCCGGCATGCGTGTGGACGTGCTGGTGACCGGCAAACCCCCGGGAGCCGACGACACGTTCACCGCCACGGTGCTGCAGAATGTGACGGTACTCTCCGCCGGCCAGACCGTACAGACCGACGGCAAGAGCCAATCCATGAGCGTTACGGTCGTGACCTTGCTAGTGGATCCGGTGCAGGCCGAGAGCCTGACATTAGCCGCCAACGAGGGCCACCTACAGCTCGTGTTGCGCAATTCAAGCGATCAGAAGGTGGAAGCCACCGCCAGGCGCGAATTACGGGAACTCTACGCTCACGGCGCCGCGCTCAACTCCGAACCCGCGCCGGCGCCCATCGTGCCGCCGATGCATCCGGCAACGGCCTGGCGCCCCACGCCCGCACCAGTACGTGCGCCAGCGCCGGCACCGGCGGCAGCAGTCTCCGCGCCCCCGCAAGTGGAGACCATCGTCCTCATCCGCGGCAATCAGAAGACGGTGGAAACCTTCCCGGTGGAAACGAGGAAGCATGAAAGTTCCAAATAGCGCTCGTCCGGTGGAGGCCGCGCGATGACCACCGCGGAAACGGAATGGGAGCAGCGTCTGCTGCGCCAACCGGCGCGCAAAAGCGCCTCGCGGCCGGAGTACCAGGAACTCAAATTTACCCTGCATCGCAAACTTCTCGATCAGATCAACCTCGACGCATTGGCCGGTATCGATAACGATCGTATCCGGGCGGAAGTAAAGCAGGCGGCTTTGACGATCGTCGAGCAGGAGCCTACGCTGCTGACGGCCAGCGAAAAAGAGGAAATCAGCGAGGAAGTTCTGCACGAGGTTTTCGGCCTCGGTCCGCTCGAACCGTTGCTGCAGGATCCGACCGTTTCGGACATTCTGGTGAATGGTTATAGCCAAGTCTATGTAGAGCGCGCCGGAGTTCTCGAGGCAACCAGCGTGCGGTTCCACGACAACGCCCATCTCCTGCGCATCATCGACCGCATTGTGTCGCAGGTTGGCCGCCGCGTGGATGAATCCAACCCCATGGTGGACGCGCGTCTGCTCGACGGGTCGCGCGTCAACGCCATCATTCCGCCGCTGGCGGTGGATGGCCCGCTGCTTTCGATACGGCGCTTCGGCACCGACCGGCTGATGCCCGCCGATCTGGTCGATCGGCTGTCGCTCACGGCGGGAATGCTGAAGCTGCTGGAGGCGGCGGTACGCGCGAAATTGAACATTGTAGTCTCGGGCGGCACCGGTGCCGGCAAAACCACGCTGCTCAACGCCCTTTCGGCCTTCATTTCGCCGCGGGAACGTATCGTGACGATTGAAGACGCGGCTGAGTTGCAACTCAAGCAGCCGCACCTCGCGCGCCTGGAAACTCGGCCGGCCAACGTGGAAGGCCATGGTACCGTACGCCAGAGGCAATTGCTGGTGAACGCGCTCCGCATGCGGCCCGACCGGATCATCGTGGGCGAGGTCCGCGGCGAAGAAGCGCTCGACATGTTGCAGGCCATGAATACCGGCCATGACGGTTCCCTGACGACGGTTCACGCCAATAGCCCGCGGGACGCTATTTCCCGGTTGGAAGTCATGGTGTCGCTGGCCAACGCCAATATGCACCTTGCCGCCGTCCGCCAGCAGATTGCCGCGGCGGTTCACATCCTGGTGCAGGTGTCGCGTCTGAGCGATGGCAGCCGGCGAGTGATGAACATCACCGAAGTGACTGGCATGGAGACCGACGTCGTGACCCTGCAGGACATCTTCGTCTTTGAAAAGCTGGGGCTGTCGCATGCGGGCAAGGTGAAGGGACGTTTCGCGGCCACCGGCATTCTGCCCAAGTTCAATGAAAAGCTGGTCGCCTCGGGTATCCGGCTACCGGTGGACTTGTTCGACGAGGTCGTCATGGTGGAGCCGTCATGATCGCCCTGTTCCTACTCACGGCGGGGACCAGCATGGCGACCATGGTGCTGCTCTCACTCTGGGTGACGCGCCGCGAACAGACCAGCGGCCTGCGGCGTCTGATCGGCCGGAAGGACCCCTCGCGGCAGCCCTCCCGGGCGGGTGCCGGCCCAGCTCTGATGCAGGCGACCACTGACGAGCACAGCCGCATGGCTGCGAGCCTTCTGGCGCGCTTTAAGCTGCGCCAGCGTGCCGAGCGTTTGCTCGAAACAGCAGGCCTGAAATGGGGACCTGTCGGGCTGATTCACCGGTCCGCCGCAGCCGCACTGGGGTGCTCGTTAGTGTTTCTGGTGGCCACTCACAATTCCATGCCCCTTTTGACGTTGCTGGCCGGGGTACTGGGAGCGGTGGCGCCGGTCAAATGGGTCGGGCATCGGGCGCGTGCCCGAGTCAACTTATTCGAAGAGCAGTTTCCGGAGTGCCTGGAGTTCATCTCACGGTCGATGCGCGCCGGCCACGCCTTCTCGGTGGCGCTCGAAATGGTGCATAAGGAATTCAGCGAGCCTTTGGCGGGCGAATTCCGCCGCACCTTCGAGGAGCAGAATCTGGGACAGCCGCTGGACATCGTTCTGAGGAAGATGGCGAACCGCATGCCCCTGTTGGATACCCAGTTCTTCGTTTCGGCGGTGCTGCTCCAGAAACGCACCGGCGGCAATCTGGCAGAGCTTCTGGATAAGCTCGCGGATATCATTCGCCAGCGGTTCAAACTGCGTGCGCGCATCCGCGCCATCAGCGCGCAGGGTCTGATGTCGGGCCGGATCCTGGCGTCCATTCCGGCGGCGGTGGGGTGCCTGATGTTTGTGGTGAATCCGCAGTACGCCCGGTTCTTCGTCGACGATCCCGCGGGGCACGAGATGCTGGCGGGGTCATTGGCCCTGCAGATCGTGGGCTATATGATCATCAAGCGAATTGTGACGTTCGAGGTGTGATGTGCTGGTATTGGCGGCCATATGGGTGTTCGCAGCGGTAGCCGGAGGTACGGCTCTGCTGCTCCTGCGTTTTGGGAGCGGGCGGATTCGTCCGCTTGACCGGTTGCAGTCTCCCGGGCCTGTGGTGTCGCCGTTTCTACCCTCACCCGCCCTGGTCTGGAAGGAACTCGTGACTTGGGCCGGGTCGCTCGTTCCGGCCACACCCAAAGACCTGCCGTTATTGAAACGGAGGATGTTACGCGCCGGATACCGCAACCCGCAGGCGGTGCGATTCTTCTATGGGGCTCGCGTGTGCACCACCACCGTATTAGGCGCTGGCGCTTTGTTCCTCTGCCTGCGTACCTATGCGACGCCGGAGCATTTCTGCGAAATCATGGGTGCCGCGGTGGTTACCGGCTTTGTAGCGCCTATGCAGTATCTGCTGTGGTGCGTGGCGAGGCGCAAGCACGCCATCGAGAAGGGGTTGCCGAACGTGCTGGACCTCATGGTGGTCTGTGTGGAGTCCGGTCTGGGGCTGGATCAAACTATCATTCAGGTGGCGCAGGAGTTACGCGGAGCACACCCGGAACTCTGCAGCGAATTCGCCGTCATGAATCTGGAAATACGCACCGGAAAACGCCGCGTCGATGCGCTCCACAACCTGGCGGACCGGACCGGGGTGGAGGACGTACGAAGGTTAGTGGCCGTATTGGTCCAGACCGACCGTTTTGGCACCAGCATCGCCCAGAGCCTCCGCGGGCATGCGGATTATTTGCGCGTGATGGCCCGCCAAAGAGCCGAGGAACGCGCTGCCAAGCTGGCGGTGAAGCTGGTGTTCCCCATTTTCTTCTGCGTGCTGCCGTCTTTATTCGTCGTCACCATCGGACCGGTGATCACCCATCTGGTGCGCGACCTGTTCCCTATGCTGGAAAAGATGTAAACCGCCGATAAGTAAACAGGAAAGGAGTATGGCTGTGGATAGTTCTACGATTCGTATCATCTGCGCCGCCCTCGTGGCGGTTTTTGGGGTTCTGATTTTCCTGCGTCGCCGTAACGCCAAGCCTGAATAGCCCTGTCGAAGGGCAAGCGCACCGCTTGCCCAACGTCTATCGCTCGATGCGCGCCGATTTGCCCTTCATGAGCTGGAGTACTTCGGAAACGGCCGCCATCGTCGTGTCTCCGGGAGTCGTCATGGCCAGCGCGCCGTGGGCGGCGCCGCATTCCACTGCCCATTGTGGGGATTGGCCGGTAAGAAACCCGTAGATCAGGCCCGATGCGAAACCGTCGCCGCCCCCGACACGGTCGTAGATCTCCAGGTCCGGCCGGTTCTGCGCCTGATAAAACGCGCCGTCGGCGTAACACATTGCGCCCCAGTCGTTCCGCGAAGCCGTCGTGGCCTTGCGCAACGTGGTCGCCACCACCGAAAACGGGAACTCTTTCACTACGGTTTCGATCATGTGCTGAAAACCGGCGGTTTCGATCTTGGTGATATTCTCGTCGAGCCCGGCCACCTCGAATCCGAGCGCCGCCGAGAAGTCTTCCTCATTGCCGATCATTACATCCACCAGCGGGGCTAACCGCCGATTTACGGCCTGCGCCTGCTTCTTCCCGCCCACCGCTTTCCAAAGCGACGCGCGATAGTTCAAATCGTAGGAAACGATCGTGCCGTGCCGCCGCGCCGCCTGCATCGCTTCCAAAGCGACCTCCGGGGTGGTCTCCGACAAGGCACAGAAAATCCCCCCGGTGTGGAACCAGCGCACACCGTTGCTCGCGAACACTTCGTCCCAATCGATGTCGCCGGGCTTGAGCTGCGACGTGGCCGTATGGCCGCGATCCGAACAGCCCGCCGCGCCGCGCACGCCGAATCCGCGCTCGGTGAAATTCAATCCATTGCGCACCGACCGGCCGACGCCGTCGTATGGCGCCCACCGAATGAATTTCTGATCGACGCCGCCCTGGTAGATCAGGTCCTGCAGCAGCCTGCCGATCGCATTATCGGCGAACGCCGTCACCACGGCCGTGTCCAGGCCGAAGCAGCGTTTCAGCCCGCGCGCCACGTTGTATTCGCCGCCGCCTTCGAAGACGTCGAAGGAGCGTGCGGTGTGCACGCGGCGGTCGCCCGGGTCGAATCGCAGCATGATCTCGCCCAGCGCCACCAGGTCGTAGCGGCATTTCTCTTTTGGTTTGATTGTCAGGGCCATCTTCCGTACCGTTATCTCGCCATCCACCCGCCATCCACCACCAGAACGTGGCCGTGCATGTAATCGCTTGCCGCCGACGACAGAAAGACTGCCGCCGCAGCGATATCTTCGGGTATACCCCACCGGCCGGCCGGGATTCGTTCCAGGATCTGACGATTGCGTACCGGGTCGGCTCGCAGGGCGCTGGTGTTGTTCGTCTCCATGTACCCCGGCGCGATCGCGTTTACGTTCACGCCCTTCGGCGCCCACTCGTTGGCCAGCGCCTTGGTCAATTGCGCCACCGCGCCTTTCGATGCCGCGTAGGCGGGCACAAAAATGCCGCCTTGAAAGGAGAGCAGGGAAGCGATGTTCACGATTTTGCCGCTGCCCTGCGCCAGCATCCTGCGCCCGGCGAGCTGGCTCAGCCGGAACACCGCATTCAAGTTGATTTCCAACACCTGCGCCCAATCTTCCGCCGGGTACTCCGCCGCCGGGCTGCGCCGGATAATGCCGGCGTTATTGATAAGGATGTCGATGGAGCCGAACTCGCGCACCGTCAGCGCGACCAACTCCTCGCAAGCGTGCGCGTCCGCCACATCCGCCACCGAACTGACGGCCCGGACACCGCAATCGGTCACCGCCTGGCACACATCGTCGATTCCCCGGTCTGTGGACGCGGTGACCACCACGTTGGCTCCGGCCTGCGCCAAACCGATCGCCATCGCCGCGCCCAAGCCGGTTCGCGACCCGGTCACCAGGGCGTTCTTGCCTTTCAGGCTGAAACAGTCGGGTATGGCCGGCATTTATTTGTGGCTGGCTTCCAGTCCGGAACCGCTCGCGCCAAAGCCCGGCTGCACATTGACCACCCCGAATTGCCGGTCGAGCTTTTCCCGGTGCGCCGCCATGGCCCAGAGAAAACACATGCGATGGCCGGGCACCGAGACGTTCGGGTGGTAGCCCGCGGGCATGAGGACCGCGTCCCCGTCCCGCACTACCGTCACCGTCTCCGGATACTCGGTGTTTTCGTAGACCATCTGAATCGCAAAACCCGGATCGGGCATGTTGAAGTAGACGTACATCTCTTCCAGCATGTCCGTGTGTTCGTGCGGCGGCCAGCTCGACCAGTTACCCGGCTCCGAAATGGTGAAGCCTGCGACCAAACGGCCCGCCTCCACGTTCTTGCCCAGCACGATGTTCAAATTGCGCTGCTGGGTGGGCCCGCCGGCAGTGAATTTGAGCGACGGATCTTTCGAAATATCGGCGTACCGGACCACCTGCAGCGGGTAATGATTGGCCACATCGGAAGAGAACTCGGCGATATCGACATCGCCGGCGGTGCTCACCTCGATGGAGGAATCGCGCGGAATATAAATACCGTCGTACTGCGCGAGCTCGAAATCGTGGCCGTCCACCGATACTTTGGCTGCTCCCGAAAGAAAAATAAATCCGGTCTCCTGCTCGGCGTTGCGAAAGCTGACAGCTGGCATTTGGCGGTTCAGAATAATTCGGCCGTAGGAAAGATGGCGGTTGGTGCTGTTGGCCGGCGTAACGGCGACGTGGCGTCCCAGTTCGGCATTGGTCTTGCGAAAGATCATGCGGGAGGTAGTAGTTTCAACTGGCATTCGGAATCTCCGGGCTCTGAACCCAGATTCTACTACCTTGCGCGGTATGCCGAGTATTCCGCGGTGAAAGCGCGCTTAACTGTATCGGGCCTTGAACCTAGACTCCACGGCCCCGATTCCCAGCAGCAGCGCGGCCAGTGCTCCCGGGAAAAGCAGCACCAGCGGCCCCACCGCGGCCATCCGCCAGAAATGGTTGGCAATACTGGTCCACGCCCAGGCGCTGAAGCCTCCCCAAGAAGCGAGCAGCAGGCACGAACCGAAAATCCGCGCCAGGGTCGCTACCACGGCGATCAGCGCACAGGCCGGCCCCAGGTCGGGGTTGAACATGAAAGGTACGGCGAGGCGCGCGAAAACAGATCTGCTTGGGGCAGGTTCCCGCGGTGCGCTATGAGTACCAGGCATGTCCTTTCCTCCATTTTCGCGCACCGCGGGTAGATACGTACGGAAGAATCCGTATTTGAGTTGTCACGAATATGTTATTTGCCCGTAACAACTCTCCCGTAGACTCGTGGTTTCGCTTTCAAAGGAGACGTCATGGATTTTCTCGGGCAATACCTGACCATTCCGGCGTTCATGTTTCTGCTGCTGGCGCTGGCATTGGCGCTTAGCTTCGAATTCGTCAACGGGTTCCATGACACGGCAAATGCGGTGGCAACCGTAATTTACACCCACACGCTGAAGCCGGTTTACGCCGTGGTCTGGTCTGGCTGCTGGAACCTGATCGGGGTGCTGACCTCCTCCGGTGGAATCGCGTTCAGCGTGGTGGCTCTGCTGCCGGTGGAACTGGTAATCAAAGTAGGCTCGGCGGCTGGCTTCGCGATGGTTTTCGCGCTGTTGATTTCGGCGATCATTTGGAACGTGGGAACCTGGTACTTCGGGCTGCCGGCCTCCAGTTCGCACACCCTGATCGGGGCCATCATGGGAGTCGGGCTGGCCAACTCGATGATGGCCAAGGGCCACGTCTTCGGCGAAGGCGTGAACTGGGCCAAAGCTTCGGAAGTGGGAATGTCGCTGCTGATCTCGCCGATTGTGGGGTTCAGCTGCGCGGCGCTTCTCCTGCTCTTGTGCAAAGCGCTCATTAAGCGTCCGGATCTCTATGAGGCGCCCAAGGGGGAGACGCCGCCACCCATCTGGATTCGAGGCCTGTTGATGCTGACTTGCACGGGCGTGAGTTTCGCCCACGGCTCCAACGACGGGCAGAAGGGCATGGGGCTCATCATGCTGATCCTGATCGGAATCCTGCCCGCCACCTACGCCGTCAATCTGGATACCAGCCAGGCTTCGGTAGATGAGATTTCGCAGAGCGCTGTCGCTATCACGGCACAAATGGGCCATCACTCCGCCGGCACTGCGCTGGCCGGCATGCAGGCGTCCGCCGATGAGCTCTCGCAATTTCTGAAGACCACCGGCAAGTCTTCCGATTTGACCTACGCGGCCATCAAGAACAAATGTTTCGAAATCTCCCAGGAGTTGGAGGGCAAGAAGAGCCTTTCGGATCTGGATCAGGAGCACCGCAAGACGCTCCGCACCGACCTGTACCTGGTGTCGGAATCGATGGGCAAACTGGTGAAACAACATAAGCTGGATCCCGACGAAACCAAGGAAGCCGCCGCACTGAAAGGGCGGATGGACAAGGTAACGAAGTTTATCCCCACCTGGGTGAAAGTAGCGGTGGCGATAGCGCTCGGGCTTGGCACTATGATCGGCTGGAAGCGGATCGTAGTGACGGTAGGAGAAAAGATCGGCAAGGAACACCTCACCTACGCACAGGGAGCTTCGGCGGAGCTGGTGGCCATGTGCACCATTTTAGCCGCCGACAATATGAACCTGCCGGTGAGCACCACTCACGTACTTTCTTCAGGAATCGCCGGCACCATGGCGGCCAACCGTTCCGGTCTGCAAATGGACACCCTGCGGAATCTGCTTCTGGCCTGGGTGCTGACGCTGCCTGTAAGCGTGCTTTTGGGGGCCGGCATCTTCGCATTCGGACTGAACGTGGTGCTTCGGCTAGGCTTGAAATAGCAATTCCGGCGTTACCCCTCGACGAGGGCCGGTACCAGCAGACCCTTTTCTTTGAGGCCCGACAACGCCAGACCGTATCGGCCCCGGATTCCCGTTTTTTCGAAGATGTGTTTCAAGTGAATTTTGACGGTGCCGGTGCGGATGCCCAGCTTGTCGCCGATTTCCTTGTTCTTCAACCCGTGCTCCACCAGCTCCATCACCTGTAACTCGCGCGCGGTGAGAGGACTATGCCTCCGGCGGGACGGGTGTTCCGTTTCCTGAAGCGCTTGTTCCTCCATCCAGGTTGCGCCGCGGGCCACCGCGCGCAGACAGGTGAGCAAAACATCCAATCTCGCCGTCTTGCGGAGAATTCCCGCCGCTCCAGCTTGCAGAAAACGAAGCGCCTCCGCTTCCGGAAATGACGCGCCCCACACAATGACGGCCGTTTCACAGTTCGATTTTCGCAAGGCGGTGGGACAGTCCATC
>Ga0182030_10010181_pt1 | contig 19153 bp, 15 predicted proteins | sample 812S3MmetaG_FD_121299 | JGI IMG/M metagenome (GOLD analysis project Ga0182030, IMG submission 121299) | Permafrost microbial communities from Stordalen Mire, Sweden - 812S3M metaG (Illumina Assembly) | ecosystem: Environmental > Terrestrial > Soil > Wetlands > Permafrost | place: Sweden... | reverse complement strand
TAACCTGTCTAAAACGCAAAGCGATTATGAGGAGAACTACATTACTTACGGATACGATTATAAGGATGATTACGGCACTTCGCTGTTGTCGTTTATTGAACAGCTATCGTTAAAAAGCGATGTTGCTTATAAGGCCGGCGCTTTACAAACTTTTAGAATGGGGGCTGAGTTGACCGGCATGAATTTTCAAACCGGCAAGGGTGACGATACAGAATTATACGGGGTGAACAAATATACTACCCAACAATCGCCCTCAGGCAATCTTTTTGTGCGGTCCATCCAATCGGTAGCTTATTTTGAGGACGATATTCGCCCCACTGATAATTGGCAGCTGAACTGTGGTTTTCATGCCAATCAATATACTGTTCCCGGTAAAACCTTTGTTACTTTTCTTCCGCGCGTTAACGCGGCCTTCAGCCCGGTAAAAAATTTTACTATCCGCGCATCTGTTTCAGGCACTTCGCAAAACCTGCACTTGCTTACAACTTCATCAACCGATATACTGAGTGATAACTATGTGCCCGCCATTGCATCGGCCCCACCGGAAACGGGGTGGAATTACTCGGGCGGGGTAATTCAAAAGCTGCCTTTAAATTTTGAGTGGAGTGTTGACGGTTTTTACCGGAGCATGACAAACCTGATTGATTACAAAAGCGGTGCAGATTATTCTTTTCTTAACTCATCGTGGAACCAGCAGATTGCAACCGGTGGCAAAGGAAAAGCTTACGGGCTTGAAACTTATGTGGCCCGGAATTTTGGCCGGCTTACAGGTTCAATAGCATACACCCTTGCCTGGAGCGACCGGAAGTTTACCGACTTAAATAACGGTGATTGGTACCCTTACAAGTACGACCGCAGGCATGATGTGGCAGCGCAGTTAAATTTTTTGGTAAACAAGCATATTGAACTGGGCAGTGTTTGGGTTTATGGCAGTGGCAACATGGTAACGCTGCCTGTGCAGTATTATAATTCATGGAATGCTGTTTCCTCATACAACGGCGGGGTGCAGGCCGGTTACCCTAACCCGCAACAGGGCGAGGAATTACCTGTTTATACTGGTAAAAACGGTTACCGGCTACCCTCTTATCAGCATCTGGACCTTTCATTTATCTACAAAATGAAAGTGAAAAAACTGGAGCATTTATTCAATGTAAGCATTTATAATGTATACGATCATTTTAATGTATTTGCAGTATACCAGTCCAGCGGTATAGATGCCAGTGGAAACTCAGTAACCAGCTATAAAATGCTCAGCCTGTTTCCAATACTGCCTTCATTTTCTTACACCGTAAAATTTGGCGTATGAATATAAAGTCTCAGCCCCATCCGTCCCCTTCCCGCGTAAGGCGGGATGAAACAAAAGGGGAAACCAAAGCCGGCTCCGGTTTCCCCTTTAGGGGACCGAAGGGGCTGGCTGCTGTGCATCTTTGTGTTGTGGCTATTCTATTGTGGCTCCTCTCATCGTGCGAGAAGGATTTTAATATTAACGCCAATGGTGCAGGAAATGAAATGGCCATAAACAGCCTTTTTAATGATGGGTCGCCGGTGGTGGTTTTTTTGACGAAGCCTTATGCGGTAACGGCTGATACCAGTAATATAACTGCCATACCGGGCGCGCAAATACAACTATATGAAGACAGTGTTTTTAAAGAAGTAATGCATTACGTTCCCTCCGATACACAAAATGCTTTTGGCTCTTATGTATCCAACTACCTGCCTAAGCCAGGCAAAACGTACACTATAAAAGCAACAGCAGTTAATTATACCCAGGCCACGGCTTCGGACCAAATACCGGTGCCCGCAGAACTTATCAGTTCATCACTGCAGCAATATATAGATACCGGCGCCAATCAAAAGGGCATCATGACCATGGTTTTTAAAGATAACCCTGCCGTGCAAAATTACTACCGCATTAATGTTTGGATAAGCGGTAATCAAATATCCATTAACAGGCAGGGTGACACCACCTACACTTTTCAGAATTTTGCTATGATGACTTATCCTATAAGCCTGGTGAACGATACGGTGCGCGATGGCGATTTTTTTCTGTTCAGCGACCGGGGATTTAACGGGCAGGAGAAAGCTTTGCAGATTTCGTTTGGCACCATCAACCCTTATGGTTTTTCAAACCTTACGCTTTACGTTGAACTGCACACAGTTTCGTATGCGCACTACGAATATTTTCAAACGCTTAATTTATATCGCACCACCAGTAATTCGGCCGAGCCCGTTTTTATTTATAGTAATGTAAATGGCGGGTATGGCGATTTTGTGGCCGAGCATATTCAATCTATACCGTTTGTTATTAAATAGCTTTTGGCGTGTTCATGTGTTAAGGTGTTCATGTGTTCAAGTGTGGCATTTGCAGTTATCAACTAAGCCTGCGGTAAAACTTTTGAGGTGGTTTATGTTTTTTATGAAAGGCAGGCAGTTACCTTTAATCTGTAAATACAGGCCTCTCCCGGTCGGCACTTTGTGCGACCACCCTCTCCATGCTACGCATAGAGAGGGCAGATTTACTGTTATGCTGGTATTGCCCTCGCTATCGGTTGCGATGGAGAGGGTGCCCCAGCGAAGCGAGGGGCGGGAGAGCTTGTATCTGGGTTTTAATTTTAAATACTTTACATGTCTGCAAATTTTAAGTTTATACTCTTTATTTTTTTCCCTGCTGTTATACTGACCTCGTGTAACGGTTGCAATCCGAAGCAAGAGGAGAAACTTAACTTTTTCAGATACAACCAGGCATCGGGCCTTGCGTCGCTCGACCCGGCTTTTGCAAAGGACCAATCGGGAATATGGATTTGCAATCAACTTTATAACTCTTTGCTACAGTTAGATAACCAACTGAACATTAAACCCTGTATTGCCAAAAGCTGGGAAATATCGGAAGATGGGTTGACCTATACCTTTCATTTGCGCACGGATGTTAAGTTTCATGATAATGCCTGTTTTGAATCGGGTAAAGGAAGGATGGTAAACGCAGCCGATGTGGTTTTTAGTTTTGCCCGCATTATTGACCCCAAAACTGCTTCGCCGGGTGCATGGATATTTAATAAGGATGTGGATGCTGTAAATCCTTTTACCGCTTTAAATGATTCCACCTTTCAGCTTAAATTGTTGCGCCCGTTCAGGCCCATGCTGGGCATTTTAACCATGCAATATTGTTCGGTGGTACCGAAGGAAGCCATTAAAAAGTACGGCGCTGATTTCAGGGCACATGCTGTGGGCACCGGGCCTTTTATGCTAAAAAACTGGAAGGAAGGCACTGCACTTATACTGGTAAAGAACCCTGATTATTTTGAACATGATAGTGCCGGTGAGAAACTCCCTTATATCGATGGTATAAAGGTATCGTTTATTGATAATAAGAAGACAGAATTTCTTTCTTTTAAACAGAAGCAGATAGATTTTATTTCAGGCCTGGATGGCAGTTACATTGATGAGGTATTGGATGAAAATGGTAACCTGAAACCGGAACTGAAAGAAAAGTTTAATTTGCTTAAAACCCCTTATCTCAATACTGAGTACTTTGGTTTTTTGATGAAGGGCGAAGAAAAAGCCAATCCACTACTCAATAAAAAAATACGGCAGGCCATTAATTATGGGTTCAACAGGAGGGAGATGATAAAATACCTCCGCAAAGGTGTAGGACATCCGGCAGAAAGTGGTTTTACGCCTTATGGACTTCCTTCATTTGATGCGGTAAACGTAAAAGGGTATACCTATGATATTGCCAAAGCCAAACAGCTTTTAAAGGAAGCCGGTTACGTAAACGGTGCAGGCTTACCGGAAATTAAATTGTATACCAACGAAACCTATAAAGAATTTGCCCTTTACATGAGCAAACAACTGGAGCAGTTGGGATTGAATGTGAAAATAGAAATAGACAACCCCTCTATTTTGCGCGAATGGATGACACAAGGCAAGGTTAACTTTTTCCGCGGTAGCTGGCTGGCAGACTACCCGGATGCAGAGAATTATTTTGCAGTTTTCTATAGTAAAAACAGTTCGCCACCCAACTATACCAAATTTAATAATGCTGATTACGACCGGTTATACGAAAACGCCCTGGCTGAAAACGATGATGCTAAACGCTACGAAATATACCACCAGATGGAGCGGATAATTATTGAGGAAGCACCGGTAGTGCCACTATTCTATGATGAGGTGCTAAGGTTTTCGCAAAAAAATATTGAGGGGCTGGAGCCGAATGCGCTTAATTTATTGGATTTGAAACGGGTAAAAATTAAGTGATAAAAAGGGATGAAATTGCGGAAGATATTAGTTAATGGATTTTACTGGTATTTGTTGCTGGCAACAACTATTGTTCTTTTCTTATTTATTGCCGGCTTCTATTATATTGATATTGACAATCCGGGTAGTGGTCTGTTTCATAAATTCCTGAACGTTATTCTAAAGTTTGAGGCCTTACTTTTGGCATATCACCTGCTCGGCTTGTTTTTAATTATACTTTTCAAACGGAAGGAGACAGGATGGACACGGAAGAAATTTATTCTCATAGCTGTGACATTTTTTATTCTTTTCATACTTCCATCCATGCTTGTTTTAATACCTTGGGCTATGGATATTGTGCGGGTTAATTAATCGGTATTTTTCTTTTGCGGGAATTTTATTATACTTGTAACATGATAAACGCAACACAAACATCGGTGGTCACCGTCAGCTGTAAATGCAGAGGGTAAAGCTATTGTATGAAAGATATAAAAAGCCCTCTGTGTAAAAACAGGGGGCTTTTGTTTTAATACAATCCTCACCCCTGCCTACCGGCAGGCAGGCTGCCCTCTCCGAAGGAGAGGGTTCTAATTGCCTCCAACGCAGTTTATGTTACATAAATTGTGTTGGAGTTCAAAATCCTTCTCCTTCGGAGAAGGATTTAGGATGAGGATTGTATTGCGGCAAAAATTATATTCGCGGTTGTCTTTGTCTAAATACTTAATACGCTATATTAAATACTATACCAACTACTATGGAACTACCCAAAATATACGACCCGAAAGAAATTGAAGATAAATGGTACGCCTATTGGCTGAAGCATGACCTGTTTCACTCTGAGCCAGATGAGCGTGAGCCGTTTACGATTGTAATACCCCCACCTAACGTAACCGGTGTGCTGCACATGGGGCACATGCTTAATAACACAATTCAGGATATTTTAATCCGTAAGGCGCGGATGGAAGGAAAAAATGCATGCTGGGTGCCGGGAACTGACCATGCTTCTATTGCCACCGAGGCTAAAGTGGTGCACATGTTGCGTGAGCGGGGAATAAAGAAAAGCGACCTGAGCCGAGATGAGTTTTTAAAGTATGCCTGGGAGTGGAAGGAAAAATACGGCGGTATTATCCTTGAACAGCTAAAGAAGCTGGGCGCCAGTTGCGATTGGCAACGCACTCGCTTTACTATGGAGGAGAAACTGAGCGATGCGGTTATCCATGTGTTTGTAGATATGTACCAAAAGGGCCTGATATACCGTGGGCTTAGAATGATAAACTGGGACCCCTCGGCAAAAACCACGCTGAGCAACGAGGAGGTAATTTACGGTGAAGAAAAGAGCAACCTGTATTTTGTAAAGTATATGATTAAGGGCAGTGATGATTTTTTAGCTGTGGCAACTGTACGCCCTGAAACCATTATGGGTGACGTGGCAGTTTGCGTAAACCCTAATGATGAACGGTACCAACATTTAATAGGTAAAACGGTAATAGTGCCGCTGGTTAACAGGGAGGTACCGGTTATTGCAGATGAGTATGTTGATATTGAATTTGGAACCGGTGCGCTGAAAATAACACCTGCCCATGATGTAAATGACTACGAAATAGGTAAAAAACACAACCTGCCCGTTATTGATTGTTTTAATGAGGATGGAACTATTGCGGAAGCTGCAGGTGTATTTATTGGCTTAGACCGTTTTAAAGCACGTAAGCTGGCTTCGGAACAATTGGAGGCTGATGGATTACTGATAAAGAAAGAGGATTACATGAATAAAGTTGGCCGCAGCGAGCGGACCAATGCTATTGTTGAACCCCGCTTATCATTACAGTGGTTTGTGGATATGAAACAGTTTTTTGAACGCAATCCGCAGGTGCTGAATGATGTAATGAATGATGAGATACAGTTCTATCCGCCGAAGTATAAAAATGCTTACAAGCACTGGATAGATAATGTACGCGATTGGTGCATCAGCCGCCAGCTTTGGTGGGGACAGCGCATACCTGCGTGGTATGATGAGGCAGGTAATTTAGTTGGTGTTGCAAAAAGCAAGGAAGAACTATTGGCCAAAGAACCTAAGCTTGCCGACGTTGCAATAAAGCAGGATGAAGATGTGCTGGATACCTGGTTCTCATCATGGCTATGGCCTATTTCGGTTTTTGATGGGTTTGAAGACCCGGATAATAAAGACATCAGCTACTACTATCCTACCAACGACCTGGTTACTGCCCCTGAAATTATGTTTTTCTGGGTAATGCGGATGATAATGGCTGGATATGAGTGGAGAGGAGAGAAGCCTTTTAAAAACGTTTATTACACCGGCATAGTGCGCGATAAACAGCGCAGAAAGATGAGTAAATCGCTGGGCAACTCGCCTGAACCATTGGAACTGATAGAAAAATATGGCGCCGACGGGGTGCGTTTGGGTATGCTATTATGTTCGCCAGCAGGAAATGATATTTTATTTGACGAAAAGTTGTGTGAGCAAGGAAGGAATTTCAGCAACAAGCTTTGGAATGCCTTACGTTTGATAAAAGGATGGGAAATTGTTGAAGGTGAGAACGTTGATAATAAAGCCATTATTGAATGGCTTGAAAGTAAACTGAACAAAACGCTGATTGAACTGGATGCCTCGTTTAAAAGCTTCAGACTTAGTGAGGCTTTAATGACTGTATATAAACTGATATGGGACGACTTCTGCTCGTGGTACCTGGAGTTGATAAAACCCGATTATCAAAAGCCTATTGACCAATATACCTATGATAAGACCATAGCTTTATTTGAAAAGCTATTGCAGGCCCTGCACCCGTTTATGCCTTTTGTTACTGAAGAAATATGGCATTTAATAGGCGATAGAAAAGATGGCGGCAGCATTAACCTGACGGCTTACCCTGCAATTGGTAAGGTTAATGAAGAACTTATTAGCCAGGCTGAACTGGCTTTTGATATTATCGTTAACATCCGCGATATCAGGGCCAGGGCCAATAAAAAGAATACGGAAACCGTAGATGTATTTTTTCTGGATAACGGCTCCGCGTCTTTTAACCTATTTGACAGCAAAATTATAAAGCTGGCGCGTCTTGGCAGATTTGAGAAAACAAAAGAGGAGTTGCAGGGCATGAAAGCCTTTATTATTAAGAACCAGATGTTTTTTGTAGCAACCGGCGAAGTTGCCAACGCAGCAGATGAGCAGAAAAAGCTGAAGGATGAGCTTGAATACACCAAAGGCTTCCTTGTTTCAGTTGAAAAAAAGCTGTCGAACGAGAAGTTTGTAAGTTCAGCACCGGCAGTAGTGGTAGAGGCTGAAAAGCAAAAGAGGGAAGATGCTATCCGCAGAATTTCGTTGTTGGAACAATCATTATTAGCGTAATTTTCACAAATGGAAACTAAGTATTTGAGAAACTTTGGATGTTGCTTTAGTTTTCAAAATCGTTTGTCAGCGCGCCTTCTGTGGAAACTGGAGAAAAAAATAGTTGGTAGGAAATTTTGTTTTGGTGTTATAGAAATATATATTCGTTAACCCAAACTTAATACCCAAACTATGATTGAGAACTCTACCTATGCAAGGAGCGCAGTGCAGCGTAAGCAAATGCACTACTCTCCAAACCTGCTCAGTACGCTGAACAATGCCATTGATAACTGTAAAATAGCCACCATTGAGTACGACTCGAGGGAGAAAGGTGTTTCACTTAGAGAAGTGGAGCCCATGGCGATTGTATATAAAGAGCGAAAGCGTCATTTAGTAGCGTGGTGCAGATTAAGGGGGGATTACCGGTCGTTTAGGTTGGACAGGTTGAATTGCATAAAACTTAAACAGGAAGAGTTTGCACGCAAGCAGGATTTTAAGATTGAAGATTTCCAGGACGACTCGCATAGCAGCTACGATGAGGACTTTGAAGAGGAAGATTAAAATATTTCAGCTTTACACACACTAACAAAGGAAAAAGGTTACCTGCACAGGTAGCCTTTATTTTTTAGCCCCGGACATTAATAAATAAAAAGCAGAACCCCGATTGCTTTTTTACAACCGGGGTTCTGCTTTTGTATTCTTTCAGATACTTTGTTCCTGTATCTTTATTTTAAAGCTTATTTTGTTACGGTAACTTTTTTGCTTACAACAGTGCCATCGGCAGTTTTTATTTCTACTATGTAGTTGCCTGCAGGAAGTGAAGAAACATTTAAGTTTGTTTCAGTTGATTCGGCAATTTGCTCAGATATTTTTTGGCCGTTAATGTCGAACAAAGTAATCTGTGCGCCGCTTACATCACCTGTCTTTAAAGTCAGTGTGCTGCTAGCCGGGTTAGGGAACATTTGCACGTCTTCGCTTTTCAACTCAGGTTGGTTAGAGAGGCCTGTTGCGCCGGTTTTAGTGTCACTATTGCCTGAAACAGGATCCGCTTTTTCTTCCCCGTTATGGTTAGGTGCAAGTGTTCCGTTATAGAGAGAGAAAGGATGATGAGGTTGTGTTGGCTGGGTAACAGTTTCTGAGGCAGTAGAAGTGCAACCTACCGCGTCAGTTACAGTTACATCGTAAACCCCTGAAGTAAGACCTCCTATAATCTGGGTTGTGGCGCCATCGCTCCATTGGTAAGTATAACCCGGGGTTCCACCGTCAACGTTTGCATTGGCTGAACCATTGTTTCCTCCATGGGTGCCTACGCTAACCTCGCCGGTTGTTACAGTTATTGCATAAGGTTCACCTATTACAACCGTGTAGTTTGCTATCAGTCCGTTGGCATCTGTAACGGTAACAGCGAAGGTTCCGGCAGGAATGTTATTTACCGGGTTTGTAGCTGGCAGCCCGCCACTCCACTGGTAAGTATAAGGGGCTGTTCCGCCTAATACTGATAATTGGATAGAGGCTGTGTTCTGGCCGTTGCAGGTTGGTTCGTTAACAATGGGTTTTACTCCAAAGTAGCCGCCGGTTGCTGATGAGTAAAGCGCTGAACAAACAAGCGCGATTAGTATAAGCTTTTTCATTTTAAAGGTTTTTTAGTTTTAGTTTATGTCAGGGTTGTTTAAGTTTTAATTCCTGACTGGAATACTTTCTTTTACTGATGAGGCGGAAAAAAGATTCATTTAATTTCTCTTTTTTTAAGGGATAGTTACAAGGTAAACTTTGTAGCCCCTGCTATTTTTTACATGCCAGTGCAGTATTGGGCTTATATTGCTTTACCTGATCAGTATTTACACAAGGCGGGCATTGTATATTTTATCGGGACTCTCACTAATAAATTAATGGAGGCTACCTATATATAATAGAGAAGGTCAAAAGCGACATTCTGTAAATCGGGCCCAACGTTTATACCGAAAGGAGATAACTTTGCGAATCCATCCGGTATATACCAACGGAAGGCTTTCATAGATATTCGCAAATCGCCTACCGATGGTATATATTTGCCCCGCATGTTAAAAAAGATCTGGCGTTTTATCTGGAAGGCCCTTTTATTCCTTTTTGTGTTTTCTGTTTTGCTGGTTATTGCCTACCGCTTTGTATCCGTGCCTGTTACTATATTAATGTTGCAACGTTGTGTTGAGCAGAAAACAGATGGCAGGGAGATGGTGCTGAATAAGCAATGGGAACCTATTGATAAGATATCCAACAACCTGCAACTGGCGGTGGTGGCCAGTGAAGACCAGAATTTTTTATGGCACCATGGCTTCGATTTTGGTGCTATTGAAAAGGCTGTAAAGTATAACGAGAAGCAGGAAAAGAAAAAGCATCCGCATTTACGGGGTGCATCAACCATTTCGCAGCAATGTGCTAAAAACACATTCCTGTTTCCCGGCCGCAATTTTATCCGCAAGGGCCTGGAGGTATACTTTACTATATTAATAGAGGTGTTCTGGAGCAAGCAACATATTATGGAAGTTTACCTTAACGTTATAGAAATGGGCAACGGTGTTTATGGCGCCGAAGCTGCTTCGGAATATTATTTCCATAAACACGCTAAGGACCTTTCTCCTTCAGAAGCTGCTTCTATAGCCGCTATACTTCCTGACCCTTTAAAATGGAGTGCGTCTAATCAATCGCCTTATGTTGCAAATCGTACCGCAGCTATTTTGAGTCAGATGCGGTTATTTGGGGGCAGGTTAGATTATAATATGAAGGAGTAGAGTAAATACAGGCCTCTCCCGCCCTTTGCTTCGCTCGGGCACCCTCTCCATGCTGCGCATAGAGAGGGGAAAGGCGCTGTAATAGTTTCCATTGCCCTTGCTATCCGCCGCGGCGGATGGAGAGAGTCGACAAGCGAAGCGATGTCGGGGAGAGGCCAGTATTTTACTTGCCTGATATGTGCTATTAAATTATTTTTGGTACATGACGCGTTTAAGTGTAAACATTAATAAAATAGCCCTTTTACGGAATGCCCGTGGCTCTGATATTCCTAATCTGCTGCAGTTTGCAACTGATTGCGAACGTTTCGGTGCGCAGGGCATTACCATACACCCAAGGCCTGATGAGCGGCATATTACAAAGCAGGATGTGTATGAATTGAAAAATGCGGTAACCACCGAGTTTAATATAGAAGGTTATCCTACACCCGATTTTATGGAAATGGTTTTGCAAATAAGGCCCGAACAATGCACCCTGGTGCCCGATGCCCCCGGCCAGTTAACTTCTGACCATGGGTGGAACACCCTGGAGCATACAAGTTTTTTGAGCGAAATAATAACTGAACTGCATACCCGGAAAATACGCGTATCGCTGTTTATTGACCCGGAAAATAAGTTAATTGAAGCTGCTAAGCTGGCAGGTGCCGACCGCATAGAGTTTTATACGGGCCCTTATGCCCATAACTTTGATAAGGATAATAATGCTGCCATCAAGGGCTTTGTCGCTGCTGCCGGCTATTGTAACAAAATTGGCATAGGCATTAACGCCGGGCACGACCTTAACCTTGATAACCTGAAATTCTTTAAACAACATATTCCCGGCTTGCTGGAGGTTTCTATTGGCCACGCCCTGGTAAGGGATTGTTTGTATTATGGATTAGAAAATACCATACAACTATATTTACGACAACTGGAATGATAGTATGGAAATACTAAAGAGAATTTTTGGATTTTTCTGGGCGCTTTGGGCGGCGTTTTGGTTTATGGTAGTGGTAGTTATTTTTACACCGGTTTATGCCATTATACTGGGTGTTTTCGGAAAGAAATATTCCATGGCCTGTGTTTGGATTAACGTTCGTTATCTCAGCCCTTTTTTGCTGGCGATATCTTTAATACGTTTAAAAGTATTTGGTAAAGAGAATATTGACCTCCGGAAAACATATGTATTTGTTGCCAACCACCTGGCCCAGGTAGATATTATTGCTACCGCATCAGCAATGCCACAGCCTATCAGGTTTTTAGCAAAGGCCGAAATAAAGTACATTCCTTTTTTCGGGTATATGACCAGGATGCTGGCCATTATGGTTGACCGGCAGAATAAAGCCAGCAGAGATAAATCGGTATTGTATATGGTTGAGGAATTGAAAAGAGGTAACAGTATTTTCCTTTATCCTGAAGGTACGCGTAACCGGACACCGCAGTCTTTAAAAGAATTTAAAGATGGCGCCTTCAGGGTGGCCATACTGGCACAAGTACCATTGGTGGTGCAAACCCTGGTAGGTACTAAAGAGGTTAACAACCCTAAAGGTATTCAACTTTACCCCGGTAAAATTGAAGCGCATTTCAGCGCTCCTATCGAAACTAAGGGGATGACTTTAGATGACCTGGAATTGCTAAAAGAGCGGGTAAGAGTTGAAATGATGAGCCATTTAAATAAAACGGGTGCATAACAAATTGTCGTTCTACTTACAAGTGGTTGGCGGGGACGCCAACCACGGGAGTATCCCGGTTTGGCGTCCCTGCCACAGGTGTTCGGAAGATTCAAAATGCATCTACGCAAACCCTCTAACTCCCGAAACGGGAGAACCGCTTCGCCTTTTGGGTCTGCCTTTCTGCCTTGGTTTCCCCGTTTCGGGGACGGAAGGGGTCTGGACTTTGGCTGTAAAGGCACACCTAAGTTTCTTCCGAACATTTGTGGCGTCCCCGCCAACCGGAACTCATGCCGGGTATCGACAATTTGTTATGCACTCAGAAAAACCCTGGTGTAAATCACTTTTGCCTTTGTTGGTAATTTCGTGCCTTGGTTTTTCTTCTTCTGTTTTTCTTTGCGTCAGTTACTTTTGGCGGAATCGGTATTATACTATTCAACACCGTAAATCGGAAATTCAATTAAAATTATTCTATGTTATTATTAGACGGCAAAAAACTGGCAGATGAATTGAAGGCTGAAATTGCACAGGAGGTTGAACAACTGAAAGCCAGTGGTGGTAAAACGCCGCACCTGGCGGCAATATTGGTGGGTAATGATGGCGGTAGCCTTACCTATGTGGGCCATAAAGTAAAAAGTTGTGAGCAGGTGGGTTTCAGGTCTACCCTTCTTCATCTCGACGATTCAATTACAGAAGAGTTTTTATTAGGCGAGGTGAAAAAGCTGAACGAGGATAAGGATATTGACGGCTTTATTGTTCAGTTGCCCCTTCCAAAGCACATTAACCCCGATAAGGTAATAATGGCCATTGACCCTAAAAAGGATGTAGATGGTTTTCACCCGGTAAACGTGGGCAAGGTTACTTTGGGTTTGCCGGCTTATGTTTCTGCTACCCCGCTGGGCATAACCAAAATATTAGAGCGATATAATATAGAAACCTCCGGTAAGCACTGTGTAGTTATAGGGCGCAGCAATATTGTTGGCCGGCCCATGAGCATATTAATGAGCGGCCAGGGCAAAACCGGCAATGCTACGGTAACAGTTTGCCACTCTAAAACTAAAAACCTGAAGGAGATAACCCTACAGGCAGATATTATAATAGCCGCCCTTGGCAAACCCGGTTTTTTGACCGGCGATATGGTAAAAGAGGGTGCGGTGGTAATTGATGTAGGCACTACCCGCGTTACTGACGCTACTGCCAAAAACGGCTGGCGTTTAAAAGGAGATGCCAATTATGCCGAGGTATCGCCCAAATGCAGTGCCATTACACCGGTTCCGGGAGGGGTGGGGCCTATGACGGTAGTTTCTCTTTTATTAAATACACTAAAAGCCGCTAAAAATGAGGTATAACCAAGGTAAAATTGTAACCGGTGTTTTGAAATTTGCTGCGATAGCCATCATTGGAACGGCCCTGCTAAGTTCTTGTAACCAAAAGCCCAAGCAGGAAAGCGGTAGCACTAATGCCAGCCAGCCAGGAGCCGTAGCTGGTAACGGTTATTCAGATTCTTCTTCTTCTTCGGTGAGGGTTTTTGACCAAAACGGAAGAGTTTGTATTCAGCAAAGCAATACTTCATATGAAGTGGTGAATATTATAGAAGGGGCTGGCAAAATCCCTTTATTATTGAAAATCAGGAAAACCGAATTGTGCTATGCTGACTCTGTAAACCATGATAAGATGTATGAAATTTCGGCAAAGAGTGTAATGGATACAAAGGCGGTTAGCTGGGATGCAAGCTTTGTTGCTACTGATATTTCGTTTAAAGACAATACTTTGCTGGCAGTAAAGGAGGGTAACGATAACGAACATGATTTTATCAGAAGGTTCAGCCTGCAGAACGGAAGCGAGGTGTTTAGTTGTTCTTTCTCTGACCTGGAAGTTAAAATACCCAACGTAATTAATAAATATTTTATAGGTTATACCTCTAAAAAGGCAGCCACTGACCCTTTAAGTAGCCTGAAAGAAGAAAATTTGCTGGGTGTGGTAAGGTTTGGTTCAAGCATTGCGGCAATTGATTCGTTTAAAGTTAAGCTGAAGCGTTCTAAAGTGGTTGATAAGATAAGTGGTTCGGTGCCTGATGCAATATTGGTAGCAGCCAATGATAATACCAGGGCCATTGATGATGGTAAAACCATTATTTTAATGAAAGGCGATGCACATACCCAAAACAAAGATGTATCGGATTTTGCCGTTAAGTTTACTTATTACTTTGGCGACGATAATGAGAGCACCGATGTTACCGTGCCCGTTGTAAATGGCAAATTTGACCTCGCCCATGTTCAATATGACAAGGATATTTTTGAAATAGTTGCCTTTTAATTATCAATACATTATAGAACGCTGATTTGTTATGATTTTTATGATAAGGAGTTATGATTAAAACCAAAATATGTTTTTGGGATTCAGATGCTTCTGGATATTCTTTTTTTTAGTACAAAAAATCATAAGGAAATCATAAAAATCATAACAAATCAGCGTTCTATTGCGTTTGGCTGTCTTGAATAAAATTCAGGCAGCCTTTTTTGTGGATATTCGTGTAACGGTTTTGATTGTTTTTGTGTTCAATTTGCAGAGAGTGAGTACCGATACCACACATATTGCCAGGCTTCCGGTAATGGAGCATTTTTATACTATACAGGGGGAGGGCTACCACCAGGGCAAGGCCGCTTACTTTGTAAGGCTTGGCGGCTGCGATGTTGGCTGCACCTGGTGCGATGTAAAAGAAAGCTGGCTGGCCGAAAAGCATCCTTTATGGACAGTTGAAGAAATTGTTGCGCAGGTGATAAAATCAGGCGCCCGGATGTGCGTAATAACAGGAGGGGAGCCGCTGATGTACAACCTGGCTGATTTAACCCGCGCCCTTCATTCAAACCATATTCAAACCAATGTTGAAACATCGGGCGCTTATCCTTTAAGCGGCGAATGGGACTGGATATGTGTTTCACCCAAAAAATTTAAACATCCGTTAAAGGAATGTTTGAAAGAATGCGATGAATTAAAAGCAGTTATATTTCACAGAAACGATATCAGGTGGGCTGAGGAAAATGCTGCTAAAGTCAGTGAAGGATGCAAGTTGTTTTTACAACCCGAATGGAGTAAGGAGAAAGAAATGTTGCCTGTAATAATTGATTACGTAAAGCAAAACCAACAGTGGGAGATTTCGTTGCAGGTGCATAAGTATATGGATATACCTTAGCTAAATGGGCGTCATTGCGAGTAACCACTCTTGGGGCAAGAGAAAAAATCGGAGTGAGGCAGGAAAAGACCTTCTTAGCCGAGTCTCCCTTCCGAAGGTTGGGGACTCGGCTTTAAGGCAGACTGCACTAGCGCCGAGTCCCCCATTCCGCAAAGCCGGAAAGGGGAGACTCGGCTGGGAAGGTCTTTATTTTCGAGTTGTTACAACGGCGTCATTGTAATGAGGCTTTACGAAGAAGCAATCTTGTATTTGCTTCGGACTCAATACCAGATTGCTTCGCAGGGCCTTGCAATGACGCGCTTTTTAATATTTAACCGACAATTGAAAATAATGAATAAACTGTTTTTTGCTTTCGCAGCCCTCTTTTTATCTGTAGCAACATTTGCCCAGATAGCTACTGCCGACCAGGTAAAAGGTAAAGCAGGAGAGTACTACACGCGTGCCGATTATGATTATCAATACGGTAAATTTAATGCAGCCGACTCGTTTGCGCACATGGCTGTTAAGGAAAAAGATAATTTTATTGATGCCTGGATACTGATTGGTAAAATCAATTCTGAAGCACTTAAAAACTATACAGAATCTGCCAGGGCTTATGAGAAAGCCAAGGCACTGAAAGCAGATTATGACCCCAGTGTAACTTTTAACCTGGGTTTATGCTACATGAACCTGGCTGATTATACCAAAGCCAAATCAAATTTTACGCAGTTTTTGGCAATACCCAAAATTCCGGCTGAGCAGAGGTTAATGTCGGAGCAGATGATTAAGGATTGTGATTTTGCAGTTGATGCCATGAAACACCCGGTAGATTTTAAACCGGTTAACCTGGGCCCCGGTGTTAATACCGCTGATGACGAAAGTATGCCTTCGCTAACCATTGATGGTAAGTATTTATACTTTACCCGTCATTATGGTTCGGGTAATATGCAGGACGAGGATATTTATATGAGTTTGCATACTGCTGCAGGCTGGCAACAGGCCACCAGCATTGGCGATGCAATTAATACGGAACAATATGTTGAAGGGGCGCAGAATATATCACCCAGTGGTAAATACCTGTTTTTTACCAGTGCTGAAAGGCCCGATGGCTTAGGCCGGGCAGATATTTACATGGCCCGTAAAGTCGGCGACCAATGGGAGCGCGCCAACAACATTGGGGCACCTATTAATACCCCCGGTTATGAAACACAACCCTGTATAAGTGCCGATGGTAAGCAGTTGTATTATGCCGGTATACGGGCAGATGGTTATGGAGGCACCGATATTTGGGTAAGCAATTTAAACCCGGATGGAACCTGGGGGAAACCGCAGAATTTAGGCCCTAACGTAAATACTGAATACGATGAAATGCGGCCGTTTATTCATCCCGACGGGCAAACACTTTACTTCTCATCGCGCGGGCATGAAGGCATGGGTAACTTCGATATTTTTATGAGCCGCAAGCAGCCGGATGGCAGCTGGGGCAAGGCGGTTAACCTTGGATATCCCATTAACACTGCGGGTGATGAATTAGGCATTTTTGTAACTGCTGATGGCACTATGGCTTATTACGCCAGTGAGCGGAAAGGGGGCAAAGGACAAATGGATATTTACAGTTTCGAACTTCCGGAACAGTTCAGGCCTCATTTTTCTTCATACGTAAAGGGAATGGTGTATGATAAAGACAGCAAAGCGGCTATACAGGCTAATGTGCAGGTATATGATCTTGAAACAGGGAAATTATATGGCACATTATCAGGAGATAAAGTAAATGGCGTGTTTCTTTCGGCCCTGCCTGCCGGTAAAAACTATGCGGTGGAGGTTTTAAAAGATGGGTATCTTTTCCACTCTCAAAATGTGATGTTGAAGGATGCCAAAGAAGGAACCCCGGTTGATATTGATATTGCCCTTCAGAAAATAAAAGTAGGTGAGTCCGTGGTGCTCAACAACGTTTTCTTTGAATCGGATAAATACGAGTTGAAACCTGAATCGGCCTCAGAGTTAAGTGTAGTAATGAAGCTGCTGGAAAAGAACCCAAGCATGAAAATTGAAATTGGCGGCCATACGGATAATACGGGCACCGAAGAACAGAATAAGAAGCTATCAGAAAACCGGGCAAAAAGTGTTTACGATTACCTGGTTAAAAACGGCGTTGCACCTGAGCGTTTAAGCTATAAAGGATATGCAGCCACCAAGCCCATTGCAGATAATAACACCCCGGAAGGAAAAGCGAAGAACAGAAGGACAGAGTTCATTGTAACCGGCTTATAATCTGCTGTATCGTTTTTTATGAATTTTGATTGCTGAATTATGATTGCTGAATTGAACAGCAAGATTAGCCTTCAAGCCGGTATTCATTCATAAATCAGCATTCGTAATTCATAAATACTCAACGATACAATTTGATCAGGTATGTTTTTAAGCAACCCAAAGCTTAAACTGCCCGTCATAACCTTAAATTCACCACATTCTGATAAAATTTTAACTTTAAAGGTAAATTCTTTTAAATTTATCGGATAAACCCCGCGCTGATGAAACAACGTTACTCACTGGTTCTCGCTTTTATTATTTACACTTTATCTGTAGGTGCCCAGCAAACTACCTTTCAGGCGGCCTATAGTTTTGGTTCTTTCAACATTCCTATTCTTACTGATATTATTCAAAATCCTGCAGGGCAGTATGTAATGACTGGTACTGACGGAACCATTCCAATATTGGGTGCCGTTACGGTTATTGATTCAGGGGCCAATGTAGTGTGGTCTAAAGAATATACTGCCGGGACTTTTGAAACAGAGATAGTAGATGTGAAGAATGTGAGCAGCGGCGGGTATATAGTTGCCGGAGCTACCGACAACGGACTTTTTTTATCCAGGCTTGATGTTAACGGTAATGTAACCTGGTCAAATACCTACCATGTGGCTTCAGGAACATCAGAAGACCCATCGAGGGTTTTACCTACCAGTGATGGTGGTTTTGTTGTTGCGGGATATGTTTATGGTGCCACACCACCGGGAGGCTATGCAAAACAAGATTCGGCTAATTGTTATATGTTTAAAGTAAACAGTTCGGGAACCCTGTTGTGGGCAAAGGTCGTTTTTTGCAGTGTTAATTATATTAACGACCACTTGTTGAATGATGTAGCCGAAGCGGTTGATGGCTATGTTTTTGTTGGAAGCATGAGCCAGGCACATTCCGATGATTACGGAACGTACGGGCTGGTAATTAAAACTGATTTTAATGGAAATGTAACCTATATTAAGCACTGGGGGGCAACATCTACATCGAGTACGGAACAGGATATAGAGGCCACATCAATAACCAGTATAACCACAGCTCCGGGCACTTCGCAGGTTATTGGGGGAGATGATAATTCGTACGCTACTATTGCAACCTTTAACTCTACCGCTGGCACGGCCACCGGCTATCAGTACGGCAACGGTTTTTTACCTGTAAATGCTAACTACAATGCAGTACCAACTTTTGATGGAAACTATGCAATGGTTGGTATGGCGGTGGGGTTAAGCTTTGAGTCGTATGTTTTAAAAGTGAATTCATCTACAGGAGCTGTAATATGGGGAGAAGGATATACTGGTGGCTTTGCCTCGCTTTTGCCCGAGGGCAGGCAGGTAGCTGATAGTGGTTTTATTATGGTTACTACCGCTTTAGGGACTGGTGGATACGAATACCTATTGGTAAAAACAAACTCTTCGGGACAAGCGAACCCGAGTGGATGCACCTCTGCTGTTTTTAATCCTGCCAAAGCTACTTACAGCCCTGCATTAATCGCGTTTACGCCCGATTCGCTGGTTTCTACAACCGTTGGTACTATGACTTTAGTGGGTATAGTAGTGCATCCTGCGGATTCTATCAATTGCATAAAAGTTGTTTGCACTGCACCGGCAGTGCCAAGTGCAACAGCTTCGCCTGCCACGGTTTGCCCAAGTGGGAGTTCAACTATCAGCGGTGGGGCAGGGGTTACTTATAATGTTTA
>Ga0182030_10010180_pt1 | contig 19154 bp, 17 predicted proteins | sample 812S3MmetaG_FD_121299 | JGI IMG/M metagenome (GOLD analysis project Ga0182030, IMG submission 121299) | Permafrost microbial communities from Stordalen Mire, Sweden - 812S3M metaG (Illumina Assembly) | ecosystem: Environmental > Terrestrial > Soil > Wetlands > Permafrost | place: Sweden... | reverse complement strand
CCGATGAATGAGTTCGGAGAGCCGAATATGGGAAATCCGTCCGTTCGGTTCGATGAGGGGCGGGCGAGAGTCGGTCATTGGCCTTGTGCCTCTCAATCCGACCTCCCCGCCTACTCTACCACTGTCAACCCTGACCCCGTCCCCGCAACCACCGCCATAAGTCCCCTCGGTCCCATAAGTCCCATCTCCCCGCCCTCCACAGAACCACCCGCCATTCCGAACTCCGGACCGGAAGAATATTCGAGAATGCGGGATTGCATGGGAGCCCCGAAGCCGGTTTAATGAGGCGTCATGAAACAAATGAACAATATCAACTCTACCTCGCCCGATGGATTATCCCGCCGCAAATTTATCCGGCGCACCACTCTGGCCGTCGGCGCCGCCGCCTTTTCCTTCCCATACGTCGGAAAGGTCTTGGGGGCAAATAACCGTATCAATCTCGCTTGCATTGGCTGCGGCGGCAAAGGCGACAGCGACACACGCGAGGCCGCCCGGTGCGGGGCCAATATCATCGCGTTGTGCGATGTGGACCAAAATACTTTGGACAAAAAGACGAAAGAATTTTCGGAAAAATTTCCGGAGTTGAAGAGGTTTCATGACTACCGCCAACTGCTGGACAAGATGGGCAAGGACATCGACGCGGTCACCGTTTCCACTCCCGACCATAATCACGGCGTCGCGGCCATCCGTTCCATGAAAATGGGCAAGCATTGCTTCTGCCAGAAACCGCTGGTGCAAACGGTCAACGAAGCCCGCATTGTCAGGCAACTGGCCAAGGAAAAAGGTTTGGCCACGCAAATGGGAAACCAAGGCAGCGCCGAAAACGGATTGCGCCGGGCTGTGGAAGTCATCCAGGCCGGAGTGATCGGCGAGCCTCATGAATTGCACGTTTGGTCGAATCGCCCGATTTGGCCCCAAGGGCTGGACCGCCCCGCCGGGCACGATCCGGTCCCGCCGTCGCTGGACTGGGATTTGTGGCTCGGCCCGGCACATCACCGGCCCTTCAAGAAGGACGTATATCACCCGTTCAAATGGCGCGGTTGGTTTGATTTTGGCACCGGCGCCCTTGGCGACATGGCCTGCCACACGGTCAACATGCCTTTCCGCGGCCTGAAGCTGGGCTATCCTAACGTGGTTGAATGCGAATTGGCTTCGCGCATCTATCCCGAAACTTTTCCGAAGACGGCCCGCATTCGTTTTGAATTTCCGGAACGGGAAGGTTTGCCGCCGCTCAAATTCTGGTGGTATGACGGCAACCCAAAAGATGAGATCAAACCGTTGCGCCCGGACATGAAGGTGCTGCACGAGGTAATGGGCCTGTATGATGAACTGCCGGGCAGCGGCGCCCTCATTATCGGCAGCAAGGGAAAATTATTCTCCCCCGACGACTACGGCGCGAAGTTCTTCGTCGCCCTCAATGGCGAAAAGGAATTTGTGCCGGGCGACCAGCACGAAGCCGCCATCGCCGTGGCGCAGACCATCCCGCGTTCCCCGGGCCACATGGAAGAATGGTTCCGCATGATGAGGGATGGCGTGCCGGCCTATTCCAACTTCGACATCGCTGCGTATTTGGCCGAAGTGATTCTGCTCGGCTGCGTGGCTCTGCGTTTGGGTGAAGGCCAGCGGATGCAGTGGGATGGGCCGAATATGAAATCGCCCAATCTTCCCGAAGCCGCCCGTTTCGTCAAACGCCACAACCGCCACGGCTGGGACGCCTGAGGCTGACGCCGCGATGGAAGCAAACAATAGTATTGACAGTAGGCGCGCGGAATTGCTGCAAATTCTGCGCGCCCAATCCGTTTTTCACGGCGACTTCACGCTCTCCTCCGGGGCCAAAAGTAAATACTACGTTGATTGCCGGCTGACCACGCTGGACGGCAGAGGGGCATGGCTCATCGGCCAACTGATGCACCGGCTGGTGCGCGACGAGGAGCAGCGCAGGAAATTGCGAATCGACTCCGTGGGCGGTTTGACCATGGGAGCTGACCCGGTCGCACTGGCCACGGGAATGATCTCCCATTGGGCCAAGGATGCGCCGGCGCTGCGAATCTTTTGTGTTCGCAAAGCGCCCAAGGCCCACGGACAAACCAAGTTGATCGAAGGCAATTTCAGGCGGGGCGACACTGTGGTGGTGGTTGATGACGTCATCACCAGCGGCAGCTCCACTATCACCGCCATCAACGCCGTGGTCAATGAGGGCGGACGGGTGGCTTTTGCCGCCGTGCTGGTGGATCGGCAGGAAGGAGGACGGGAGAAAATCGAGGCAATGGGCTATCCCCTGCTCTCACTCTTTCAAAGGGAGGAATTACTGCGAGACGACGCCTCGTCCGCTTGACAAGCTGTGATCCTTCTCAGGCCGGTTCGTGTGATGCGACATCTGACGAAAGAACGCCCAAGGTGGTCTTTAAAATGTCCCACTGCACCTGCAAGTGGAGAACCTCGTTGCGCAGGGCTTCGTTTTCCGCTTTCAATTGTGCGATCCCGGTAAGGTTCCTGGAGGAGCGTGGTTTTAAAGCCGTTTTCTTGTTCCAGCTCCGAAGCTCGGCAGCGTCAATGCCCAACTCCGCGGCCGCTTCTTCCACCGTCCCGCCTGTCTTCTGGAGGTAATCCACTGCGGCCCGTTTAAAAGATTCAGCGTGCTGTCTCCTGGGATCATTCTTGTTCGGCATAAATTCGTTCTTCGTTCTTCCTTCGTGTTGCCGCTCGGGGCTTCCATGCAGAAAGATCAATCTTCAATAACGTGGTTAAAGCAAAGGCCATGCCATGATCAAAAACGCAAATCCGCGCCGCCCCGCCCGCTACGCGCAAGTCTCAGGAAATGAAAGGGTTCGGTTTATCCGCCTCCGGATACAGCCGCGGACGCACACAGACGCCTCCAACGAAATACACCCAACCCATTAGCAGATGTGCTACGAAGAATGAAGCCACTCCGATCAAATCCATCGCCTGCCAGCAGTAAAGAAAAGTGGCCGCTCCCATCAGCAACGCTCCCGGAAGCAGCGAGGCGGAGCACAAGCGCCAAGCCTCACCCCACGATAATTCCCGGTCTCCGGTCCAGGCGATGATTTTTGCGGGCACTGTATAGATTAAGGCCAACCCAGCCCAAATTCCGAACAACAATGCAATGGTGGCCAGGCCCGCCGCCGCCAGCAGAATCGGATGCCACGCGCCCCACCAGGGTTCCAAAATGGAGCGGCTCAAACTTAGCGTTGCTCCAGGCCCGTAATCAAATTCGCAACCCCAGTCAGGACGAAAGACCGACCCGACGCGAAAATCAGTTTGCCGAAATTGAACCTGGAAATCGGCGCTCTGGCCGATCGGACCGGAATCCTCCGGCGTAAAGGCGATGGCCAAAAATTTTGATTCGGCAATCAGCGTCTCGCTAAAACCCTCAAGACGTCCTGCGGCTATGTTGGCTGTTTCCGGCATCTTTTGGATGGCTTCAGCTATTACAGGCGAATAGGCCCTATGGAGAAACCACACTGTGCTGCCGCCCAGCAGGAGCGCGCAGACAAACTCTGCCAGCAACAAACGCCCCAGCCCAGCCCGGGCAAAAGCAGCGACGCCGCCGAATGTAAATGGCTGCCAGTCGGCCAGGGACGGCGTTGCACCATCCGCAGGGTCGCTCATGGCTCTTTCTTCGGCCCGCCTTCCGGGTGCTGCTCCGGCGGTGCCACAAGTATAACAATGGGAAAGCGCAGTTTCATTACATCGTCCACCAAGACTTCGACATAATAAGCGCCGGCTGCTTCAAATTTAAGCTGGCCCCAGACGGTGACGGTGGTCGCGTTGTGAACGACGTCCTGCAGCGCGAATTTCATTTCGCTCTTGCGCAATACCGTGGTTTGATCCGGCGCGATCAGCCGGACCGATTCCAGAAATTGTCCGTAACCCGCCGTCCAGCGGTTAAACAAACAGAGTTTGGCCGCCATCACCGGAAGCTGCGGCACGCGCACGTAGGTGATCACTCCAATGAGAATGAAATTTCCGCTGGCTTCCTGGCGGACATCTTCGCAGACAAGTGAGCATTGCAGATCGGGTAGGATTCGTGAGGGTGTCATGGCATGGATGGGTTGGAATTGGGATTTCGAATTTTAGAATGAGCAGATTGTTCAGCGGCGCGCACTGTGTTTTGCAGAAGCATCGCAATGGTCATCGGGCCGACGCCGCCCGGGTTGGGCGTGATCATGCCCGCCACTGCGCGAACGCCGGCAAAATCAACGTCACCGATCAAGCGCGATCCGCCTTTGGCGGAGGAATCCGGCACGCGGCTGACTCCTACATCAATGACCACGGCGCCGGGTTTGACCATGCTCGACTTGACAAACTCGGGTGAGCCAAGCGCCGCAATGAGAATATCAGCGCGGCGGCAATGTCCGGCAATATCCCGCGTCTGCGAATGGCAAACAGTGACGGTGGCTCCCGCGTTTTTAGCCTTCTGCATCAAAATCGCCGCCATCGGTTTGCCGACAATATTGCTTCGCCCGAGCACAACCGCTTCCGCCCCTTCCGTGGGCACTTGAGAACGAATCAATAACTCGTGAATGCCGGCTGGCGTGCAGGGACGAAAACCGGTGGCGTCCCCCGCCATCAACTTGCCTGTGTTCAGCGGGTGAAACCCATCCACGTCTTTTTCAGGTGCGACCGCGCTGTAAACTGCCGCCTCTGAGATATGCCGCGGCAGCGGGGCCTGCACCAAAATCCCATGCACCGCGCCGTCAGCGTTCAGACGAGCCACCAGCTCCAGCAACTCTTTCTGGGATACCGACGCCTCCAAAACGTGGGTTTGTGATGAAACGCCCAGGCGCGCGCACGTCTTTTCTTTCATGCCGACATAAACTCGGGAAGCGGCGTCATCGCCGACACGAATAAAGACAAGGCGGGGCACGGTTCCCCCGGCCTGAAGCGAAGCAATCCGCCGGGCCGTTTCCTGGTGAATTTGCTCCGCGATGGCGCGACCGTCGATAATTTTGCCCGCTGGCATCAAGGCAGCAGATCCACCGTTTGGACGTGCAAAATAGGCGTGCGCGGCCAGGCGGGATCCAGGAATTCAGGGCCGGTGATTCGCACCCGTGTTCCGACAAATATTTTGAACTTTTTCTGTTCGGGCGCCGGCTGCAAATATTCGATCAATTCACCGCTTTTGATGTCGTGCAGCTCAAAGCCGGATGGCGCTTGAATGTTACGGGCGCGATGAACAAATCCCTCGCGCGTCACAATGCGCGGAGTTTCCGGGTTCTCTTGTTTTGCCGCTTCCGGCGGGACTGGCGTCGGGGCTGGCGCCGGCGTGGCCGCGGGAGGAGCAACCGGCGGTTCTGGAGCAGCCGCTTTATGCAGGGCGGCCAATTCCTGTTCGGATTGGCTGGCCGGAGTTGGCGCAGGTGCGACAGGCGCCGCAGGAGCTGCTTCCACCGGCTTTGCCGGAGCGGGCGGGGCCGTCTCGGTGGGGACATTCACGACCACAGTCTGAGGCGCGGGCGAAGGGGCTGGTGTTGGCTCGGGTTGCGCCGGAGCAGGGACAACTGCGGGCGCTGGCGGGGCAGTGGGAACTGGCGTTGCCGCCAACTCAGGCGGCGGCGTTGTGCCCGCGGGTTGCACTTCCAAATATTCAGTCGCCACAAAAGCATAGGCATTGGTCGGAGTTTCAATTTCCAGCCAGCCTTGTTGTTTGCGGATATCTTTGACAACAGTCCCCTGATCGAGCCGGGCCACAACACTATAATTCTCTCCGGGACCGCCCCGCACATTGACTCTCTTGACCCGCACGGCCTTGCTTCCTGGGTCGATAAAATCAGCATCCACCCAGACCGGAGTATTGCTGGGCATGAGAATGCGAGACCAATGGGAAGGTTCATTGGAATGAACGTGGGCCAGGGTGATGTTTTCCAAAACCGATACGGTTTCACCTTTTTTCACATGGGTGATGACTTCGCCGGCAAAGGAACCGTGGCCGCGAACATCCAGCACAGTGCATTTGACTGTGGCCGTGAGCGGCGGATTAAAGAAGGCCGCAGAATTGGTCTCGGACTTGGCTTTAGACTCGCTCTTGGCTTTGGCCGCACTCTTGGCATGGGCCGTTTTTTTATGTTTGGCTTTTGGCTTCGATGCCTTGGCCCGTTTCGGAGCGGGGGCGGCAGGCGCGTTCGTCCCGGGCGCCGCGGCGGGAGCGGTGGCAGGAACAGGCGGGGGCGGGGTAAGCGCCGGGGGCACTGAGTTGGACGCTTGCGCCAAGACTGATACAGCAGTCAAGGGAGCCAGCGCGGATAAAAGCCAAGCTTTAAGTTTCATAACACAGGAAGTAGGGACTTAATCTCTGGTTCTGTCAACACCCCCCATTTGCCGGTTGGCAACTGGCCGAGCTTGATCGGACCGATTTGGACACGTTGCAAGCGGCGCACCGTGAGGTTTTGGGTTTCAAAAAGGCGTCGGACTTCGCGGTTTTTTCCTTCAGTCAATTCCAATTCAACAATGCTGTTGGAATTGTTGGCTGAAATGAGCCGGGCGCGCCGGGCTTGCAGTTTCTCGCCCGCGCTCACCACGCCTTGTGTAAAATTCTTTAACATTTCCGCTGTGACCCGGCCTTCAATCCATGCCACATAAATCCGGGGAATCCCATAACGGGGATGGGTTAATTTCAAGCAAAAATCGCCGTCGTTGGTCAAAAATATCAGTCCTTCGCTTTGGTAATCCAGCCGGCCCACCGAAAAAAGTTCCGTCCACTCACGGGGCAGCAAACTGCCGATTCTCTTTCGGTCATCTTCCGCGCCGCGGGTGCATATAAAGCCAGGTGGCTTGTTGAGCGCTATATAGAGTTTGCGTTTCGGCGCCACGACCCGGCCATCCACCGCCACGCGGTCATGCTGCGGGTCCACTTTGGCGCCCAATTTTGAAGCCAATTGTCCGTTGACCGTGACGCGGCCGGCGACAATGGCCTGCTCGCTAGCCCGGCGCGAGGCCACTCCGGCTTCGGCCAGAAACTTTTGCAGACGAACCACAAACCCATCTCACGCATCGGCCTTGGTCTTGCGGAGGCCGGTAACCCGGTCGCCCGTCTTCCATTGGCCGCGTTTCTTCAGAATGGCAACCCGCTCAAACCGTTTCATGACATTGCGCTTGGCCCCGAGGGTGCTCGTTGCGCGCAGACTTCGATGCTGTGACATAATTTAAAAAAGTTACACCGCGCTTCAGGCGCGGCTGGTTTCCTTACCAGCCAACAGTTTAGAGTCAAAGGCCCGTCCAGCGCAATGTTTAAGAAAACTCATTTCGCTTGCCTCTCTTTGCTTAACCGGTTATTCACGATGCCACTATATGGATCTCGCAAAGCAAATTCGTCTCAATCGCATCTTCTCACATCCATCCGGGCGCCTTTGTTCGGTGGCGATTGACCATTTCATTGGCTACCAAAAAGGCCTGCCCAAGGGACTGGTCAATGTCCCCAAAGCCATGGGTCAATTGGTGGCGGGCAAGCCTGACGCCATCACCATGCTCAAGGGCATGGCGAAGAGCGCATGGGCGCCGTACGCCGGGCGTGTGCCGCTGATCATTCAATCCGTCACGTTCACCGCAGACGAAAGGGTGATTGAAAATGCAGCCAGTCCCGAGGAGGTGCTTCGATTGGGCGCGGATGCCATCGCAGTCTCGCTGGGAGTTTACGGGCCAAACGAGGGCAAGTTTCTTTCGCTGCTGACCCGTTTGGCCGAGGGGGCGGACCGCATCGGGCTGCCGGTCATCGCGCATATTTACCCGCGGGATTTCAGCAAAGGCGCGGTGGTTGTCCATGATCCGGAAAGCATTATGTGGGCGGTGCGGTGCGGCATCGAGTCTGGAGCGGACGTGGTAAAGGTGCCTTTCACGGGAGACGCCCGCTCGTTTAAGGATATTATAGCCACCAGCCCGGTGCCGGTGGTGGCGGCGGGCGGGCCAAAGTGCGAGGATTTGGAAAGCGCCCTGGAACTGATGGTTAAGATTGTTGATTCCGGAGCGCGCGGCGCCACGATTGGCCGCAACGTCTGGGGGTCGCCTGACCCGACGCGCGCATTGGTGGCGCTAAGGGGAGTGATTCATGATGGGCTTAAACCCGAAGCCGCGCTCAAAAGCGCAGGACTGAAAAGCAAAGCGCGCTGATTCTTTCAGATCCAAATCTTTCGGCAGATTAAGATTAAGATTAGGACGGAGAGCGAATTAGCAGACGGCTTTGGCGGCGAAGCGGTACATATCGCCCCGGTAAATGGAGTCTTCCATTTCAACAATCGTATTTTTGGCACAGAAGGAAGCCCCTTCCACGCGCAGGGCCGGAATTGACTTTGTCACTTGAAACACGTTGAACCAGGCGCTATCCAGAACAACCGCGCTGAGCATCTGGTTAATTTCGATCAAATCAATCCCGTAATGCTTCTTAAAAATTTCGTAGAGAGAATGTTCGAGGTTGCGACCTTGAATGCCCGGACAGAGGCGCTGCGAAATGTAACGCGTTTCCTTCATCATCGGGATGCCGTCGGCCAGACGGAGGCGCTCAATTTCATAGAGCGGCCCTTCCAGGGTAAAGGGGCGGCCATTGATGATTTGAGTGTGGTCCTCTTCCCGCAGGCGAAGCCCAAGCAATGTGGTCGCCGGCTTGCGACCCGCTTCGATCATGTTGCGGGTAAAACCAAAAATCCTATTGATGGCCCGGACCACGGCAAACTCTTTGACAAAGGTCCCCTTCCCCTTGACACGGACAGCCCAACCGCCCTTCTCCAATTCGTTCAAGACTTTCCGGGCGGTGGTGTTGCTGACCTGATGGTGCTCGATGAGTTCGTTCTCGGACGGCACGAGAGCGCCCGGCTGCAATTCTCCGCGTTGAATCCGGCCAATGATCTCGCGGCTGATTTGAAAATATTTGGGCGGTGTGAATTCGTCGAGGGACATGGTGGTTTAATGGTTTTTAGTCCGCCGCCACCCGATAGCGCTCCACTTCGGCCTCCCGTTCGGCAGCGGACCAACCCAAAGACTCCGCCATCCAATCCGCCACTTGGCGGGCTTTAACCATGGTGTCGGCATGATAATAATGCCAGCTTGTGCGGCGAATCATCAAATCGTCCAAGTGCAGGGCCCATTCGTTATTGCAATAATGCACAACGACCTCGCGCTGGAATTCGGGAGGAAGAAGACCGCTGAAGCCGTCCGGCTTCTCCAGCAACGGCTCGGTGGCGGTGCGACATGACACGGCAGGCATTCCACTGGCACGCATGAAACGAGTCACGGTTTCCTCGGCCATGAGACGGTAAGTGGTTAATTTGCCGCCCGCGACGTCCCACCAGTCGGGTTCCGAATTCTTAATCTCGTGTGATCGTGAAATATCCGAAGCGCCGCCACGGCCATTGGCCAGCAGCGGGCGCACGCCTGCCCAGGAACTAATTACGTCCTTCATGGTAAGAGCGGTCTTCGGAAAAAACTGGTTGGCTACCTCCAGCAAATAGGTCGTGTCGGCAACGTCAGGCCGGACTTCGTCGAGCGATCCGGAATAATCGGTGTCGGTCGTGCCGAGAATCAGACGGTCGCCCCAGGGAATGACAAAGAGAATGCGCTTGCCCTCAGTCAACACTACCGCGTCCGAAGCTGGAACACGATTGCGCTTCATCACCAGATGAATGCCCTTGGTCAAACGCAGTTTGACATGGCTGTGAGGCAAGCGCGCCGCCCACGGCCCGCTGGCGTTGACCACGATTCGCGCCCGGATTTCATGGGAACTTCCTGTGATTTGGTCAGTCGCGTTGCAACGCCAGCCGTTCTCCTGCCGGGATGCATCCTGGAAACGCGAATAATTCAGGAGAGTCGCGCCATGCCCGGCTGCGGAACGAAAGGTGTCCAGGACAAGTCGGGCATCATTGGTGAATCCATCGAAGTAACGCACCGCTCCGGTCAACCCCCTGGGATTGAGCTGGGGGATGGCGCGCAAAGTTTCCGCCCTGGACATGCCGGAAGATTTGCCGAGGTTTTTACCGCTGCAAAGCAGATCATAGAGTTTGACGCCAATTCGCATCTGCCACAACGGCCAGTCCGTGCCGGGATAAGTGGGAAAAATAAAAGCCAGCGGTTGGGCCAAATGCGGCGCAATGCGATGGAGTATTGTTTTTTCCAAGCTCGCCTGACGGACCAAACCGATCCGCCCTTGGGCAAGGTAGCGCATTCCGCCATGCAACAAACGGCTGGATCGTCCGCTGGTGCCAAACGCAAAATCATGCTGCTCGATCAGCCCGGTTTTCAAACCGCGCATGGCTGCATCCCTGGCAACGCCCGCGCCGACAATTCCGCCGCCGATGATCAGGACATCCAATGGATCGCGAGTCAAATTTTGCCACGCGCGATTCCGTTGTTCAGAAAGAGAAGGGCTCATGAGGCACGCCTTTGGTGGGCCACTAAAAGTTTATGGCCCAATTCCGACAGCGTGGCGACGACCAATTCGGGCGGAGGCCGATGAGCCGCAGCCTGGCTGGCGGTGGTTTCGCCTGTCAATACCAAAACACCCAAAGCTCCCGCACGTTGGGCCATGGCGATATCCGTGTAAAGGCGGTCCCCCACCATGGCCAACTCTCGCGGTTGCAAGGAATGTCGGCGCAGAATTCCGCCCAGCATCGCGACGTCGGGCTTTCCCATCACCGCCACGGGGGCGCGACCAGTGGCCTTTTCCAGGGCCGCTGTAATCGAGCCGCAATCCACTAGCACCGTCGGTTCGTCGGTCGGACAAACGATGTCCGGGTTGGTGGCGAAATAAGGCACGCCGCGACTGATCCACCACGCCGCGCGACACAGGCGCGAATAAGTCAGCGTTGTATCAAATCCGACAACTACAGCGTCCGGCTTTTCTGCTGGGTCATCCCGCAAGAGGACATAACCCGCCGCAGCGAAGGATTTTGCCATGCTGGGCGTGCCCAGGGCAAAGAGGGTCTTCACTTGGGGCCAGTTCGCTTGTAAGAATTCGATGGTCGATTGGGTCGAAGTATAAAGCTGATCCGGTTTGGCTTTGATACCCATGGCGCGAAGCTTGGCATGGTAATCGGCGGCGCTTTTGGACGGGTTATTGGTCAGAAAGGTGTAACCGATATCGAGTTTCCCGAGCAAAGCCAAGAACGATAGTGTGCCTTTAAGGATAGTTTTGCCGCGATAGACTGTACCATCGAGATCCAAGGCTAAATGGCGAATGCGACTTAACCGTCCCAAGTTGGGTGGGTTGTGTTTGATTAATCTCTTTTCCATAAGCGTTAACGCTCTAAGTCGAATTCTGCATTTCCCCGACTGATTTGTCAACGGCATCACTACTACAATCCAGCACACTTCGCGTTTTTCGGAAAACTACAGCAGTGCGCGGATCACGATTGACCCAACCCGTTGATACTCTACCATCGCGCTGCAACTACTTCTCCCTAACGATATGCCGAAGTATATTCTTGCCATTGACCAGGGCACGACCAGTTCACGGGCCATCATTTTCGACCACGACGGCGCAGTGAAAGCGGTCGCGCAACGTGAATTTAAACAATTTTATCCGCAACCAGGCTGGGTGGAACACGATGCCGCGGAAATCTGGTCAACCCAGGCAGGGGTTGTGGCGGAGGCGGTCGCAAGCGGTGGTATCCATACCCGCGATTTGGCGGCAATTGGCATTACGAACCAGCGCGAAACAACAGTGGTCTGGGATCGACAAACGAGCGAGCCGATTTGTCCCGCCATTGTCTGGCAGGATCGGCGTACGGCGGAGTATTGCGATCATCTGAAGCGGAAGGGCCACGCCGAGATGATTCGGGCCAAAACGGGTTTGGTGGTGGATGCCTATTTCTCCGCAACGAAGCTGAAATGGATTTTAGATAATGTGAGCGAGGCGCGCCAACGAGCTGAAGTGGGACAATTGGCCTTCGGCACGGTGGATAGCTGGCTGGCCTGGAAGTTGACCGGCGGAGCGGCCCATATCACGGACGCCAGCAACGCCAGCCGCACGTTGCTCTACAATATTCATACGCAACAGTGGGACCCCGAGTTGCTCGACTTGTTTGGGGTTCCGAAAACGCTGCTGCCAACGGTCAGATCTTCCAGTGAAGTTTATGCGGAAACGGCGGCGGAAATTTTCGGCGCGAGAGTCCCCGTGGCGGGAATGGCCGGAGACCAGCAGGCCGCGCTTTTTGGCCAGATGTGCATTCATCCCGGCATGCTCAAGCATACTTATGGCACCGGTGGGTTCATGATGCTGAACACAGGTGATACTGCCATCGCTTCCGCGCATAATTTGTTGACGACCGTCGCCTGGCAACTCAACGGAAAAGTGACCTATGCCCTTGAGGGAAGCATTTTCGTAGCAGGCGCTGTTGTGCAGTGGTTGCGCGATGGACTGGGTTTGATAAAAACGTCAGCGGAGATCGAAGATTTGGCCGCCACGGTTTCTGACAACGGCGGCGTTTACCTCGTGCCGGCCTTCACCGGCCTTGGCGCACCGCATTGGGATCCTTATGCGCGTGGAACAATCATCGGCCTGACCCGCGGCACGACCGGTGGCCATCTGGCCCGGGCGGCATTGGAGAGCATTGCCTTTCAGACGGCGGACGTGCTCGAAGCGATGGAAGCGGATGCGAATATGGCCGTTCGGGAATTGCGCGTCGACGGCGGCGTAACGGTGAACGATGCGTTGATGCAATTTCAAACCGACGTTCTGGGCGTGCCACTGGTCCGGCCCAAAGTCACCGAAACCACGGCGTTGGGCGCAGCTTGCCTGGCTGGATTGGCCACAGGCTTTTGGAAAAATACGGTTGAATTGGAAGAGCAATGGCAGCAACAAAAGACTTTTCAGCCCACCATGGACACATCAAAGGCGGCCGAACTAAAACGCGGCTGGCACAAAGCGGTGGGCCGGGCCAAAGGCTGGTTGAAAGATTGAACGCCTACAATGGCCGGGCTAGGCGAGGGCCGGTTCAACGTTGTCATTAACATATCCCGTCAATTCCGGGAAGGAATGACGGGCAGCATATTCGTGTAATTTCTGCGCCCGTTTGTCGGCTTCCAATTGTACATCCGCCTGCCGTACTAGACGCGACATGACGGCTTCAATCAATTCGTCGGGAGTAAATGGTTTGACCAGATAATCATCTGCGCCGCACACCATCCCGCGGCGAAATCCCTCACGGCTGACCAAACCAGTCATAAGAATGAACGGAATGGTGGCGGTACGCGAGGACTGTCGGACAGCGGCGAGGGTTTCGTAGCCGCCCATGGCGGGCATATTGACGTCGCAAATCACCAAGTCGGGTTTTTCTTCGGCAATCATTTGCACGCCCATGCGGCCATTCTGCGCTTCGCGGACGGAAAAGCCGTAGCTTTTTAAAACTGTGGCAATGACACTCCGGAGGTCCTCGGTATCGTCAATTACAAGTATATTCTGCATCATCAGCCTACACATCAGGAAGCGTGCCAATGAACCGCCGGCCCAAATAACAACCAAAACGAGTCAATACTGGAGTAAACTGCCGGATCGAGACCGTCCCACGGCCAATTTGCCCCCGACAGGCGGGTAAACTCTTCCCATTGCGGCTTACTTGGGGTTCAGGCAGGCATAGACCACCTCAGCCAGCTTGCGCGCATGGAAGGGTTTCTGCACAAAATTGACCTTGGTGCCCGGAGGAAATTCCTTGGCCACCCGTTCCATATCGTAGCCGCTAGTATAAAGCACCTTCAAGGAGGGTTTGGCTGTCTGCAATAGTCTGGCCAATTCCGAGCCGGCCATACCGTCGGGCAATATCAAGTCAGTCAACAGCAAATCGATCTTCGTCTTGTGTTTCTCCCAAATTTCCAGGGCCGACTTGCCGTTGGCCGATTCCAGGACTTTGTATCCGTAGCTTTCCAGAACATGATGCATCAATTTGAGCAGCGGCGCTTCGTCTTCGACCACCAAAATGGTTTCAGTCCCGCCCATGACTTTTTGCTCCCCCTGCGTCATCGGCAAAGCCCCGCTCTTCTCGGCTGTGGCCGGGAAATAAATATAGAAAGACGTGCCTTCGCCGACGCGGCTGGTGACTTCGATCCAGCCCCGATGTTGTTTGACAATGCCATAAACGGTGGCCAAGCCAAGGCCGGTGCCGCGTTCCAGAGCTTTGGTGGTAAAAAACGGCTCGAAAATGCGGCCCAAATTCTCCGGCGCAATCCCGCAGCCTGTATCACTAAAGGCCAGCCGGACAAACCTGCCCGGAGTGGATTCCGGATTCTGCCGTGCCGCCGCCGCGTCTATGGTGACTGCGGTCGTGGCAATGCGCAATTTGCCGCCGCGAGGCATTGCGTCCCGTGAATTGACCGCCAGGTTAAGCAGCACCTGCTCGATCATGCCCAAGTCCGCTTTGATGGTGGGCAGGCCGGGGGCAAAATCCACCTGCAATGCAACGTCTTCGCCCAAAATCCGCCGGAGCATATTAGTCACATTGTTGACAATCCCGTTCAAATCGACTGCTTCCAAAACCAACTGCTGCTTGCGGCTGAAAGTCATCAATTGGCGGGTCAATGCACTGGCGCGCTTGCCCGCCTCGGAAATTTCCTTGAGCGATTCGGCGGCAGTGCCGCTCAGATTATCGCCGGTCATGATCAGGCTGGCGTGGCCATTAATGACGGTGAGGAGATTATTGAAATCGTGGGCAATGCCGCTGGCCAACTGGCCCACGGACTCCATTTTTTGGGCCTGGCGCAGTTGCGCCTCCAAGTTTAAGCGCTCTGTCACATCCACCGCCAGGGAGAGCCAGCGTTTTTGGGTTCCCAACGGATGCGAGGTGATTTCCATTTCGGCCAATTTGCCGTTCTTGCTGCGATGATGCCACACCCCGGCGTAGGCGGTGCCAGGCGTCCATTTCGATAATTTGTCCAGGAAGGAGGGAATTTCCTCCGGCAAAGCAATGTCGCGCAAAGTCATTTTCAGGAAGTCGTCCTTTGAATAACCGTAATGCAAAACCGCCGCATCATTGACCGCCTGAAAGGCCAGCGTTTCCTGGTCGTAGGTGTAAATCGGAGTGGGATTGCTTTCGAACAACAACCGATACTGATTCTCCGAAGCCTTGATCAGCGCGATGGATTGTTCCAGTTCCTGGGTCCGCGCTCTAATCAGGGCTTCCAGATCATCGAAGTGGGTTTGCGCCTCGCGGGCCAGCCGCCATTTTTCCGCCAAAGCGTAGGCGAGCAACCGGACTTCGATGGCGTCGAAAGGCTTTTTGAGCAACAGCACCTGGTCTGTTTTGTGCAGTCGATCCAGGACGTCATCGGCTGAAAAGTCGATAAAAGCGGTGCAAATGACCACTTCCAAAGAAGGCTCGGTTTTCCAGAGTTGCTCTATCGTCTGGATTCCATCCCATCCTGGCGGCATCCGCATGTCCACAAAAGCCACCGCATAGGGACGCCCATCCTGCTGCGCCTTGACCACCATCTCCAAGGCCTCCTGGCCTTGATGGGCGCAATCCAATGTAAAGGCGGGGAGGCCGGCCTTCTGCCGCGCGGCTGCCGTATCGGAGACGAGGATCTTCTCGTACAGTTCATGCATCTCCGGTGTATCGTCAACACTAATAAACCGCACAGATTTATTGTCATTCATAAACGACGCTGCCTTGTCCCGCCACGGCGGCGGGCTTGGCCAGGTTGGGCGCGGCTTCCCTGCCCTCGTCCGTTGGGTGGAGGATGCTCATCCGGTCTGATATGGAGCCGCCGAGTTGCACTCGTTCCCTGAATTGCAACAGGAAATTGCCCCCGTATTCAAGGCAAATCCAACACGGACTCATGTCAAACGGCAAATAGCTCGGCCACGGTCAATTGAAACTCCGGCAGCAGCGCCTCCTGAAAACGTTCGCTTCCGGCCATGATCCCCTTCAATGCCAGGCCGTAAGTGGTGCCGTGGTAAAATTCCACGTTGTTATAGCGCGGGTCGATCATCCACAGCCTCGGCAGATTGAAGTCTTCGTAGAGGCCTTTTTTAAGCACGGTATCGGGACGGTGGTCCTGCGAGTCAACGATTTCCGCCGCCAGCCATATTTTCCCGGTCGCCGCCGTGACCAGGGCCAAATCGGGGCGAAGCATGACTCCCGCGGAAAGCTGAATAATGGAGCGCGGCGCCAGGACACGCGTGGGAGCATTCGTTTGCAGAGCTGCTGCCATGCGGGTGTGCAACAAAGCGCAGATCTTCTCGTGACGCAGGCCAGGCGCCGAGCGGATTATGGTTTCCCCATGGACGATTTCTTCGTAAGCCACGCTCATGAATGTCGGTGATTGTTCAGTATTCAAGTGAAACTCGCAATCCTCATTTTAAGGCCGCAGCAAGCGCCGCAGGAACCGCCCGGTGTGTGAGCGCTTGTTCATGGACAACTTTTCCGGCGTTCCCACGCCAACAATTCGCCCCCCCTCCTCGCCCCCCTCCGGTCCGAGGTCAATGATCCAGTCCGCCTCCGCAATCAGTTCCAGATTATGTTCGATTACGATCACTGTATGCCCCGCGTCGACCAAACGCTGCAAGGCCTCCACCAATCGTTTGACATCCGCCATGTGCAATCCGACCGTGGGCTCTTCCAACAAAAACAGGTTTGATTTGCCGGACGCGAATAATTCCCCCTCCTCCGGTCGTCGAAAACCCGCCAGCAAATGACTGACTATTTTCAGGCGCTGCGCCTCGCCGCCGCTCAAGGTCGGGCTGCTTTGGCCCAGCTTGATGTACTCCAGGCCCGTGTCGCACAAGGCCTGCAATGCGCGGGCGATTTTAGGAAAGGGGGCGAATGTTTCCAACGCCTGGCCCACACTTAGCTCCAGCACTTCCGCTATGCTCAAATCGTGGAAACGGATGTCCAGGGTTTCCTGATTAAACCGCGTGCCATGGCAGGTTTCACAACGAACAAAAGCCGGAGGCATGAAGCTCATCTCCAGTTTTATCGTCCCCGCTCCCAAGCATTCAGGGCAGCGGCCTTGCGGGCTGTTGAAGGAAAATCGGGCCGCAGAATATCCGCGCAGTCGCGCCTCGGGCGTTTGGGCAAAGAGCTGGCGAATGGTGTCAAAGAATCCGGCATAGGTCGCCGGAACAGACCGCAGGGTGCGGCCAATGGGAGATTGATCGACCTCATAAACCGCGCGAATCGACTCCACCCCTTTCACCATGCCTGATTCCTTGCCGGCAGAAGCCTGGCGCGAACGCGCGATGCGGGCGCGCACCGCCGGCAACAGACAATCGCGCATCAAGGTGCTTTTACCCGAACCGCTGACGCCGGTCAGGCAGACGAAGCGTTGCAGTGGAAACGATACGCTGAGGTTTTTCAAATTGTGGAGTGACGCCCCAACGAGCGTCAGCGCGGCCTTTTCCGCCTTTGCCTCGACTGGCCTCCGTCGTCCGCGCGCAGGGTAAGTTCTTGTCTCGCGCAAACATTGAGCGGTGACGGAATTCGACTGCGCCATCAACTCCTTCCAGGTTCCGGCCGCCACCACCCGCCCGCCGTTGACGCCAGCGCCCGGCCCCAAATCAATGATATAATCGGCCCTGCGCATGGTCTCTTCATCATGTTCCACCACGAGCAGCGAATTGCCCCGAGCCTTGAGCAGTTGCAAAGCGTGCAACAACTTCTCATTGTCGCGGGCGTGGAGCCCAATGGTCGGCTCGTCCAAAATATAGAGGACACCGCTGAGATTGGAACCCAATTGCGCGGCCAGACGGATGCGTTGCGCTTCACCGCCGGAAAGGGTGGTGGCGCCGCGGCCCAATTGCAAATAGCCCAGCCCCACCTCGCGCAGAAATTTCAACCGCTCGCCAATCTCAGGCAAAATATCCCGGGCGATTTCCGCCTCGCGCCCTTTCAAGCGCAACTCTTGCAGCCACTTCAGCGCCGCGTCCACCGAAGAATTGGAAAGATCAACAATGGTCATGCTGTTTCCCAGGCGCACGGCTCGGGCGATGGCATTGAGCCGAGTTCCCTGGCAGGACTGGCAAATCTCGCGATCCTCCTCCTGCCACTCGAACCAGGATTCTTCTATCGACTCGGCCCGCGCGCCCCGTTCCACGTCCGGCAAATAAAAAATCTCGCCAAAACCCCGACAGGTCGGACACCAGCCGCGCGCGGAATTGTAACTGAACATTTTCGGGTCCAGCGGCCCAAATGATTCGCCACAGACCGGACAAGATCGCTCGGTGGAATGAACGGACGTCCGGCCCTCGTGATCCAGCGCATACACGATACCGCGCCCCAATTGCAGGGCCTGCTCAATCATTTCCCGCGCCGCCTTTCGGTCCGCCGGCGTTGGCCGCCGCTTTTTTTCCAGCCGGCCCGCCACAATTTCCACGTCGTGTTCGCGAAACCGATCCAGCCGCAGGGACTGGCTCGCCGGGTATATTTTTCCATCAGCACGCACCTCGGCGTAGCCGTGTTTGGCGGCCCAGGAAGCGACGTCAGTATGAAAGCCCTTGCGATTTTTCACCATGGGGGCGAGCAAGGATAAATCCCCGCGCTTTTTCATCTCCTCTTCCAGCCGCCGCCCCACTTGATCTCGTGTCTGCGTCTGCACCGCACACTCGCATTGTGGGCAAAATTGCGTGCCGAGCCGGGCAAAAAGCAGCCGCACAAAATGATAAACCTCAGTCACGGTGGCGACCGTGCTTTTGCCTCCGCCACGCGTGCTGCGCTGCTCGATGCTTACAGCGGGAGGGATTCCGGTGATTAAATCCACCTCGGGCCGGGCCAGTTGATCCACGAACTGGCGGGCATAGACATTCATGGAATCCAGGAATCGCCGCTGTCCCTCGGCAAAAAGCAGATCAAAAGCCAGCGTGCTCTTTCCGGAACCGCTCAAACCGGTCACAACCACGAATTGGTTGCGCGGAATGGTCAGGGAAATATTCTTCAAATTATGTTCGCGCGCGCCGTGAATGGCGATCACTTCCGCTTCCGCGGCTGTTGTTGGCAAAAACCTCACGCTTCATTATGACTCAGCCCGCGCGGTACGCAAATTGAGATCGGGAACGAGGATTCGGGCCGGCGAACAAATTCAAGGAAACCCTCTCTCCGGCTGCGCGAGGCGAGAGACGAACCCACCCTGGCAGAGGTGGCGGAAGATGCTGCTCTGGACGGATTATTTCCAGACGCCCAAGGCTTGCAGTTGCGCGGCCGCTTGTCCGGCCCAATCGCGATTGG
>Ga0182030_10010177_pt1 | contig 19159 bp, 27 predicted proteins | sample 812S3MmetaG_FD_121299 | JGI IMG/M metagenome (GOLD analysis project Ga0182030, IMG submission 121299) | Permafrost microbial communities from Stordalen Mire, Sweden - 812S3M metaG (Illumina Assembly) | ecosystem: Environmental > Terrestrial > Soil > Wetlands > Permafrost | place: Sweden... | reverse complement strand
GCGGGTAGATGGAGCAAAATCAAACAGCGCGACTGAGGGCTGGGAGAGATTGAGGTGAAATGGTGAATTTATGCAGGCCGAGCTCGCCAAAGCGTGGGGAAATAATAATCGTCGCCTGAGCCACAGCTATCGAAATCGCATCACACGAGCGATGGTTTAGATAAAGACCATGTACTGATTGCCTCTAACGGTAACAACCCTTCCACTCGAATGCATATTATCAAGTCATTCGGACTTGACGTGATGTGCTCCCTGATCAATTCGATGAGCAGCTCGAACAAAACGTAGGAAGAAAGTCGGGGATGTGGACGCAAGTCTTGTCGATGACGGCTAGGTTGAATACGGAGCTCTCGTCAGAATACACAGCCACCGGCCCGCAGTATCCGAGCAAATATGCTTTAAATTTCCCTCAACAACGTCGGAGAAGCCGATATCGAGAATATATATCTAGTCGATGGAAAGGAGTGAGGACTCTGATTTATTCACCAGAGCTCTAACCCTCGATTTCAGGGATACTTACTCGTTTACTCCGATGAGATGGAGATTTGACCGATGGCTCACCAGGTTCTTCGACAAGCTAATTAACTTTCATATTTAAATCCTGTTTTGAGTATGGCGGCGCGATAACACCGGATTTCAGCTCAGCAGCCTGAATTCTGGCATCATCTCATGCATAGAGACGCTTCGTTTCTCTCTTATTATTGGCCTCCAAGAGGTTTGAAAGCCACTTTTACCAACCGTTCCTTGCTTTCCTTAGCCTCGTAGTGGCTGGTAATGCATGGCACTTGTACCTGATTCATGCATTTACACCTTTTCTTCTTCTTTGGTCCCTTTTGGTTACTGCTAATGGTTTTGAAACGTGCTATTGTCTATAATTAAGGTTCAAAATTACGGTACATAATTAAGGTGCACTTTCTATTGGGCTGATGTATGCATACCCTAGAATTTGAGGTATCTAATCCCTGGTGCATAAAGTTGTGTTTGAGGAGATTATTACCAAATCGAATACACTCTTATGGTATTCCAAACACCTTGAAACATAGCTGCCAATTTTCTCATTTTTCTCTGATATATTTCCTCCGCCTAACAATTCTCGCTTACCCCCTTTTCCCGTTCTCCCCTATCTCCACCTCATTGGGGTGATAGGTTAGGTGCCTGGCATACCATCAAGTCCTCATAGTTGTATGTCGTCTCATTCTACTACAGATCAGAATGTGTTGCCTTCATTCTTTCTCTCGCACTCACATAAGTTTTCTGATATTTGCAGCACAGGCATCCTTCAGATGCAACGGTGGTGCTGTTTAAACCTTCTATACATCCATACTCGTTCCGTGGACCAAAGGTACTTCCACCGACATCAGACGCAACTAGCGTAGCATTCGCACCTATTAAGGGTTAGAACGGTAGCTCGGGGCAATCAGAAGCCTGAGGGAAGGGTGGTTAGGGCTGCGCACAACCAATTCCATCGCCAATGTCGTCTATGGCCGTACAGCAACCTCCCCACGTCAATTCTTGACATACGAAAGTCTGTAGAGCTGTATTGAGACTCTGTCTTTCGATAACTAAAGCCTGGACTCCGATGATCGCAAGTCCATAGACGAAAGCTCTGTTGAGAAGTTTCATCACGTGATAAGAGTACCGCATTGCTTTCCTGAATCTAAACTAAACTAGAAAGACTTCGAGACTTCCAGAGAAGTATATATGCTTAAGATGAAGATCGAATATCCATATTCAAAACTGTGGAGAACCCCGATTACTTGGTACAGCACTATGGGTAAAAATCCCACAAGGTCACAAGCTACTATCAGGAGTGTACCGGATGAAGTTGAAAAATAAGGATAAATTGTATATATCCTCAAACTTTCTAGAATCGGTAATGGCTACTAAAACCTCACGCTTCTTTCTTCATTCTACCTATAAGACCTTCCTTAAGAGGGAATTCCTGGATTAACCGTCGGTTTGAGTTCCGAATCTCTAGTGCTCGCGTAAATCAGGAGAAACATTTCCCTCCACAGATGCTCCATCCAGTACCTTCTGTATGCACCTTCAGATGAACTCCGATCACTTGAATATCAGACCCTCCTCCACCTCGTGACTTTCAAAATCCCCTCAGCCACGTGCCTCGACCGCTTTTCTCATTTGTGGCCTTTCAAGGATTGCGCCATCGGCCTCTCGGCGGTTAGATAAGTGAGAAGAGTCTAGATTAGAGATCGATCGACAGGGTCTTACCCCACCATAAGAAACCCACCAGAATTGTATCAACTCTTCTGAGTTACGCAGGCAGAATCAGATGAGACAGAAGACAAGACTCTGCGATGGAGAATATATATTTCGCAGAGAGGCAACAGAAAGTCAAGTTAGAGGAACCTGAAGTTGAGAAAGGGAAATGAAAAAAAAAAACGTGGCTGAAATCGTGACGTCTTGGATGCTATAAAAAAGATTCAAAGAAAATCGATGCAGGTTGTAGATGAATTTTTTGTCGAGCATTTTCCACATGCGAGTCAAGACTATTACTGGACGAGGAGATCAACGGTGATTTCATCTAATTCAAGAATAACCATGAACATCTAGATCTAGGGGTGAGCCCGGCTCTTGTTATCTGCGCCAACGTTTTCAAAAAATATTTTAAAAGGAATGCCCCACCATTGTTTGGACAGAAGCATCACGCCAATCTAGTTTTCTTTGTACATAACACCAGCATCAAACGATGCTGTAGCTTTACTTCTCTTGTACATTTTATTACAGCTCTCGCGCGCACATTCTTTTCACTTATTCCTCACTTCAACGATCTCTTTACATACAACCTCCCTCAAAATGCCTACTACCTCACCCCCTCTCTCAACAATCCTTCCCCCTCTCATCCTCGGCAGCGCCACCTTCAACAACCAATACAATCCCGATGCCTTTGCTCTCCCTACCACGCAAATAATCCACCGCGCCCTCTCCCTCGGTATCCGCGCCTTCGACACCTCACCCTACTACGGTCCCTCTGAAGAATTCTTCGGCCGCGCCCTGTCCGACCCCACCATCACCTCCCTCTACCCGCGCGCCTCCTATTTCCTCCTCACCAAAGTAGGCCGCATCGCAAACGCCGAGTTTGATTACTCGCCTGAATGGGTCCGATGCTCGGTTCAGAGGAGCGTGCAGAGGTTGAAAACGGACTATTTGGATTGTGTGTACTGTCACGACGTGGAGTTCGTCACGCCCTCTGAAGTCCTGACCGCCGTTACCGAACTCCGCCGAATCCGCGACGTTGAAGGAACAGTGAAATACATAGGAATCTCAGGATACCCGGTCCCGCTGTTATGTGAGTTGGCGGAAATGGTATTGAGAGAAACGGGGGAGCCGTTGGATGCGGTTCAGAGTTATGCGAATTTTACGCTGCAGAATTCGACGTTGGAGAGCAAAGGGTTGGAGAGGCTGAGGAAGGCGGGTGTGGGAGTGGTTGCGAATGGGAGTCCGCTTGGGATGGGGTTGTTGAGGAGGCAGGGCGTGCCAATGGGTGCGCAGGGAGATCATGGAGATTTTCATCCAAGTGGGAAGGAATTGAGAAACGTGGTAGCGGATGCAGCGAGGTGGGTGGAGGGGAAGGGGGAGAGGTTAGAGGTTGTGGCTATTAGGTGGGCGTTGGAGAAGTGGGCGAGGGTTGGGGCGGGTGTAGGTGGTGTGGGCGCGATTGGGGTATCGGTGATGGGGGTTAGTAAGGTGGAGGAGCTGGAGGAGACGATTAAAGTTTGGCACAGTATATTGGATGGCTTACCGGGCAGAGAGGAACTGGTGGAGAAGAAGGATAGGGAGTGGAGTCTTTCGAGGAGGAGAGAAGTCGATGAAATAGCTGAGGGAGTTTGGAAGATTCTTGGCAAGTGGAAAGACTACACTTGGGCAAGTCCTGATGAGAACTTCGTCAACCTCAGGGCTGTGAAAGGAGTCCTTGATGAAGCGGCTCCGATACCGGTTGTGAAGGATGATGTTTCAAAGGTGAGTAGATTATGAGCATAGCGAACGGTAGATAGCATTCATTAGGCGTTTGGTAATTGGGCATTTTGAAGTTGCCAAATGCAATGTATACATTATGAAAATTATGCTGTGCAAGGATGACTACTTGAATGGGATACCTAGAATTCGATCCAAGCTTTTTGTCTTCCTTTCTGATGCCACGCCGAGATATTCCCTGGTTGAAAACAATCTCTATAACTTTTCTGTCATAATATTTGAAGAGAAGTTCCAAACGCCACATGAAATCCCTTTCTCAGCCCATAACTTCTTCATCCTCTCAATGGGGTTTACCATTTGCTACCACTTTACGTCGCTCTCTTACTGATTCTGCCAGACCTTCTAGCACTTCGACAGTAGATTCCCAATTAATGCAGGCATCTGTAATGCTAACACCCTTCTTAAGTCCCGATGGTCCTTCTGGCGGTACTTTCTGATTACCTTCATTAATGTTTGACTCGATCATGACACCAATGATAGATTTTTCGCCGGCACGGAGCTGTTCACTAACGACCTTTGCAACCTTAGGTTGATTTCGGTGATCCTTATTTGAGTTTCCTACTTTTATTAGTTGTGTGCTATCACCGTGACAAATATGACTCACCATGCGAGCAATCGATCATGATAGCTTGTTTCTGTCCTTTCTTTTCTAAAGTCTCCTTTGCGAGTTTCACACTCTCCGCATCGTAATTGGTTCCCTTGGTACCTCCACGTAGAATAACGAATCCATGTTCATTTCCGCTGGTCCTAGTGATAGCAGCCAGACCGTGTTTTGTGACACCCAGGAAATGATGCTTCGAAGCAGCAGAACCAATGGCATCAATTGCGACCGCCAAGCTTCCGTCTGTGCCGTTCTTGAATCCAACAGGGAAAGAAAGACCAGAAGCAAGTTCCCGGTGCAATTGTGACTCGGTGGTTCTAGCACCAATAGCACCAAGTGAGATGAGGTCTGCGAGAAACTGCGGTGATATGGTGTCGAGCATTTCGGAAGCAATTGGTATGCCACTGCTGGTAAGATCGCAGAAAAGTTGACGACTGATTCGAAGGCCCTTGTTGATTTGGAAAGACTCGTCGATGTCTGGGTCATTAATGAGTCCCTTCCAGCCAACAGTAGTACGAGGTTTTTCGAGATAGGCGCGCATTATAATACAGAGGTCGCCTGAGAGCTTGTCGGCAAGTTTCTTTAATCGGGAAGCATATTCGAGAGCCGTGGCAGGGTCGTGAAGGGAACATGGACCGCAGATGACCAGGAGGCGGTCAGATCGGCCCATAATGATTTCAATGGCCTCCTTTCGGCCTTTAATAACAGTATGGAGGGAGGCATTTGAGATTGGTAATTCGGAGACAAGTAACTCAGGCTGAATTAGTGGATCTTGGCCCAGAACTACGACGGAAATGTCAGTTATATCTTCAAATTGTGACGATAACTCTTATGGCGGGGTCATACTTCGGGTATCGTCCACAAGGACTGGGTCCATATCGAGAATTGGCATATTGGTTGAATTGGGTTGCAAAATGAACGAGAAGGGAATTGAAAAGAGTCCAATGGCAACTTTTTAAGGAAAGGTGTCCTTATGAGTTTCTGTTGTACAAATCAAAAGTATACAATCTGTGTTGGCGGGGGAAAAATAAATTGCTGAACATCCGACTCACATGGGTTTCTATTGGTGAAAATTTTAAGGCTAAATTCACAGGGCAGTGCAGCCTCGCCGCGCGTAAACTCGAGAACCTTGGAAAGCTTACAGCATCTTTCGCTTCGAGAAGGCCCCCCCCCTTCTTCTCTTTCAAAACAGCAAGCCGTGCACTTAAGAATGTGAAGCAGGCCTGAAACCAGCAACCCAACCTTATTCTCGCTCATATAAAGAACGTATCATCGATAAACCCGAAGATATATTACCAGGGTTCTGCAACTCTGATCTCTGAGCGCATTTCGCATTTTCGCGAACACTCTTCGCCGGAAGATCGACCAGCCTTGTCTCTCATCCAACTTCTGACGGAGACGATACATCACAGATATTGGATCACGACATGGAGTATCCCGTACGGAATAACAATATGTTTGCTCAGTGGAACACAAACCCGCGAAAGCGCGAAAGAGAGGATGAGATCGACGAGTTTGGCACATCAGGCTTCAGCGCACATCGAACCGTGAGGCTCTCATATCTCCTCCACATTGAAGGTTTGCAGCATACTAATGGCCCATAGAAACGTCATATTGCTGCTCTTCCTCATCGAACGTCTCCAAAACACACACGATATGTGCCGCCAATCTTCGCAAATCTACCACCTCAGCCCGCTCCTCCCACTATCACCCCCGCAGACTCGGATTCCGAAGAGACGCCTCGAGAACCCAAATCGTTCTTTTCACCCTATTCTTCATCTCCATCACAAGCGATCGCGCCGAGTTCACCGCGTTTGGATTCCCCAAGCAGCTCCCAATCCACTCAAATGTCAGATGCTGGCGTCTACTCCGACGATTGTGAGATGGCCGATTCTGTTCATCTATCACCAGGCTCATTTCACAATGATCCATCCACTACAATTACAGCCCGAATTCCCACACCTATCCATAGCTCATTTGCACCATCCATTCGATCCGAAAAAGCATCCATGATCGCACGAATTAACCGTGATCCATCAGATTTCGCAGACGATGAGTCTATAGTTGAGAGGTTCCGCCGGGGAAGACGTCTACCAAGTCCGATTAGTGAAGGAGAGACGAGCCCAAGTGTGATTGTAGAGGGATTGGAAGATATGCAGATGGAGGTCGAGCAACCGGAAAAGGAGACACCCACCAAGAAGGGACATAATCGGTCCAAGCACAGCATCAGAAGCTGGACGGGATTCGGCGGAGAGTTGAGTGGGAATGGGATTGGAATGAAAAGAACTTTCACGATGGGATATCGAGCTGATTGTGAGAAGTGCCGGAATAAAGTTCCCGGTCACTTCAGTCACATCATCACGTATTGACAAGGATAATGATCATTGAGCTCTCTGGATGGGATGAAGGTTGGTACTCTCCCGTCTGGGATCGAGTTTTTGATAGTACTTTAGCAAGCACGGCGCCCGGGGTTCAGACCTATGTGTGTAGCTTTCTAGCTTCCTGCTGACGCAGATTTTATTGATTAATGGACCTTTCATGACATGCAATACCATTGCAGACTTAACATTTTGATTTATATACAATCTACATCTTATTCTCTAACAAACAGGCCAGCCATTCCCATACCCGTTCCTATACACATACTTACCACTCCCGTCTGCAAACTCTGCCTTTCCAACTCGGGCAACAAACCAGCTAACATCCTCGCTCCCGTCGCTCCCAGCGGATGACCCAACGCAATCGCACCGCCCTTTGGATTAACCCTCCCCTCCTCCAACCGCTTCTCCAACCCCAGCTGCCTCAAACAATAAATAGCCTGACTAGCAAACGCCTCATTAATCTCCCATAACCCCACATCCTCAGTCTTCAACCCTGTATATTCCAGCAGTTTAGGAATCGCTACCGCAGGTCCAATGCCCATCTCATTGGGTTTACAGCCTGCTACTTGTGTGCCTGCCCATTTACCGATAATAGAGGATGTAAGACCTAGTTCCGTGGCCGTACTCCGGCGCATCAGTAACGTGGCAGCTGCGCCATCCGATATCTGTGACGAGTTCCCCGCCGTCGACGTCCCACTCTCCTTAAACGCCGGTTTCAACTTCGCCATTCCCTCCATACTAGCATTTGTTCTAATGCCATCATCTTTCGTAACCGTAATTTGCTGTTCCTCACCCACTTTCTCCCCCGCTTTATTCACCTCTTGGAACCGCGTATGTACAGGCACGATCTCCTTGTCGAAAAGCCCGTCTGCTTGCGCTTTCGTCGCGCGTTGATGGGACATTACGGCTAATGCGTCTTGATCCGCGCGCGAGACACCGTATCTCTCCGCTACATTTTCGCTCGTGAGTCCCATGGGCATGATACAATCCCTCGCGTCCTCATTCCGACTATCCTTTAACTCCGGCCATAAAACTGTAGGAATAGCTTTCGAGCCGTAATTCCTCGTCATACTCTCCATGCCTCCTCCAATCCCTATATCTATCATTCCCGTAGCTATTTGATGTGATACATTGGTTATGGCACTTAACCCAGAACTACACGCTCGATTCACAGTGTAGAAAGATGTGCTGGTTGGGATCCCGACATGGCTCATTGCCATACGTCCCGCTTTTGAGCCACCGAGTTCCGAAAGCACAACGCCGATGCCTACATCTTGGATGAGTGCGGGGTCGAGATTGGGGTTTGCAGCGAGTGTGGCTTTGAGGACGGTTGCAAGTAGCTCTTCGGGGTAGGCATCTTTGAGGTGCCCTTTGTAGGAACGCGTTATGGGTGTGCGGAGGGAGGAGAGGATGACGATGTCGGATGGATCCTTTCTCAGTATTTCTTTGAGCCCTTTGCGGATTGGTCCTGACATTCTGAGGGGAGCGAGTTAGGGGGGGAATGCCGTGCGGGGAGGTGATGTCAGTAGATTTTGAGAATGAAATGCTACACTTTTAGAACGATGCTATATACAACCGAGAGATGATGCTGGAAATGAAAAGCTCGTGAGATATGAAAAACAGAGAAGAGAAATAAACACAATTGGTAGAGAGAAGCTTCAACCTCTTCCTGGCAGCTTTTGCCTTGATGAGAAATGGTCGGTATGTCGGCAGCTACGTCGGGAAAGGGTTTCAGCGGACGAATCAACATCACCTCTCTTAAAGACTTATCCGTTGACAGATGAAGAAAGTTTTGTTGCACGTCTGAAATCGTCGCCCTGGAGCCTTCAGGGCGACAAATACCGTCACGCCCGACATGCTTGCAGCCTTCTGATCCGGTTGACGGTTGGTCATCTTGGCTCTGCGTAAAAGAAGAGGCTCGACTTTCGACTGCGAAGAAACGTTCCCAGGAACCTGTCCCAGACTGTATTCCAAGATTCGATAGTAGATAAAATATCTTGTTCGTTCCTGTGAGGTTCTCGTCGACGAAGTCTATGTTTATCAGGTGGTGTAAAACGGGAATCTTGTACCCGGCCATGGGGATAAGTTTTGGTTGTGGACTGGGACCAGGGTATCTATTTCTCTTTCTGTATGAAGCCGTCACTTCTCTCCCAATCAAAAGTCTCTATATCAGCCTTTATTACCATTGCCCAGGAAATGAAAAGGGAAGAAGACATCCAGCCATCCAACAAACCCAATCCGGGAGGGGAACACATCAAATTTGTTGCACGTCTGCCCGGAAGACCCTTCCCTCTCCTTTCCGCTTCGCTTCCGCCCACCGGTTCCCAAGGCACTGTCCGGATGCCCAAAGCAGCCATCAAGTGGGCGGAGGCACTTCTTCCATTCTGCCAGCCACTCACACCAGCTGTCCCTCTCCCAATTCCAGACTTCCTCTTCAAACAGCATCATGCAGCGGTTCTGTCTTCCACGAATCATTATCCTAGTTGCAGGTACCGTGTCAGGCGGAGGCTTGGATGCGATGTTCAATGCGGGAATTCATTGGATGGAACGGCACCCGATCAAGGTATGCTGACCGGAGTGAAGAAAAGTTGGGGCCCGCAACAGACGAATATCAGACCAAGGCTGAGCTTAGAGCTACTGTTTCGAGTTTCATCGCTCAGTTTAGAATTTCACATTTGAGGGAAGTAATGTTGTGTTACAACGGAAGCAAGCCCATTTCCCAACTCAGCCATTGCACACTAAGTTCATCACTCCGCCTGCTCCATGCAGCCAAGCGTCCGAGTTGAGCCGTACGCGTCGTGGGACGAGATATCTAGATGCAGGTAATACTTCTTCAATATCAAAGCACGAATTGCTTGTGCTCCAATCACTATACTACGCCACCAGCTTCTCGGGGAGCAATACGGTCAATAGCCTCTTCCTCATGCACTGCCTCCATCCCAGTTCAATAAGATGAACAAGGCAATCATGGAATAAGAGCTCCGTGCGATGTGCAACAAGAGATGTTGACCTGAAGCTCTGCATCTTGTTACGTCAATCGCTAGCTACAAAGATCCTCCAATATTGCCAGCATCTTCTTCTGTAGCTTTAGCAGCTCGGCCTCATCAATCATTCCTTTCTCATCTTTCGGACCATGAGGTCCACTTGCTTCAGAGTCCTTGCCAGGTACTCTGACCAACTCAGACTTCGTTCCGAAGAAGGGGACACCCAGGCTTTTTAGCTTGGCCGTAAACTCCCTGATCATTTGCATTTGAGCCTTATACACTTTCATGTCAAAGGTCTCCAGCTCTTTGGCCATCTCTTCGGGGCTACTGTTAGACGTTCCCTCAGTGACAGCTCCTCCCACGAGTTTCCTAAAGCAGATCAGTGTCCTAGTCAAAAAGAACAACGTGAGACCCACAAGACATCATCGAGCTTCTTCTGGTTCTCCTTTCGTGCCTTCTGTCTTTCGATGAGTTCTTGACGACCTTTCCACCACTGGAGTTCATGCTCATGCTGCAATTTGACCATCTGGAGAAGCGTGAGCTCAAGGTCTAGAGCCAAATAATGATTTAGCCTACACGTCGAATATCATCGAGCATATTCTCATGCTTGGCCACAGTTCTCATGACACATTTTAGACCAGATGACCAATCGATAATAGTGGCTGGATCGATGAGCCGGACATTGACAAGTGTGGGTATATGATATAGTGCTTGTTGTTGCCATATGTGCTGAGGTTGCTGAATAGCAGGAGGTTCTTGAACAAGAGGAGCGGAAAAAGGAAGAGGTTGTGGATCCTGAGTTGCTTCTTGACTTTGCCGCTGCTGAAGTTGCTGTTGCTTTTGAGAGTTAAGGTTGGCTAAAGTCTTTAGTATTGATGCCAGATCAGGCGTTTGATTCTCGTTGGCAGACATGATGTTGAGAATGAAGAGGAAGCGTTTGCAGAACCTATGCGGCTCAAATACCTGAAGTAAGATTGCTGCTTGCGTCGCTAAGACACAATCGATTGTGTCAACATATGCTCATATTGGCTTTGAATTTATGAAGGTGTTCACCTTATACAATTGGCCAAATAAGATTCATTGAGCCACATTGTACCAAAGAAATGTTCCTCCAAGCTTGAAGGTCGCGGAAACGACCGCCGCTAAAAATGTCATGGATCATCGACATCCAAAAAAATCTCCTGATTTCACTCAACTCCAAATGCAAACACGATAGCCAACCCAAACCCTAATTAATATCCTCTGAGGTCTACAGGCTGTTATATACTCGCCATAATGCCTCGATCAGCGATCGATGCCACACGATTTACCTCTACCACTCCCCACGCTTCTGCAAAACATGCCTCAAATCAACCGTCAAATACAATACCAAAGAAAACGCCCGGTCCAGTCAGCGAGACACCACAAGAGAAAGTTCGAAGATTAAGAGCTGCCGCAAATAAAGCACGAGATGCACAAGTTTCGACGTTTGATAAAGTCATATTAAGGGGCCGGGTATGGGCGGATAGAGCACATAAATTTGCGGCGCTGAGTCTAATTGGGATTACTTGTATGGCCCCATTGAATCTTCTGCGATAATTCACTAGGAAAGGATATAGCTAATTGGGATAAAGTCATTGCTGGTGGTGTTACAGTATACGCGTTAGGAGACATGATAATCCACAACCGGAAAAAGCGCGCTGAGTTCTTCTCCGAGCAGAAAGCTAAACACCAAGCTGCCATACATGATTCCAAACAAGCTATAGACCAAGGTCTTGCAACAGAAGCACAAATCGAGTTCTTGAGTCGGGAGCAAGCGGAGGATGCGCGGGTTGAGGAGCTCAAAAAGAAGAAATTAGAGAAGAAGGGGATGTTCAAGTCAGCGACGGATTGGCTATTTTCAGGATTGAAGAAGGAGGAGGAGGGTGAGGATGTGGGGAGTAGTGAGGCGAGATTGGGGTATGAAAGCCTGAGTGAGGAAGACGATGGATTAGGGGAGAGGGAGAGTGATATTGTGAGGGCGATTGAAGATAAGAAGATAGCCATGGAGAGAAAAGCTACGCAGATTAAAGAGCAAGCCCAACAAGCATTTGCGGACGAGAAAGAGAGGCAAAGGGCAGGTGGACCTTTAGATCGGTTAGGGACTTCGTCAGAAAACACAAGCTCTGGGGAAGAGCCACCCAAATCCGGAGGTTGGACATCTTTCATGACGAGACGGTGATGATATGTATATTTTGGATGAAGAGATTGTATTATATGGGATGATTGCATTGGGCAGGCGTCAGATGTTAATAATACACCTGTATAATGTTGACCATCATGGTCCAAAATCAACGCTCAATAGGCTCGACCAGTCCATCTTAAACCTATCTACAGTACACTTCAATCTCACAGACGCCTCCAACCACTCCTCTCTCAGCCATTCTTCTCAATCCCAACAACCTTCCTCTCCCCATTCCCATGTTCCATCCTCGCATTTCCATCCAACCAAACACACTCCCTCAGCGCCTCCGCCTCCGCCTCCACCTCCTCTCTCCTCCCCACCCACTCCCCCACCTTCCCCAAAACCCTCACCTGCTCCTCCCTCCAATCCCCCATCTCCCCCTTCCTCAAATCAATCCAATCCTGCACCTGCATCATAAACGCATCTTCCTTCACCGCAACCGCCCTCTCCAACCTCTCCACCTTCACCAACTTCCGATCCACCGATTCCTTGATCTCTTCCAGCGCGTGACTGAGCACCTGTAATTCGGATCTGGTGGCGTTGAGTGAGGTGATGAGATGGGTGATGCGGAGATTGGTGAGGGTGTAGATGGTGTAGAGGAGGAGGAGGGAGATGAGGGTTATGAGGAGGAGTTGGGCGGTGGGTGAGAGGGGTTGGGTCATTGTGTATGAGCAATTTGGGTATTAGACCGGCATAGTTGCAAAGAGTGTGTCTTGATTTTGTTTTGGTCGAAGGCATAAGGCTGGGACTTGGTGCAAGGCTGTGGCTGCGAGGCTAGTCTGGTAGGATACAGGTGGTAACATTCACTATGTCGATGGTTCATTTTGGGGTTCACACACCACGAACCAGGCGATTTGGAGCGTACATGTTCCGTGAGAATCATTTTCTCTTGCTTGTGACTAACCTATATATCATTGATAGGTTGACTAAGGCTTTATCTATGATATTGTATGATACGAATTCGGATGCACGCCCTAGAAGAGGGGTCCATCGTTCATCTTGCCTTTAGATTGTCCCCAAGTTGCATAGGTATTCTAAACCAGGTCGAGATGCTTCCTTAAGTGTCAAATCCTTCAAGTGAGGGGTTTCTCTTGGCGCACTGGGGTTCCAAGAAAGCGCCATGTCTTACCTTTTTCTGCGGTAAAGATGGCTGAGGTTGGGGAAGTGAACTACCTAGATAGTCCAGCATGGAAATTAGTGTAGAAAGTCTGTTTCCTCACACTGAAAGCTTCTCAAGCCACCCCCTCCACAGACCAGGGTTGACGGCTTCGAGTACCTTTTGGGGCAGGCGTGGCTTTGGGAGCATTTCGAACTTTGAAAACTCTCAGAATCATGGAATGATTCTCACTTCTTCAGGGGTGTTCAGATCATTGGTTCTTGGCTTGTAATATGCCAAAGTCTTTGAGGCGAGGTACTGCTTGTACTTCCAGAAATTGGGGCGAGAATCACTAGACTCCTGCACAGCCACACTGCACTCGCCACACATCGCGGGGTTCAAAAGGAAGAGAGGCTGCTCTCTTTCTTCATCCAAAAACAACTATCAGAACCTTCCAAAACAAACCAAGAGCGTAAACTCTTAGCCAAGATGCCTACCGCAACCACCACCGAGAAACCATCAAACTCCAACATCACTCCCAATCCCATCACCGATTCTGAGATCCCATCATCAACCTCCGCAGCCCAGACAAGCAACAATACAACAAAGACAAAGACCGAAGTCGAGGAAGCGGCCGACAGATTATATGAGGAGCGTATTGAAGAGGAGTATGCCAAACGTGAGGGTGGTGCTTAAATGAGGGACGATATGATGGATGTATGAGTATGGTTGAGCATGGATTGGGTGGCGTTAAAAGGCGTTAAGACATCAAGGAGGCTTACAGCGGTGGGCTTGAGTCTCCTCGTCTTTTGTGTTAGCAATCAAAAATATCCCCTCTGTATTTTCTGAGACTCGACAGTTGCTGTTGTGATATGATGTGAATTTCATGTTCAACCTCACCGGAAATGGTGGGAGAAAACGAAATACAGGTATATTGATATCCTTTCTAAGAATGTCTTTTCTGAATGAAGATGGGTATATTGATAGCCTAATGTTTACAGGACGGAGATATGAGATTTTGGATATTATTACCTTGTTCTAAACTTTGATGGCCCAAATTTCAGATTTCTCGGGGGGGTTCAGTCATAAATCTCAACCAAGGCAAAGCCCTGTAGTTTCTTTCCACCGAGTCCCTGTTATGTAGTATAAACCTCTGACCCTACTTCGTAGTCCCTATATCTAAATATCACAGTGTATCAAACAAGTGTGTAAGTGTGTCACACTGCTCCAGGCCGCCTCCAGATTATCTACAGGCTGTATACAGGTCGTCTATAGGCTGTGCCAATGACAGACTCTGGTACTGCACGATTCATGGCACTGCATTTCTGTCAGCTAAAGGCTTTGATCAAAGCTTAACTGAGTCCCCACTTGTGAAGATTTGGCAGGCCGAAAGCAAACTCCAAATCGAACAAGAGCTCCTTGTAAACCAATGAGAAAAGTGGGATTACTACTTCGATGGTAAGGTAAGAAACATAAGGCTTTATTAGAAATATGAATAGATTAATGAAAAGATTATTTACTTCTTCTTTCTGAGCATTGAAAAATACACAAAATAGCTTTTCTCTGTATAATTTCTTTTTGACAATCACAAGTAATCAGGAGAGTCGAATCTCTGTTGATGGAAGACATTTTGCACCGTCTTCTAGAAAAACCGTGAGGTTCTAGCCTGACTTCTCCCGTCCTTCCCGCAGCACAGCGCCAATCAGTGTCTCTGAATTGGACACTCCCCTCCAGGGTCCTAGCGAATAATGTACGTAGGAATTCTTGCTGACCTCTCTGCTTAATCACTCTTCAAAATTCCATATGTATATATAAATCGCCATGGCGACCAAGCGCCTTAATGGCGATGCTTTGCCGTACGACGGATTAGAGAATCACGAATTGGATACTAACACCAATCGTACAGCAAGCGCAACGGCATCATCCAACCTTGGAGGTCCTTCACAACCTCACGATTCAGCCTCGCGAAACATCGTAAGAAGACGTCAAGCACAACCAATCCCTCGACCATTCAACGCAATGTCGGTCGTCTCACTCAAGAGGCTCTTCTTCAATCAAGTCTTTATTCAAGTTCCAATTCGACCCTACGATCGTCCAGAATATGGTATGCCTCCCTCTTACAGGAAGCCGCGACTGGAGCTCCCCAAAACACTCGATTGCTAACTTTACATTCTTCAGACGCACTCCTAAGACCAGCCAGGGTCCCCAATAATGAAGACGTCGAGTCTCAAGACTCAAAAATCGAGAAGGCCAGCCAGAAAAAAGGGTTCCGAATCGATGCGAGAGTAATTGGAGACGCAACCTTGGGTCTTTCTGATGGTCTCACTGTTCCCTTCGCATTAACCGCTGGACTTTCAGCTCTGGGAAATACCAAGGTCGTCATCTATGGAGGCCTCGCTGAATTGATTGCTGGTGCCATCTCGATGGGTTTGGGAGGATGGTTGGGCGCGAAGAGTGAAGTGTAAGTCACCTCGCTGCGACGGCGCTGATGCCATGCTAATACATCAAAGCGCTTCATACAAAGCTCAAAAGTCTGAGACTGAAAAGCTGATTGCAGCGGATCCTCGAGCTGTAATGGCAGGTATCACCGAAGTCTTCGAACCATACAACCTACCTCAACAGACCCTCGACGACCTCACCCGCCATCTTGGACAGTCACCACGCCTCGTTGATTTTGTCATGCAGTTCCAACACTGCACTGAGGAGCCTGCTTCTTCTCGTGCTGCCATCTCCGCCATCACCATCGCTCTTGGGTACTTCCTAGGCGGCCTTCTTCCTCTGCTTCCATACATGTTCGTTGGTACCGACCAAGTTTACCAAGGCTTGAAGATTTCAATCTGCGTCATGGCAGTCGCATTGTTTCTCTTTGGCTATGTCAAAGAGTGCATTGTTGCTGGATGGTCAGGAGATGCGAATATTAAACGAGGATGTAAGGGTGGAGTTTTGATGGTGGTTGTCGGAAGCGCTGCGGCGGCGGCGGCCATGGGATTGGTAAAGGTTTTTAATACTGACTAGAATAAAAACTTGGGACAATAATGCAGTAACGACGATACCCCTGGATTTAATATGGCGTTTGGGAGGGATTCTATAAAATGTGGTAGTGGGCGTTTAAGGACTGTCAGCTCTCGCATACCGATTGAGCATTGTACACTATGATGGCAGGAAGAGCTGACACTGAAAATGAAGAGAATTGCAGAGAAATTGAGAGAAATGGGATCTCATCACTTATTGGAGCTCGCCACATTAAGATGGTGGGTTAGAAAGCAGTTCAAACGATATGAACTAGGTACTTGAGAAAGATTGAGAAAAACCCATTGTTTCGCGAATTGGTCAACAAGTGTTGACTTCATCTCGGAAGACAAGTCCAAGTAGCATGAAGACGAGGCTTTTTCACAGGTCGAAGCGTCTTCTTGGCTCCGGGTCCAAAACAGAAGTTTCTACACATTGTGCGAGTACGCTCTTGCTATATTTTCCTGTGAGATCTACAACTTGCTTGAAAAGCATCACTTTGCTATCAAGTCATCCCAAGGTAAGCCGGGCTCGTAACTCTTGATTTTGCATGTGAAAACCCCCACTCTCGACCGCTCCTGCCGATTCCTTGGGTAGTAGAAGGATTTCAATTTCAGCACATCTTTTAGAAAAAATAACATCTTTCACTCAACAGATCGTAGTGTTCTCATAACCGAGCCCCCTTTCTTTGAAAATGTCAACCAGGATTCCCCGCCCCGCCTATGATAGCGCAATCCTGTATGGTGATAAAGAGCTCTATGCAAGAATTGGCAAGATAGCTGAGCAAGAAGATGAGAAAATGCTAGTTGAGAAATTTGAGATTCCGATTCGGAGTGGAAAGGCATGGGTGGTGCAGAAGGGTACGTTTGTTCGGTGCTCCAGACGGATACCAAACCGACTTCGTTTTCTCTCCTCATTTTGAGCACTTACGCTTGAATAGGCCAGCTCTGTACCCTTTCCACGCCCTACGGTCCCCAAGTCGGCGACCTCAACATTTTCTCTCTTCACAATCCAAGGGAACGTTTCTGGGCTTCTCGAACACGGCAGCTCCACGCATCACATGTCAGCATTGGCGATAGATTATGGTCCAACTTGCCGTACCTGAGACCCCTGCTCACCATTGTGGGAGACAGTTTGAAGGACTATGGTGTTGATGAAGTGGGCGGCAGATGTCATGATTTGTTGGGCACGAGGTGGGTTGCTTCAAGGTGGTTCATAGGATTGATACTAACTAGAGATAGATGTGATCCTTATGGTAAGATCTCCTTTTGTAAAGAGAACGGGCAGGTTTGATAGAAGTAGTGAACAAGTTACTCAGCGGTGATGATTTCGATTTCCAATGCCATTCTAGTCTCGTGCGAGCGGTCCTGCCATATGGGCTTACGGAGGCAGATATTCATGATGTTATAAATGTGTTTCAAGTCACGGGCTTAAACAAGGATGGGAAATATTTCATGTTGAAACCACCTCTTCTCAGGGATTTTCACTAGCTGACCGAATATAGGGAGCCATGCCCAGCAAAGCCTTCGGACTACTTTACGTTCTTTGCTGAGACAGACTTGTTGTGTGCAATGGCTACTTGCCCGGGAGGAGACCTATCTGTACATGGATGGGGAGAAGAGTCAGCAAAGAGAATGCTGGATACTTGTAGACCACTCGGAGTTGCTGTATATGATATCGTGGAGAAAGATAAGGCACTCGAAGGGTGGAAAGAGAGTGAAAGTCCGGGTTATAAGGGTATGCATGGGTTGAAGATACCAGTTTTCGGTCAGTAAGAAAAACATTCGAATAGGAAGACAGTTCAAATGATCTAGAGAGGCACTGTCTCTCCTAGCTTTTGAGAACTGTAAGGTCTCGTGATTACTTACTATCCCACTCTTGTCTCAATCTCTCTCCTTCCTCTGCCGCCACAATCCTCTCCTCTCTTTACTCAACATTCAGATGTCCGACGCCACCCCTCGCCCCATCCGCCTCGGCATCCTCGTCCCCTCCTCCAACACTATCCTCGAACCCCTCACCTCCTCCCTCCTCTCCACCATCAACACCACCCGCCCCCCAACCTCCCAGATAACAGCCCACTTCTCCCGCTTCCCCGTAACGCACATCTCCCTCTCCCCAAGCAACACCACCCAATTCACACTTCCCCCAATTCTCTTCGCCGCCCAACTGCTGGCCGACGCATCCGTCGATATCATAGGATGGTCCAGCACCTCATCCGGCTAGCTCGGCTTCCAATCCGACATAGACCTATGTCAGGAGATTGAGAAAGCGACAGGTGTGAGGGCGACTACTAGTGTATTAGCGTTAAATAAAGCGTTGAATATGTTGGGGGTGAGGAGATTAGGGCTAGTGACGCCATATACGACAGATGTGCAAGAAGCTATTATGAAGAATTACGCGGGGATTGGGGTGGAAGTGGTGGAGGAGAGACATTTGAGTATAGAGAGGAATGGTGAGATTGCGGGGGTGAGCGAGAAGGTTCTGGGAAGGTTGGTGGAGGAGGTGATATTTGGAGTCAAGGAGAAGGGGAAGGAGATTGATGCCGTGACAACCTTCTGTACTAATTTGAATGCGGCGGGGAGCGTAGATGCTTGGGAATCGTGGGAGAAGCCGATTTTGGACACGGTTGCCGTGGTGATTTGGGATATGTTGAGGGAGTACGGGGTTGATCTGAAGGAGGTGAAAGGGTGGGGGACCCTTTTCTCAAAAGGCTGATTAGGATGACTTACTATTAAAAAAGGACTTACTTTTGAATAATTTCGAGAATACAAACAAATGCAGTCAATCTTATTTGTAAAATCAAGAAACTTGAATAGTATTCCACAACTACCTGGGTAAGGTGGTATTGGTGATCATTACAAAGATAAGGTAACCCCCACCAAGCACTTTTGT
>Ga0182030_10010176_pt1 | contig 19160 bp, 16 predicted proteins | sample 812S3MmetaG_FD_121299 | JGI IMG/M metagenome (GOLD analysis project Ga0182030, IMG submission 121299) | Permafrost microbial communities from Stordalen Mire, Sweden - 812S3M metaG (Illumina Assembly) | ecosystem: Environmental > Terrestrial > Soil > Wetlands > Permafrost | place: Sweden... | reverse complement strand
TTCGATATGTTCACCCAGGCAAGTGCCGCGACGGAAGGCGCTGAAGGGGGGCTCGGAATCGGTCTTTCTCTGGTCAAAGGCTTGATACAGCTACACGGCGGGCGTGTGAGCGCTGAGAGCGGCGGCAGCGGGCTGGGAGCGGAGTTCACCATCACGCTTCCCGGAACCGTGATTCTTGCAACACCGACGCCGGCCGTTACGGTTTCCGATGAATCCGGAGCGCCTGGGGAACACCGCGCGCGGATTCTGGTGGCCGATGACAACCGCGACGCAGCCGACAGCTTGGGAATGCTGTTGGAGCTCGCGGGGCACGACGTGAAGGTGGCCCATTCTGGAAACGCCGCCCTCGCCTGCGGCGGGGACTACAGGCCCGATGTCGTCATACTCGATATCGGAATGCCGGACGCGAGCGGCTACGAGGTCGCGCGGTTGGCCCGGCAGGAGCCATGGGGAAAGGCCGCGTACTTTATTGCGCTCACAGGATGGGGACAAGCCGCCGACAAAGAGCGGGCCGCGGCGGCGGGTTTTGATCGTCATCTCACCAAGCCCATAGACGCGGATTTTCTCCGCACGGTCCTCGAGGCCATCCTTCTCGAACAACGCACCCTTGCAGCCACCGGGGTGCGGTAAGACCGGAGCGGGGATCATCGCGAGCCTACGAGGGAGGTCGACATGACGAGATTGAAAGCGGTTCTTCTTTCGGTGATGTTGTTTTTGACTTCGCGCGCTGTCCTGTGTCAGGACGAGGCGCGACAGGCACTCATGGAGCGCGCCAGGTCCTTCGAATTGAACACCCCGTATGTGCCGCCTCCCGGCGACCCGATGGAACATTACGCTTCCGGGTACGCGAAGATCATGTGCTCGGCGGTGTTCGTCACCGGCCTTGATCCCGCGTTCGCCGCCGACAACGTCGGCTACTTCACAGCGCCGCATGAGGTACGGGCGAAGCTTGGAATCCCCAAGATCGACCGCGAGAAACGTGCTGTGGAGGTCCGGATGCCGAACGGCGTCGTGAGGGTTGCCAAGCAAGTGGGTAGTCAGGGATGCGTGACCTTGCCTATCGGCGAGACCGACGTGTTTTTCAAGCCGACGATCGTGAAGAGCAACCTGCCGGACGCGAAAACCCAACGGTGGCCGATGGGCGACCTACCGTCTCTTGGTGATTTCCCACCGGAAATCGACCGAGCCATGATTCAACAAGCGGTGGAGGCCGCCTTCGACCCTCGGGGCATGACGGCGGCGTTCGTGGTCACGTACAAAGGGCGAATAATCGCGGAACGCTACGGTAACGGCATCACGTACACGACACCGCTCGAGAGCTGGTCCATGGGGAAGAGCTTGACCGCCACGCTAATGGGAGTCCTCATCGAACAAGGTGCGTACGCCCTATCGCAGCCGGCGCCGATTCCCGAGTGGCAATCACCCGGCGATCCACGCGCAAACATTCGGATCGCCGATATCCTGCACATGTCGAGCGGCCTGCGGATCCGCGCACCATTGGATCCGGACTTCGACAAGGGCGGTCCGTATCCCGATCACTATTATCTTTACACCGGCAGTATTGATTCGTTCAAGTACGCTGCGACGCGGCCTCTCCAGTGGCCACCGAACACCGTGGGCCGTTATCGCAACACAGACCCGGTTCTCGCGAACTACCTCGTACGGCTCGCGGTTGAAAAGCGCCATGAGGACTATCACTCTTTTCCGCAGCGCGCGCTGTTCGACAAGATCGGCATACGCACGATGGTTCTTGATACCGATCCATTTGGGAATTTCCTCACGCAAGGGTATGAGCAAGGATCGGCTCGCGACTGGGCACGCCTCGGCAATCTTTACTTGCAGGACGGAGTTTGGAACGGTGAGCGCATTCTGCCTCCGGGCTATGTGAAGTTCGTAAGCACGATCGCGCCGGCGTGGGCGGCAGACAAGCGTCCAATCTATGGCGGATTTTTCTGGATCAATGGCGACGGCACCTTTCCCGCCCCGAGGGATTCCTTCTTCATGGACGGTGCTGGCGGCCAATGCGTGCTGATCGTTCCATCATACGAACTTGCGATCGTACGGCTCGGGCACTACAAGGGGGAGGACGCTGGCGAGGAGGCGCTCCGGAAGGCGACGAAAATCATCCTCGAAGCCGTTCACCGCGTTCGATCCTAGCGCTTCGGTTTCAATGACGGGGTTATTTCGCCTTCGGAGCCCGACCTGGCCGCAATCGCTTGAGATGCTCGAAAATGGCCGCAATCGACCCGGCAGGTTGTCCGTCAAGCGCGAGCAGGCCGAGCCGAACAACTTCGCTTCGGTTCAGCAGGAGGCCTTGCCTACCGAGTCGCGCGCGGAGGGCATCGATTCGTTCTCGATCATCGGGGCTGAGCGAGAAGGTCACATGCCGCGAGGATGCGTGCTTACTCCGGACAGACGGGGGGCGTCGCAACATTGGCCAAGTGTTCATCGCGGGGAAGCGTGCGCTTCGAGGAGATTGCGGCAACGCCTGCTTGTGGCCCTTTGCCGCCTTCCGGAAGGCGCCGGCCGCAGCCCGTTCGCAAGAACGAGCCACGGCCGACTCCCGGCCTCCTCCGAATCGGTTACTTGGTCTTCGCTCTCTTGGCCGCTGCTGCGGCCTTGGCCGAAGGAAGCGCGAAGGCGATCACCGCGTCACCCAATGCATAGCTGTTGCCCGGCTCGCCGCCGAAGCCGTAGATGACGTACTCGACCCCGTCGACCTCATAAACGGCTGCAGAGGCATTTCCGCCGGTCGCACCAGGCACGGTCCAAGCATCGAACACCCACAGGATCTCACCCGTCGCGGCCGACGCGGCATAGAAGAGCCCGGTGCTGTCGCCGAAGAAGACCAGATCGCCCGCTACAGTCATGCCCGAGTCGGGTGTAGTAGTGAGCGTGGGAATCGTCCAGGCGACCTTGCCTGTACTTGGGTTCACCGCTCCGTAAACGCCGTGATTCACGCCGGAGAGGCCCGCACCGAAAACAGCTCCGCAAAACGCCAAAAATTCAGGCGTTCCCCCGGGTCCGATGGTACCGGGTCCCGGGCAACTCGCCTGAGCAGCCGCCGATACTCCGAAATTGATCGGACTATAGTTGGCATGCGAGTAGAACATGCCGGTACGCGGGCTATAAGCCGCCGGCGGCCATTCCATCCCTCCGCCGGCCCATGGCTGGATCGCCGCCGGCGTTGGTCCCAACGTAGTGAATATCGGAGCAGCGACCGTTCCGGCCGGGAGCGTATCGGCTTCCACTTGGTGCTCCACCAGGGATTCAATCGAGGATACGGGTTGGGTCGGCCACGGGTTTTGAAAGGCCGCGTTTGCCGCCACCGGGGGGACCGCGACCTCACTGTATGGGATGAGCGGTTCGCCGCTAGCCCGGTCGAGGATCCACATATATCCCGTCTTTGAAGTGTGCTCGAGGGCGGGAACGCCGTTATAACTGAATAGGATTGTCGGTTGCGGGCCATCAAAGTCCCACATATCGTGGTGGACACCTTGGAAAAACCACTGCAGCTCCCCGCTCGTTGCGTCGACCGCTACGATACTGGTCGCGAACAGGTTCGTTCCAGCGCGATTGCCGGAATAAGGCCAAGGGAAGGCGTTACCGGTGCTGAAGTACACCATGTTGAGCGACGGATCGAAGGTGGGCGTTCCCCAAATCGGCGCTCCGCCGTGCTGCCAAGAGGTGCCGGCCCACGTCGCGGGGTCAGTGGTCCAGAACCGCCACAGGAGCTTCCCCGTCGTCGGGTTGTAGGCGTCCAAATGACCGCGCGCGGCGTATTCGCCGCCCGTAGTGCCCACCAGCACTTCTGGAACGGTCCCCGCACTCGCGCCGATATACTGCGGAGCAAGGGTCATGCCGGCGCCGTTGGCCGCGGTGTCGACGGATGTTTTCCAGACTACCGCACCCGTCTTTGCATTCAATGCCACCAACATCCCATCGAGCCGCGCGTCGAAAACCATCCCGCCGCCTAGTGCGACTCCCCGGTTGTCGCGGTTGCAGCAGACAGGAAGCGTAGCGATGGACGGCATGTCCGTTGGATGATATGCCCAGATTTGTGCGCCCGTGGTGGCGCTCAACGCAAATACATCGTCGTCCCCGGTAGTGACATACGCCACGCCGTTGACGACAATCGGCGTCATTTCCATCGCCATTTCCGGGTCGCTGATACCAGTGTGGAAAGTCCACGCTGGTTTTAGCTGGGAGACGTTGGACGGGTTGATCTGGTCGATGTCCGCAAAGCGTGAATTATAAAGATCATTTCCGTAGTAGGGCCAGTTGACGGTCTGGGCAAACAACGGGTGAATGAGGAATGCGCAACAGAGCAATGCAATAGCGCATTTCGACATAGACATCAGGAAACTAGAATGAGCTGACCTTACCGAGAATTGGTCTCGCATATCTTTAGACTCCCCTTTTGTTGTGCGTCACTCGCTCGAGCGATTCGCTTGATTATCTTCCCGCGTAAATTTTACATCATTTTTCCAGTAATTACTCCCGCAACCGCCAACAGTACGCAACGACCGCCGCAGATCGGGGGGTGATTCCTTAAACCGCCAGCGGCGGGCTCAGTGGTGCGGTGCGGCACAATCCGCGCGGATGCGCATCCGCTCAATAGCGAGTCAGTAGTTGGGCGAGCTTCTGAGTTGCTTGCGCCATGGTATTGGTCCACGGGTGGCCGGTATTCAACCGCAGATAATTTTTGAATTGCTGGCGCGCAGAGAATATTGGACCCGGCGCGATAGAGATGCCGAGATCCAGCGCCCGTCGATGCAGGTCCAGGGAATCAACTGCGGCGGCGCATTCGACCCACAGAAAATAGCCGCCACGAGGTGCAGCCACCCGAAATCCTGGGGGGAAGTATCGCTGCAGCGAGTGGAGCGCGGCGCGCTGTGAAACGGCCAAACGGCGACGCAGCCGGGTCAGGTGCGCATCATAGCCGCCGCTACGGAGCATCTGAGCTATCCCTTGCTGCACAGGGAGGCTGGTGGCGATCGATGACTCCATCTTGCGCCGTGACAGCTCCGGAGCGTAACGGCCGGCCGCAACCCAGCCTAGTCGATAGCCTGGAGCCAGGCATTTGCTGAATGATCCGCAGTGAAGAACGTAGCCGTTCCGGTCAAAGGCCTTTGCCGGCGGCTCCGCTTTGGTTGCAAACTGCAGCTCAAAATAAGCATCATCTTCGATGAGCGGGATCTCGTGGTTGGCCAGAAGCCGCACCAACTCGGATTTGCGTGTCGGCGGCAGCGAGGCGCCGGTCGGATGCTGCAGCGTCGTCATGAACCAACAGGCGCGGATCGGAAAATTGGCGATCGCCGTCTTCAGCGCTTCGATGTCGAGACCATGAGTCGGATGCATCGGAATTTCAATGACACTAAGTCCCAGCCGCTGCGCGGCCTGGAGGCATCCGTAGAATGTGGGCGACTCGATCGCTATGGTGTCGCCCGGACGGGTTACGCACTGCAACGCGAGGTTCAGCGCTTCGAGGGCGCCTGCGGTGATGATGATCTGGTCGATCCCGACCGACATTCCGAGGCCGAGATATCGCTTCGCAATCTGTCGTCGAAGATCGACGCTCCCGGGCGGCAGACTTTCAACGGTAGACCACGGATCCAGGCGGCGAGCGCTACTGCCGAGGCATCGCGCCAATTTTGGCCAGGGAAATTGCATCGGGCTCGGAAATGCGGAACCGAGCGGCACCACTTCCCGGTTTCGCGACGCATCCAGCGTTGCAAAAACAAAATCGCTGACCGAGAGACGCGTGGAACTTGCTTTCGGCCGAGAGGATCGGGGCGGCATCGGTGGTGCTCGAAGCTCACGGACGTAATAACCCGAACGCGGACGCGCCTCGATGAGACCGTCCGCCTCGAGTGCCTCATAGGCCCTCGATACGGTCGCCGGGCTGACTTTGCGTGATTGGGACAGGGCTCGAATCGAGGGCAACTGATCACCGGCCGCCACTGATCCATCGCGGATCAGGCCACTGATTTCTTGTGTTACGGTCCTGTAAAGCTTCACGGCCGACACAATACGGCGGCAGCGGAGCGTCCGCCACTACGGCGGTCAAAGCAGGGTATTCGGCGCAATCAACCCGAAAGAGTAGCAGAGCAGTAAGGTCACGAATAAAGCCACCGACAAACCGATTCGCCAGCTTAACGCTTGCACCACGCGCGCTGAGTGCTCCGGACCCGACGACATTGAAAACAGTGCTTTGCCGAGGCTCGCGACGATGGCGAGCAGAGCGGCCACGATGAGCGGTTTCATGTAGACCTCGTTTTAGATTCACGTTCCTCGCGTCGAATGGTCGCGATGACGGTTCCGAATCCAGCGGCGACGACGCCGACCATCGCCACCATCAGAAACAGCAGCCCACCAGCCACCTTGTAGCATTCGTAAAACCCCTCCAGTAGACCCAGCGGCGTGGTGATCAGGAGCATCGGCTTCGCAATTCGCATGAGGCGTCTCCTCTTCCGGCTGCGCGTACATCGATCTACCCCCATCCTAATTGGGCGATCAAAAAATAACAGGTACACGTCGCTACGAAAAAGTGCAGTACAGAGCTTTGACTTTATGTCGACCGCGGCTTGGTGCGAAAGGTTTCACGGATCATGCGTAGCTCATTCACGCCATCCCATTGTCTGGCGCCATATATTTTCTTGAGGATCCGTCCATCGGCGTCGACGAGAACGGTCAACGGCAACTGCGATGCGCCCAGCATGTTTTCCATCTTTCGGTCCTGATCGATGAAATGACTGATGGTCGCATTGGTATTCTTTAACAGGGCGCCGGCTTGATCAGCATAATCATCGGTCGAGATGCCGATGATCGCGAACTGCTCGCCTCGCCATGCGAGTCTCTCCAAAGAGGCCATTTCCGCCTTGCACGGACCGCACCAACTCGCCCAGACATTGATGATTAGGGGTCTGCCGCGAAATGCATCGAGGCGCCGGGACGGACCATTCAGTCCCAGCAGCGTTGCCGCGCCCAATGTTCCTCCAACTGGTACCTCTCCGGGACCGCTCGCAGGCGACGGCTGCACGAGGGCGAGGCAGAGCAAGACAGCGGACAGACTCCGTTCGATCAACGCTTTGCGAGACCCCTGTTCGTGATTACGAGCAGCCATGTCCGGAAACGGCCTGGATCACTGCATCGATCGCTTGATACTGCGTCTGAAATACATTGTCGTCCGATTTGGCACTGGGCACGGAATCGAATTTGACCACCACCATATCGGCAACCGGATCGACGATCAGCAGCTGGCCTCCCAGTCCCACACCCGCAAATCGCCCGCAGGATGCGTCCGTGAGCCACCAGAAACTACGATAAGTTCCGCGGTGGTGCCCGGGCCACGGCGCCGGCGCGGCGAGTCCCACATCCCGTTCGCCTCGCGCGCCTCCAACACCGTTGGTGCGAATGTCGTTCACCCAACTTTCAGGGACAATTTGTTGACCGTTGTAGCGTCCGCCCTGCGCCATCATCTCGCCAAAGCGCCCCAGATCGCGCAGCGTGGCGTTGAAGCCGGCAGAGGAGTACGCCTGCTGATGATGATCGAGCAGCATGTAGGCATCCTGCTCCGCCCCGAGCTTCATCCAGAGCTCCTCAGTGAGCAATCGAGAGAGGTCTTTGCCGGTGGCTCGTTCCATCACCCAACCAATAAGAATCGCCGACTGATCGAGATACAGAAATTTCTTTCCATTCTCTCCGCGCGGCCGGTGAAGTCCAATGAGGTAGGCGCGTAGGCCGGGAGCCGAAGCCGCTGTGGCCGGGAGCCAACCGCCCGCCTCGTCGACGGCTTCGTACTCTCTCTCGGTTCCGCGCGTAGATTTCAAGGCCACCCGTTCCTTTGGATCCTCCACGCTCATGTCGAGGAGATTGCGGACCGTGGCTCCCTCGTAAACAGTACTTTTCATCTCGGGAACGTAATCGGTGACCCTCTTCCCGACATCGAGTTCCCCTCGCTCAACCAGGATGCCGGCGAGCGTGCCCATGACCGACTTGGAAATCGACATGAACAAATGCGGTTGCTCTTGCGTCATCCCGTTCCGGTAACTCTCGGCGAGAATCTGGCCGTGCTCGAGTACCAGGAAGCCATCCGTGTAGGTGGCGTCGAGCATCTCGGCAACGGTCATCGAGCGGCGTGTCACGGGGTCGGTGAAGGTAATCTGGGTCAGATCACGATCCGCATGGGCGAGCGCAGCGGTGGGCCCACTGCCGCGGCCGACCTGGGCACTCGGGAAGATGCGTCGTGTGTTGTGCCACGACCACCGATTGGCAGGGCCCCAGTACCAGTTTGCCGCGCTAACATCCGTAGCAGCAGCCGCTACCGCCCCCGGCTCAGTCGCCGGCGCCGGTTCAATCGCCGGCGCCGCCGAGAGCGAGAAGCCGACCCCAACCAACAAGCCTGCCCATCCCCCAACCAACAAGCCTTTCCATCGGCCACCGAGACCTCCGCGGGCCCGAGCCATTATGCGTTGGCCCTGCTCATAATGGCAGCGCCAAGCCACCGAGCGCCGCGTAGCATGCCGACAAACCTTGGCCCAACGCCATCCCTTGCCAAATCGGCTCATCCGATTGAAAAGCGTCGCGGATCAACCTTTTAATGGGCAGCGCTTCGGGTGACTGCGGATCACCGTGAGCATATAACCAAGCGTCAGCTCGCAACGCGAAAGCTACCTCGAGGATGGGACGAATTCCGCATTCCAGCGCGATAGCATCCACCACGGCATGCGGCAAAAGAGCGGGGATCGCACTGAGAGCATCCCCGTTGATTTCGGCCGAGACCGACTCGCCATAAAGTGATTTTGCGCCGGCCCCAATCCAGGAGCAGGCGCGCGCGAAACCCGGGTCATCACGCGACAGTCCTACAATAGGTTCCGCGTACCCGTAGGGTCCAAGACCCGTGTGAAAGTCGACAACGCAGGCCCGTGAGACCTGCCGGAGTTTGGAGGTCAGTATTTCCGTCAGTACTCGCCGCGACCAACTCGGGCTGGTACCGCGGTAGAAGAGTCCGCCGGGATGCCTCCATTGCCCGCTCGAGACAGCCTTTTGGAACATCGCGAAATTGTGGCGCCCGATCCACGCTTGAAGTCGAGCGCTGGTAAGTGCTTGCGTCTCGGCCGACCAATCCAAAGGGCAGAGGTCGCCGGACAGCTCTTCGTACATTGGATTCGCAGGAAGCGCGGCATCAAAATTCACCCAGTTGCGGTTGATGTCGACGTTCTCCTCGTTGGTCCGCCGCAGCCATGCGAATCCGTACGGATTGATCGCATGAATGTGCAACGCCGCAACGCCGTCCTTGAGTGGAGTGGTCTTGACCCGATGGAGCCACTCGACCTGCGTGGCCGAGCCGAAAAATCCCTCGACCCCGTGAGTGCCCGAGATTGTGACTAGCGCCCGACTGGCATCGGGCGGCCCCAGCCATGCGACATCGGTCGAAAGCTCGCCACCATCAGGGCCTCTTCTCTCCAGAACGTACCTGGTGATTTCGGCGCCTGCCGCTCGCGCCGCACTCGTGAATTTCTCGCGCGCTTCGACGTAACCTTCGCTAAAGGAACCGTCCATCAAGGACTCCCGTGCCGGATTGATACCATAACACGCGGGGAGCAAGATAGGCTCGAGCCCATAATCATCGAGGGTTCGGCCATGAGCATCGAGGGTTCGGAGTGAATCGAAAATCTCTCTTCTTAGGATACGTCTGCGCGTTGCTCGCGGGCGTATGCCGTGCTGATGGGTCGCCGGTTGCGGTCTCCGACGCGGCTTTTCCCTTCAATCTGCTTAGGCAGCTTGCAGAGGACTCTCCGGCGCAAAACATTTCGATATCACCCTACAGTGCCGCAACGGTCCTGGAAATGGTGGGCAACGGCGCCGTCGGAAGGACTCGAGCGGAGATGCAACAAGTGTTGGGCACGACCGGACTGTCGCCCGACAATGTGAATGCGGGGCACAAGAACATTGCGGATGCTCTGAAAAGCGCCGACAACCAGGTGGTGCTCGAGACGGCGGATGCGATTTGGTATCGGCCCGGCATCAAGATCAAACCGGAGTTTCTTGCGGTCAATCAACAGTTCTACGATGCCACGGTGGATGCACTCGATTTCTCTGATCCGCATGCGGCGGACGTGATCAACGGCTGGGCCAGTGAGAAAACTCACGGAAAGATCACACGCATCGCCGATGGAATGATCGAGCCGCGCGATACCCAGCTCTTCCTTGCCGATGCGGTCTATTTTAAGGGAAAGTGGGCACACCCTTTCGAGGCAAAGGACACGAAGGAGCGACCCTTTTACCTGCGCAGTGGAGAGCAGAATCCCGTGCCCATGATGACGCAGACTCGAAATTTCGGGTACTTGGAGGGGCCGGACTATCAAGCCGTGCGGTTGCCCTATGCCGGTGAAAATCTGGCGATGTATGTCTTTCTTCCCGTACGCGACTCGAGTCTTGCGGATCTCGTCGGGAAGCTCACGGGCGATACCTGGGAGCGGATCAGGCGGCAATTCAGAAGTACGGACGGGACGGTCGTACTCCCCAAGTTCAAGGTCGAATACAGCACGCAGCTCAAGAAGCCCTTGGAGTCCTTGGGAATGAAGGCGGCATTCGACGCGAGCCGTGCGGACTTTTCAGGCATCGCGCCGCATCTGCATATTTCGGCCGCGATACAAAAGACCTTCGTCGAGGTGAATGAAGAAGGTACCGAGGCGGCGGCGGTGACCGGCGTCGCCGTGACGACGACCGCGCTCAGACTCCCATCACAGCCTTTTCAGATGGTCGTGGATCGGCCGTTCCTCTTCTTGATCGAGGACCGGCCCACACAGTCGATTTTGTTTTTGGGCGTTGTGTTCGATCCGAAGAGGGGGTAGCGCCCGAGTTTCGTCTCACTTGACTCGTTCTGATCGGTCGGGATTCGGCCAGAATTCGCGGATCATCGCAAAGAGAAAGGCGGTCGTGAGTCCGAATAAAATCATCCCGTTGAGCGCCTCGAGTGCGCCCATGAGCCGCCAGTGATCCGCCAAATCGAAGGATTCATGGCCATAGGTGGTCATGGCCCCCAACGAGTAAAGTAGTGCTAGCTTGCCGTCGGGAAGTGCTCCGAGGATCCAGTAAACGAACGCCCAGACGGCGGCCTCGATCGCGTGCAGCAACGTCGCCAACAGGGTGGCAATTCCAATGGCGAGTGCCACCAGAACAGCCTTGTGCTTGTTTTTCACGACGCGCGCTATACGCATTATTTTATCGTTGATGAAGGACAAGCCAATGACGTGATACATGACGCTCACGACAATCAACGGGAGGCTCCAAGCCCAGTTCCCATCCCAAACTAAAGCATCATCCATGTCGTTTTCACCAGTCGCAGCGCGGGGGGTCGTACGAATAGTGCCAGGGTTCGCGGGGCGATTCGAGCGGTCCCGTGAAATGGGGTCCTGCTTTGCTCACTGCTGAGTGCAGCTTTTCGGTCCACCCCGCCGCATCCCATTGTTGAATCGCAGAGGCGAGATCTGCGCCGGCGATGATCTGACCGTCGCGCTCGACTTGAAAATCGAAGGCACGCCCTTGGCCGTGCGGGGAGAGCCCGGGGGCGGCCAATGCGACGTCGACATCGGGCTGCCACTGTTTGAGTGCCGCCCGCAATTGATCTCTACTCGGTGCGGATGCATCGGCGAAGCGGCGCTCGAGCGCGGCGACGAGATCGGCGGCGGCTTTGCCGACAGACTCGTTGGTGTTCCAGTGGGCAATCTGCACCTCGAGGCTTCGGAGGTTGCGATTGACGTGCAAGGAGAAGCCGGGATTGGCGGCTGCGAATGCCGCGCTCACCGCATCGATCTCCTCCGCAGCGGCTTTCCCTTCAGGGCTCGCGGGATAGTCGGAGATCTGCTCCTGCGACCAGCTCCATCGCTCCGCCAAGGAATCGTTGCTGCGGAGATAGCCGCGTAAGGCAAGAAGTCGACGGTCTGGGCTCACGATCTGCCGGAGAGTGTCGATAACGCGCGAGTCGAGTCCGGCGCTCGCTTGCGCGCTCCACGCCTCTGCGTGCGCGGGGCTTGCTCCCGCGAACGGTTGCGCCGGCGACCCGATCGGAAGCGCGGTACAGAATGCGGTGGCGGCGAGCGCGAGAATTCTTGGCGTCAACGAGGTGTAGCCTGAATCGCTTATCAATGCCCGAGATCAGAGTCGGCATTCTAAAGGAGACCGCGTGACTCGCCGAGCGCTACTTGAGCAATAATTAAGGCGGTTGAATCAAAGACTTGAGAGCCGGCCGTGTCCCGGCGGCGGCTATCTCGGATTGACGCGGCACTTATGTTACTTTAAGGGCGAGCTTCCATGGCATGGAGGTTTCATGGAGGCGGGATAATTAAGCGAATCGCTCGAGCGAGAAACGCGACAACCAAGGGGAGGATCTACATGCGAAACCAATTGCTGGTGAGGCCAACTCATTTTAGTTTCCTGTGGTCGATGTCGAAGTACGCTATTGCATTGCTCTGTTGCGCATTCAGCATCGAGCCATTGGTCGCCCAGACTGTCAACTGGCCCTACAACGGGGCTGATGTTTTTAATTCACGATATGCGGACATCGACCAGATCACCCCCGCCAATGTCTCCACCCTGAAACCCGCGTGGATTTTCCACACCGGCATCAGCGACCCGAACATGTCGATGGAGATGACGCCGATCGTGATCAACGGCGTGATGTATGTGACTACCGGCGACGACGATGTATTTGCGTTGAGCGCCACGACGGGCAAGCAGATCTGGCATTACAGTCCAGCCACCGACATGCCTAAGATCTCTACGCTCCCGGTTTGCTGCAACAACGACAACCGAGGGGTAGCCTATGGCGACGGGATGATTTTCGACGCGCGGCTCGACGCGGTCTTGGTGGCTTTGAATGCGAAGACCGGCGCGGTAGTCTGGAAAACAACCGTCGACTCCCCGGCCGACGGCGCTACCATGACTCTTGCTCCGCAGTTCATCGGCGCTAGTGGGGGAACAGTTTCAGAAGTAATTGTGGGCGTTTCGGGCGCCGATGAAGGGATACGCGGTCATTTGGACGCCTACAACCCGACCACGGGGGCGCTCCTCTGGCGGTTCTACACCACTGAACCCGCTACCTGGGCCGGTACCTCTTGGCAGCACGGCGGAGCGACGGTGTGGGGAACCCCGACCTTCGATCCGACCCTCAATATGGTGTACTTCAGCACCGGAAACGCGGGCACTACCTTTTGGGGCGGCAATCGCGCGGGGACAAACCTATACGCGACCAGCATCGTCGCGCTCGACGCCACGAGCGGGGAATTGCAGTGGTTTTTCCAAGAAACGCACCACGATATCTGGGACTTTGACGGCCCGCAACCGACAGTGCTACTCACCGTGAATGGCATTCCCGCCATCGAGCACACTTCAAAGACGGGGTACATGTGGATCCTCGACCGGGCCAGCGGCGAATCGCTCTACGCGTACAATGAAGTGGCGGTCCCCCCCACACCGGCGAGCGCAGCATGGCAAAACCCATGGCCAACGCAACCCCAATCCTCGATTGAATCCCTGACCCAGCACCAGACCGCAACGCTCCCGGCCGGCTACACTGCTGCTCCGATGTGGAATACGATGGGCCCAACGCCAATGGTGTACGCGCCGTGGGCCAGTGGAGGAATGGAATGGCCTCCGGCGGCTTATAGTCCACGAACCAAGTTCGTCTACTCGCATGCCAATAACACTGGGAGTAATGTCGCAGTCCTGGATAGCGCGGCGGTGGCGGCGGCCGCGGGTACGGGCAATTTTAATAAGGTATACGCTGCGGGCGGATTTCAATTCTTCGCTTCGCCCGGCGTGAGCCACGGAGTTTACGGAGCGGTAAACACCGCTACGGGAGCGGTCGCTTGGACGATTCCGGTGTTCACTACGCAACCCAACTCGGGCGTGGCGGTAGCGGGCGACCTGGTCTTCTTCGGCGACAGCACCGGGCTCTTCTATGCAGCGGATGCGGCGACGGGTGAGATCCTATGGGTCTTCGATGCCGCGACTGTACCGAACGCGGGCGGCGCCGATGGCTCTCCAGCCGTTTATGAGGTCGACGGCGTCGAGTATGTCGTCTACGGCTTTGGCGGCAACCCGGGCACCAGTTTTGAATTAGGTGACGCGGTGGTCGCTTTCGCGCTTCCCTCGGCTACGGCCGCAGCGGCGGCCAAGAAAGCGAAGACCAGGTAACCGATTCGGGGTAGGCCGGAATTGGCCGCGGCTCGTTCTTAATGAACGGGCTGCGGTCCCCTTATCCGCTCTAGGGTATCAAGACCACTCGAAAACGCGCCTTGCCGCTCATCATATGTTGATATGCATCGGCTGCTTTCGCCAGGGGAAAGGTCTCGATCAACGGGCGCACCTTCGAGTGCACGCTGAATTTCAGCGTGTCTTCGGAGTCTGCCGAAGTGCCCGACGGCCAACCGGTGATCGAACGGCGCGCGCCAATGAGCAAGAACGGCGAAGCCTCGATCGGTTCAGCGCTCGCGCCCACTACCAGGAGTTTGCCGTCGATGCCCAATCCCGCGACTGCCGAGCTCATGCTCTTGGCGTCGGTGACGGTAGCCAGGATCACTTTGGCGCCGCCGAGCTTGGTCAGTTCTTCGGCCGCGTTTTGCGTGGTGCTGTCGATATAGATGTGAGCGCCGAGCTTATGCGCTAAAGGCCCCTTGTCGGCACCGCGCGCGATGGCCACGGTTTTATATCCCATCTTCGCAGCGAACTGCACGCCCAAGTGACCCAGGCCGCCGACACCGAGCACGGCGACGAGATCGCCTGGGCCGGCGCCGCTGTGCCTAAGCGCGTTGAAGGTGGTGATACCCGCGCAGAGCAGCGGCGCCGCATCATCGGATTTAAGATCGTCCGGCACGGAGGCGAGCGCCTCGAACGGCGCAATCATGTATTCGGCATAACCGCCGTCATAGGAGATGCCGGGAATCTGCAACTGGGTGCAGGTGATGAAATCGCCGCGACGACAGGAGTGGCAATGCCCGCAATGCCCGCCATGCCAGCCCACGCCGACCCGCATGCCTTTCCTCCAGTCGGGTACATCGGCTCCCACCGCGTCGATGATGCCCACGACCTCGTGGCCGGGTACGCGCGGATACTGAATGCCTGGAAATGCACCGGTCACAGTGAACATGTCGCTGTGACATACACCGCACGCTTGTACTTTGATGCGGACCTGGCGCGGCTTCGGATCCGGGATGTCGCGCTCGACGATTTCGAGATTGGCATTGGGCTTGGCAACCTGAACGCTTTTCATTCGCGGCATGGCGATTTCCTATTCAATGTGATTGGCTCATGTTACCGCGACGCGGCGGGCGCCGCAGCAGGGCGCCTATTCGGCCGTCGCCGGATCGATGAGCGTCGTGACCATCGAGATTTTGTTGGCAGGAAACCCACCCAGTTCGGCATGCCGCCGTATCAGTGACTCGTCGGCCGCGTGGTATACGCAGTAGATTTTGTCAGCCGTGACGTAGCTGTTGATCCAGTGAACGCTGGGTCCCAGACTGCTGAGCACGCCGCACGACTTTTTTGAGATCGTCTTGAGCTCCGCGGGGCTCATTTTCCCTGCACCCGGGATTTCTCGTTCAATGACGAATTTCGGCATAAACCTCTCCTTTGATAAAACGTAGGGGCATCTTCCACGCGCGACTGGCAGTCTGATGCTGGTCCTGGGCCTGCCTCGGCGCGCATAGGGAGTCTTCCTCATCTCACGAGCCCTGTCTTGAATTGCGTATGAAAATATTCTAAAAAATCGTCAAAATGGTGTTTTTCTGGATAAAACAACTTAATTATCAATATCTTGGCCAAATCGAGGAGTGACGGCTCCGCTGCGCTCGCAGCGGAGCCGCGGTCTCCAATCGCTCATTTGTTGACGGCGATCCTGATGCTTGAATTGCCCGCCAGCGCTCCATGCGCCGCGGCGTACGCGGTGACGGCGGGGCGGTCGACGTTCACGATCGCGTTGCTCAGTGCGGTATGCATGCAATCGTGATATTTGGCGACTCGCGCCAATTCCTTACCCGGTTCCAGATCCTGGCAGACGCTCGCGGCGGCGCTTTTGAGGCGCCGATAGAGCGCCGCGGCCCCTTGGGTATTGGTCGTGTCGAGATCGGCAAAGCGCACGGTGACCGAGCGCGGTTCGGAACCGGCGTCGGCCCGGGCAATGCTAACGCTGCACGCGATAAACGCCGCAACTGCTACGAGGGTGATCGAGTTCTTCATGACATTCTCCCTTGGTTGTTGAACGGTTCAATACGGTGGTGGAAAGAAACATCTCTGCGCGGGTGTAAGATCTCTCAGATTCAAAGTTCAGTCTTGAATCAACAATGAAACCATTCTGAAAAATAGCTATAGCGTTCCATAATCGCAGCCACATGAATTCGATACGTCTGGGCGCATTCGATCTCGTTCCATCTGAGCGGCTGCTGTGCGCTGCCGGCAAGCCCGTGGAGCTCGGCTCGCGTGCTTTCGATGTGCTACTGGTTCTCGTCGAATATCACGGTCGGCTGGTCACCAAAGCCACGCTGCTCGAGCGGGTGTGGCCGCGGCTCGTCGTCGATGAGAACAATATTCCGACTCAGATCGCGAGTCTGAGACGCGTCCTTGGCGTGGGCGCCATCCGCACGGTGCAGGGGTATGGCTATCGCCTCGATCTGGAGGTATCAGGTCCGGCATCGAAGGGTGAGTCACTGGCTGCAATTTTGCCCACTCAACCGCCGCGGCTGACGCCGCAGCGGCGCGCGTGGCCAAATCGCTTTGGTCCTTTGGTGGGTCGTGACGATGATCTGCGCAATGTCCGGGACGCTCTTCGTCGATCGTGCCTCGTGACCATTGTCGGCATTGCGGGCGTCGGGAAGAGCCGACTGGCGCAGGAGATTTTAGCGATCGAGGCGGAAAAACCCGACACCGCAGTCGCGTGGGTTTCGCTGGCAACACTCGACCATATAGACCGCGTCCCTTCCGCAATCGCGCTGGCACTCGGGATCGCGCTGCCCGACGGGCTCGAGGAATTCGCAGCGTTGGGACAGGCTATTGAGAACGAACCGCTGTTGCTGGTCCTGGACTGCGCAGAGCACTTGAGCGATGCGCTGGTAACGCCCTTGGCCGCGCTCATTTTGCAGACTCGAGGAGTACGCGTACTGATTACCAGTCAGGCTCCGCTCGGTATTGCAGGAGAACTGGTCTATCGTCTAGCGGCGTTGCCGGTCCCGCAAGCGGGTGAGAGTCCAGCGGCCGCCCAAGAGTATGCGGCCATAACTTTTTTCGCCCAGCGGGCGGCGGCGGCCGACCGACGGTTCGAGCTGTCGGCGGCAAATATCTTTGTGGTTGCCGAGATCTGTCGGCGGTTGGACGGTATTCCGCTCGCCCTTGAACTTGCGGCGGCGCGCGTTGCGGCTCTCGGGTTAACCGCGCTGCTTGCGCGGCTCGATGATCGGTTCCGCATGCTCAAGGGCACTGGGCGGCCTCTCGATCCGCGGCACGGCACGCTGCATGCCGCGTTTGACTGGAGCTACAGCTTGCTGGCGCCCGACGAACAGCGGGTGTTCAATCGGCTCGGCACTTTTGCCGGTAGCTTTTCGCTCGCTACCGCGGCGGCCTGCGTTGCCGACGGGACCATCGATACCTCTGAGGCGATGGATCTGATAGGTCGATTGGTTGATCGCTCGCTGGTAACGGCTCTGGCGGTCGACCCGCCGCGATACGCGCTGCTCGAGACCGCTCGCTACTACGCGCTCGAAAGACTGACGGCGACCGATGAAATCGAGACGGCACGAGCACGCATGGCCGCGACGATTCTTCATCTCCTCGATGTAGCCTATCAAGAATACTGGTTGCTCGATGAGGAGATCTGGCTGCATCGCTATGAACTTGAGCTCGAGAACGTGCGTGCGGCGATGGAATGGGCCACGCTCAACGACCGCGAGCTCGCGGTCGCACTATTCGGATCCGCCTGGCCTCTGCTTGTCGAGACTGATCTGCACACCGAAGCCCGTGCTCGCTATTCGCAAGTGCTCACTCTCCTGTCCGACGCTCTACCGAAAGGCCGGATTGGCCGATTCTGGGAAGCCATCGCCACCTGCGATTCAGCGCGGCAATGCGATCGTGCCCGGTACGCAGCCGAGCTCGCGGCTGCCATGCACGCCGCGACGGGCGACACTCGATCGCACTATTACGCGCTGATGTCGCTGGCGGGCAACTGGCGGGTCGACACGGCCTCCGCTCGCGCGACGCTCGATGCCGCTCGGCAGCTCGAAGATCCGGCCTGGCCGGCACGCCTGCTGGCGTTAGGTGCCCTGACCGCGGGCGATTTGCTCATGAGCGCCGGACAATTTGTGGAAGCTCGCACTGCTTACCAGCGAGCCGTGAAGTTGGCGTTGACGATGAGTGAGCGCCAGGCGCTCGTGGCCAGCGTCAACATCGTCGAACTGGACATCGCTTGCGGCAACACGGAGGCCGCCCTGCAGCTCGGGCGGCCGCTGGCGCTCAGTCTGCAACACTTGGGACGACGCGAGACGCTGTTCGAACTCCTCGGCCACATGTTCAGCGCGCTGCTCATCGCAGGGGAGACCCAGGAGGCGCGCTCGACGGGCAAGGAACTCTACGATCTTGCGCTGCGGTTGGATGCAAGCAAGCTCTATATGGTCCTTGACGCGATGGCGCTGCTCGCGTGCAAGGAAAAGAGCCATGAGGCGGCGGGGCGGATTGTCGTGTGTGCCGATGCCGCCCACGAGGCGCATGGCCAGGCACTGCGGCGAGCCGCCGAAGAGCGAATCCGGGCCGCAGTGACTGCGATTCTCGATGGACACCTGAGTCCATCTTGGTACGAGGAGATCAAGGGGCGCCATGAGCCGCTGGACGAGGCGAGGGCCTGCGCTCTCGCGCTCGGTCTCTGGGCATGATTGCGCCCCCCGCCCTCGTCGTGACGGGCATACCCGGAGCGGGTAGTACCCAAGCTGCTGTCGTTCATCGATCGCCTATCCGTGTCTCAGTGCTGATAAGCCCCCACGTCGTAGGGCCCGCTCGCCGGGCGCGGGGTGCCGAAGAAATCGACGGTCACTGCGGAGAGGTGTTCGCCGCCATTCGTGGCGGGCGCGCCGGAGAGAAGCTCGATGGCATCGACATTGAAGGTTGCCGGAGTG
>Ga0182030_10010175_pt1 | contig 19162 bp, 15 predicted proteins | sample 812S3MmetaG_FD_121299 | JGI IMG/M metagenome (GOLD analysis project Ga0182030, IMG submission 121299) | Permafrost microbial communities from Stordalen Mire, Sweden - 812S3M metaG (Illumina Assembly) | ecosystem: Environmental > Terrestrial > Soil > Wetlands > Permafrost | place: Sweden... | reverse complement strand
GACACTGCACAATACCCAGTTGTGGGCACATTGCGCCAAGGATTCGCAGCTTCGCATCGGCTGCGCGATTTTATTGAAGGCTGCAACGTTGTTGTGAGTACGATGAGTCTTCTGAGCCGACTCACGGTGTTTGCGGCACCGAATGTGCCATCGGCTGCGCTGTCGCCAGCGATGGTTATCAGCCGGTCAAGATCGGAATCGCGGCGGAACAGTTCGCGTGGTAAATAAAACCTATGGGCAACGGTTCTCCCTTTCACAGGACTTTGCATGGCGTTTCTCCTTGAGTTGCGGGTTTAATTACTGCTTCGGTGGGTGTTGCTGCTTTGGCGCTTTCGAGCTACGTGAGCCGGAAAAAGTGCTGGGGCGTAGACTGCAGCGGTCTGAATTGCTGAAAGGACAGATGCCTTCGTTCCGCCTCCACAAAAACTCATCTCTCATGCGCGCGAAGGGCACTCCCGGAGTTGACAACGCGGGACTGGATTCCTGAGCCCCTGACTTCACGCCATCCTATTTCAGACACTTGGACTGGTGAATAGAGCTCGTCCAGTAGCGCTCACGCCCACCCTGCCTCACGTGCGCTTGGTCTCTAAGGCTCTACTTCGATGGGCTGCGTGTGGATCCCGGCCGTGTACGATTCAGCATGGTGATCCAGAAGATTCTCCAACTCAGGATGCATAGGATTGCAATGAGGTTTACAAGCCGCTCGGCCGTTCTCAGCTTCGCTTCTTCGGCCCTGCATCCTGACTTCAAGATTTTGTGGAAGGTCTCGCTCTTCCATCTCTGCGCGTACCAATCAAGTTTCTCGGCAGCATCCTGACGCGTGCGCACAGGCAGATTGGTAAGCAGTTTCCAATCGATCTTCTCGCGGTCTTTCGGAGTATCTCTCTCGCTGGCGTGGATCGCGGTGAGGATCAGTTCCGGATAGTCTTTCTGCTTGCCGATGGGAGGGCGGACCACCATGCGTCGACAGCGAATTTCAAGAACTGCAGTAGAGAATTCCCCTTGCTTGTTCCGCACCTGAACACGATGCAGTCCCCGAACTGGGGTCTGTTTCATTACATCGCGAACCGTATGTTCGCCATCTCCGGCCCGCCGGTCGACGCAGGTGCGCACCAGAAAATGAGTGCCTAGCTGTTGAGCCAGACAGAACAGTTCGTAGATGTCGCTCTCCCGATCTCCGATGTGCACACAGCGTCCAGGTTCTGCCAGCAATTCCGTTGACTGTCTCAGGTTTTCCAGCCAGCGGATGCTCTCTTTCTTTTCGATCGGTACACGCGTCGGATTAACCCGTCGCTTCAGTGCATTCGCGCCGTGAAACTTGTCTCGGTTCCAGAATTTGATCGCTGCCAGACCCAGCGGCAGCCCTTCGCGGGTAGCTACCAAACTGGAGTGCATCAGAATGCCGCAACTGGTGTAAAGCCCTGCACGCCCTTTGTGGCCTGCAGGGATCTTCTTCAGGACTCCGATCGATGCGGTATCTTCGTGCCGATAAGACAACTCCGTCGTGTCGTGAAGAACTAGAACGGGGAAGCCACGGCTAGCGGAAAATCTCTCGCGCGTGCAGGCAAAATGGCCAGCGAGAATATTCGATTCGCTGATCCGTTCGTTGCCAAAGAAGCGGTAAGCCGCCTTCGTGTTGGCCCAGTCCTGACATGCCCACGGCGTGGTCGCGCCTACTCTACTCGACAACTGCTCCAGAAGTTGCCGCAGTCGCTTGCCATGCCGAACATCCTCAAACTCGCATCCCACCACTTCATTGTCTATCCATTCTTCCGGCCGGAAATCCGTAGACGACTCCCCGCGTTGCGCACCTCGGCCCTCTCCCAGTTTCCTCATGGCAATCACTTCGCCATGCATCGTGGTCACTACGTAAGTGCCTGACTTGAGGCAGAATACAATCCATCAACATTCCCCGGGACTCAGCGCAGAATTGTGGGTAATTGAAAGGAACTCGGGACGCTTACACGGATACTGACTGGGAGCGGAAAGCTGTCGGTAAGGTCGTCGTGCCCATCCTGCCATTGCCGGACAGAGTGACAAACAAGACATCCTGGACGGGCACACATCTGACAGCGGAATAATCGGCCCTCAGTTCAGTATGGGTTGCATTCAAACGGGGATAAGATTGGCTAGAGATGCTGAAAATTGAAAGATCGCGATGGCACGGTAAGTGTTCGCGCCATCCCATGTTCGACCCAGAAGCCGAGGGAATCGGCGCCATTAAGGGCGGCTGTTCCCGCTGTCTGGAGCTGCAGGCAATTTTTGAAAGCCACCGGCAGACTTTGCGTCTAATGCGTGCCTTTGGGCCAATTCCAACTCCTGAATCGAGCCCATCGGATCCCGCCCCTGAGCGCCAGCAGGATCTGTTCGCTTCCCTTCCCTCCCCTTTGAATCGCAATGCCTGAATTCTCTGTCCCGTTCACCTCTCGACAAAATGAACCATTTTGTCGATACGGACTTATGCCGTTGTCATCGGCGATTTGAAACCTCGCTTTCGCCTGGATGAATTTTGGCGATACGGAAGATCGCCAGGCCGTGCAGAGTGGGTGAGCGGTCGTGGAAATGCGGTTTGGCATGAAATGATTATCCTTATTGAGGTTTGTGGTCCTGAATGGTTCCAGAGTGCTTTGACCGCTGCGATTTGTGAAGTCAGTCCAGTTCGTTCTAATCCTGTGTGGCTGGGTGACCGATTTTTTCTTGTGCCAGAGGCATTGTTGGTTTAGCGCGACCTCTGATCCAGCCTCAAAAGGATAGTTGCCCCATCCTTGACGCAGTTTCATCGCGGCAAGGACGGGGGATCGGCATCAGCGGGAAACGTCGCTGCGCACGTAGTGATTCCCATCGAACTTGAAAACATCATAGGGGCGAATCCTGCCGTCATGATCCGCATAATCTTCCCTATCTCCGTCCCGGGCGTCGTCCCATTTGAATGGATGATGTGGGTCGCCCTGCGCCCTGTCGACAACAAGATCGTACAGTCCTGTAGATGTTGGAGAAGTTGTAATCGTGCTCGACCAGCTCTCAGTATCGGGAACACGGAGAAAAGACTCGCCTGTCGTAAGACTCAGTATTTCTCTGTACGAACCGCCCATTTTCGCTTGAATGGAAACGAAGTCACTCCTGGGATCCTCCACACTATCCCAGTTGTGGAGGAAAACTCCGTAGATGTTTTCTCCAATGACCGTCACGCTTACACATTCGGGAAAGATCTCACCGAACCTCCCCATGTGAGTTACCCCAAGATCGGAACTAATCAGCTTCCAACCACCCTGCCGCTCCTCAAATTCGAAAAGACTTAAAGCGGGTGCGCAATAACGGCACGCATAGTCTTTGGGAGCAGTCTGAAACGTTAGAACCATCAAGTGACGATCTTTAAAGAGAACGCTATGCACACTCACAAATTTGTGCACGAATGGCGAGGGACCAGCACCGTCGAAATCATCCAGATCCCACGCCTTACCTTCAAGCTCAGCTACAGCCATCGCCTCCGCTTGACCGCGATTCCATTCCCCAACTATATCCACGGACTGGTTAGCATCTGCGGCCTTGGGATCAAGTATGACGGATCGTTGGTTTCGAACAATTGGCGCGTTATTTTGGCCGGGATACATCATGCCAGAACCCTTGTCTGAGTGTTCAAATAGCGCGAAGCTGACAATGATCGTTCCCACTACACCAGCAATCCAATACCACTTTACGAGCCTAGATTTTGTTGCCATGACGGGCTGTCCGCCTTTCTCAAGTTCCAGCTTTGCAATCTGAGTTAGTGCGCCTTCCGGCTCATGTAGACGATGGGCTTCTCGCGGAAAGTCTCCCGCCAGTGATCGATCGTTTTCGGCAAGGCCCCCGCATAGCGGGGGTCGTTTGTGAAGTAGAGAACATTCGGGTCATCGATTACGGCTGCGTAAATCCTCCCGCTGGCCGTCGTCATGATGATCGATTCCATGGTCCCGTACAATCCACGCACACCGCAGGCCCGCGCTTTCGCCCCGAAGTTGTCCAGATCGTCAACCTTATCGATAATCTGGCAGGTCCCGGCAAACGTTTCATAATAATCCCTCCCGGTGAGCTGAGCGAACAGCCGGTCGTTCTCAGCCGTCCACGCGCCGTCCAGATCCCTGAGCGTCGGTTCCGCCGCCTGGAGCTCTCCTCGAAGGTAACTGCCGTTGAACGACACGCCCTCTCCGGCGTAGCCCCTGCAGCCGCTATTCGTGCTTATCTCGATGGCCTTTGACAGCAACTGAAAGTCAACAATGCATTCTTCTGTAACGCCGCCGGCGGCGAGGTTTTTCACCGTGAACCGCGCTTTCTTCCCATTGATCGAAGCGTTGCCTTCGATATTGCCAGAATTCCCGCCGTTGGCTGCCGAAATATTGAAGTCAAAACTCTGGCCGGTGGCCTCCTTGATCGTGACGCCTGCCCCATCGAAGCCCGTCTTGTCCATCCGGGTCCAGGCCCCCGCCCAGCCGCCCGCATTTACTGCCGTGGAGGGCTCCAAGGCGGGCTGGCTACCGTTATCGGCAGCCCGATCGAGCACGAACGAGAATGCTTTCGTGCCGTTCCCAGCGACCCACGTGCCTTCCACGCGGTTATCGCTGACGAAATGTCCACTGAACGTTCCGGTTACCGCACCGTCCGCGCTTTGCTCTTCAAGCCGAAGCTGACGGTGCTCGTCCAGAGTCCCGCGAAGCACTATCGACACCTTGTATTTTTCATAGTAGTAGGAGCCCATTACCTGGCTGCCGACAATTTTCAGCCGCATCTGGATCGCGAGCCTACCATCAATCGTTCCAGAGAAGGTTCCAGAGAAGGCTAAGGGCGCTGTCACCACGCTCGCCGATGTTCCCTTCTGAGCGTGGCCTAGCTCAGGTTCTTGCGCGCGAAGCGGTACAGTTAAGAGAACTGCGAGAGCTACACGCGCCAACAGAAAAAATCGACGTCTCATCATAGTTTCTCCCGCTATAACGTGAGAGGTATCCCCAGATTCATGGACGTCACAATCTTCGTCTAATGCTCCAACGTTAGCTTACTTAGTCTGCTGTTTCAGCATTTTGTAGATGGTGTTTTTCTCCGCAATCTCACGGTTCGCGATCGCGACAAGAGCATCGAAGATTTTCTTGGGGTCTCCGTTGGAATCGTCGTAACCCGAAGAGCCGGGATACATGGTCTTGAAGGTCGCTTGCGGCGTCTTCAGAGCCGCGGAGAGATCCAGGAAGATGGGTGCGTTCAGGCGGTCTAGTCGGTCTAGTTCGCCAGTCCAGTCCGCGAGCGAAATGGCGGGGAACGGCGCCGGCGGAGCTGCCCGGTGCGGCGTCGTAGAATCGGGCTCAGTTGCGGCCGGCGGCAAGCCATTCGCTCTCGCAGCGGCGGTGCGCCGAGCCTCGGCGATATCGAAGCCAAGTATAGACCTGAGTTGCACATCGGCAATCATCTCGACCGTCTTTGTCGCGCCCGCAAAATCTCCGGCCTTCATCTGTGCGTTGGCGATGTGACTATCAGCACTGTACTTCTGAGAGGGGTCCGAGATAAGGGCGGCGGTCGCCTGGGCGCCCGAGATGTCCCCGGCTTTCGCTTGCGCACAAACGATATTTGAGGCTGAGTAATTCCTATTGGCCGTGGTATCCGTGGCAGCCTCCCGCGCGGCGACTAGCAAGGCCGCTCGAGCTCCCGCAAGATCGCCGGCCTCGATCCGGGCGCCGGCGATCGAAACCTCCAAGTCCCCGAGGTTTTCATGAGGATCGAGTGCACATTCACATGCGACGATCTTTTGCGCGTTAGTCAGTGAGATCCAACGATCGACACCTTGCTGGGCGAGCAGCAAGCTTGCCTGGGCGCCGGCCAGGTCCCCGGCGTGTACCTGCGCATGGGCGATATCGATGTCCGCTCGGCTCTTTGCCTCCGGGCTCGGGACCAGCCCGGCGGTCCTTTGTGCGCCTTGGATATCTCCAATTTCCGCCTGAGCCCTCGCAATCTGTCCCAGCTCCGAGTTCCTTACATATGCGCTCTGATTCCCGGCGATTGTGCTTTCGGCGGCCGCAAGAGTCGCCTTCGCGGCCGCGGAGTCCCCATCTTTGGCTTGGGCTGCGGCGATGGCGAGCTGTGCCGTCTCTGAATCGTTGACATCGTACCAGCTGGCGGCGGTTTTGATGGCGTCGGCCAAATGCCCGGAGCCTGCCTGAGCGACGACGATCTCGCTTAGCGATTCGGATTGATTGTATCCGGCGGCGCCGATGCGGTGAGCGAGATCAATGGCCTTAGCGGAGTTGCCGGCGTCCGCCCAGAGAACCGCGACCTTGTAAAGGTCCATCACTCGATCAATATCCGGCTTGTTGGTGAAGCCGGTGATGCCGTTGTCATGCGTTATCGGTGTGTCTGGGATCAGACCGTCCGCCTCCTGGACGACATTCACCATGCGTTCGATGTTGCCTTCTGATTTAATCTGCAGACCGACGATGGCGTCGTTCACGGCGGCGGCGTTTGGCGCGTTTTGGGACGCTGCCAGATAGGCACCGAACCACGCAATGGCCCGGAGTTCGCGTCCAGGAATTTTCGATTCGGCCAGCCCAAGGTTGTAAAACAACACCGGCGCATCAGGCGCGGTCTTGCGAGCTTCCTGAAAACTCTGGATGGCGATCAGCCATTCCTGCTGCTGCGCGGCCATGACTCCTTTCTTGAGCGCATCCTGAGCCTCGGGCGGCAACGGCGTGGGAGCGGCAGTGGAGGGCGGCGCGGTTGTCTGCACCTGGGCGGAAAGAGGCATAATCAGGCTTAAACAAACCAGGTAGCTCGACAGCCGAAGTCGACTACGAGAAGTATGCGTTTCGCGGCGTTGCAAGTTAGATGATTGATTCGTGACGGTATATCTCATTTCCTGGCCTGCTGTTTCAACATCCGGTTAATGACATGCTGCGCCCCTAAAAGTCTCGTGGCAGTGTCTATGAGTGCGTAAAACATTTTATGTGGATCCTCGGAAGATTGCACGGTAAGATACCCGGCTAAACCCTGGAAAGCGTCGGCATTTAAGGCACAATCATCGTCATCGTCATTGTATTTGTTCTCATCATCGAGTTTCTTCAGCCAATCTGAAGTGACGGGTTGAGTCGCGCCCACGTTCACCTTCGGAAAGCGCGCCCACGTAATTAACTGTGCGTTTTGCTTCCAATTACTTCCGTCAAGCATGAGATCGATAGTCTTTTGAGCGCCAGAAAAATCCCCAGATGTCCGCTGAGCTTCAACAATCTCATTCTGTGCGTGGGCCCTGAAGTTCGCATCCTGAATCGAATCGACGGCTTGTTGCGCACCTACAATATCGCCCAACTTTGCCTGAAGGCTAGCGACCTCATCGAGCGCTTGGAACCGATCATGGGTTTGGACGCCATTGACAAGTCCGTCATGTATATGATCCGCAGTCGCCATAGCATCGACAAAAGTTCTATGGGCGCCAACATTATCACCCGCTTTTACTTGTTCACTTTCGATAACTCCCAGTGCTTCACATTTGAATATTCCGTTCCGGATCAGAGTGGCGCTCTTTTGTGCCCCTGCGACGTCACCAGCCTTCGCTTGACCTTCAGTCAGATATTCGTATCCGATTTCCCGATCGTCATCGCCCATCAGGGCGAGCGTTCTCAAGGATGCTGTTACATCACCTGCTTCTGCAAGCAAGCCTAAAACACGAGCCAAATCCATGTCTTTCGAGAAGTTGTCCTGCTGGATTTGACCGCTGGCTGCTAGCGCGGTCTCGATCAAGCGGTTGAGATTGCCCTGGTTCTTGATTTGAAGTGCGACGATGGCGTCGTTCACGGCGCCGGCGTTTGGCGCGTTTGGGGACGCTGCCAGATAGGCACCGAACCACGCAATGGCCCGGAGTTCGCGCCCAGGAATTTTTGATTCGGCCAGGCCAAGGTTGTAAAACAACACCGGCGCATCAGGCGCGGTCTTGCGAGCTTCCTGAAAGCTCTGGATAGCCATCGACCATTCCTGCTCCTGAGCGGCGACGATTCCTTTCTTGAGCGCGGCCTGCGCCTCGGGCGGCAGCGGCGCAGGAGTGACGGCTGGCGCGCTGGTCTGCGCGAGTGCGGCATAGGGGAACGCGACACTCAAACAAAGCAGGAAGACCAGCAGCCGAAGTTGGCGTCGAAAAGCTTGCATGATTTTGAAACTCCTCTGTTGCGAACGACACGTTTGACTGGCGATGGTTGACCTCATTTTGCGCCCTGCTGTTTCAGCATCCGGTCAATGACATGCTGCGCTTTGATCACAATATCGGCGCTGTTCTGAAGAGTTCCAAAAGTATCCGAGGGACTGTCGGACGGCTTCAGAGATTTCAGATAGCTCGCAAAGTCCAGAAACGGTTCCGTGTTTAATGGACAATCGTCGTAAATGGACTTCTCATCAAGTTTGTCAAGCCAACTGGAAGTTGTAATGACCGGAATTCCTGGCTGAACGAATGCCTGGGTCACGGTCGTTGGGCTCGTAGTGGAAGCCTGACCACTCGTTGAACTAGCCTTAGCTTGAGCTTCGGCGATGGCGATATCCGCCTTCTTTTTCAAACCTGGGACCTGAATCTGATCGGCGGTCTTTCCTGCGCCGGCAATGTCACCCGCCTTAACTTGTCCGTTAACGAGCTCCGACTGTGCTATTGCAATTTCGGTCTCTATTTCGAAGGATTCCTGAAGTAGATTTGCAGTTCTTTTGGCATCTGCCAGCGTGCTCTTCGCGCCGGCGATGTCGCCCGCTTTCATTTGACCTTTGGCGATGTCGATTTGTGCCCCAGTTTTCCAGCTCAAATTCTGAATTTGACCAGCGGTCTTTTGTGCACCTGCAATGTCACCCGCATTCGCCTGACCGTCGGCGACGTTTCTCCGTGCCTGATTCTTGTAGGCTTCATCCGGGATCGAATCGACGACATTTAGGGCTGCTGCAATATCACCAGCAGACGCCCACGTCCGCGCGACTGAGGCCAATACATACTCTTTCTTGTCATCACCCGTTTGACCAGCCATGTTCTGCACAGTTTGGATCAAGCGATTGAGATTTCCCTGGTTCTTTATCTGCAGGCCTGCGATGAAGTCGTTTACGGCGGCGACGTTGGGTGCGTTGGGAGTGGCGGCCAGATACGCTCCGAACCATGCGATGGCCCGGAGTTCGCGTCCGGGAATCTTTGATTCGGCGAGGCCAAGATTGTAAAACAACAAAGGTGCATCCGGCGCGGACTTGCGGGCTTCCTGAAAACTCTGAATGGCGATGAGCCACTCCTGCTCCTTGGCTGCCAGGAGGCCCTTCTTCATCGCTGCCTGCGCATCCGGCGGCAGCGTCGAGGGAGCAGCAGTGGAGGACGGCGCACTTGTCTGTGCCTGGGCGGAAAGAGGCAGCGTAAGACTTAAGCAAATCAGGCAGCTCGACAGCTGAAGTTGGCGGCGAGAAGTATGCGTTTCGCGGGGTTGCAAGTTAGATGATTGATTCGTGATGGGGTATCTCATTTCTTGGTCTGTTGCTCCACCTTTACGTGAATGGCTCTTTGTGCCTTGTCAAGAACCCCACCAGCGGCCTGGAACTCACTTAAGACGATCTCTGGATCATCGTTTGGCGGAATAAACTTCAATAGGAACCCAGCCACGTCCAAAAAAGCACTCGTATTTAACGGGCAATCACTATTCGAGTATGGGTCGCTGTTATCAAGCATCCCAAGCCAATCGGAAGCCGGATTTTTAGCGCCTTGCTTCTCGCCGTCTCGGATGGTGCTTTGTTCCCAGCTCTTTAGATCGGGATTCTGAACCAGGTCGGCTGCCCTTAGCGCGAGAGCAAAGGTCTCGTTTGCATCATTAATAAGACCTCCCCGCTTCTCGCCCGCGGCGATGCTAGTCAGTGCCTCGCTCTTCGAGGCAGGGTCCGATATCAGATCGGCTGCGCCCAAGGCTGCTTTGAAATTGCCGCTTTCTGCTTGCGCTTGCGCGTAACACTTCAATGCGTCTGTTTTATCATCCGCTCCCGGATTCAGCTTTGCGGTTCTTTCGGCGCCGTCAATATCCCCCGACGCCGCCTGAGACTCTACGATGCTGGTCAATGCTTGTTCCTTATCAACGGAATCCTGAATCAGGCTGGCGGTCTTTAAAGCTGCCGTGATATCGCCCTCCACGGCTTGAGCGTCAGCGATGGAGTGAAGTGCCTGGTCTTTCTCGGCAGGTTGTTTAATCAGATCGGCGACTCCTTGCGCACCTGGAATATCGCCCGTCCCGGCACGGCCATATGCGATTGACCTCAGTGCCTGGCTCTTGTAATCCGCGTTCCGAATCAAGCTGGCGGTCTTCAAGGCTTCCGTCGTATCGCCAGCATCTTCCCAGAAAACCGCAACCAAAGCCATATTCAAGTCATACTCTGTGTTTTTCTTGACTAGTTTATTTGTCGCATCTTCAAAAGCCTTGACCAGGCGCGAGAAATTGCTCCTGTTATTTACGTCAAGCGTATGAATCTGCTCCCTCACTGCCGCCTGGTTAGGAGCATTGGGTCTGACCGAGAGATATGCTTCAAACCAGCAGATCGCCCGCAGTTCACGCCCTGGAATCTTCGATTCGGCCAGGCCAAGATCGTAATAAATCTCAGGATCACCAGGAGCCAGCTTGCGCGCATCCTGAAAGTATTGGATCGCCTTCAGATAGTCCTGCTGCCCGGCGGCCATGACTCCCTTCTTGAGCGCATCCTGAGCCTCGGGCGACAGCGGCGCGGGGGTGACGGCTGGTGCGTTGGTCTGCGCGAGTGCGGCAAACGGCAGTATGAAGCCTAGACAAACCAGGAAGGCCAGCAAGCGGCGTTGGCGGCTAAAAGTTTTCATAATTTTGAAACTCCTCTGCCGCGAACGGCGTGGCTGATTGCCGACAGCTGGCATCATTTCGCGCCCTGCTGCTTCAGCATTTTGTCAATGACATTCTGCGCTTGGACGATCTTGTTGACGGCGTCACTGAGGACTTCGACACCCTTTAGAGGATCGTCGGAAGGTGGCAAAGACTTCAGATAGCTGGCTAAATCTAGGAACGGATCTGTGTTTAACGGACAATAGTCAGTTGTGGCTGTGTCATCAAGTCTGGAAAGCCAATCGGAGGCCCCAATAGCTGGAATGGCAGGATGAACTGGAGACGACACCACCGACTGAACTGGAGCGGGGGCCTGGGCCACAGTCACTGGCCCGCCATTGGCTGCCCGGTTATTCGCTAGATTAATTTTTCCTTGTGCCTTCAACAAGTCCTGCCATCGGTTTACTTTCAGGTAGTCGCTTTTAATCAAGCTGGCAGTTCTTTCAGCAGACCACAAGGTTTTTTGAGCACCCGCAGTATCGCCTGCCTCCAATTGAATTTCCGCGATTCTTTGCTGAGGCCCGCTCTTTTCAAAATTCTCCTGTATCAAGTCGGCGGTTTTCAGAGCTCCCGGGATGTCTCCCGCCATTGCTTCTGCATAAGCGATGTCGCCGAAGATACTCAATCCACTTATTAATTCCGCTTTTGGAATCACGTAGGCGGCTTTTAAGGCTGACGCGAAAGCGCTTTGCGAACCGGTAATATCGCCTATCTTCGCTTTGACTCGAGCAATTTGACATAGCACAGCTACTCTTACACTCGCACCTTGAACCAAATCGGCGGCCTTGAGAGCGTGCGACAAACTTTCTTGCGCACCTGCTACATCGCCTGTCTTCACTTGAGCTTCTGCGATTTCGCTTTCCTCGTAGCTTTGTCCAGATGCATCCTGAATCAAATCGGCGGCCTTAAGAGCGTGCTCCAAAGTTTCTTGCGCACCTGATCTATCGCCTGCCTTCACTTGAGCTTCCGCGATAGCGCTCGACGCATAGCTTTGCCCATGTCCAGATGCGTCCTGAATCAAAGCAGCCGTCTTCTGCGCACCTGCAATTTCGCCCGCGTTTGCTTGAGCTTCCGCGACGGTCATTAGCGGCCAGGTTCTCACTGATGTGTTCTGAATCAATGCGACTGTTCTTTGCGCCCCGACAATATCGCCTGCCTTTACTTGAGCCACAGCAATCTCGGACCATTCTCGAGACCTCCAATCCATATCCTGGATAAGATCGGCGCTTTTCAGCGCATCCGCAAAATCAGCAGCCTTGGCGTAAGCTGTGATGAGGATTGATTGTGCGTTAGAGCCCCAATGCGCATCTTGGATAAGATTGGCGGTGACTTGCGCAGCAACAAGATCACCCGCCTGCATTTGAGCACTAACGATCTCGAACTGAGATCTACCCCTCCAATCCATATCTTGAATGTGACTGGCGACCTTTTCCGCGCCTACAATATCACCCGCCTTGACTTCGACCGCGACGAGGTCGTACTTCTGTAGGGGAATCGAATACTTGTCCTCAGCAATGTCTTGAATAAGGTCGGCAACTTTGTGCGCGCCAGCGACCTGACCAGCATCTTCGAGGATCGCAACGATCTCGACTTCTGCCTTGGCCATTTCCTCTGCCGCCCGGATTGAAAACAAGTCGGCCTGCTTCTGGGCAACCGCCAGCGTGTTCAAAGCACTGTCCACATCTCCGGCCCTTGCCTGAGCCCCTGCCAGATATAGCTGGTCCCCAACGATGTTGCTATATTGTGTTTCTTTCCAACCGAGTTGAGCCGCGGCAAGCGTTTCTTGGGCGCCTGCCAAGTCTTCAGCATCAGTCTGAGCTCTCCCGATTGCTAGTTGTTCATTCCGTCTAAGATCATCTACCTTGTCGCTATCTGCGGTTTTTCGAGCAAGCTGCAATGTATCTTTGGCGTCCGCGAAATCACCGGCCCTGATTTGGGCTTCAGCAATGGCCACTTGTGCAGGGGTTTTCATGAATTCGGACTTAATCAGGTCGACGGTTCTAAGAGCTGCGGCGAAATCGCCTACTTCTGCACACAAATTTACAACAGCTGAATAATTCTTATCGCTTTGAAATGTGTCTTTATCACTCGATGTCTTCTGCACTGCATCCTGCACTGCCTTGAGCAAGCGGGAAGTGTTGCTTCGGCCTTTTACGCCCAAGACATCAATTTGCTCCTTCACTGCCGCGGCGTTCGGCACATTGGGCTCGGCTGCTAGATACGCTCCAAACCATGCGATTGCGCGCAGTTCGCGCCCTGGAATTTTCGATTCGGCCAGGCCAAGGTCCTTGTAAATCTCCGGGGCATCGGGAGCAAGCTTGCGCGCATCCTGAAAGTATCGGATCGCCAGCAGAAAGTCCTGTTGCTGCGCGGCGATGACTCCTTTTTTGAGCGCGTCCTGTGCTTCGGGCGGCAGCGGCGCTTGAGCGGAGGCCGGTGCGCTGGTCTGGGCCAGAGCACCAAGAGGAATTGCAAGGCTCAAACAAATCAGTCCAGTCAGGACACGAAGCTGACGGCGAGATGTTTCCCTTGCGCGGGTTTGCATGCGAGCTGATTGAGTCATGACGGGCAGCCTCATTTCCTGGCCTGCTGCTTTAGGATCTGATCAATGATCATCTGCGCTCTTGCAATTGTCTCGGCGGTATGAAGTTGAGCATTAAAGACCGTGTGGGGATCGTCTGAAGGCGGGAGAGATTTTAAGTAGCCGGCAAAATCCAAGAAAGGATCGGTGTTTAATGCGCAATATCGTGAAGGGGAGTTGTCATCTAGCCTCAAGACCCAATCGGAAACTCTCATCGCCTTAGCCGCAACCCGAATGGGAGCCGAAGCTGCGATTGGCAAACCTGTAGTGGACGCCGGGGCGCTCGCCGTGCGAGCCTTAGCGATTTCTTCCTCTGCCATGGCTTTTATAGGCCCCGGCTGAATGAGATTTGTTGTCTCTTGCGCCCCAGCTATGTCGGCCGCCTCCAGTTGAACTCTCGAAATTTCTATCCGTGCTCGGCTCTTCTGATACTCGTTCTCAGCCTGAATAACATCAACGAGTTTCAGGGCTGTTGCGAAATCGCCGGCCTCAGCCCATAGATTCGCAACCTCAGGCAAGTTCTGGTCTCTACTGTAGCCTTCTAGAATATGGAGCGCCGAGTCCTCCACGGACTTAATCAATCGAGCAAGATTGCTTTGGCTTTTTACGTCAAGGACATCAATCTGCTCTTTCACGGCGGCGGCGTTCGGTGCATCGGGCTCGGCTGCTAGATATGCTCCAAACCATGAGATCGCGCGCAGTTCGCGTCCTGGAATTTTCGATTCGGCCAGGCCAAGATCCTTGTAAATCTCCGGATCACCAGGAGCCAGCTTCCGCGCATCCTGAAAATATCGGATCGCCAGCAGATAGTCCTGCTGCTGCGCGGCGATGACTCCTTTCTTGAGTGCATCCTGCGCCTCGGGCGGCAGCGGCGCGGGAGTGACGGCGGGTGCGCTGGTCTGCGCCCAGGCTGGCAGCGCGGCCAGCGTCAGGGTAAATGCCAACAAGATTGCTCTCATACTCTTCCTCCGTGTGGTCCTTCGGCGATCAATGGAAAGGCCAGAGCCCGGGACAATTACCCCGGACCAGATCACTCGGCGAGAAGAGAACGAATGGAACCTTTCCGCTGGCCCTTCCCCATTTCTTGTTTCATCGTTCTTGGCCTGAGCCAGTCGGAATCGGCTCAGGCGTGCTAAACGTGCCGTCAGCTGTGAATTTCGCCATTTCGCCAGGGCTCAGGAGCAAGAGAGCGCCAAGCTTGTTTTCAGTAATTGCAACTTGCCCGGAAAAAAGCTTTATGTAGCCCGAGCCATCCGTTGAAACGTTGGTTTCAAAATCTGTTCCCCGGACTCCGATGGTGCCGACCGCGAGTTTCAACTTAACATTGTCTGGATTTTTGTGCGTGATCTTTCCGCTAACGAACCGAAAGGTTCCCTTGGCGATGTTCGCGCTAATCTTGCCAGCGCTCGTATTCGGATCGTATACGTACTCATCGAGTACCATGTCCGAGTTCGGCCCGAGCGTGAATACCGTCTCATCGAGAAGCAGTACCTGAAAGCGACCGGTCGAATCTGTCGTGATGTGAGCATTCAGCGGGATTGGAGTACCTGTTTGCAGCGGAAACTGCCGCCCCCCTGGTGTAATTATGAAAGCCCCTCGGCACGCCGCCACCGTGCCTATCTGTGCGCCGGGTGTGATGCCAGCCGGACGCGGCGGTGCAGCGATCGCCGCCTGTACGGCGGCGTTGAACTCGTTGCTTTCTTGAACGTGGCTGTTGATGGAAGCAAGCAGCGCCACCTTATCCTGCTCGCACGCCACCTCCGCGGCTGAGCCTTCCTCGACGGCCCTGCAACGGGCTCCCAGGCTGCTGTCTTCGCCGTGAAGTGTCGCTCGCTCCTGCACAAGCGCCGCGCGCCGAGCGACAAGATCGGGCTTGGCTGCAGCAACGCTCGCGGGCAACTCGATGAGACCGGGAATCTGCTGCGCCTGGGCAGGAGCGCCCAGGCTCACCAGCGCCGCGGCCATGACGGCCATGCGCGTGAAGTTGCTCAAATTGCGCGACGGCTGATGGGCTCGACCCATAATTCGCGGCCAAACGAAGAATGCCGGGACGATCATGGCTTTGCCGCAGTAGCGCCGGTTGCTTGCGGCGCGGCCGTCTCGACCCAAGGTACGTCGATCGAAACGAGACGTTTCTTGATCTGTGCCTGCGTATTCGTCTCGTCCGTTTCGTAGCGTTTAAGATCGTTGCTCAGCGTTGCTTTCTCTGCGTTCAGCACCTGGGTATCGCCCTGACGGCTGTCAATCTTATTCTGTATTGCGGCGAGCTTGGTTTTCGTGTCGATTTTCTCCCCGTCCGTTTTCTCGTAGAAAGCCATGTCTTTCTGGATTTCCGGGTCTTTCTTGCCCGCAGCGGAGATATGCGAGGCAACTTCTGCTGCGCCGGGCGTCTGTGCGACGTTTTTTTCAACACGAACCGGCGTATACGCGGCGCAGGCCGCGGTGTTGAAGGTGCAGCCAGACTCGGCCTTTGCATCATCGCTTCTGCCGTTGGTGTCTGCGGCGGCTCCGGAATTTGCAGCACTGCTCGCCTGGTCTAATGCGCTATGAACTTCGACATGCGCGGGCGCAGAATGATCGAGATCGGGATTTGATGGATTGCTGTTGATTCCGAAGGCATTGGTGCTGCCTCCTGCGCTTGGCTGGACGGATGTATCGTGCGGGGCGTCTTTCAACGAAGGATCGGAGTCCGTAAACTCCAGTCCCCCGGAGTGATCCGAATGGCTGGTGGACCCTCCGTCACTAAACTCCAACCCACCCGGCGACGACGTGGTTTTCGGTGATGGCGCGACAGTCAATGATTGCGCAAGGCTTCGGATGGTTTGCTGTATATTCGCGGCGGCGATTTTATCCTGCTGGACGTCGACGATTTTTCCTTGAGCCGCGGACAAATCATCATTAAGGACTCGTTTCTCTGGATCGTCAGTGGGGTCATTGCCCAGGGCTTGCCGGAAGTAACTAAGGGCCGTTGAGAAGTCGCCTTTTCGGTATGCATCTTCCCCTTCCTGCCCCTGGGTAAGGGCAAGATTCCTAAGAACAACCTGATCGTTGGGGTAATATTTCAAGCATTCTTTGAAATGAGCCTCAGCGGCGGCCCAGTCTCTCGAATTGTAGAAAACAAGCCCTTGGTCGTTCAGCGCGGTCCCTTCTTTTGCTATCTTCGACTCTTTTGCTTTATCGCGCGCCCGCCTGATATCGCCAGGTATGCCTAAAATCAAGCCGATAGGCCCCCCGTCCGCGGGACCGCCGCTAGCGCCACTGCTTCCACCTGAGGTATTGGGGTGTGAGCAATCCACTCCGAGCTGAGCACAGGCACTTTGACCGTGAACCAAACAAGGAACCGCGCAAAAAAGCACTCCCGCAATTGCCATGTCCCTGAATCGAATAGCTGAAAACATATCGCACGCCCCCATTTCAGGTGAACCTTGCTCTACGGGTTCGAAAAATTCAGCGCACTACGATCGTCTCCTCTGTTCGAGAAGCCCGCAATGCGATTTTCAGCAGCAGTGATGGTCTAATGAATGCAACATCTTACCACGAAGCGGTCGCAGTTTCGAATCGCTTTCCATATTCCTCTCCAGAGATTGAGAACGGCTTTAGTGCTTTCCGGTCGGTCGACATCGGTTTCCTCACGGGGGAATTTCGACTTGGCGGCGAGGATACCGCAGCAGGAAGCGGGAGCAGCAAATAGCTCTTTCAGGTAATCAGGCGTGTTTATTCTTCCGTTTATAGGAAACGCTGTGGCACGTTAGGAGAGCTTGCCGACCGAACCGGATCCCCACTTGTCCTGGAGCCAACTTAATGCCAGCGGGTGAGGAATAGCGGCAAATTGAATCATTCCCAACCGCGCAAGTTCAGGTGGCTGGTCCTTATGCATTGCCAGAGTTTTTCGAAACGCGCCCATCCGAAATTCAACTGGTGATGCCAGTGCGCTCATTGAGCCGAGAGGGCGGATTGATTCTTGCACCTGTGATTCTGCAGGTTCCCGTTCAGATCGCCTGTGCAGACACGGCTTTTTTTCTTGGCAAATCCAGGGAGAGCAATGGTTGGAATTAGGAAAACTGGCTGCGGAAGACGGCTTTAATATGTTGCAGGCGGTCGGACAACGTCTGAACCTGTTCGTCTAGGCCAAGTGCGCGCGCCAAGCCTATGGCTTCGCCGAAAAAGTCCTTGGCGTCGCTGTAATGCCCGGCAGGATTGGTATGGGTACACGGATCGTAAAGTTGGTCGTAGGCATCTTCGCCCCGCCGAATGCATTCATTAAGACGATCAAGCCGATCTTTGCGTTCCTCTTCGGTCACGTCCGCTCCTCTTGAAATATTGGACCGGAATTTCCATATTGCTTGCCCGGCCACCCGAGAATATATCCCCGAGTGCTCGGCTGGTCATCCTTTTCGCGTTCGCACCAATGGCAAAGACACCAACGCGTCCAAATCTCGCCTCTGCGCCGCAATCGTGGTGGCCTTGTCCTCTCCAGTTGCGTGCCTTGCCAATGAACCGCACTCCAAGGATAATGATTCCGCTCCCACCTTCGTCCTTGCGCACCTTGTCCACAATGCAGTTTGCGCAGGCAATCGGCTTTGATTGCCAAACGAGTTGGTAGAGCGTCTGAAGGAACGGAGCGTAACAATGGTCCCACGCAATCCAGTGAAAATAGTACTTCTCACTTTTCTCGGCGTTTTGGCAATGCTCACATTGGCCTCGACCGGTCTGCAGGCACAGGGAACCGCGACGAATTCCGTGCAGTTAGCGTCCGGTCCGGAGCCGGCCCTTACGGCTGAGCAACAAAAGAAGATCATGACATTGATGGATACCTACGCCAAGGAGCAGCCGGTTAATTCGGTCGTCACTGCCGCTCTCGGCATAACCACAGGCGACACGGTGTTAAGAGCCCGCTCCTTAACCTACACTGTGGGTCCTCTTCTTCATGGTTATGTTCCGCTTCCTAACGGCGGCCTTCTTATCGTATTGCACAATGACAATGCCAAAGTTATCTGGTTCTACCGTCTTGAAGCGAACCTCAAGCTGGTCGCTGCGATATCAAGAGAGACATCGCAATTGCCCGTGGTAATCCCACCGGCCGAAGCCGAGCGCAATGTTGCTGTAGAACTTAAATTCTGGTCAGCGGTTGCCGATCAGCACTAAGCTCAAATAAGTCCACTCATCTTGCCTATTGGGGTGGTGAGTTTCGCCGAGCGCCTAATTACTGGAGGAGAAATGACAATGTTTGACTTCAAGGTGCACGCAGATGAGCCGTCGATCATTCATGAGTTTTCATCGAAGGGCTGTCCGCCAGATATTTTCCTCGATGACCTCGGTGAGGTCTGCGAGAAGTGGCTCCGCGGGGAGTACCCGAAATGCGCGTTTTTTTACGAGCCGGAATCCTTCGTCTTGTTTCTTCACGGTGGCCACGGTCTCAGTGAAGACCAGATTCATCAGATTCAATGGATTGCTAACGCGTTCGTCTCAGGATTGAAGAACGGAGTTGAGATGGCTCGAAGGCCAAGTCATAATATTCTGTTGGCGGATTGAGCGGTGAACCCGTCATCGAGAGCGCGTTGCGACAAAATCAAGTATTGGATTTCCGACGAGGATTTGAATTATGGCAAAAGCCGAGTGGTTGGAGTTCCGCTTGTTCTGCCCAGTCTGCAATGTCCACTTCACGCAGCTCGTAGTTCTTCACAAGCTTCCCAAGAACTTCAAAATAGAACCCTACCTTGCCGGCATGGTG
>Ga0182030_10010173_pt1 | contig 19163 bp, 16 predicted proteins | sample 812S3MmetaG_FD_121299 | JGI IMG/M metagenome (GOLD analysis project Ga0182030, IMG submission 121299) | Permafrost microbial communities from Stordalen Mire, Sweden - 812S3M metaG (Illumina Assembly) | ecosystem: Environmental > Terrestrial > Soil > Wetlands > Permafrost | place: Sweden... | reverse complement strand
TCCTCCCATTGCAAATCACTCAATTCATAACGGCTAGGCGACATACTTCCACTTCAGCACCTAGAAACCAAGCTGCAAAGTGTATATGTCGATACGGCCTAGTACTACACCTGTATTTCGTTGAATTTCTGGAAAGCCCGCGAAGGCCCGGGCCTAAAGGCCACGATATTTGGCTATCTTTAAGGGGTTAAAACCCCCTGCTCCCTCCGGAATTTCCGAGCTACAACTGTAGTACTAGAGCTAAGCAGCGCGGCGGCCAGGATAACAGCGCCTGTATTCTGTTCGTCGCATTGTCCGTCCGATATCTTCTCCGCCCTGGTTCACCTATCTGGCTCACCTATCTGGACAAAGAAAAAATGAAATCCTTCGGAACTTTCGTTTGATTCGTGTGTCGGATCAAGAAGACTCCGGACACAGGCGTTTTCCATAGTTTGTCTTGACAAACCGCATGGCGTGATTTACCGTTTCGGGCAACTACCTATCTTCCCTGTAACCCTTGGAATGGATGTGAACTATGGTTAAAGCGCAGAGGTTGGGTGCGTTCGGTTTTGCAGCAATGGCGGCGGTTTTCGCCATCGGAATTCAGGCGCAGGCAGGTGATCCTGCTACGCTCATCCAGGCCAAGCTGGTTTCTCAGGTCAAGGTAACAAAGCCCACAGCCGACCATACGGACATCGTGACCGCGGGCGATGTCGTATTGCTGCACAAGGATGGGCTGATGATGTGCAGTTCGGCTTCGTCCTACCCGTTTTCAAATACCTATAGCGGCGGAACTCTAATCGCGAACAACAACAACCGCGCCAAGGACGCTGCCAAATCGTTTCTGAAAGGCCGTCTTCCCTTCGGCGGAGGCGGCAGCGTCACCGACGCGGCCAACAACGGCTGCGCGTCGCGCAAGTTCGTGGCCGGAGAGAAGTTCTGGATTACCGGCGTTGCCGTTCAAAAGGACGGAATCCTGGTCAGCACGTTCTCTGACCCTTACCCTGACCCGCAAGGCGACCAGGTCCGTTACTACGGCGAGATCAAGTTTCCTTTCCAGAAAGGTTCAGTGCCTCCGGCGGATGACTTTGTAAGAACCTTTTCGGAGCTGATTACGGTTCAGCCTCCGGACGACAGCGGCGACAAGGGCAGCCAGGGCGCCCAAGCGGCCCCGGCCCAGGCGGCCGCTGCAGAAGCCCCGGCTCCAGCACCCATGGCTGCCATCGCTCCTCCACCTCCGCCTGCCGACGCGCCGCCGCCGACGATCGCCATGGGCCAGACAAAGGATCAGGTAACCGCGGGTTTCGGACAACCAGCGAGGATCGCCAAGCTGGGTGCAAAGGAAATCTTCTATTACAAAGATATGAAGGTGACCTTCACCAATGGGAAAGTCAGCAACGTTGAATAGGAAGTCCGCGCTGATGGAACCGGTGCGCGCGCACGAGACAGGAATGAGGGCCAGATGACCATGCACACTTTTCGTAAAGCCATCTCGGAATTTTCTGCAGCGCTGATTGTTGCGGGCCTGCTGGGAACGGCCTGGCTGGCAGGCGCAACCGACACCAAGAAACCCGCTGCGCCCGCTCCCAAGGCAGCGCCCAAAGCGCCCGCTGCCAAGGCCGGCGGGAGTGCCGGCGGCGCAAAGACCGGCGGCGCAAAGACCGGCGGCACGACCACCGGCTCGCACACCACGACCGGCGGAGCAACCACGCACGGGCCAACGGCCAACGGCGGTACGCACACCACCACGACCACCGGCTCGCGTACCACGACCGGGGCTCGCACCACCACTGCGGGCGGACTGAACAAAGGCGGAGCCGCGGGTGGCGCGCACACAGCATCCGTCAGCCACAGTTCCATCAAGTCTGGCGCCGCGCCCAAGGGTAGCACCGAACATACGACCAAGAGCGGCAGCGCCGTGCGCACCCGCGCCAACGGCAGGGTGAGCGACGTTCATGATGCCAAGAGAGGGATGGATGTCCATAACAACCTGGGCGGCGGACGTAGAGTCTCCGTGCAGCGCCGTGACGGCAGCCGGGTGTTTGCAGAGCGCGGCCGTCCGGGCTATGTGGAGCGCGGCTACAGCTTCCACGGCCACGACTATGACCGGCGCTCCTACTTCTACCACGGCCACGAATACAACCGCTTCTATCGCGGCTATGGATATCGCGGACTGATGCTGAACGTCTACGCACCCGGCCTCTACTTCGCGCCCGGCTTCTACGGATGGGCCTACAATCCGTGGGCTGCGCCCATTACCTTTGGATGGGGATGGGGGGTAGGTAATCCCTGGTTCGGCTTTTACGGCGGCTACTTCCAGCCTTATCCGGTTTACCCATCGGCCGCATTCTGGCTGACAGACTACATGATCTCGCAGGATTTGACGGCAGCCTATGCAGCGCACCAGGAAGCTCAAGAAGAGGCCGGCGCTCCGCCACCTGCCGGCGGCCAGCCCGCGCTCACTCCCGAAGTGAAGCAGATGATCGCCGACGAAGTGAAGAACCAGCTGGCGCTTGAGAACCAGGAAGCACAGCAGACCGCCTCCGGTCAGGACGTCGATCCGGGCTCGAGCGGCATCGGCCGCCTGCTCAGCGACGGCCGTCCGCACGTCTTCGTGGCCGGCGGCAACCTGGATGTAACCGATTCCTCCGGCCAGGAGTGCGTGGTCAGCGACGGCGACACCCTTCAGCTTCGCGATGCTCCTGCCGCCGATGCAACCTCGGCGAACCTGGTCATTCTTTCCAGCAAGGGCAACCCCGAGTGCAATATCTCGCTAACCGTGCAAGTCCAATTGACCGATCTGCAGGAAATGCAGAACCACATGCGCGAGACCATCGACCAGGGTCTCAAGGACCTGCAGGACAAGCAGGGCTCGGGCGGCTTGCCTGCGGCTCCTCCGTCCGCCAAGGCCCCGCCGGTTGAATCGCAGTACGCCGCGGTTGCGCCTCCGCCGGAGCCCAATTTGGGCGCCGACATCCAGACGCAAAACCAGCAGGCTGCCGATGCGGAGAAGGACGTAACCGCTGAGGCCTCGCAGGAGGGTGGCGCAGCAGCGCCAGGGGGCATGGCCGCTGGGGCTGCTCCTCCAGTGCCTGCAGCAGCGCCTGCAGCCGCCCCCGCATCTGTCGAACTGGGCCAGACCGTCGATTCGGTGCAAGCTGCTCTCGGCACGCCCACCAGGATCGCCAATCTGGGACCCAAGGTCATCTACTACTACAATGGCATGAAGGTCACCTTCAAAGACGGCAAGGTAAGCGACGTGCAGTGAACCTTAGAACCTGTTATTAACTTTCGCGCGGGAGGGAATCGTCGATTCCCTCTCGCCTCTCAATGCTCAATCCAGAATCCCGCCAGGATCAAACCCACCTACCCGCAAGCGTAAATCGTAAATAAAGACCTGTACCTCGCCAAAATTCCATCCGGCAGAAAACGGGCCAGTCCGCCAAGCTCAGAGGTGTTTTCGCAACCATGCGGAAGATCAGTTCACGCAATTCCCTGTGGACGCACTTTCTTCCCACACGCTTCTGATGCCGCGACAGCCACGTCCAGTAGTGCTTGAATCCCGCCGGATGCCAGCGAACAACAGTCTCCGGCTGGACGAGAATCAATACCTGCTTCCATCCCGGCCAGAGCCGCCGCAACATCACCCAAAACAATTTATCCGGAGCGGCAAGCCGCGGCTGCGGATACTTCGGTTTCAAAACTGCGATCTGTTGCCGAAGCGCCAGGATTTCCAAGAGCAGATCGCGGCGAGAGCGAAAGAAGGGGGGCAGAAAAGATCGACAGAAGTCTCAGCAGGCGCAGCATGAGACAATTTTCACACGAGGACGGACCACAATTCATCTGCTTGATTCCACGGCAGATCGGTATTTTGGCGAGCCACAGCTGGCAACAGGCGCACCTCCCCGAACTCCTCTGGATGACAAACCAGGACAAACTCTTGAGTTTACGAGGACTTTGGTTGAACGAGGAGGTTTAGGGAAGTGCGAGGAAGTACTGTATTGGCTGCCCGTCAGGGATTCGAACCCCGATATGCTGCTCCAGAGGCAGCTGTCCTACCGTTGAACGAACGGGCAACAAGTGCAAGGTGAAGCACAAGTTCGCTTTCCTTGCGACCGGTCGGGTTTGCGTCACGGCAGGGCGCCGCGCGGCAAAGGCCAACTTGTCCATCATAAGTGGATTCCCGCTCAGGGTCAAACCCGTTGCCGGGCCCTGAATCCGCCGCCGCGGCCGCTTCAGACCGCCATGCAACTCCCTCTGCAAGTCAAGATTTATCAAAACTTTAGGAAACACCCACCCCACGCTCATTGACTCCCGTGCATGATGGAACACAGAGTACCCATCTCACTGACATACTTCCCTGTTGTAGAATCAGCTCTGAGAATGGAGTTGGTCCTCAATCTCGCCTGGGTTCTGCTCGCCGCCTGCATGTTCGGACTGTGGCTGCGGCACTGCCCGCGCGCCAGCGGCGACCGGCGCATGCAGCTGGTGGCGCTGGCGGTGCTTCTGCTGATTCTGTTCCCGGTCATCTCGGTCACGGACGATCTGCAGGCGATCCAGAACGCGGCGGAAACGGACTGCTGCCAGCGCCGCAGCCACGCCTGCTCCGGCCCGCATCCGCTCTGCGCCTCGACCGCGGCCATGCCGCTGCCGGCCTTTGCCGGCGTTACTCTGGCGGTGCTCCGCGTGGCGGTCCCTGCAGGCCCGGCTGATCCGCACCCGGACGATCCCGCGTTGCATCCGGTCCAGAGCCGTCCCCCTCCCTCTGCCTGATCCCTCCCCGCAAGCCTTCTTCCATCTTTGGCCTCTCCCATTCCTGTGTTCGCCGTGCAGACCACGGCGCGAAGGATGCGTATGAAGTTCACTTTCCCAGTGTTTTCCGCCCTGGCGTCCGCGGCCCTTCTGGCATGGGCGTCCGCACCTTGCCGGGCGCAGCAAGCCCTTACCTGGGACCAGGTCAGGACAAAATTTGAAGTCTCTAACCCCGCATTGAAGGCCGACGCGCTGACCGTCGACGAGATGCGGGCCGAAGAAATCACCGCGTTTTTGCGCCCCAACCCGCAGTACACTCTGCTCACTGATGGAACGCAGATGCTGCCCCATAATGGCGTCTGGCAGCCGCTGGCCGGCACCGAGATCCAAAACGGCGTCAGCTATCTGCATGAGCGCGATCACAAGCGCGAACTGCGCCGGGACAGCGCCAAAGAGGGTACCTCCATCGGCCAGTCCGAACACGAGAACCTGACGCGGAACATGCTCTTCGCGCTGCGCTCGGCATTTGTTGAGACCCTGCAATCCAAGTTTGTACTCAGCCTGGCCAAGGCCGACCTGGAGTACTACGACAAGATCATCGACATCAGCCGCAGCCGGCTCCAGGCCGGCGATCTGGCGCAGGTGGACTTCGACCGCATCGAGCTGCAGCGCGTGCAATACGAAGCGGAGATCGAGACCGCCATCGTCAATCTGCGCACCTCGAAGATTGCGCTGCTGCAATTGTTGAACGACCGCACGCCGGTGGATCAGTTTGACGTGGACGGCCCGTTCGCGTTCAGCGATGCGCTCAAGCCGCTGGACGACTACCGCCAGGCCGCGCTCGACGCCCGGCCCGATCTGCAAGCCGCGCTTGAAACTCTGCTGCAATCCAAGACCAATCACAAGCTGGCCCAGGCCAACGGCTCGACGGACCCCACCTGGGGCGTGTGGGAGACGCACAATCCATCGTTCAGCAATCCCAACGACTACGACACGCTGGGGGTGAGCGTGAGCATACCGCTGCGCATCTTCGACAAGAACCAGGGCGAGAAGAAGCGCACGCTGATCGATATCGACCGCAGCCAGCAGCTGACCGATGCCTCCCGCGCCCAGGTCTTCAGCGACGTGGACTCTTCCTACGAAGTGGTGCGCAGCAACATCGCGCTGCTCAAGCCTTACAAGGAAAAGTACAACGACGAGGCGCTGCGGGTGCGCGACACCGTGACCTATGCCTACCAGCACGGCGGCGCGTCGCTGATGGATTTTCTCAACGCGCAGAGCGATTACCGCACCGTGCAGTTGGCCTATGCCCAGCTGATCGGCGCCTATCTCACCGCCGCGGGGCAACTGAATCTTGCTGTAGGACGCGAGGTAATTCAATGACCACGAAATCCATCGTCATCACAGCTGTTTGCCTTTTTTCTCTTGTCGCCTTGAATGCATGCAAGAAGGAGTTCAAACCGGCCGATGGCGCGCCACCATCGCCCGAGGTGGTGCAGACCGGCGACATGAGCCTGGTCTCGGTCGACAAACCGGATCAGTTTCCGCTGGTTGCCGCAGAGCAGCACGAGGCCTCGGCGGAGTTGGATGTGACCGGCTCGGTCTTTCCCGACATTGCCCGCGAGATTCCCGTCATCTCCCTGGCCAACGGGCGCGTAGTCGACATCAGGGCCCGCCTCGACGACTTTGTGAGGAAGGGCGATCTGCTCCTCAAAGTGCAGAGCCCCGATGTCTCCGGAGCATTCGACGTCTACCTGAAGGCGGCCAACGATGAGAAACTAGCCAACAAGGCTTATGTGCGCTCCCAGGCTCTCTACGATCACGGCGCAATCGCGCAGGCCGTGCTGGAGCAGGCCGAGGACACCGAGAAGGATGCGCAGGCCGACCTCACAGCGGCCGAAGAGGAGTTGAAGACGCTGGGCGTGGACAAGAACCACCCCAGCAGCGTGGTCAACGTCTACGCGCCCATCTCCGGCGTCATTATTGCGCAGAACGTGACCCAGGCCGCCGCGGCCGGCGTCAATCTCTCCGGAACAGCCACAGCCTTCACCATCGCCGATCTCTCCTCGGTCTGGATCATCTGCGATGTGTACGAAAATGACATTCCCAAAATTCAGCTGGGCCAGTCGGCACAGATCAAGCTCACCGCGTATCCCGATCGCGTGCTCACCGGCCGCGTGAGCGACATTGGTCCGGTGCTCGATCCCGCTCTCCGCACCGCCAAGGTGCGCATCGAGATTCCCAACCCCGGCATTCTCAAGCTGGGCATGTTTGTCACGGCAACTTTCGAGAGCAGGCAGAAACAGAACCATGCCTTGGTGCCGGCCGATGCGGTGCTGCATCTGCACGACCGCGATTGGGTGTTTATCCCTCAGGGTGGAAAGGAGTTCAAGCGCGTTGAAGTACACGCCGGGAAGATGCTGCCTGGCGGCAAGCAGGAGCTTCTTCCCAGCCCCAAGCCCGAGCAGGACATCAAGCCAGGCCAACAGGTGGTCTCCAATGTTCTGCAACTGGAAGCCACGCTGGAGGCGCAATGATTGAGAAGCTGGTAGATTTTGCGCTCAAAAACCGCTTCCTCGTCCTGGCGACCGTCGTAATGCTGTTCATCTGGGGGGGAATCTCGTTCCACAATCTCCCCGTCGATGCGTATCCAGACGTGGCCGACAACTACGTCAACATCATCACCCAGTGGCCCGGCCACTCGGCCGAAGACATTGAGAAGCAGATCACCGTTCCTTGCGAGATTGCCATGGGCGGTATTCCCGACATGAAGAATCTGCGCTCCTTCTCGCTGGCCGGTATTTCCAGCATCATGATGAACTTCGACGATTCCTCAAGCAACAGCTGGAATCGCGAGCGGGTTCTGGAGCGTCTGAGCGGCATCACATTGCCGGCAGGCCTGACGCCGCAGTTGCAGACCGACTGGAGCCCGGCGGGACAGATCTACTGGTACACGATCGACAGCAAGAATCCCAACATCGATGTGATGGAGCAGAAGTCGCTCGAAGACTGGACGCTGGGGAAGCAGTTCAAGAACGTCCCGGGCGTGGTGGACGTGGCCAGCTTCGGCGGCATCACCAAGGAGTATCAGATTCGCCTCGACCCGGATAAGCTCATCGCCTATGGCCTGAGCATCGCCCAGGTTGAGCAGCAGCTGCAGAGCAACAACACCAACGCCGGCGGCAGCTTTATTGTGGCCGGGGCGCAGCAGATCAACGTGCAGGCGCAGGGTCTCTACGAGAACGTGCAGCAGATTGAAAACACGCTGATCAAAACTACGGGCGGAGCCGCGATCCGCGTCAAAGACATTGCCAAGGTGGATCAGGGAGCCAAGATTCGCCTGGGCCAGATTTCGAAGACATACAAGCCGTTCACGGTCGACGACAAAGGCAACAAGCACTACGACGACAGCAAGCTCATCGACAACCCTGACGTGGTGGAGGGCTCCGTGCTCCTGCGCAAAGGCGCGGATGCCGATCCCGTGCTCAAGGGGATCGAAGCCAAGGTCAAGGAGATCAACGACCACATTCTGCCCAAGGGCGTCACGGTGGTTCCCTTTCTCGATCGTAGCGACCTGGTGCACCTGACCACGCACACGGTGCTGCACAACTTGCTCGAGGGCATCATCCTCGTCTCGATCATTCTGTTTTTCTTTCTGGGCAACGTGCGCGGCGCAATCATCGTCGCGCTCACCATCCCCTTCGCGCTGCTGTTCGCCTCCATCTGCCTCGACCTGAGCCACATTCCCGCCAACCTGCTCTCGCTGGGCGCGCTGGACTTTGGCATGGTGGTCGATGGCGCGGTGGTGATGGTCGAGAACATTGTCCGCCATCTCTCCTATAAAGACGAAACGCGCACGCCGCAGCAGAAAATTCAGCAGGCCGCGCACGAGGTGCAGCGGCCGGTCTTCTACGCCATCGCCATCATCATCACCGCGTATCTGCCGATCTTCACGCTTCAATCCGTTGAGGGCCGGCTCTTCAAGCCGCTGGCGTGGACGGTTGCTTTCGCTTTGCTCGGCGCGCTGATCTTCTCCATCGTGGTGGCCCCAGTGCTTTCGAGCGTCTTGTTCCGCAAGGGCGCCAAGGAGTGGCACAACCCTTTCATGGAGTTCCTTACGCGGCGCTACAAGTCGGGGGTGCACTGGGCCATTCATCATCGCCTGATTGTTGTCGCCGTCAGCGTGGGCGGGTTTGCCGTCGCGCTCTTCCTGCTTTCGAATGTCATCGGTTCGGAGTTCTTGCCTCACCTGGATGAAGGCGCCATGTGGGTGCGCGGCACCCTAGCTTTATCCACAGGCCCCGAGGAGAGCCTCGTCATCTCCAACAAGGCGCGCCTTGCGCTGGCCAGCTTTCCTGAGGTGACCCAGGTCGTCGACCAGATTGGCCGCCCCGACGACGGCACGGATTGGACCGGATTTTTCGATACCGAGTATTTTGTCGACCTGAAGCCGAAAGACCAGTGGCGTCCCGTATTTCACCAGGACAAAGACTCGCTGATCGCGGCGATGAATCAGCAATTGGACAAGATTCCCGGTGTTGTCTGGGGTTTCTCGCAGCCCATTGAAGACAACATGGAAGAGGCCGTCAGCGGCGTGAAGGGCGAGTTGTCGGTCAAGATCTATGGAGATGACTTCAAGACCCTGGAAGAAAAAGGCAATCAGGTCGTCGCCGTGATGAGCAAGGTTCCGGGCGTGGCCGACCTTGGGTTGTTCCGCCTGATCGGCCAGCCCAACCTGACCTTCACTGTCGATCGCGATGCCGCGGCGCGCTTCGGCATCAACGTGGCCGACATTCAGGATGCGATTCAAACGGCCGTGGGCGGTACTGTGCTGAGCGAAGTGTTGAAGGGCGAAGCGCAATACGACCTGGTGCTGCGTTACCAGAAAAAGTATCGCGACACCGAGGAAGCAATCGAGAACGTGCGGCTGCTCTCGGCGTCCGGCGCGCGGGTTTCTCTGGCGCAGCTGACCAAGGTTGCGACTACGGACGGCGCCAATGAAATCTATCGCGAGGGCGAGCAGCGTTATATCGCCGTGAAGTACAGCGCACGCGACCGCGACCTGGGCAGCACCGTGGAAGAAGCCATTGCGACGGTGAACAAAAAAGTTCCGCTGCCCAAGGGCTACCATTTCGTGTGGGCCGGCGAGTATGAGAGCAAGCAGCGCGCCGACAAGCGCCTGGCCATGATTGTGCCGCTGACCGTGCTGCTGATCGCCGGCATTCTCTACACCATGTTCAAGTCGTTCAAGTGGACGGCGCTCATCCTGGTCAACGTGGCGCTGGCGCCGGTGGGCGGATCGCTTGCGCTGCTGCTCACGCACACCAACATCAGCGTCTCATCGAGCGTGGGATTCCTGGCCCTGTTCGGCGTCTCGGTGCAGACCGGCGTCATCATGCTTGAGTACATCAACCAGATGCGCGCCTCCGGGCACGTGATTGAAGAAGCCGCGATTCAGGGCGCTGTGTTGCGTCTGCGGCCCATCATGATGACCATGCTGGTGGCCACGCTGGGACTGCTGCCGGCTTCGCTCTCACACGGCATCGGCTCGGACTCGCAGCGGCCCTTCGCCATCGTCATTGTTGGCGGACTGATGGTCGATCTGGTCATGAGCATCTTCCTGCTGCCCACGCTCTATGTGTGGATCGCGCGCGAAGACGACAAGCTGCCGCCGCCCGACGTCTCCTTTGATGAAGGCTCAGTCTAAAGACTCTCCTCACCCCGCATTCCACGAGGTCGATCACATGCAAAGAGAAGCTGTCCGCAGTTTGATTGACGAGATCGGCATTCTGCCCTCTGCGCGGGTCAATGCTCCGGAACTGGCGCGCTTTGCGGCGGAGACGGTCTACTCGGCCGGCATTCCGATCATTGAAATCACCCTCACCGTGCCCCACGCGCTCGAGGTTGTGAGCGATCTGGCGACCCGCTTCCCTGACATGGCCGTGGGCGCTGGCACGGTGCTGGACGAAGACCTGGCGCGTCAATCCATCGAGGCCGGCGCGCGCTTTCTCACCAGCCCGGGGCTGGTTCCGGAGGTGGTGGCCTATGCGAAGAAGCACAATGTGGTGGTCTTTCCCGGAGCGCTCACGCCCACTGAGGTGATTGCCGCGTGGAAGGCGGGTTCAGACTTCGTCAAGATATTTCCCACCGCGCCGGTTGGCGGCGTGCAATACATTCGCTCGCTCAAAGTTCCCTTGCCGCAAGTCCCACTGATCGTGTCGGGCGGCGTCAATCAGCTTACTGCGCTCGACTTCATTGTCGCTGGCGCCAGCGCCATCGGCATCGGCAGTGAACTGCTACCCGCCGAAGCCCTCACCCATCGCCAGGAGGCGCGAATCCACGAGCTGGCGCGGCGCTTCATCAACATGGTGAAGGAGGGGCGTGAGCTGCGGGAGACGTATCACTAGCGTGGTGTCGCTAAAGTTCTTAGCATAAGTTCCGAAGTGCAAAAGCAGGTCCTTCGACTCAATTGGGAGCAAAAGCGCTCCCAATTGCGCTCAGGATGACAGTGCTTTAGTTGATTGCATCCATGACTGAAAATAAGTTCAATCTCGATACAGCCAGGTCCTTCAGACCCTCGCCCCTACTCCCTACTCCCTACAAAATCATCACTCTTCGCGCAGCACTTCGAGCGGACGCAGGCCCAGAATCCGATAGCTGGCAATCCATCCCGTTGCCGTGGCCAGCACCGCAGTTCCCACGAGCGCTGTCAGTGTGGCTGCCCACTCAATGTGGAAGGCGACCTCAAGCCTTTGCAACAGCACCCGGGTGAGGATGTTGGCAAACACCACGCCGACGGCTCCGGCAAGCAGCCCGAGCACGCTGAACTCCACGCTGAACGTGCGTACGATCCGCATCCGTGTTGCGCCCAGCGTCTTCAGCACCACGGCCTCACGCATGCGCCGGAAGCGGGTGCTGGCGATGCTGGACGCCAGAATCATGAGCCCGGCAAAGATGGAGAAGCCGGCCAGGAAGCGCACCACAAACGTGATCTGATCGACCACGCTCTCGATGCGATCGAGCACATCGGCCAGGTTGATGATGGTCACGGTGGGATAGGCGGCGAAGAGGCCGCGCTCCATGGCTGCAACCTGTTTGGGATCGATGTGCGCGCCGCCGTACCAGGTGGCCGTCTGGTCTTTCAAGAGCGCGGAGGGCAGCACGAACTCGACGCGCGCGCCCAGATGCTGGCCATCGGCGCGATAGATGGCTGCGACCTTGAGCGCATGCACCGCGCCGCCGGTCTCGAGCTCGACCGAGGAGCCAATCGCGAGATGGAGCCGCTCGGCCACGCCGGAGCCAACGGCCAGCTCTGCAGCGCCTTCACTGGTCCACCATTTTCCTTGCGTGAGTTTGTCGCCTTCGGGCGGAGTATCGGCCCAGCTCAGCTCTGCGTTCTCCAGCATGCGGCGGGGAAAATGGCGTGCATGGGCCTGCTCGTCGGTTTCTGCGTCGAGCCGCTGGCCGTTGATGGAGACGAACCGGCCCACCACCACCGGCATCATGTCCAGCGCTTGAATGACTCCGGCCTGGTGCGCGAAGAAGTCTTTCACGCCCGCGACCTCGTCGCTCGTCACATCGATCACGAAGACGTTGGGCAGCTTGGGCGAGGCGGTCTCGCGCAGATCCCGGAGCAGCGAGGACTGCATGAGATAGACGGCCAGGATGAGCATCACGCCGAGGCCCAGCGCGGCCAGAACGGCCGCCGACTAGTTGCCGGGGCGGTAGAGGTTGGCCAGACCATGGCGCAGGAACGATGGCAGGCGCAGACGCACGCGATTGAGCAGGAAGCGCAGGACCCACAGCGCGACCGCGGCCATGACAAGAAGAACAATCAGCGCGATGGTGAAGAGGATGGCAAAGCTGGTGCCGACTTTGGCGGAGTCTGATAGCGCCCACGCGATGCCGCCGAGCGCGGCGACGACGAGCACGGAGATCCCCAGTTGCAGGCGGCGCGCCCACCAGCGCGCGAACCATCCGCCGATGCCTTCGGGGCCCGGCTCCACCAGTCGCCGCAACACCAGCACCGGGCGCACACTGCGCACGTCAAGCAGCGGCGGCAGGCAGAAGAGCAGCGTGGTCAAGAGGCCGGTGCCCAGCCCGGCGGCGACGGACTTCCAGGGAAACTCGAGGACCGCGTGCACGGGGAGCAGGTTGCCGAAGACCGCGGGCAGCGCGGCCATGACGCCCACGCCGGCGGCCACGCCAAGAATTCCGCCGGCGAGGCCGAGGCCCAACGTCTGCAACAGGAAAATGCGCAGCAGATCGCTCGAGCCCGCGCCCACGGCTTTGAGGATTGCGAGCATGTCCATGCGCTGCTCCAGGTGCGCGTGCATGGCCATGGCCACGCCGATGGCGCCGAGCACCATGGCGACCAGGCAGATGAGGCTGAGGATCGCGGTCGAGTTGTCGAGGCCTTGGCTCAGCGCGGGGTTGCCCTCGCGGAAGTCCATCACCTGCGCCTCAGGCAGCGCCTGCTCCACATCTTTGCGCAGGGCAATGGGATCAACGGTCGCGGGCAACTTGACGAGGAGCCGCTGGCTGGCGCGGCTGCCGGGGGCGATGAGGCCGGTGCGGGCAAGCGCGGCTTCAGAGATCATCACGCGCGGCCCCATGCCGGCGCCGGCGGTGAGCCGGTCCGGCTCCTGCTTGAGCACGGCGGCGATTTTGAAGTTGCGGCCGCCCAGCCGCAGCGTCTGGCCCACATGCGCGTTGAGGCGGATGAGAAACTCTTCGGCAACCACGGCGGAGTCGCCATCGAGCGCCTGCTTGAGGCTCATCGCGGGTTCCAGCTCCGCGGTTCCGTAGTAGGGGTATTCGGCCGGATCAACGGCTTTGAGAGAGACCAGCAGCGGCACGGGGTCCGGCGGCACGGAGGCCATGGAGATCGTCTCCGTCACCCATGTCGAGCGGATTCCGGCGCCGGCGTTCTTGAGGACCGACTCAACTTTGACCTCGTCCTCAGCTGTCGGCGTGTGAAATACCCGTGCGCTCAAGTCGCCGGCCATCAAGGACTTTGACTCGACACCTAAAGTTTTGCGGAAGCTCTCACTGAAGCCGCGCACGCCCACCAGCGCGGCCACGCCCACGGCTACGCTCAGCACCACGAAGCCGAACTTGCCGGGCGCGGACTTCAAATCGCGCCAGCCGATGGCCGCGGCACGACGCCAGCTCAGGGCGCGCTTAGACATGGGCGCTCCGAGTCGTCCCAGTCTCCGCGGCAGGGTCAGGGGCCACAAACGGCAGCGTGTCTTCGACCACGATGCCATCCTTGAGAACGATCTTGCGGTCGGCCATCGCGGCCACCTCGGAGTCGTGCGTCACCAGCACCAGCGTGGTGCCGGCCTGGCGGTTGCGCTGGAGCAGCAGGTCGAGCACCAGCTTGCCGTTGGCCGAGTCCAGATTGCCGGTCGGCTCGTCGGCCATCACGATGGGCGGCTCCACAACAAAGGCACGGGCGAGCGCCACCCGCTGCTGCTCGCCGCCGGAGAGTTGCACCGGGTAGTGGTCCATGCGCTCGGCAAGGCCCACTTCGGTGAGCAGCCGCCGCGCCTGTGTCAGGCCACTGCCCTCCAGGTTCAGCTCAAAGGGCAGCAGGACGTTTTCGAGCGCCGTAAGCGTCTGGATCAGCTGGTAGGACTGAAAGACGAAGCCGATCTTGCTGCCCCGCACCTGGGCCAGCTCCGCTTCCGCCAGGTTGTGGATGGGCACGCCGTCGAGCCAGATTTCGCCGGCGCTGGGCGTGTCCAGGCCGGCAAGCAGGCCCAGCAGCGTGCTTTTGCCGCTGCCGCTGGCGCCCACAATGGCCACAAACTGCCCGGCTGGAATGGTGAGCGTGATCCCCTTCAAAATGTCTACCCGCCGCGCGCCGTTTTGTATCCACTTCTTCGCGTCCCGCACTTCGATCAATCCTGCCTCCTGGTGCTGTTGCTCCCGAGGACTACGGCTGCGTTTCATTCAAATTCCGGAAAGGCCGCAAAAAGCCCGCGCCTGAAGGCCTGGGAATTCGCCCTCATTCAGGGGGCTGAAGCCCCCTGCTCCCTCCGCAAACATCGAATGGCAACTAAAGTCCTGGTCCTTGCTTCTCCATCTACACTATTGTTGTGTACGTTTCCCGCAGGCGCGTTGTTTCAATTGGACTGCTGCTTCTGGCCGCGGTCGTGTGCGCGGGACCGGCGCTCGCCGCGGAACGCCCGCTGCTTGTGTGCTTTGGCGACTCGATTACCGCCGGACTCGGGCTTCAGAATGGCCAGACCTACCCGGACGCCCTGCAGCGCGACCTGGACCGGCTAGGGTACCACTACAAGGTGGACAACCAGGGCACCAGCGGCGCCACGACCAAGGACGCCGTTGCCACGCTGCCGGTGATCCTGCGGCTGCATCCAGAGGTGGTTATTGTCGAGTTTGGCGGCAACGACGGACTGCGCGGTCTGCCTCCTGAGCAGACGCGCGCGAACCTGGACCAGGTGTTGACCACGCTTGAGGCTGCGCACATCAGGATTCTGCTGGCCGGCATCACCCTGCCGCCCAACTACGGCAGCGACTACATCCGCCAGTTCGAGCAGGTCTTCCGCGACGTAGCCGGCAAGCACCATCCGGCCTTTGTGCCCATGCTCTACAAGGACATGATCAACCAGAGCGGGGTCATCCAGCAGGACGGCATTCACCCCACGGCCAAGGGCGCGGAGATTATCGCCAATACGCTGGTGCCCGCCCTCAAACCCCTGTTGCACAAATGACGTGTGAGCCGGCCCTGAACCCAGACGACAAGAACACGGTAGTCACGGACACGGCGATCGTCATCCGAACCGGGGACCGCACGGCAGCCTCAAGGTTCCGGCTGCCCAGGGATGATGACGCGTGATCCTTGCAGGGCGGAGAGGTTTGGCCACCACTGGTGTCTCACCCCGTAACTGGTGAAGTGGCCCACGTAGCAGTTCCAGATATTAACGGGAAGCCGGCGGGACGGGATGGGGCTGAAGCCGAGGAACACAATTGCATTCCAGACAGCGGTCACGGCCATCATGCGGGGCGCGCCAACGGCCAACAGCAGAATCGCCGCGGAGAGAAAATTTAGATAAGGCGCGTCCGAAATGTAGCTCAAGACGAAGAAGAGCGATCCGGGCACAATCCAGAGCGCCAGCATCTGGACGCGCCAGTCTCGCCAGTTGCGGGTCAGGTTCAAAACGGCCGCTGCCAGCACTGGCCAGAACGCAACCAGCAGCGGCAAGACGTACCTGGCGATGTTGGCCATCGATTCGCCATTTACGCCGGACGTGATCGATTTTTGCGTTGCGATGGAGTGCGTATAGGAGAGAACGCCACGGATTCCCCCAGGCGCATGGCTGAAAGCCACGACTGTTGGAATGATCCAGCCAAGGCATAGAAAAATGATGAATGCAAGAAAGAGAGCCGCCTTTCCCTTCGTCAGCCGAACCGCTGAATAATACAGGACCATGGGCAGCAGAAACACGCCGTCGGACGGGCGCAGGCCTGCTCCAACCGCGAAGACGGCCGCTGCCGTCCACAGTAGCCAATTCGCCTTGTCCCGTTCATAGTGGAGCAATGCGCAAAAGGTGGCGACGGGGAATAGCGCCTGAGAGGCATACGTGCTGTGCACCTCGCCTGAGAACCAGACATAGAAGATGCACGAGTAAGCCAACGCTGCGAGAAATGCGCTCCTGCGTCCGGCGAAGAAGAGCGCTGTGAAATAAAACACAACCACGCCGGCAACGGAGAAGAAGATATTCATCGTGGAAATGCCGATGACCGGATCTGAGAATAGCCCACCGATCCGATTGAACAGCCAGTACCCCGGCGGCTGAATGATGTAAACCTTCGCAACGATTGCGCTCAAGTGCGCAGGGCCGTCGGCAAAGTAGGGGAGTCCGTGGAAGAGCAACCTCGTCACCAGGGTGAAAACCGCAAGCACCAAAGGCGGCAGAAATTCTGCCTTCGCCCCGATGACAGGCGAGTATGCGACTTTCTGCCCCACAGGCATGCCTTCTTCCTTCCCCTTCGGTGCTAGCTGATAGAACAATACCTGATCTCAGCCTTCACCCCATCACCACCACGGGCTGAAAGAGGGTGCCGGCGATGCGCTTGGCGATGCCCACCAGGTCGCGCTGGCCGGCGAACACCTTGACCATGGCTGCGCGGGAAAACTCCGGCAGATTGGCCTGCGCGCCGTTGCGCAGACGGCCCATGGCATGCGGATCGCCGGTGACCGAGGGCATCTCGGGTAGCAGGTTACGTGGGTGCACGCACAGCGCTTCGAGCGCGTCGGTGTTGTCGGCGAGGGGTTCGAGTTCGGCGAACGTGTGCGCCTCGGCGAGCGAGAAGGCGCCGGCGCGGGTGCGGCGCAGCGCGCTCAGATGCGCGCCGCAGCCCAGGTCCTGGCCCAGCTCATGCGCCACCGAGCGCACATAGCCGCCGGCGCTGATGCTCATCTCAAATGCAGCCTCGACGCCAGAGATCTCGGTGATGGCGAAGCTGGCGATGACCACCCGCGCGGTCTTCAGGTCCACCGGCTTGCCCTCGCGCGCCAGCTTGTAGGCAGGGGTTCCGGCGATCTTTTTGGCAGAGTAGGGCGGCGGCATCTGCTGCATCTCGCCGTGGAAGCGCGCGGCTGAGGCCCGCACTTGCTCGAGCGTCAACGACGCACGCACTTCTTCCCAGCGGTCGGGGCCGGCCGGCTTTCCCTCGGCGTCGTAGGTGTCGGTTGCGAATCCGAAGCGAATTGCGCCGGTATAGCTCTTTTCCGCGGAGGAGAAGTACTGGGCCAGCCGCGTGTATTTGCCCATCAGCAGGGGGAGCACGCCGGTGGCCATGGGGTCCAGCGTGCCCAGGTGGCCGATGGACTTTTCGCCGGTGATGCGGCGCAGTTTGCCCACCACGTCGTGGCTGGTCATGCCGCCCGGTTTGTCTACTACTAGGAGCCCATTCACCTATCTACTTTAGCGGAACGGGCCGCCTGCTCACAGTGCGCCCGAGCCCGGCTGGCGGACCAGCGACAGGAACTCGGCGCGTGTCTCCTTCTGGCGGAAGCAGCCCACCATGGCGCTGGTCACGGTGGACGAGTTCTGCTTCTGAATGCCGCGCATCATCATGCACAGGTGGCGGGCCTCAATCACCACGCCCACGCCCTGCGGCGCAATGGCTTCCTGGATCGAGTCGGCGATCTGACGGGTGAGCCGCTCCTGCACCTGCAATCTACGGGCAAACACTTCAACTAATCGTGGTATCTTGCTGAGGCCGATGACCTTGCCGTTTGGAATATAAGCCACATGCACGCGCCCGAAAAATGGCAGCATGTGGTGCTCGCACTGGGAGAACATCTCGATGTCCTTGACGATCACCATCTCGTCGTAGTCCACGTCGAACAGGGCGCCGCGCAGGATCTTGGTGGGGTCCTCTGCGTAGCCCTTGGTCAAGAAGGCCATCGACTTCTCGACGCGCGCAGGCGTCGAGAGCAGGCCGTCGCGGTTGGGGTCCTCGCCCAGCCGGCTCAGGATTTCGCGATACATCTCCTGCGTGCTGAACTCGCTCAACCCCTCTTCGATCCCGAGCGCTCTGCGCGGGGACTTGCTCACTGCTATCGGCTGCGCCATGTTCCTCATCCTCTCGCCCTGGGGAAGTCAGGCGAAGATCGTGCTTCCCATCAAAAATTCTGCCAAATCGTTTCCGGCTCCAGGAGTCAGCCGCCGGAGTACTCAAAGAAGTTGTTTTCCGTCTCTTCCACCCGCACCTGCTCCAACTTTGCTGGCTCGACGGTTCCATCCAGCAGCGCAAACACTGCCTTACAGAGATTCTCCGTGGTCGGCACCCGATTCACGAAGAGCGGATCGAGATTCAGATTGGTATGGTCAAACCGGGCGACCACCCGTTCCTGTACCACCGAATCGAGAGCCGCCAGGTTCAGAACCATCCCCGTCTCCGGGTCGACCGGGCCGCCTACCAGCACTTCGACCACATAATTGTGGCCATGCCCATGCGGGTTGTTGCACTTGCCGTAGGCGGCGCGATTCTCAGCTGCGGTGAGGGAGTCGCTGTGCAGCCGGTGGCTGGCGCTGAGCTGGTAGCGACGGCCGAAATAGGCGTTGCCCACGCCGCCGCTCACAGCCCACCTCTATATTCTGCAAAGATCTCCGGCGTCTCGTAGACGCGGACGCGGCTCAGTTGCGCGCCGCCCGCTCCGGAGACGACCGGCTCCAGCCGCCGCCACGCGGCAATGGCGATGTTCTCCGTGGTTGGAACCGCCTTGCCGGCTGCAAACTCGGGAACCTCCAGGTTCAGATGGCGATGATCCCAGGCCTCCAGAACCTCCCGCTCCATCACGTCCTTGAGCCACTTCAGGTCGACCACAAAGCCGGTGGCGGCGTCCGGTTCGCCGGCCACGGTTACCTCGAGCGTGTAGTTGTGCCCGTGCCCGC
>Ga0182030_10010172_pt1 | contig 19166 bp, 19 predicted proteins | sample 812S3MmetaG_FD_121299 | JGI IMG/M metagenome (GOLD analysis project Ga0182030, IMG submission 121299) | Permafrost microbial communities from Stordalen Mire, Sweden - 812S3M metaG (Illumina Assembly) | ecosystem: Environmental > Terrestrial > Soil > Wetlands > Permafrost | place: Sweden... | reverse complement strand
TATAGCTGACTCCGGGATATTTACTACTTCTCGGTATCCTCATGTGCTGAGAAACTTCTCGACGACTCATAATCTTCAAATTTGCGCGTCTTAAATCCAAACCATATGATTTATAAATCCTACAACTTCATTAGAACCTAAATCACCCATGATTTCCTGTTGCATAGTCTTAGATCTTCTATCCTCTTTTTCCTGTTCCATTGAACTAAGCCATCGGTAAGCATAATAAAGTTTAGTTCCATCCTTCCGGGTGTAACTAGTTTCAGCATACCATTTCCACTGGTTTAAATAATCAAAATCATCATCATCAACCAATGCTTGAAGACCATGAGTTAAAGTGATTTTTTTAGACATTTTCATCATTTTAATATAAATTTATAAGTAAAACTTTAAAATAATAATATTCTTGATGGGGGGATGTTTAACGTTCACCCGTTCATCCCTTCACCATTATTAATTATGCTTATTAATCCTTCACCTTCCAAATTCTATTATTAATATCCCAAATTGTTTCTACTTTTATATCTAATTCTTCTGAAGTATTAAATAGATAATAAACTCCAATATGATTTAAGATAAAGATTAAAATCTTCTTTCCCCATTTACCCAATTGAAATTCCCCATTCAGATATTATAAATATTTTTGATTATTTATAAATAAGATTAATATGAAGTATTATTATGATTTTCCTTCCAGAGAAGTTAGAATTAGAATGTATATTCTTCGGCCGTGGTGGTGTTAACGAGTTAATTCTAAAGGAGAATAATCTTATTTTCAAATGGAAATCTGATTCTACAGATAAAATTTTAAGAGTAGTGGAAATAACACCACTTGATGATGAATGGTCCTATTTTTGGTCTAAGATGGAAGAGATAGGTTTTTGGGATTGGAGTGAACAATATAATCCTCCTGAGAATATGTGTGTAGACGGACATATTTTTATTTTGAAAGTAAAATATCAAGATAAATGTTTAGAAACCCGTTGCCGGGGCAATTACCCAGAAAATTTGAATGTTTTCCTCCAAACCATAAATGAAATTACCGATCTTCAGTTAGATACTCCAGGAGGATTTGGAAAAATTTAGATACTTTGGATTGAAATAAAATTTGTGGGTGTTTCTTTTGGTGTCGAATAGAGAAATTTAAAAGAGGACTTCGGACTAAAAACAAAAAACTCCCTAAATTGGATGAGGAAGAGTTTTTAGTCTGTAAGAAATGTCGTAGTTATTATGAACTCCAACCAGGCGAATCGCCAGATGATTTTGTAGATAAATGTGAATGTGGTGGAAACATCTACACTTCCACTTCAAAACCAAACGAATATACAATTATAGAAGACGATCCTCTTGATGTTAAATGGGATAAAAAATGGAAATCCCGGTTAGAGGAAAGAAAGCAAGAAAGAATTAGAAAGGCAAACGCAAACAAATCTAAAGGAATACGAAGCCCTGCTGGCATTCCTTGGAGCTTAATAATTACACTTTTTATTACAGTTATAACAATCTGGATTTTTGGAACTTTTGGATTAGTTTTTCTATTATTATATTTTCTCCTAAAAGATCTTTAAAATAAATCAACACAATAATTTTCCAATTTAAGTAGAACTTAAAAAAAAATTTTAAGAAAACCATAATAAACCAATTGTATAGTTAAAAAGTTTAGTAATTATCAATCTTTTTTGGTTATTATTGATTCTTTATGATTTATTGCTGAGATTTGCGTTAATGCATCTTTTAAAAAAGATTCTATTTTATTTTCGTTGTCAATATCTGTTTTACCCGGTTTAAGTGGGAATGCACCTACAGAAGGTATTATATTAGGAGATTTTTCCTCGAAAATCTTCGGTTCAGTTCCAGGATAAAGCACATAAGCTCCTAAAGTATTTTTAATTGCATCTTTATAGGTATGCATTTTATAAACATCTGCATATTTATATATGCGTTTTTCCTCCTCTTCTTCATCACGTTTATTAACATCATTATCATCTAATCGAACATCGGAACGATATTTTGCATCAAAATGTATTAAATATGAATTAAGACCATTTTTAATATGTAGTGTATAATCAGGTCTTAAAGTCAGAGAATAAGAAGAATTTTCAGTTTTATTTTTACTAAAACTCTGGTTATATAATAATTCTAAATCAAATATTTCACCATTAATTTGAACTTTAAAATGCTGTGAAGACCTCTGACCCTTTTTCAAACTTACTGACCACTTTTTTACATCAGATTTATCGAAAATCCTGTTGTAATCTGGTTCAACAAGTGACATGTGACTTAGTATATTAAAGAGTTTAATATAACACCAATATTCATAAAGATCGTATAATTTACGTTGGTACCCTTTTATGAGGTCTTCAGCATCATCCCAATTTATAAAGAAAGCTGATTCTAATACCATGAAAAATCTGAGAATGTCTCGATAACCAGCTTTTTTTGTAGTACTTGGGAATTGGAAGGAAAAAAATTCAACTCGCCAACATCCTCTAACCAACCATCCAAGAGATACTCATGGGTTAAGTATTGGAATTCCCTTATTTTATCAGCATCATAACCCTCTTCTCCATTCTCTTTAATATAAGAAACCATTTCATCTAAAAGATCATCTATTAGTTGTAGAAAGTATTTCACTAAACGATTTTCAGGATTATCAACTATTTCATTATAGAATGATTGGTTAATCTCGTTAGGAACATAATTTTTAAAGTTATCTGGCCAACTTAAAGGTATTTTGCCAGTTTTATAGAGGTTAGCTGAATCAGAAACCATGCTAATTAATTCTGACGGCCCTACAGTGGGTGATAACGTTAATGGGACGGGTTCTTGATATCTTTGCAATATCTTATGGGGGTCTCTTCTAATATGTTCATAGGCAGTTAAAAGATTTTCAGGTCGAAATAGGTACTCTAAAAATATGAAATCTTCATAAAATGTTTTCCGAACTATTTCTTTAAGTTTTTGATGTTCAAAAACAGGAGATGATTCAAAAACAATCCCGGATGCGGTTTCACAGAGATCAGATATCATTGCAGAGTAATGGTCCAAGTCAATCTTTCGGGGACGAACCTCAAAAGGAATCTTTAAAGATCTAATTCCATTAACTTCCACATCAAAAAATGATTTACCCACATAGCTACCTGTGTTTAAATTTCCAATATAAGTTCCTTTATCTAATGAAAATTTGCTGAATTTGAAATCTTTATGGTAGCGTTGCAGGGTAGGGAAATTCAAATCATTAATGGTACTTTTTGATTTAAAAATAATATTATATCTTGTTTCTTCCTGTAAAATGATGCTAGCAGAATCCTCAGGATGATTATTATTTAATTGTATAGGGATTTGTTTTTTGGAATTAACATCACGGATATTATAAAATTCTATCCCTTCCAAAGAAATCTGGGGGCATAAATCAGCAAAATAACTTTCGGGTTTAAGAGTTAAGATACCAATTTCATGTCCATTATCATCATTTAAACAGATTTCTACTCTCTGTTCAGTCATTTTACCCCGTGAAAGCAACATAACGTTTTTCTTTTAAACTTTTTCTCATCTTCTTCAACTTCAGTTCAGATGATGTAAAGTTTCCCTTGACGCATAGGTCTTCTAGTTCATCTAAAATACCTGATAACTCTTTTTGAGAGCCATGAAGCTTGGGTAACATTTTTTGCATAATCTGGGCATCGAAATAACGCTCCCAATTACTCCATTTCGCAGGATTCTCCTCATATCGCCAGGCTACACACATGAATCGGATTATTTCATTGATAGTCCGGAATCCAAAGTCAAAATTAGCTTTTTTAAGAATTTCTTGAAACATACCAATGTTTTTTGAAAGCACATCCCATATATCCTGACCATCAACGACTTTAACTCCAATTAAACGATTTTTAAGTTCATTAATATTCTCATTTCTAATACCAATATCAGATAATGGGTTTTGAAGATAATCTAGATCACCATTTACAGAGTAATCTAAAGAACCAGACATATAATACTCAGCAGGCTGAGTTAAAAATTCTAACGTATTAGCTCTATCTAACACTTTTGGACTGAACATATAAGTGGTTTCATCAACATTAACCGTCCCAATCACCATAAGATTAGGGGATAACTTAATTTTTTGAGGAGGAAGCTGGTAATGTTTTTCTTCTTTGTCTTCATCCTTTACAGCCTTATGAAGTTCTATTTCTTCTTCACTTTCCATTGCAGATAAGAAATCTGAAAAATATCTTTCGACATGGGAAAGGTTCATTTCATCCAAGATTAAGAAGTAAGGTTCATCGGTATCATCTTTTGCTGATAAAATCAAATTTAATGAAGTAGTTTTTTGATATTTTTCTGTTATTACATTATAAAATCCAACTATATGCCTGTTTTCGGTCCAGTTAGCACCTACTGGGATTATTTCATATTTAGGTTCATTATTTCTAGGTATTATAATTTCTAGATTGACTTTTTTTTCTGGATTAAGTTCTTCAAGCCTTTTTTTAACATTGCCTTCTGTTTTATCAAAAAATCGGTGAGGCCAAGGGGTAAGAGTGCCTTTACCTTTTACATCATCGACTTTAATATCATAGGTAATTTCATTTTCTTTTAGTTCAGGATAAAATTCAAAAAACTTAGTTTTGTTAAGTGTCCATCCACCGGATTTAGCTGATTGGCCAACTTTTACCTCAGTTACAAATGATGAATCTTTACTTTTTTCAAAATTAGATAAATACTGTGCAAAAAGTTGAGCAACCTTTGTTTTGCCAGTTCCAGAATTTCCTGTTAATATAACGAATGGTTTAACTTTCAATGAGAGTAAAAAATTTTCCACAAGTTTATAATCAAAAAAGTATCCTTTCTCTTTTAAGAATTCAAAAAATGTATTTACCGTAGGATTACCCCCATTTTCATCTGGTTTTAATTGAGAATATAAATTGAATAACTCTTTAAAATCAGATATGATCTGATCATTAGATGGTAAACTGTTTTTGTCGTAATATTTCCCGTAGATGAGTGCGTCTTCAAATGCTACTTTCTTTGTGTATTCTTCTAATAAATTATCAGTAATTTTACCTGATTCTTTTAGTTGATCCTGTATTAATTTTTTGTAAACTCTTTTTTGTAAAAAAGAAAAAAAATAGATAATCTAAATTTAGTTTTATTGCTATGCATAATAACTTTATTAATATGTATAATATAGATAAAATCCACTATACTTATATCAACTTTTCAAAAACATGTATACAGCAGGATTAAAATTTGGCGATGTTTTTCTTGATGCAGGAATTCCACAAAGTGATCCAACACCTGAAGAGTATCGAAGGAAAACTTTACCTAGCCTCAAAGGCCTCTAAGAAATATTGAAGGAGTATGAAGATAATGTGGATAATATTAATTATTTATGATTTATTCATATTTTGATTCCATTTTCATATATAAAAGGACTTATGCCATGGATGAGAGTCTATTTAAGATAATTAAAAGGTGCTGTTAAATAATTTCAATTTCTATGAAAGATAATCTGGTAAAGTTAAATATGGAAATTATAACTATAATTCCTTCTTACAATGAAGAAAAGACCATAAAGGGAATAGTGCATCAAGCTCTAAATTATTCTGATGTATTAGTGGTTGATGATGGTTCAACAGATCACACATCCATATTAGCAGTTGAAGCCGGTGCTAAGATAATTAAACATGACATTAATTTGGGTAAAGGTGCAGCTATAAAAACAGGTCTTGCAATAGTATTGAATGATGATTACAAGGTCATAATATTGATGGACGGTGATGGACAGCATAACCCTAAATGTATACCAGTATTAGCTTCAAGCATAGGGAAAGCAGGAATGGTTGTCTGCTCCAGATTTATTGATGGTCCCCCGTTAGGTATGACTTTAATAAGAAGATTATCGAATAAGTTAACCACTAAAATCCTTAAAAGCTTAACTGGATACCAAATTACAGACAGTCAATGTGGTTTCAGAGCCTTTTCATTTGATGTTGCACATTATTTTTTAAACATACCTTATAATGATTATGCATATGAATCAGAAATCATATATCAAGCATCTCAAAAAGGTGTAATGATTGAAGAAAAGCCTATACCCTGCCATTATAAAGATGAAAAATCACATATCACATGGATAAATGTATTAAATTATACTTTATTTTTATTAAAACTTTTTTTAAGAGAATTAAAATGGAGGATTAAACATTGAAGCGGTTTTATGTGCTTTTAACCAGCCTAGTCCTAATAATATTGCTAATATTATGGATCGGACCATTAAATATAGTTAAAACTCTTGAAACAGCTAATTGGATTTTAATTCTTCTAGCAATTTTCATACACTTAATTGTAGTAGCAATCAGATCACTACGTTGGGGTTTCATCATAAACCAAACCACAGAATTTAAAAAAAATTTTATCGTAAAAACTATTGGTATTTTTGCAGGTAACTTCAGTCCCATGAAAAGCGCTGGAGAAATTTTAACCGCAGTCGCCGGTAAAAACATTAATCAAATAAGTCTATCTAAAGGTTTATCCGCCGGTCTAACAGAAAGATTCTTCGATTTAGGCATAGTAGGATTTCTTTTAATAATATCTGCATTATTCATACCACAAATACGTTACATAGCCATAATAGGCGGTGTAACCACTTTAAGTGTCATGATAATAGTTTATCTTATAAATTGGAAAGAAAACCGTGCATTATGGCTCTACTCAAAAATACATCCCATCATAAGCAAACTACCCATTAAAGAAGAGGTATTAGATAATCTTTATCAAAAATTCAGTCAAGGATTGAGAGGAATGATTGAATATACTCAATCCTTCACCAGCTTCAAAAATCTGACATTAGTCAGCATACTAACATTAATGTCCTGGCTACTAGAATGCGTCCGACTTTACACAGTATCCTATGCATTCAACGTTAAGATAAGTTTCATAATAATAATCGTCATATTCCTACTAGCTAATGTGATTGGAGTAATATCCATCCTTCCCGGAGGAATTGGATCTATAGAAATATCTTTAACAGGATTATTCGTGCTTTTCGGTGTTCCAAGTGTTATAGCAGGAAGCATTGTCCTGATTGACCGGTTAATATCCTTCTGGTTAGTAAATATACTAGGAATAATCTTTTCATCCTATTACGCACATGATATACTAGAAGAAATCAAGAACTACACTCTAAATATAAATTCACCTCAAAAATTGACCAAAAAAAATTAAGAAATTAAAAATTAAAAAAAATAATTTAATTCACAATTATTGTATCGTTAACAAAAAAACCGAAAATAAGTCCCAACTTCAAATATGTACTCATTCTAAAAATTATTTAACTAATGAGTTTCATAGTTTGATATATTGACTCAACACGTTCAACAGTATCGATATCTTCAATATTAAGGTCATTTCTGATTCGCTTAACCACCGGAAATCTTAAAGAGTATCCACTCTCATATTCCGGGCTTTTAACGATTTCGCTGAAAGCAACCTCCATAATGATTGACGGAATCATTTCCACCTGTCGGCCTATTTTACGTACAATTAAGGGTTCAGAGATTTCTGAAAGCTCCTGAAGGGTTTTATCATCCAATCCAGTTGCTACATGCGCTAAATTTTTAAGTTTATTGTCTTCATCACGCAATGCCAAGAGAAAAGATCCTATAAAATGAGCTCTTTTACCCGTTCCATAAGTTCCTCCCACCACAACCAGATCTAAAGTTTCAGGTGTAGCTTTCCATTTAAGCATCTTTTTTCCCCGTATACCCGGAGTATATGGTGCATAAGGATCTTTTATCATTATTCCTTCATGACCTTCATCTATAGATTCATTGAAAAGTTTTTCTGCCTTCTCTGGGTTTTCAGGAGTGACTTTAACTTGAGTGCTCAATTCAAGTTTTCTAGGTATGATTTGAACGATTTTTTCCAGTAACTCTCTTCGATACTTGAATGGTTCATCCAATACGGGTTGATTATAATAAAGGACATCGAATAGATACATGGTTAAAGGAATTTTTTCTCTCATTTTCTCTATTTCATATTTCCTTCTCACTCTCTGCAATATATATTGGAATGATATTGGTTTACCATCCTGAGTAACAATTATTTCTCCTTCAACAATAAAATCAGAGGGTTTAATAGCTTTTTTAATGTATTCCACAATTTCTGGTAAAGCTTGACTTATGTTTTCCAATCTCCTAGTGAATATGTTTATTTCATCTCTTTCACGATGAATTTGCACTCTTATTCCATCATATTTTGTTTCACAAAATGCCCAGCCCATCTCTTGTATGCTCGCTATATAGTTAGGTGATAGTTGAGCTAACATAGGTTTAACTGGTTTTCCCGGTTCAAGAGTAAGTTTTTGCAGTCCTTCCAAACCTTGTTCTTTAGCTACCACTGCAACTAGACCCAGATCATTAGTGAGCATATGAGCTCTTTCCACAGTTTCTTTAGGAACTTTAAATGCCAGGGAAACAGCATCTTTCATGGTTCCTTCCCCCACACCTACACGAAGTTCTTCGATAACAGTTCGTGTAATGTATTTAGCTTCCATAGGTGATGCTGATGATAAAAGTTCCCGGAGTATTTCCAATTTTTTATACTGTGACTTATCTCCAGTTATATCCGCTATTTTAACCAAATTTTGGTGGATCTTTTCAATTGTAAGATCTCTTCTAAATAGGGTTGATTGAACTTTTCGTGAGAAAAGTTCTTGCGCAGCTAATCCTATATCTCCAATATCCCTCATTTGATCCTCTACTTCTTCAGGTTTAACCCCAACCACTAATGCTATGGCCTTCATCAGGAGTTTAGAACCTATACCCAACTCTTCTTCACTCCAGGTGGGAAATATTCTACCTAATATAAATAAAGTGATAATTGAAAGAATATTTGGATCTTTTTCTCCTACCATACTTAGAAAATCTGCAATTAAGGATGTTTTTTCTAGTCTTTTAGATGTGGAATCCAGGACTTCATAAAGTTCAACCAACTTCTCATACTTCATCTCAATATTAGCAGACATTTTTTATCATACGCCTCCAAAACCAAAAAATAACATTTAACGTTCTATTTGCATATAATATGTTTTTTTAGAGGATAAATGTGTTATAACATTTTGATTAAAAAAATATTTCTATAAGTATTATTTCATTATATTCAAATTAAGCTTATTAGTTGAATTAAAGTTTAAATTCATTGGCAAATTGAAGATGATGGTTAAATAACTGTTCTCCCCAAATGATTGCCTCTTTACTTTGGCTGATTAAGAATGTATTTAGATCATATTCTCCATGTACAGAGAATAATCCCATCGCAATGAAGTTATCACCCAAAGTAAGGGAAATCTTGGTGTTCTCATCAACTATTCCTAATTTAAGATTATCTAATGACGCTCCCTTCTCAATAGTTTCTGGATTTACTGTTTGAAGTAATTTCTTTAATATTTCTTCAGTGAAAAGTAGATGAATTTGACCATTTTCTTCGAGGTTTTCAAATAGTAATTGAATATTAGATGCAAAAAAAACTGAAGATAAATGTTTCACATTATTAGAATCAGATATAAATTTTGATACAATTACGTAAGGTTTAATAATATCAGTGGATGTGGAACTTATAACTGTTGAATTCTCTAAACAACCAATATCTTTAAGTAATTCTGGAGGTATTGATCCAATTTCATGATTCAAAAATAGATTTCTACCTTTATTCATAGTACGAATAGATTTTATAACGTCAATAAGTTTATGAGTTGAGATTTCACCCAACTGCGATAAATAATAATTTCCCGCCTCTCTGAATATAAAATCTTTTTCTTCTAATTGATACATCCCATGTAAGATAGTTGATGAACTAAAATGAAGTTCTTTTCTTAATCTGGCTAAATTTTTTGATCCTTGATGCAAACTTAGTAATATTTTAACTCGGACATCGGATGTGACGAAAAACTTTAAATCATCTTTAACATCATCGTGAAGTGCAAAAATATCCTCCAAATTCAATTAATTCACCCTATCTCCTGTTCCTTAAACTAATTAAAAATTTATGTAAATGTCTGTCAGTACGTTATTATTTTATAAAAACTTTGCTATAAAAATTTCAATGTTAACTCTTAAAAGCTTCAAATAAAGGATTATTAAATATATTATTGTATTAAAATTTACATAATAAATAAAATTGGATAAATTCAAAAAAAATATTTTTAAGAAATTTTGACAATATTCCTAACCACATTTAAACATTTATATTTAAAAAAAAAATGTAGATATCTAATTAAACTGCTCAAACCGCTCTTTTTCTGCTGTACATATGGGACAGATCTCAGGTGGCTCATCTCGAGCACATAAATATCCACAAACTTTGCATCTCCATACGGGTATAGAAGAAGATGATAAAATTCCTGTAGTAGATTCCATTTTTAGCTTTTCACGGTCCTCCGGTGAAGGTCTCCTTTCCGGTATAGGTTTCAACTTCTTTTTACCATTAAATATCTCACTTGAAATGTATAAACCACAATAACAAGTCCCGTAATCATCAAGATCAGGATCCCGATAATAACATGGACATATTATATCTAAATCCTCTGCTTTATCATTACCCGCTAACCTACAGGGACAAGATTCATATCCATAACGCTTATCATTCAAAATTATACTCTTCAGTAATGATTTAGTGAATTCAACATCGGGATTGAGATGATAACCTGACGATTCAACTTGCTTCTTCAATTTTATATAATACTGGTTAACTTCCCCATCACTAACCACAAAGTCACTAATTGGAAGTTTATTCATCCCGGTAGCCCCTTAATTCCCTCCTCATCGAATCCTACGATAGTTTTTTCATCATTTATCACTATTGTAGGGAAGGATAGCTGAGAATTCCATTTTTTAACTTGTTCAATGATTTCATTCTTTTCATCACCCTCTAAAAGATCCACATAGATATAATCATACTCAAGATTTAAATCCTCAAGAAGCATTCTAGTCTTCCTACACCATCCACAAGTACTTAAAGCATAAAGAACTATTTTACCTTCATTTTTACCATCAACATGCTGCATTGGCATAACTACATCCTCCTTGCCATTTCAAATTTTTTTTAAAACTATGAAAAAAAAATGAAAAAATAATGTTAATATTATTTATGTATAAGCTTCTATTAATAATTTAAAAAAAATTGGAATTAATAATAAATCCATAAAAATCGTACTATTTTTTTTGGGTTTTAAATATCCCTAACTAATCTTAAAGCACAGAATTCCCCACACATAGTACACATATCCTCATCATGAGTTGCTTTCCTTTCCCTATACTTGCAAGGCTTAACATGATCAAAAGCCAGTTCAAACTGCTGTCTCCAATCGAAACTTCTACGAGCATTAGCCATTTTAATTTCATTATCCCAAGCATTAATAACGCCCTTCGACACATCACCCGCCTGAGCAGCTATTTTAGATGCAATAACTCCCTCCTTCACATCATCCACGTTAGGTATAGAGAGATGCTCAGCAGGTGTAACGTAACATAAATAATCAGCACCCGCAGCAGCAGCTATAGCCCCCCCAATAGCAGAAGTTATATGATCATAACCTGGTGCTAAATCTGTCACTAATGGACCCAGAACATAGAAAGGAGCTTGCTTACATATAGTCTTCTGCATTTGAATATTAGATTCAATCTGATTTAAGGGTACATGTCCTGGACCCTCCACCATTACTTGAACTCCTTTTTCACGAGCTCTTTCTACAAGACCTCCCAAAATTATTAATTCTCCTATTTGAGGGATATCCGAAGCATCATGAAGACATCCCGGTCTTAAACCATCCCCTAAACTTAAAGTCACATCATACTCATGCGCTATTTCTAGAAGATAATCATAATTTTTATAAAGAGGATTTTCCTCATCGTTCTGGAGTATCCAAGCCGCCAAGAAAGCTCCACCACGACTTACAACGCCCATGATTCTGTTAGAATTTTTAAGTTTCTCCACAGTGTCTTTGGTAATGCCACAATGGACTGTGATGAAATCAACACCCTCTTCAGCCTGGTTAATTATTGCTTGGAACATGTCATCTTCATCCATATGTACAACTGCACCCCGAGATTCGGATGATTTTACCGCAGCCTCATAGATAGGTACAGTACCTATGGGAATTTTCACCGCTTTCATTATGGCTTTTCGGACTTCTTTAAAATTAGGGCCTGTTGAGAGATCCATCAAAGTGTCTGAACCAAATTCAACTGCAGTTAGAGCTTTTTCCACTTCCCATTCAATATTTTCCAGTTCAGAGGAAGAACCAACATTAGCATTTATCTTAGTCTTCAACCCTTTACCTATTCCTAAGGGAATGCTATCACTGCTAACATTTTTAGGAATAACTATCTGTCCCTTTGCAACTCTTCTCAGCAGTTTAATGATTTCAATGCCTTCTATTTCCGATACATATTTTATTTCATCGGTAATTTGGCCTTTTTTAGCCTGTTCAAGTTGCGTCAATTTCTTTATACCTCGTTAAAATAGATTAAATAAATATTAAATTGAATTTTTTATAAAAAATTTAATTAAATGAGATTACTATTAAAGTTTAAAATTTTAATTTAAAAAATATTTGTATTTGAAATTATTTTTTTATCAATAAAAAATAAAAATATGTTTTTTTTATAAAATTGTCAAATTTTTTAATATGAATTTACTCATTAAACAGAACTTTTTTAAGTTCCCCCAAGTTTAATATTAGAAACGACTCAGCCTTCGAATTCGCTAATATTCTAAACTGTTTATAATTCGTTTTCAAATAAACTTTATCCAATAACAATTGAAGCTCGGGGATAGGGATTTCTAAGATTTTACTTATTTTTAAACGGTCTTCATTAGTCAATTGACATTTATAATCTTCTATTTTACTTTCAAATGATTTTACTGCATTCATATTCCTATTAACTGCTATCTTTAATGCAAATGGGGGAACTTTCTCAAATATACTTAATAATCCCCTAATATCATCCTCATTAATTTCTAATTCTAATGATTCATTCAAAGATTCTTCTAAATTAGATTCTTTTTCGTTACTACCTTGCATATTAATTCACTTGTATAAAAATCTAATAATATAATACATTCTAAGTAAATTTATATTTTTTTTTTACTCTATATTATTCTTATTATATTACTAAATCTTTATCTAATTCATCAACTGCTTCAGGATTAGCTAATGTACTTATATCTCCAACAGGCTCCCCTTTAACTTTAGCCTTAATCACCCTACGCATTATCTTACCAGAACTTGTTTTTGGAAGATCTGAAACTAATATTATATCAGCCGGGCTAGCAATAGGGCCAATTTCATTTCTGACGTGATTCCTTAAAATATTTTTAAAATCAGAATTTCTTTTTAGTCCATGCTTCAAAATTACAAAAGCATAAATAACTTCACCTTTAATAGGATCAGCTTTACCAACTACAGCAGCTTCAGCTACATCATGATGGCTTACTAAAGCAGATTCAACTTCAGCACTACTAATTCTATGCCCAGCAACGCTCATGACATCATCCTCCCTTCCCTGAATCCAGAAGTACCCATTTTCATCCTGACGAGCTACATCCCCACTTAAATAAATATTAGGGAAAGTAGACCAATAAGTCTTCATAAACCGATCCGGGTTATTATATAAAGTTCGGAACATGGCAGGCCAAGGAGACTTTATAACTAAATGTCCACCATCACCAATAATACTCTCACCATCATCATCAACCACATCCACTTTTATTGAAGGAAATGGTTTAAATACAGAACCAGGTTTCAAATCTGAGATGGGTAACGGAGTAATAATATGCATACCCGTTTCAGTCTGCCACCACGTATCCATGATAGGACATTTATCCCCACCTATATACTTATGATACCATACCCATGCTTCAGGATTAATAGGTTCACCCACACTTCCCAAAAGCCTTAAAGAAGTTAAATCATATTTCTGAGGCCATTCCTCACCATACTTCATGAACATTCTAATAGTAGTAGGTGCAGTATAGAAGATGGTGGCCTTATAATCCTCTAACATTCTCCATAATCTCCCTGGATCTGGATATTCCGGTGCACCTTCATACATAATGGATGTAACACCAAAAAGTAATGGCGCGTATACTATATAACTATGTCCAGTTATCCAGCCAATATCCGCAGCACACCACCATATATCCTCATCCTTCATATCAAATACAAATTTAAGTGTAGCATAAACTCCCACCATATATCCGCCATGAACATGCACTACGCCTTTAGGTTTTCCCGTAGTGCCAGAAGTGTAAAGAATAAAAAGCGGATCTTCAGAATCCATAGGCACTGTTTCACATTCAGAATCCATTCGATCCCTTATTTCATGCCACCAAATATCCCTACCATCCTCCAAAGTAACTTCTACCCCAACATGTTTCACAATTAACAAATTCGTTATAGATGGAGTATCCTTTAATATTTCATCAACTTTATCCTTTAGATGTATGAATTTACCTCTTCGATTAAAACCATCAACAGTTATAGCAATCTTTGAACCAGCATCATTTATTCGATCTGCAAAAGCCTTCGCTGAAAAACCGGAGAAGACAACTGAATGAATTGCACCAATTTTAGCACAAGCCAACATGGCTATAGGTAATTCCAATATCATAGGAAGATAAATACTTACTCTATCCCCCTTCTCCACACCTAAACTTTTTAATGCATTAGCGAAACGGTTAACCTCCCTGTAAAGATCCTGATAACTTAATTTTTTTACTTCACCATTCTCTCCTTCCCATATAAAGGCAATTTTATCCTTATACGGACCTTCAATATGCCTATCTAAGGCATTATGCACGATATTAGTTTTACCATCTAAAAACCATTCCACATTAGGTGGATCCCATTTTAAAACTTCTTTATAAGGTTTAAACCAATCCAATTCCTCTGCAATCTCATTCCAAAACCATTGCGGGTTCTCTAAAGCCTTTTCCTGTAATTCATCATAATCTTTAAGGTTATGGATATCCATCCATTTTTTAATATTACTTCCTTCAACTATTTCCTTGGAAGGATTGAAAACTCTTTTTTCTTTAAGTAAAGACTCTAAATCATTGGACATGCGTCATCTTCTCCATTATTAAATCGGAATTTTTCCTTTTTAGAAAAATTTTATGGGAAATTCTAAAAATATTAAATAAATAAATTTTTAGACATCACCATTTTTTTTAAAATTAAATTATCTTTTATAAATCCTTTAAATCAATTTAAATACTTCTTTTCGAATTAATTAAAGTTTCCAATTTATTAAGATCAACTTTTCTCTTATAAACTGGGGATTTATTCTTATTATAAACAGCTAAATTTTCTTCGAATGTTTTCTTATCATTATTCACGTAAAATATTCCCAAGGGATACTTATCGGTTTCCATAGCTCTTTGGAATGCTTCACCGATATTAGAAGGATCATGAGTATCCTCTAAGTAATAAGTATTTTCCCGGAACCATTCAAAGGTATTTACCTTGTTAAATGTTACACAAGGTTGGAATATATCAACCAATGCATATCCTTTATGCTTTATTGCTTTTTTAAGAATTTCCTTGGTTTGATCCATATCTCCACTAAATGCTCTAGCTACAAATGAAGCTTTAAGAGCTATAGCCACAGATAATGGATTAAATGGCTCCAGAAATACTCCTTCCACTTGTAAATTACTTTTAAAATTAGTCCTAGTAGTAGGAGATGCCTGACCCTTAGTTAAACCATAAACCATGTTATTATGAACTATATTAGTTATATTCGGATTTCTACGTATAGTATGTATGAAATGATTACCCCCTTCACCATACATGCAACCATCCCCACTTACATCAATAACTGTAAGCTCCGGATTAACAGCTTTTATACCCGTAGCAGGAGGAAGTGATCTACCGTGAAGACCATTAAATACATTAGATTTAACATAATGAGGAAGTTTACCTGCCTGACCAATACCACTAACCAATACCAGATCTTCAGGATTTATTTCAAGTTCAGCTAAAACTTTTTTCACCGTTGAAAGTATTGAAAAGTTTCCACAACCAGGACACCATGCCACATCCGCATTCTCCATATCAAAAATTTTAGGATCCATTTTTTATAAACCCTCCAAGAATTTTTTTAGGTTATTAGTAACTTCTTCCACCGAAAACGGCATTCCATCATATTTTAAAACCGTCTCATCTATATCAAATCCTAATTCAAGTTTAATCAGATTTCCAAATTGAGAATTAATATTATTTTCAAAGATAATGGTTTTAAGGGCTTTTTTAAGATATTTCCCCGTGTCAGATGATAACGGATAAACTTGTTTAAAATGTAAAAATGCAATTTTATCAGAATCTAGTTCATTCACTACTTCCTTTATAGTACCATAAGTTGAACCCCAACCCAATACCAAAATCTCGTAATCCTCATTACCAACTAACTCAGGGGGAATTACCTCTTCTCGGATTTTCTCCATTTTTTTAGTGAAACGTTTCTCAACCATTTTAGCTCTTAGATCTAAATCTTCGGTTATATGACCCTCCTCATCATGTTCATCTGAATCAACCACAACGACCCCTGCTCCAAATCCCGGTATTCCACGTGGGGAAACACCATCAGGAGTGAGTTGATATCTTTTATAATTTTCATCTGTCTTTACAATATGATTTTCAATTTTCAAGTCACTTAAATCAAGGGAAGGGATATTATAATAACATTCAGCAAAATATTGATCTGAAAGTATGAATACTGGGATTTGATATTTATCTGCTAAATTAAAGGCTATTTGTGACAGTTTAAATGCATCCTCAAAGTTACCCGGTGCAAATATGATCCTCGCAAACTCTCCCGGACCAGAATATAATGTTAAATTAAGATCTTCCTGTGAAGTCCGGGTGGGAAGTCCTACTGCAGGTCCGGGTCTTTGACCTACATATATCACTACTGGAGTTTCAATCATCCCCGAAAGGCCTACTGCTTCTTCCATAAGTGCAAATCCACTTCCAGATGTAGCAATCATGGACCTAGCACCAGCGTAGAATGCACCGATAGACATGTTAAGAGCTGCTATTTCATCTTCAGCTTGTTCAAAGATTAAATCGAATTCAACTCCATTTTGGGCCATAAACATTTGCAGAGGTGTGGATGGAGTCATAGGATATGATGACATGAAGTTACAACCTCCTGCGAGACATCCTAATCCTACAGCCTCAGTTCCACTTAATAATAATTCATACTTAATTTGTGGATCTTTAGTTAATTGAATTTTGATTTTTCCAGATTTAACAAGTTGTTCTCCGATTTCATGACCTTTTTTACCAGCTTCTAAATCTTTTTCTACAATTTTTTCTCCTTTACGGGAGAACATTCTCGTAATAATTTCGTTAAATATCTCTGATGATATATTTAAAACCCGTGAAATCACTCCTGCTACAATAACATTGGAAAAGATAGGTCCACCCAATTCTTCTGCACTTTTAAAAAGTGGGATGGTAATAGTATCATATTCGGTAACTGATTTCAAATTCTTTTCATCACCAAGTATAAGAGTTTCAGAGGTTATTCTTTGATTTAAATGGTCAATTGCACCGTCACTTAAAGCTAACAAAATATCAATGCGTTCAACGTAAGAATTAAGTCTTTGTGATGATATACGTATTTCTGTAGAGTTTTCACCCCCTCTTACTCGTGACATATATTCTTTTGATGAGAAAACATGATAACCACCCATTTTAATAGCCTGCACGAGAATTGATTCCACAGTTTGAATACCTTGACCAGCCTCTCCACAGATTACTATCGAAACATCTTCCTTAGATGAATCATCTGACATATTTTTAAGACCTCCCCATTTAACATAAACAAGTTTTTAGAAAATTTTGTGATCCGATAACTTAGTTTCTTTGCAGTTTAATTATATGGTCATAATTTTACTTAGATTTTTGGGGTGATACTCCTAAAAAACTCAGAAAATTACCATAAAAAATTAAGAATAAGTAATACTATATATTATATATAATTATCCAAATTGAAACCGCAGTTATAGCCATAATTATTTCAGCAGGTTGAGTTGTAGCCTGTGCGATTGTAAATGTTTCTATTGGTTTATTTTCATTCTGATGGGTTACTGGTGTAACTGGCTTATTTTCAGATATAGTTGTCGATGGTTGAGCTGCTGCTAATTGCTTTAATCCAGCTATAATGTTATATCCTGGAATCAGGTGTCCCCAACTTTCTATGTAATTTCTAGCAGCGGGCTTGTCATTTGCATTCACATAATAGGTTACAACTTCCTCAAGTTGTGCTTGAGTTATATCAGTCATTGCGATTCTTTACCTCCTAAAAAATTAGTTTTTAAATATAAAAAATTTAAGAAATTACTAATTACGAGATTACAAAAATAAAAAATTGGTAAAATAGAATTTTAAGGATCAATCTAAGGTTAAAGTAAGAAAAAACAGTTTAAAATTCGGTATATTTAAATATAGTCATACATAAAATTATGATTAGGTGATAAAATATGGCTGAACTACCATTAGCTCCATTAAAAAGAATAATAAAAAATGCAGGTGGACAAAGAGTTAGTCCTGAAGCAGAACAAGTTCTAGCAAAAATTTTAGAAGATTTGGCTGAAGAAATCTCTGAAAACGCAGTTAAATGTGCAAAACATGCTGGAAGAGTAACAATACAAGCATCAGACATAGAAATGAGCTGTAAATAACTTTAAAATATTTTTCTTTCTAATTTCTATTTTTTTTATACTAGAATAGTTGTAATATTACAATGATGAATTTGAACAATATTTTCAACTTTGTCTTTGCATTGTTTAATGAAGTTCATTTAGAAAGTGTTATTAGTTGATTGAGTACAGTTTCATTCTAAACAGGAAGAACAGTTTTAAACTTCAAAGAAATATTATGTTTACAGTTTCTATGTTTATGGAAAAAAAGAAAAAAATAAATAATTATTTATTTTGCTTGTGATTCGGCGGATCCATTTTCGCAATGTTTTTCGCTAGAAAAATTGAATTCTGACGAAATTGAACATTCTTGGCAATTACAAGTTTCAATATTTTGAACACATGATCCTGCATCTCCTAAAGAACAGAAGACACCTAAAACTTCACCTCTCATACAT
>Ga0182030_10010171_pt1 | contig 19166 bp, 28 predicted proteins | sample 812S3MmetaG_FD_121299 | JGI IMG/M metagenome (GOLD analysis project Ga0182030, IMG submission 121299) | Permafrost microbial communities from Stordalen Mire, Sweden - 812S3M metaG (Illumina Assembly) | ecosystem: Environmental > Terrestrial > Soil > Wetlands > Permafrost | place: Sweden... | reverse complement strand
CTTGTTATGCCGCGCGCACGAGGATTTGACCGCCGTTTTATCCATCTTCACCGAGACCCTCGCTAGTTGCTCCTACACTTTGGCATTGCGATGCGCTGAACGTGACGCCCTCAATGCCACGAGGCCGGTATTTTAGGTCTCTTGGGAATCAGGCAGCTATTGGGGTTTGATACAGGCCTCGGCAGTGAGATTCCCATCGCTAGGATTGGAGGTTCGCGACCAGTCGAGGCGCGGCGTCGTCGGGTGGTCGCCCCATCCGTGCGCTATGCGTGCGATGGTGGTTAAAATAGGTTTTGAAATCAAGCAGCTTGCTTTCGAGGTCGGTGGTTGTCCAGAACAGTGTACGATCCAAGCCCTCTCGGCGGAGAGTGCCGACCAGCCGCTCCACGAAAGGATGAGACAAAGGAACGTAGAGCACGGTCTTGATTTCGGCCACCTCCAGGATTCGCAGGTTGGCTTGCCCTTGATGAAAGCGATAAAGCGGATCGTTGTCGGAACTGAGGTATTTGGAAATGGAGCGGTGGCCTCGAATGGCGTGGTTGAACATTCGGCAAAGGGCGTTACCGTCGACCGCGCCGGCCTGCAGGCCAAACCCAACGATTCGGCGCGTGTATTGATCCATGACGACCAGTATCCAGTGAGTCCGCAAGGCTGCTGACTCGCAGCGAAAGAGGTCCGCGCTCCAGAGACTGTCTTTGCTGTGACCGAGGAAAGTCAGCCAGGACGGGCCGCCGGCGTCCGGCTTGGGTTGGTAATGCGTGGCCAGGACGCGCCGAACGACGTCTTTATCGACGGGGACGCCGAACGCCCAAGCAATCTGCTGAGCGATTCGCGGGCAACCCCAAGAGGGATTGCGTTGCTGGGTGGCGAGAATCGTATCCATGAGTTCTTTGGAGGGACCCTTGGGACCGGGCTTGCACCTGCCCTTCGGGGTGAAAAGCAGGCGGTACTTGCGCTTGGTCAGGATCTGGTGAAGGGGCAGAAGGGTCGACGGCTTCAGAACGATGGCGGAACGGACCAGCCGGGACGGTCGCACAAATAGAGCGCACCAACCGGCAACGATGCGATCTGATAGGCGGAGATTGGGAGCGCGCTGGCGCGAGCGATTGAGGATCAGCAGTTGATGTTTGACGAGGACAGACTCGGCAATTACGGAACGGACGCCACCGGGACTCGCAAGTCGGGCGACGGTCGTGAGGAGATGAATGAAAAGGATCACCAGATCGCGCATTTCCGACATGGTAGCAAGGAACCCGAAAACTCGCGGAATTCCGGGCAAATTAGCAATTCGCCATGGACAGCCTCGGGTTCATCTCTTGCGTCAGTTCCGCGCGGGCTTCGATCTACAACTGCTGCAGCGTGTGCTCAACCGCTTCTGAAAGATTGCTCATCAGGTGATACCGGTCGGTGACTTGCACGGCGGAAGGGGCGCCCTCTCGCCCGCCCTGCGCGTACAGTCCGCATCGGTCCCGAGCGATCATCTCCACTCCCGGATGCCGCCGAAGCCAGTCGGCAAAACGCGCTGCCGAGCGGACCGGAAGCAGATCGATGACGCGTCGCCGCTCCAGATCCATCAGCATTGTCCCGTACCGCTGCCGCTTCCTCCAGGCCCAATCATCCACCCCCAGCACTCGGACTTTCGGCTCGTTCTGCCTGCGCGCCCAAGCCTTGACCCGTCGTAACACCGTGTCGTCGCTGCTCATTACGCCCAAGCCCTTCAGCAATCGCGATCCCGGCAGTCCGCCCAGAGCATACCCAACCCGACGAACCACCTCACATCGGCGCTCGGTCTCTCGCGCCTTGGGAGCCACTACGCCCGGGAGACGCTCGGCGAAAATCTTCCGCTCGCATTGCCGATTTCGGCAGCGGAAGCGCCGGAGGCGGAGATGAAGGCGAACAGGTTGGCCCTGCCAAGGCAAGTCGCGCAGTTGTCTCAGGTATTGGCTGTGATAGGACACTTGGCAACTGGAACATGCCGGACACCGGGGTGTCGTCCTGCCTCGAACGCGAACGATGATCCCGGTTTCTGTCTGCTCCACACCTTCCAGCACTAGCCGCTCCGGCGCCGGCAATGAATTCCTTACAATATCAATGGGTTGGCTCACGGACTCAACATATCAAACCTGTCAAGGCTGCACCGAAAGTGCGGAAGAACCGATTTAAGTGCAGCGCGACAGCAGGAATTTTAGGCAGGCAGGATTCGCTCTCTCCCCCCCGAGGGGCATGGCCGGGGGCGGGCGGATGTGCGGACAGGTCGGCGGGCAGGGTAGGCGATTAAAGCCGTATGCCACCTCGCACAGTGACAGTCGCTTGAAGCAAGTAAGGTCGGGAAGTTATCCCCTCTTTGTCTTGATACGAGCAAGGCTATTTTCGAGGCTTTTAATTTTGGCCATGAGAGAACCCGCTTGCGTGCCGGCGAAAAGTTTTTCCCCGGTCTTCATTGGCAGATACAGCCGGTCCGGCGTATCTGGGAAGGCAAGAAATCCCTGTTGGGCGTAAAACCGCGACGCCTTTTCGTCCTTGGCATCGACGATGACCGCCGGCGACCCGACACTCTCAGCGCTGTTCAATGCCCGTTTCAGGGCATCAATGAGAAGCAACTCTCCGATGTGTTGGCCGCGAAACTCGATATGGCGGGCGAGACGCCCAATCAGCGTTGCGGGTAGTTGAGGGTAGCGTGGCCACTTTAATTTCTTCACCGTGTCTGCTGGAAGGTCGTCACCCGCCAGAATGACGCTCGCTGATAGCGTGTAATAGCCCGCGATGCGATTGTCCGCTGTCACTAGAACGAAAGTCGCGGCGGCATGTCTGCGGGCGTCTTGGCTCGCCTGTTCGCGCAAGTATAGGTCGAGCGGTTCGACCCCACACGAAAAAGCCGCCCGATCATGTTCACCGAGCGGCTCGAAACGAAATGCTGGTTGGGGATCACTCACCGGTTTCCAAGTACCTGCTCATAACGCCGTGCGGCCTCCTTCAGGCGTTGGTTGGGCAGAGGAGGATTTAATAGCGAAGCAACGAATGCACTTCGATCTCGCTGGCTCAAATTGATCAATTCCCTGTCGCGGAGAATCTGCCTTGCAGATTCGACCGCACAACCTACGATGAAATCAGTCAGGGTCCTACCTTCCAAGGCTGCGGCTTCCTGGCACAAGGCTTTCGCTTCCGGGCTGATCCGTGCCTCTAGTCGCTGCTCCTTACGCATTAGAGTTGCCGGCATGATGAGTCCCTCCCTTCAACCGAAATTCGGTTATATAATACGGCTATTAGCCGTACAGTGCAAGGGGAAAATTAACACAGAGTCAATATTGCAGAAACTCGACCATTCGTGTCGCGCTGCACAGGGTACGGCGCTGGCCCCTCTGGCCTGCCGGCAGCATCCGTGCGAAAATTTACGGTAAGGACCCCGTTTTTGCCCTCTTACCGTGAAAAGCCGGACGAAAAATCCCAACGACGCCCAACATTGCGCACAATTCCGGCGCACAATGCAGAGGCCATGTCATCTTGCGTTTTTCGCCGCTGTATTGTGCGCAGCGAAATGGGGGTCTATCCGGGGGCATGCAAGCCACCGTCAGTTGAGAGAAGTAGAACCCCACGAATTGCTTAGCGGCGATTTACCTAGGGGCGGCCGTGCGTGAAATACACTACAGTAATTTTTCGCACGGTTGCTGCCGGTGGGCCATGAGGAAAAACGAGTTTCCGCGATCATCCACCAACTGCGCGAGTTCGGCGTGATGATACGCTTCAATGGCCGCCAGCTTGCCAAGCGCCTCGCCGGTTTTCCATTCCGCGGCCAATGCCCCCGCGCCGAGCAGGTTCCGCGTGGTCTTGCCCATGGCGGAAACCACGATCACCGGATGGTGCGGCAAGCGCTCCTGGATGATTTTAATCACCCGGTCGATGGATACCGCATCCTGGACTGAACTGCCTCCAAATTTCATGACAATCATTGGTTCACCGGAAAGAGAGAATTTCAAGAATCCCAATCTGCACAACCCGCTCCCTCCTGCCATCCTGACACTAAATTGTCTGAGTCACGATGCGCAGCGAGCGCGGCGGGTCCGGATCCAATCCCTTGATTTCTGCCAGCAGCGCGGCGAACACCTAGCCCGGAACAATGTAAGGAATGGGCGACAAGATTTCCGGGATTTTTCCCGGGACGCAGATCACTCGCTGGGCCGCCGGAATGCTGGTGTCGGGACCCGAGAGGGCCACCACTTAGGCCAACGGGAGGGAAGCTGCGATAACGCCCAACAACAGGTATGGCAACGATTCCTCGGAAAATCGGCCATTTGGAGATCCCACCCGGGCTATACCCACGTCTTCTGTCTATCCGTCGTTCCCCTGACAGAGCTCTATAGCCCTACTTTCGCCGCGGCATTTTCCAGGAACAACGATCCCTCGCGGATGTACTTGCGCAAGGTGGCCAGGGAGCGGTGGCCGGTCTGGGCCATGATAGCGCGTTCGGGCACGCCGGCGGCAGCCGCCGCGGTGGCCAGGCCGGCGCGCAGGGAGTGGCCGGCGTAGTCGCCGGGGATGCCCGCTTTGGCGATCAGCTTTTTTACCACCAATGCTACGGATTGGGCGGTCAGGCGGGTGGGGTGGATACGTCCGTGCCGGTCGACCGCGCGGAACAGCGGTCCTTCGGCGCTCTGGAGGACCTCGACCCAAGCTTCCACCGCCCGCACCGGGCAGGTGGCGGGTGCCAGGCCGTACGGAATCCCGACCTTCCTTCCCTGCCCTTCCGGGTCGGTTTTGGAGCGCCTTAAGTGCACCAGCAACCCGTCCTCATCGAACTCCAAATCTTCAATATTCAGACCTACCAGTTCCGACCGCCGGAACGCCCCGGCGAACCCCACCAGGATGAGCGCCCGGTCGCGAACGTCGAGAGTCCTGCCAGGATCGAGGCCGGCGATTATGGTGCGCAAGTGCTCAACCTTGACCGGGCTCTTGCCGGTCTGGGCGGTGTCGAGAGTCCGGCGAATTCCCTTCATCAGTTGGCGGACCACGGGCGCCTGCGTGGGAGGGTCGAATACGGCAGCCTGGTGTGCCTGGGAAATAGCCGAGATGCGCAGGGTGAGGGTCGAAACTTTGTGCGATTCCGCCAGCGTGGTCAAATAAAGGGCCACGGTTTCGGGCAGGGCGGGAAGATCCACCCGGTGATGGGCCTGGCACCAGGAGGAGAAATCCCTCCAATCGCTAGCGTAAGCGCGGGGGGTATTTTGGGCCAGGGACTGGCGGAGAAGCTCCTGGGCGCGCGAGAGGGCGTCGTTTGACGCGAGTTCCCTCGGACGCGCATATCATTTAAGTTGGCAAAGCCCAGAAATTGTGCATTTCTAAAATATGCTGAGTCATGAATCAGCGCGCGGGAGAAATTCGCATCGCGAGCAAAACTCGTAAGCGAAAACTGTGCTTGCTCAAGGTCGCAGCCCGAGAAGTCGGCATCTGCATTAAACCCACACCCCCCGAATTGTGCGGTTCCCTTAAACTCGCTGAGGTTGAACTTGGCATTTCCCGCAAAAATGCTTTCTGTGAAATTCCCACCTTGGGGCGGCAAGTCTCCCAGTACTCCTTCCCTAAATATGGAACCAGAGAAGAGAGCGTCGCTGCCGAAGACGACGTGCACAAAATCTGCGTGTGCTAAGAATACACAGCCGCTAAAATCCGCTCTCTGGTTAAATCGGCTCTGCTGGAATATCGCTCCTTTTTCAAAAACCGCCCCGCTGAACCTTGCCATTGCGCGAAACTCGCACGTCGCGAAAGTGGGAAATGTCCAGAAACGCGCGTGCTCAAACACGCAACTGCGGTCGAACACCCGGCGCAGAAACTGTGCGACCGGGAAGACAAACCGAGTGAAGTCTAATGTGGGCATTTCGGCGGAGCTGGAGTTCAGAATTCCTACGACCTCACGGGTGAACAGGTCCGCGTCTTTGCCAGCATCCGACGAATGCATCAAACAAACGGAAGTCTGATCTATGTCAGCCGGCGCGTGATGGACGGGACGGCCGCACGGCTTGAGATTGGCCATCGGTACGGCGCAAGTTGTGGAATTTGGAGTCATGCAATAGAGCTGCTGGTCACTCTCGCCCGCGGTCGATCAGCGGATATTTATACGCAGATCGTGAGGAGAGTCAATCCGATTCCACCTCATCTGTAGCGGACCTTGGGAAGTATGTCCGCGCTACAGATTCTCGTTCTGTGCGGAGTCCGTGCCACCTGCTATTCGCACAACCGGATTGCCGTCTTCCAGACGTACTGCGAAGCAGACAGTTTGATCCACTATGCTCTTCGGGCACAACTCGAAACGGGTCTGTTCTGAGTCGACGTTGATAAATATTCTGAGCGGGTAATTCAAGGCCTTTTCCATCAGCGCGAGTTTCTTGAAGGCTTCCTTCGCCTTTTTGGGTGTAGCGCGGCGTTTCAACTCTATCGCGATGAAGTTCCCCTGATCTCGCCTGTCCGTAAGGCCCCGATCGAATGGAATATGCACGATGACGTCCGGGCGTATCCGTATCCCGTGGGCGAGCAGGCGCTTTTGATATTCCTCCTCGATAATGGGATCGTCTGTCAATACGCCACGCTCAAGCCGCCTGGCCAGTTCCTGAAGCAACGCTCCCTGGAAGCTTCGTTCGTCTTGGAAAGAGCGCTCTTCCTTGATACTTCCGAGGGCCTGCCGGAGCACGGTCAGGAAATAGTCAGGCGCGGAGTGTGATCTCTTCAAATTGAAATTCCCTCCCCTTCATCCTGACTCACGTCATCATCACATCGGTCATGGACTCTGGTCCGGTGCTGCGATCTGTTCATGGTTTCACGTCGATTACCTGCCCTCGCTGGTCGACCAAGGCAATCTCAATTCCGGCGTCCTTTGCTCGCACAGCTAGTTTCTGCGCCAGCCGGAGCGTCGTCTCGGTGTGTGGCGCGACGGCAACTTGACGCCCCTCTCGTGGTCTGGCTATGAGCAACCCGACGGCCTCGCACAGGCCTCTCCGGAGCCGTGATACCTGTCCGGCGTGTCGCGTGTTTATCACCCCGCCTTTGCACTCTGCGATGATTGTTGTTTCTCGTGCCTAGCGGCTAACATCGCCCTTTCCCGGCGTCGACGTCACAACGATACTCTGCTGATTATTGACGTATGTACCGCAATAAGCGGTCTTGCCTTCCGCCTCTTTCAACACGAAACCGCGTGCCCAGAGCCACCGCGCGATTTCAAACCGCTTTGCGTGCTCCCCGTCAGGGTGAAGCTCGACCGTAAGAAGGTCCGGCACGGTTAATAATAGGTGCATACCGTACGCCAGCATGACGGCAGCCTCGGTTAGGTGGCGCTCTTTGCTCCCATGGCATTTGCCGCGCCGATTCTCAGGAGGATCGAGTTCGACAATCGGATCGTCAAACACTTGAGTGCCTACTCTCTTGGTAACGGTCAATCACTGGCCGCCAAAATACTAGGTCTCAAGACCCCGAACAAGCGCGGATCTGCGCCCCAAGGCCCGAGGCTTTTTTGTTCCCTTTTTAGGGTTGTCGTTTTTCCTTAATGAGTAGACTTCGATTTGCTGATGCCACAGCGGTTACGCGTTGCCTTAAATAGGTTCTTCCGCACTCTCGGTGCAACCGCCGAGCGCCAGCTCGGCTCTGGCTCAAGTTTGGTGCAACCGAGAGGGGCCAACGCCCCGAAAAGCCTTGGATGCTGTAATCTACGGGCATTGGGATCGCGGGGCAATTTCCTCTCAGCCCACAACTGCGGGAAGGTGAGTAAGCTACTTGGTATCTGATAGATAGCTGATTTGTGGAGGACTAGCCTGCACCAAACTTGAGCCAGAGCCAAATTAAGGAAAAGCGACATCCAGAGGTGGAAACCCCCGTGCTCGAGCGTACTAATTCATCCTCAATGCTCTCATGGCCTGCTGGTACGTTTGGTGTTCGACTTTGGAGATATCCGGTCCCGCCTCGGTGGTGTCCTAATTTGGAAACACCACCTATTTGTTTTGGCATTCGGCGTGCAAGAAGCGGCGGACTAGGTTTTAGTTTCCTTGTTCTCCTCATCGTATGGACCCAATTTGTTTCCCATATCAAGCGGTTCGATGCTCCCTACCAGTGCACCGCTTATCATCCTCGTAAACACTTGCTCCCACTTCTTTCCAATCGAATCGGTAAATATAACAGTACATATTACCGTTGCACTCACTTTGTCCCTTCGAACATACTTACTGATTTCTTTATTTGCAACAGGGAACACAATGACGGCCAGGTATGGAAGTCCAGGAATAAGCAGGTCGGTAGAGGAAGTGTCGTAGCTCTTTCCGCCGCTCAATTTCGTCAGGATCATATTTATCCAGAGTGGCGAGGGATTGCCGTTAACGATCTTGAAGGATATCGCCAGAGATTCGCTCATTCCAGTGTCAGATTCTGGAGCAACTTCAATTTTCCAGTCGACAAGATTTACCCATTGTTGCATTGCACTTTCCTGTACCAGTATCTGGCGGTCGAGAATACCAGTCTGCCGCTCCATGAGGTCGGCCTGACGACAGATGGCCGCCAAGGTCTCTTTCAGTGTTGCATTCTGGACCTTAACCTCTTCGACGCTCAGGAGCGCAGCCTTAGCAGACTTTCGGGTTTCACACGATTGCCAAATAATTGCCAAAAAAGTGAAAAGCCCAACGAGCGCCAACGCCCCTGTGTAGAAAGACAATCTTCTCTGGATATTTACGTTCTCATCTGTCTCTTGTTTATCGCGCTTATCCCCAAGGCCATTTTCTTGCTTGATGATCACCGTTACATCACTGGCGGACTTATTATCCTTCTCGGCTGTTGCGGGTTTCTCAGCCTTTTTACTTCCGTCGCCTTTTGCGACCCCCAGTTCTGGCGTGCTGAGTGGCTTGCTTTGAGCGGAGCAGGTGACCCATTCCGATGCGATGACCGAGGCAAGCAAGGCGAGATATACAATCCATCGTTTCATATGATTTATATTGTAACACAACATTTAACAAATAAAGGCTTGACAATCTCCGATTGCTGTAATACACTTATTGAAGTAAGGAGAAAGAATCTTATGGCAAACGTCCTAGACAAAGACAAGCAGATTGCAATCATCGGAGCGCTGGCGGAAGGGTCAAGCATTCGTTCCATTGAACGCATGACCGGGACTCACCGGGACACCATCATGCGCCTTGGCGTGAAAGTCGGGAAAGGATGCGCCGGACTGCTCAACTACAAAATGCGCAAGCTGTCTTGCCAGAATATCCAAGTTGACGAACTGTGGGGATTTATCGGGAAGAAAGAGCGCCATGTGCTGCCTACCGATGACCCGCAATATGGGGATGTTTGGACGTTTTGCGCCATAGATGCGGACACAAAACTGGTTCCGTCATTCAAGGTTGGAAAGCGGGATGCGGCCACCGCTAACGCTTTTGTTAGTGACGTTGCCTCGCGGCTCAAGAATCGCGTGCAGCTTTCCAGCGATGCTCTCAGGGCTTACGTTGAGGCCGTGGAATTGGCCTTTGGAGCGGACGTTGATTACGCTCAGGTCATCAAGACGTATGGCGAAGATGGCTCGCAGGGGCCAGAGCGCAAATACAGCCCTTCCGAGTTTGTCTCAGTCGAGAAAAGGCGAGTAATGGGAAGCCCTGAGATGGGGATGGCTTCTACTAGCTACATTGAACGGCTAAACGGCACGACCCGCCTTCACATGCGCCGCTTGACCCGCCTAACCTACGCCTTCAGTAAGAAGCTGGAACACTTTGAGGCGGCGGTTGCCCTTCACTTCGCCTATTACAATTTCGTTCTGAGGCACAGCACAACCCGTTGCACCCCGGCAATGGCGGCGGGAATCGAAAAGGATTTTTGCACTGTAGGGGACTTGGTGGAGACGGCAGGATAATGACAAACCATATCAAAGAGCTTGGAGAAACGATTCTCCGCTTGCACGGCGCAAAGGCCAAGCACGCCAAGAGCGTACCCGTCAAAGAGGTGTTCAATGGACAGACGGTTTGGGATGGAGTTGTCGAGGTATTCGACCTAAAGGGCCATCCGAAGGCTAGTAAGGCGTATGCCTGGGCACACGACACTGACGATCCTCTACACCCCAAGCGTCAGGTAACCGTGCTGCATATTCCACCTATCACTTCGCCAGAATTGGCGGTGAGAGCTGCAATCGTACAGGAGTACAGGAATGGGAAACGGGAAGAAAACTAGAAGCGTGGGCCGTCCATCACTGCCCAAGGGTGACGCCAAGGCAAGGATTGTCCCTGTGCGGTTCAAGCCGGATGAATTCAAGGCTATTTCGAGGGCCGCAAAAGCGAGCAAGCAAAGCTTATCCGAATGGATTCGCGGCACGCTGAATGCCAAAGTCACAGACCAAACAACCGCATGAATTTCAAATTAGGACACTACCCCCGCTTCCAGTTGCTTGACAATGGGTCACGGATTAGCAATTCGCCAGGGACAGGTCCAGCGGACAGGATTTTGGACTTGCATCGGAGGGAGAGTGGCTGTCTAATCACGTCAGCGTTTCACCAGCCTGAAGATCCATGTGAGGCTAGGCGTCATGAATAACCCCCCGGCCTATCATCGATTACCGCTGGGACTCCTCCTTGGGGCCGCGTCCAGGTGCCCGGTCCAGTGGACTGCAAGTTTCCCAATGCCCACAAAAGAGTGGCATTGGCAAGAGGTCTTTCCACCCAGGAACCGCTGGAAGAGTACAAAGACGGGCGAAGACGGGCGGCATCACATTGACGAATCTTTGGTTCAGAAAGGCGTGAAAGATGCCAGCGTCAGAGAGGAAATGACAAGGCGTGCTCCGTGCGACCCTTTCAGACATTCAGCCGCAACTCATTAATTGAATTGTTGCGAGCACTGAGCAGGACAGGTGATGAACCCAGCCCGATTTGATGCGGAAGCTGCCGTCGTGGGCACCCAGATCCCGGAGGGGCTTCGGGTGGCCATCATCGGGAGCACTTCGTTCTGGCATGAGGACAGCGCAGAAATCTGTACCAAAATCGGAGAACTTTGGCTACTCTCTCCGGTCTTGTCTTGCTCACAGGAGGTGTACCGGGAGTTGGCGAGACGGTCGGGCGGGCTTTTGCCAAAGGTTGCCGGAACCTCGGACGGGCGCCCCAGGTCGTTCATGTCCTACCCAGAGGCTGCGCCTGCTGGGATTACGGGACGACCCTGTTCGCGGGCGAGGACATGGGCGAGCGCCGTGAGATTCTCGGGCGTGTCGCCGAGTTGTACGTAGTTGTGGAGGGTGGTTCAGGCACAGAACACGAAGCCCGTGTTGCAGCGGCGAACGGTTCCGTCCTCGTTCCCGTTGGACGCTCGGGAGGCCACGCCGGCGCGCTCTTCCGGGGCTCGGTCCGCCCACCACTTGCTGAAGAGCACACTTGGCGCACGTTGGGCGATTTCGAAGCGACACCTGCAAAGATCGCGGCGTCAGTCCTGGAGATCGTTGATACACATGCCCGGCACCGCGTCTAACCTCCGGCTGATCCCGACGGGGGCGCTCGTGGGTTAGCTGGGACGTTAGGCGCACGGGAGGGACCCATGCTTTCCAAGCTTAAGCGACTGTTCAACCGAGCCGAGCGAAGCCCGAAGTTCGAGCAGCGCCTGGACGACGTGGGGCTGAGCTGGCTCGACACGCCCGCGGACCCGCTCGATATCGCTGCTTGGGATCGGTATTGGACTGAGCAAATAAGACACGGGCTCGGGCCACCGCTGTTCGACATGTTCTGCAACGATCGGCATCTCGTCGAAGTGATGAACTCCGAAGGGATGGAGAACGTCCTATTATAACGTTTCGTTAAAAGATGTTCACATCGGCCTGCTTTCCTGTTATGCTTCGCGGCATGGCAGGAAAATCGAGGCGTGCAAAGTTGGTATTGGCCCCCGAGGAAGTCGACCGACTGGAACGGTTGCGTCGTTCGCAAACGGCGCCACGGCGCGAGGTGCAGCGAGCGGAGATTCTGTGGGATTATTATGCCGGCGAAACCATCACGGCGATTGCTCGTAAGGTTTCCATGACGCGGACCAGCGTGGCCAAGTGGGTCGGAAAGGCCCTGAAGGTCGGCTTGGCGGCCGGCTTGAAAGACGCCTACCATCGGTCGCGGGAGCCGGTGATCACCGAGATGGCCAGGGCTTGGGTGGTGCATTTGGCCTGCTCGAAGCCCAAGGAATACGGGTACGCGGCGGAATTGTGGACGCGGCAGTCGCTGGCGCAGCACGTGCGCCGACAGGCGGTCGCGACCGGGCACCCGGCGTTGGCGCGGGCGGCCAAGGCGACCGTGCAGCGGATCTTGACCCAACAAGCCTTGCGCCCCGACAAGGTGACGTATTATCTGGAGCGGCGCGATCCGGCTTTCGAGACCAAAATGCGCGAAGTGCTGCTGGTCTATCAAGAAGTGATGCTGCAGAGCCAAAGCAGCGGGGCTCCCGATACCCCGCCCAGCGTGATTACCGTTTCCGTCGATGAGAAGCCTGGCCTGCAGGCCTTGGCGAATACGGCTCCCGATCTGCCGCCGGTAGCGGGCCAGCACCCCACCGTGGCGCGCGATCACGAATATAAGAGGTTGGGTACGGCATCGATTCTGGCCGCCCTCGACCTGCAGACGGGACATGTCACGGCGCGGGTCGAGCATCGCCATCGGAGTCGCGAGTTCATTGCCCTGCTGCAGGACTTGGATCGCTACTATCCGCCCGAGTGCACACTCCGTCTGGTGCTGGACAATCACTCGGCACATCTTTCCAAAGAGACGCAGGCCTACCTGGCCACCCGTCCCAATCGGTTCAAGTATGTGCTGACGCCCACCCATGGTTCCTGGCTGAATATCGTGGAGACGCTTTTCGGCAAAATGGCACGAACCTTCTTGCGGCACATTCGCGTGCAATCGTGGGAGGAACTGCGGGCTCGAATCCTGCTGGGGGTTTCCGAAATTAACGCTGCACCCGTAGTTCATCGCTGGAAGAAGTTCGACGCTTTGTCGGCATGATGTGAGCATGTTTTAATGAAACTTTATACTATGCGCAGGCAGCGGAATCTCCCAAGAGCCTCGGGCCCTCGCTCAGGCCGGGTTCGAGGTCATCGCTTTGGATATATCACCTCAAGCGGTCGAAATCGCTCGAGAATTCGAGTTTCCTGCTGAAGGTCTCGAGTATTTCTGCGGACCAGAAATGCGCCGGACGGGGGGACACGTTGACTTTGTGGCGGGTGATATTCTGGATTCCACCGTATGTCCTGGACCCTTCGATGTGATCATCGAGCGACGTACTGCTCAGCTCTATTTCAACCACGATATTGGAGCCGTTCTGGGTGAACTCGCAAAACGTCTTGGTCAAGAGGGCATTCTCCTCAGTCACTGCCACGATGGTGGATGGAAGCCACCCGCCGAGCCCCGGCACTTGACGCAACTATGGTTTCAAGAGAATCGATGGACGATCTGGAACGGAAGTCCCGGCCGAAAACCTCCGGGTCGAGTGGCGTGGCTATTCACGTCGACCGGGTAGGAGAACGGGATAAGCGGTCGCCGCCCTCCTCGCCAAAACTCGTGCGCCTGCAATATCAATAGGTTAGGCGCCCAGCGCGTCCATGCGAATTGCCAATCTGCACGGAATTCCGCGCAAATTGGGTTCTTCCTCACTTTTGTTGCAGGTTGGGCCTCCACAAATCATCTATCTATCAGATACCACGCAGTTTATTAAGCTTCCCGCGGTTGCTGACGGAGAGGTGATTGGCCTCCGATCCCAATGCCTGCAAATCACAGCATTCAACGCCCTTCGAGGCGTTGGTCCCCAGGGTTGCAACAAAAGTGAGGAAGAACCGATTTAAGCGCAGCGCGACACCTAGCGATCCCACGGCGCGGCGCCTCGTCAATGGACGCAAAGCGGCCTTTCGAAAGATTTGAGTGCGATTTCCTGGACTGCCCGACAGACTCTTACTTACAGAATCCGGCAGAAATGGTGGAGTGGGTCACGGGATCGAATGCCACAAAAAAGTGGGAACCGTCGGCAAGAGAGCCACTGGCCAAGTACCACGAATAGCCCTGGGCAGGAAGGCCAAGGGTCTGGGAGTTTTCAGGGCAGCCGATTTGATGCTGGTGAGGTGGCTCTTCCAGACTGAGGGCGATGGGAGAATTGCCGAGAACGCGCCGCGTACTTTTCGAGAGCGGGAAGACCTTGTCCAGATCCTCCACCGTGAGTTGCACTGGATGCGCGGCATTCAGCTTGGGAGCGCCAGATTCGAATTTCTGGATTGCCAGCATGGTTTGGAGGAGCGCTCCGCTTTTGGGGTTCCAGGCCGCTCGGCCCACAAAATTGTAGAAGGCCAGCGAAAAACAGCTACAGAGAAAAATCGTAACGGCCAAAGGCACTAGACTCCTGACCACAGAGAAAGCTCGGTCCTGGATCTGTGCCCGGAACAGCCGGTAACTCTGGATGACCGCGTAGAGCAGCGTGGGAACCAACATCGTGGCGGTTAGCACAAATTCGGCTTGTAAGCTGTCTGTCATATTGCTTGAGGCAGCATCGACGAGTCGGAGGAACACGCTGGAATGGAGGCGCCAAACGGCGCTCGCGAATTTCACATTGGCGAAGGGATCGAACCTAAAAAAACGAGTTGCGTGAGTTCGAAGCCCGCCCACTTGCCGAGCTCCCCGGCGAGATAGATGGCGATCATCACCGGAACAACCCAGAGGACAGCGCGCGCCGTAGGCGAGCCACAGACCGGAGCAGATTTCCGCGGCGAGGTAGGCAGGGGAGGGAAAGGTGTCCGAGGCACAGGTCGAAAGAGGGTCAGTTTCGAGTTTTGGGATGCTGCGGAGAGACAAAACTGGCCCGTTCCATGGCCCGTGGAAGCACCCAGCACCGAAAACTCGACCGCACCTTGAATTCAGAGGCGTTCGGGTGTACATTTCCGGTCGGGCGAAAACTTAAAACGGAAATTCCGGCTATAATGATGACTCCTCGGGAGCTGCCAACCTTGACTCGCCAGGGGACGAAAAAGATGCCGGGCGCCCAACAGGTATACTCACATATTTACGATTCGCGCGTGCTGGGGGTCATTCTGCCCACCTGCACGCCGGAAGAAATCGCCTATCTATTCGGACCCGTCATCCGGTTCGCGACCGAGAATGAGAAACCGGAAACGCTGCTGGAACTCGTGCGGTGGGAGACGGGAATGAGGTCGAGTGTCGTGAGGCTGGCGCCATCGGAACCGGGCGAAGACAATCCCGCCGCACCCGCGCCGGCGGAAAAGACCCAGCCACCTACGAATCTTAGGTGAATGACCCATGCTAACTCTACGTTCCGCACAGGTGGAAGCATTCGACGCAGCGGCCGTAAAGGATTTCGAAGAGTTGATGGTGCCGCATCTTAAGAAATTCTTTCCGGAATTCTTCGAAGCCGCCGGCGAACCCAAAGTGCGGGAATTCATCCGCTATGGAGTCAAGCGCTCGGGATCGTATCAGATCACGGCGAAGCGGGACGTAAGCCGATACATCGACCTGATGGTCAGTCTCGGCCGGGACTTCGATCAGGACCCGGACCTTTCCTGGGCGGGCGAAATCTTAAGAACCTGCAACAGTGCGGATACAAAAATCACGGTCTTGCTCAAGAATGCCGAGAAGCACCTGAAGGGCGCTTAGAAACATGGGCAACGGCGATTCAGCCTCAACTCCGGCCTCCAACCCCTCTCCAGCGCAAAGCTTGTCGTCCGCGACGTCGGATTCCGCCACCCAGAGCGCGGCAGGCGATGCCGGTAGCAGCGTTGTCACGTGCGGCACCCCCGCCGACGCCCCCGCCGGTCAGCCTGCTCCCGCGGCGCAAAAGGCCCACCTTGTGGTGCAAGTCAAAGACTGCTCCGGGAAGGCCGTCCAAGGTGTAAATGTCGCGGTCTCGGGAAAGGGCTGGAACGGCGTCACGGACGCCAGCGGTAAGTTTGATTTTGGCGATGAGAATCCGGACACCTATACGGTTACGGGCCTTCTGACGGCCACCTCAACACCCGCCTCCCAGACCCTGGCGGCGCCGGCTGGCCAAACCACGCAGTACAATCTGGTGATCTGCAACATCACCATCGAGATTCAGATCAACAACACGGGGACGGCAAACGATGACATCGTGCAGGTAAAATGCGCCCACCCCGCTCATCGCCATAAGGTACCCTGTCAGATCAAAATTGCCAGCGGTGCAGCGCACGATCATCAAATCACCCTGGGCAACCCGGACGGACGCTTGCGTTTCCCAGAATCGGGGGATACGACGAAGAACGTGACTCTGCCGGCGGCCGGAACTTGGGTTGCCTTCGAGATTTCGGGCGAGAACGCGAGCAACGCCATCGGGGACGCCGTGATTCAGGCCACGCTGGGCGCTGCCTGCCCCGATGGTGGAGCGGGCAACGTGGGAGACGTGAAAGGTTCCAAGCCCGCCACGGTGTTCTGGTTCGACGCCGCAGAGATCAAGATGACTCCGGGCGGGAACTACGTAATTTCGGGCAACCTCTACACCCCCAACGCCGGCCACGCGATAGACCATTCGGCGAAGGCTACGATCAAGCCGGCGGGCGTGGACTGCTCCACTCCCCAGGTCAAGGACCTGCGGGTCGGAATCATGCAGTTGGCGCTTCAAGGTGTGCAACGCACCATGACCTGGAGCAATCCCACTATCGCGTGGGTGGCGGGCACCGCCGCCGGAACGTCGACAACCGTTCCGGCAAGTATTGTGTTCAAGCGGAACCATCCCGTCAACGCCAACGATAGCGCGGGCGCTGTAGATCCGCTTTACGACCAGCCCGGTCATCCACATGTCACTATCGACGCCAATTCAGTCCAGGTACCCGGGGGATGTGCGGGAGGAGGGGCGGCGGCAACTTCATCGGATACGCCCAGCGGGGGGGCGGCGCCCGCCACCGTTAACCTGCCGGCGTCGACAGCCGCAGGTGTGAATGTGGGCACCGTGACGTATACTCTCACCAGTACGAAGATCGATTTGGATTTTCTCGTGTGGGCGGTTATCTTCAACAAGTCGACAAACCAGTTTTGCGCAGTGAGGGAGCGATCGTGGAATCTCCATGCTGATAGCGCCGCCGCAGGCGACCAGAAGGCCAAGACGGATGCTGCTGACAGGGCGCCCACCACGGATCCAGTCGGCGGTCAGCCATTCTCCAACGACGTACTGAATGATCCTGCGAATAAGAGCACGACACAAGTGGGTTCAACCGTTTTTACGAAGTAGACCCCGGGGGTCTGGAAAGGAGACAGGCATATGCCGGCAATGAGTGCGACTCCACCTCCGCGATCTCAGGACGCGACGATCTTACTGCTCCACGATGCCCGCGCTGTCCATGACACGGCTTCGATTCGCCTCCGTGATTATATGCTTCAGGGGACGCCTGGCTGGATTGCGGCGAACATATTACCTGGCGCTCGCTCCGGCTCAGGGACCATTCCAGGCGCGTCGATCGACGCGAACACGGGGAAGCTAAGAAACCCTAATAACGCCGCCCCGGAACTGTTGAAAGAAGGCAGGTGGAAGGCGGTTGCCAGTTCTTCGCCCGCCCAAGAAACCGCAAGTGGCGAATACGCGTGGTCGGAGCCGGTCGGCCAAGTTAAGCGAATACCCGACCCGGAGGATTACTACTCGCCTTTTGTTGAGGGGGGCGAGATCCTTTGCCAGCCCGTCAAGGGGCCGCAAGGAATCGAGCAGTTTGGACCGGTCCGCTTGCTCTTTACCGGTTGGGGAGAATTCGTCGGACCGGCCTTCGGTTTCCTTCAGTCGCATCCTTCGCTGTTATCCCCAGGCGTTCCGGCGCCCAGCGAGGTCAGCCAGCTTGCGGAAGTACTATCTGGAAAGAACCCTCTATTGGCGCTACTCGCGTTTCGTCACTTACTGACGGCGCATCAGTTGACGACGCGGCAAGCTCAGGACCGGTTGAATTCATCCGGTGCTAATCTGACTGCCGGATTGGTCTATCTGTTGATAACCAATCCCTCCCTGGACGATCAGAAGCGTCCGCTGGTGGAGGCGGTCCCGGCGTTTGTCAAAGACGCATCGAAGATCACCCAGCTTCGGCCGGTCGGCTTGGCCGCGTACGCGGTCGGGCTGTTGGATATCGCAAACCCGGCTGCCCTGGCGGAGACGAAGCGCGTGGTTGCCGCTTTGAGCGATCGCACGAAAGCCTTAGGTCCAGACGCTGAAACCGACCCCTATCTGCATCTCATCTTCGAAAAGATGGGGGTTGCGCGCTAACGGACCCGGTTCGCAAACTCGCGGTGGGACCGGGTGGGGGAACGTGCGTGTCCCCCCGAGAAGACACGGCAGGCGGCCTTCCCTGCCGTTCCAGCACCGGGCAGACGGGTAGCCACGGTCAACGCATTTATCACCGTGGGCTTTTCTCATGCCAATTACGGCGATCACCCCTTCACGCTCCGCCCCGGCAACAATTCAACATTACAAGGGTCCCCGGGGGGTTCTAAAAGGGGCGACAGTTCATCGGATTGTGTCCAGCGCCCTCACTCTGGCCAAAAAATCAAAAAAATCGTGTAAGAAAATTGGACGAGGATTTTTCCCGAAAATTTGCACTGAAGTATTTCATCATCAATGGTTTACAACATCATAAGAAGCCGCTTCGGTGAGAGGGGCAGAAAGCCATCCCGGGTTACGGACGCGCCCTGATTTGGCAGCAGTATCCGCAGCTGACTTGGCGAGTGTTGCACGACTTCAAAAAGCTCGCGACGCTGGAGCTTCAAACCTTGCGGGGCAGCAGGGGACTGTTCTTGGAACACAAGTTTTGGGATCGCATTTTACGTCGCGGGAGGGAACTTCGGGAGCCACCGTCACCGGCAGCGGGTAAGAATACATATGGTTGACTTGTAAACACTCACCCCGTGCAGCCGGTCCGGGTCGTAGGTGAGTTGCTGGCCGTTCTCGCCCTCGAAGGTTAGCAAATTCTGTTCTCGGTTAACGCCGGTGACCTGGACGTATTCTCCAGCTTCGACGCCTACCGCTTGCCCTTCTCGGCTTGCCGGGATTGAAGCGGTAGAAAGGTATTGGAATGTAATACCAGGCTCGCCTCGGCTTCTCAGGCTCTCCTTGTCGTTCGGACTGCAGTTACTGCAGTCGGTTTCATAATAGACGCCCAGCGAACCAATGATTGGCAACCGTCATCGGTCCCAAGTGGATTTTGCCGT
>Ga0182030_10010170_pt1 | contig 19166 bp, 14 predicted proteins | sample 812S3MmetaG_FD_121299 | JGI IMG/M metagenome (GOLD analysis project Ga0182030, IMG submission 121299) | Permafrost microbial communities from Stordalen Mire, Sweden - 812S3M metaG (Illumina Assembly) | ecosystem: Environmental > Terrestrial > Soil > Wetlands > Permafrost | place: Sweden... | reverse complement strand
CCTGTGCGATACTTTTCCTGCACCACCCCACCCCGGCCGGGATGGCGGAACTGGCAGACGCAGCGGACTCAAAATCCGCCGACCCTTGCGGTCATGGGGGTTCGACCCCCCCTCCCGGCACCAACAAAATAAAGGATTTACATGGAAAATGGCCTCCCTTTCACGGGAGGCCATTTCCGTCTGGTGCATGTTTTGGTGCATGTTGTGTTATTCAGTGCTTGTGCGCGGCTGGCCGGCCCCGGCGATGCGCTCGACCACCGAGAGCTGGTGTTCCGGCGACAGGTGGCTGTAGCGGGCCGACATGGTGATTGTCTTGTGTCCGGCCGCCTCCTGAATCTCCTTAATCGACGCCCCCACCATTGCCAACCAGGAGCAGAACGTATGACGGTTCGAGTGCCACACGTATCCGGTGATCTTGGCATCCGCAAGGCAAGGTTGAAACCAGGACCGGGTGTCGAATCTGCCCTTTGAGCCCTCTCGGGGAAACACCGGGTCAGTGGGGCGCTGGCGAGGCATTTTCTTCGATTCAATTGCTGCCACGGCGTCTGCGTTCAAATGCACTGTCCGGGCGGAGCCATTCTTGGTTTTCGTCAGTTCGACTGAACGGCGGTTGAGATTCACCTGGCCCCACGTCAGAGAGTACTGCTCGCTGAGCCGCATCCCGGTGTGAATGCTCACTACGAACTCAGCCAAGTGCTCTGGGAACCGCTGGGCAATAATAGCATGGAGCCTGTCGAACTCCTCGCGGCTCAGGAATCGCAACCGGCCGGTTCCCTCTTTCCGCTGCCGCACCAGTCGGGCAGGGTTGACATCCACTTTGCCGTTTCGGATGGCTTCGCGGTAGATGAGACTCAGGAATGCCCTGTACCTGTTGACCGTAGCAGACGTTTTGCACCTTTTCGACAGCCACCGATCAATGTCTTGCGGGGTGATCTCCGAAGCGATGCGCGTCCCCATCGCCTCGCGCAGGATGCGAGCTTTGCATTCATAATCACGCACACTCTTGTTGTGGGTGCGGGCAAACTCAAGGGCGCCGTCGATCAGGGCGGAGAGTGTCACCTTACCGTTTCGCAGGTCGGGCAGCTTGATGCCTCGTCTCGCGTCCGCCTTCCGGATGCGATAGAGGTCGATGGCCGCAGAACGCGCCCCTACTTTCTCCCGGTGCTGCTTGCCGTCCTGGTAGAAGTTGATCCACCACAAACCTGACCCTTTCGGACGCTCAAAAATGCCCCTTACTGGTTTCACTTCTCGTCTTGCCATTGCCTTACTCCCGTCTGGTGCCTGTGTTATCGGACTATCATTATTATAAATCCGATAAAACAAGCACTAGCAACAAAATGTGTAGCCCGGATCAAAAGTAACCTCTTGGTCTCACACCGGAGAGTCCTTTGACATCGAAGGCATTGGTTGGCACACCTTCCGACACATCCATTGACGAAGATACTGACTGTCGCGACATGCGAAAATCGATTAGAAAGGCACGGCCGGTGTCAACTCTTTTCTTTTCGTATTCGCATGCTGATGAGGATCTTCGGGACCAGTTGGAGATGCATCTTTCTGCCTTAAAGCGTCAGGGGCTCATCAGTTCATGGCATGATCGCCGTATAACCGCTGGATCCGAATTTGCAGCGCAAATAGATCAGCATCTCGACGCGGCCGATCTGATTCTGTTGCTTATCAGCCCCAATTTCATCGCTTCGGAATATTGCTACGATCTGGAGATGACGCAGGCCATGGAGAGGCACAGGAATGGAGAAGCGCGAGTGATCCCGGTGATTCTGCGTCCCTGCGACTGGCACGATCTCCCGTTCGGGAGGCTTCAGGCCGTGCCGAAGGACGGCAAAGCAATCAAGACATGGCCCGACATCGATGAAGCGTTCTTGGATGTCGTGAGAGCAATCAAAACCGCTCTGCAGTCGGTGCGCGTAGATGCGACTGCTGTACTAGCGACCGCAGCGATCCCGGAGGCCCCTTTTTCCGCCACTCCAGTAATCCGCTCCAGCAATCTCCGCATCCGGAAAAAGTTTACGGACTTCGACAAGGATCGCTTCAGGCATGAGGGATTTGAGTACATCGCGAAATTCTTTGAAGGCTCCCTGCTGGAACTTGTGACCCGCAATCCCAACCTCGATCAAACGTTTCGAAGAATCGACGCAAACCAATTCAGCGCTGCCGTGTACCTGGACGGTGATAAGGTCTGCCAAGGTTCAGCGTCGATCTCGGGTGGCGTCATGGGGAGTAACAGTATTGAGTACGCTATGACGGATGACGCGAGGTTCGGTGGCATGAATGAAGCCGTCTCGGTCAAAGCCGACGATCAGATGCTCTACTTCGAAGCACTGGGCATGCAATCCTATGGGCGCCAAAAGGAAAAGCTCACCCTTCAGGGTGCCGCGGAATTCTTCTGGGGGTTGTTCATTCAGCCACTTCAGCCGTGACGGCTTCCATTCTATAGGGAGTATTTTTTGGACCCGGAAAACCACTTTCGAGACGTTCATTGTCCGGTCCTGACACAGACGTGAAATTGCAATCCGGATGGCCGACGAAGAGAATGTTGTGCAAGTTCAGGATCAACTGGGCCTTCAATTCCCAATCCTCAGTTCAGGCAATGGTCTGTTGGCAACAGTTGAGGTTGACGTACCCGGTCACGCTATATCAGTTAAACAATTGATAAGAGAATGGTGTCCTATTATAGGTTACGGCCGATAAGGCGTGCTAGAAGGCACGACTTTGACTTCCGAGGTTGCGAAGAATTGCTTCAAGCCACGAGCATATAAGAGCGTATTGACGGCGATTTCGGTCGCAGATGCATCTCCACTTGGCCCAATATGGATTGCGTTAGGCACAAACTTACCGCCGTGCAAAACGAGTGGCGCACTGAGATAGGGAACCAACCCAAGTCGGCCTTCGCGGAACAGAATGCGTCGTGACTCACTTGAAACTAAGACTAACGGTTTGATCAACCTCCATTCAGCTTCTCGAACAAATCCGGGGTGCTTAAGTGCCGCTGCCGTGATGAGTATCTTGTTTATTGCCTCCTCATTAAGCTCGCCGTCGGATTGGCAGAAAGCATCAATCGCAGCACTTGCCAATTCCACCTGACGTGTTCTGTCGTATACGCAGCGAACGAGCGTAAAGCCCGCTGCGCGGGCCGCCTCAAAATGTTCTGGAGATAAGCCCAGAGCAAAGCCGTTCGACGGTCCCGAATATGCCATCCACTGGCTCAAGAGATCACCTTCTTCCGAAAAGGACGCAACAAATACCTGCGCGTCCTTAGCAGTAGATGGCAGCTGTTCTAGTAATTGCCCATACATGGTGTTCCACGGGCCTTTTTCAAAATTCAACCGAACACGGAGCTGTTCAACCATGAGCTCAATCGCATAGCGAAACTCCATCGAGTCGTTTAGATGGTACGCACTACTGGCATAAATATTGCCTTTGTCCAGAATTCCTAACAGACCCCGCGCTGACGTGTAATGAAAGAGTGTCGTTGTCGGAGAACCTTGCAAGAACTCATCTATCAGTCGCATCTTTTCTCCAGGGGTATCCATAGAAGTTACAATTCTCGTCGAGGAAGCTTACGGCAAACCGCCGAGGCGCGTTTCCAGGGTAGCCCAACCTGGAAGCGTCAATTGGGCTGAAAGCGCCATTCCAGTTCAATTTCCGGCTTGATTATCACTCTTTCGCTACCGTGCCCAACACAGGAGGCCACAGGAAGCGGCTGGAGCGACGGGCATCCGATGCCTCTCGAGAATGATCCTGAGCACAACCTTATGCAAAGCTCAGTTTTCTGCAAGTTGTTTGAGCCAGAGCATCAGTCGGCGCGTTGAATTGGTGGATCTCGGTCTGCAGTGCCATTATCACCGGCTCGAAAGGAGTCCTGGATATCTTCCTATCGATCTGCGATAAACCGCCATGTATAAGTCGTTGACATGCTCTCACTGCTTCGGGGGTTCCCAGGAGAAACTGAGAAATATAACGGCAGCGCAAGCTGCACCGAGTGCTGAGACGAATTGCCAACCGTTCGCTTTCCGTGGATCTCCGTAGTCTGAGATACCTCGAAAAATACACCAGGGAAGCTTCGCGAGTTCAGCAGCTTGAGCGAATCCGCTGTCCTCCATGGCTACAGCCCGAATTCGCTCGTCTAAGCGGCGCATGCGATTCGCCGTGCCATCTGCAATCAGCTTCTCTCCGGCTGCAATAGTTCCGTCGTGGACCTTCGGGGAATGCGCATTACCGTAGGAACCGGGTAGGAGGTCGTGCGCAACTCCCTTGACTATCTTATCGAAAAACCGAGTGAATCTCGGTTCGTTCATTCTTTCCAGGGCAATCTTCACGACTTTTCTCGTCGAAATGTACTTCGGTCGCGGCCGTTGTCTTCGAAACCAGGTGGTGAGTCCCCACCATTTCAACACTTCAAGCCTGTGTTCCTCGTAATCGTAGACTTGATCTGCATATACGACATCGCCTAACATCACCTTTTCGCTTGGACCCGCTGCAATCCCCACTAAGACCAAAGCGTCTATGTCATAGTCGCTCAACATGTGTTCGACGGCAATCGCACAAGGGACATTTCTTGCTTCTGCAACCATTGTTACAACGATTTTGAGCGGACGGCCAGCCGGACGCACAATATCAGCTATCCAATACGAAAACTCTCCACTTCTCTCATCAGGGGGGGCGTCCAATGACCGCCCAAGTGCAGTCAACACCGCCTGGAGTTCCTTGCCAATGACAGTCACAATACCCACATCTTTATGTTCTTTTCTGGCACGCCTCAGTACGTCGAAGTCGGAGAGATTTGCAGTCGCTTTAATAAATACGTCCTTCACCTCTTCGGGCAAAATGCAAGGGAATGCCTCGGCAATCACGAGAACGCGCTCAAGAGTGTCCAGATGAGGCAACCGCCAACACAGATCACGAAGGACGATGGAGCGTACGATGTCATTTGGAATCTGGCCAGGCCGCGACAGGAAGTGCACTAGCGCACGGCAAGAACAATCTTTGGACTCTTCTCTATCGAATCCCGACATTCTAGCTCTCCTTGTATAAGACACGCGGAACTGGCCATTCGTACAGCGCTAGTTTCTGTATACTGTCGATTGCAGGCATGTTCCAATCGGGATTGAAGTCGACGACGCAAGCGTAAGCCAGCGGTTGATTCCCTGTTTGCTTGATTAACTCAATCAGTGTCTTGCATGTGGAGCCGGACCCATTGAAGATGTCGACAACAACTCCAGCGGTTCCCCTGAGGTCGCGGAGTTGGTCAGCCCACGATTCGCCTGCACTTGACTCAAGAATGTCATTCCAAGAGTTATTGGCCATTTGAGCGGATTCGATTCGCGTTCGCGGAACGCTCACAATAGACAAATCATCTTCAGCAGAATCATAAATTCGCTGGCACACGGATGATGAATCGGCCTCCGCCGGGTGAATGAGGAACCAAGCTTCCGGGACGCCGTGTTCAACAAGGGACCAATATAGTTTGTACCCAATCCAGTCGCCATATCGCTTGAGCATTTCTGTGAAGTTCGGAAGCCATTGATACTGCCTGCCAACGGTTTGTGGAACTTCTAGCTTCGGTTCTTCTGTCCATCCGACATCGGCGATCATATAGTGGAGATCATAGGACCGCATCCTGCTTAGTCGTTCAGGACCATCTCCTGTAAATGGCAGTCGAAGTGAGCACTGCGGACACGTAAGTGCGCCCGGTTCCCTGGGCCGTGTTATCAACGCGCCAATCCGTACGTCTGGATCCGGTAGGTGTCCGCCGTGTTTACTTACGGCTACGAATACATCGTCGGCTATTTCAATACCAAGGCTATGGAGATCCTCTGCATAGTATCTAAGGGTCTCACCGGATTCGATCGCATCCAGGACGACAACAACGGGACCCAGGGGTCTTATCTGTCCTGCCAAAGTTTCGCTGGAGAAGACATCAATAATTCGTTCGGCGCGGATGTCGAGCCCGTCCGCGTGCGCGACAACGACATCTCTCATCAAATCGTTGCATTTCAAGTCGTAGAGAATTGCTCTCGCCGCACAGTCGTTCATATCCCACCATTGTTGGAACGCCTGAAGCATCTCGGTACCACAGTCGTGGATGAAATAGGAGTAATGCCTGCAACGCAGGTTTCCACTTCGCGGATGCAAAGTAGCGAAGTGCCCCAATCTACGCACGCTTTTTCTCTCAATTCTGGTCTGAAAATCACCGTAGGCGGCGACCCGCAAAGTCTCGTAATCAGGTCCAATGTTCCGATGTACTTCGCCCTTGCCTGGCTCATAGGCATAAACTGAACCGTCGTTTGAGATCAAGTGCACAACGGGTGGCTGGTTCCCCGTTATCTCGTCAAGATGCCTCAGCTTGCTGCGGAATGCCCCCTGACTTCCGGGCATCTTCGGCAACAAAAGGACGAATTCATTACATAGGCCGCTTGAACACGCCTCGGCGATACCAGAGATCAGTTCGAGGAGTAGAGGATCCCGCAAGAGGAAGTATGGAGTAGAACAAAGGTCAACGAGGCAAAGGTCCGTTGAGCCGGGAATGCTCGTTGATATCGTGCGGAGATATTCGACTATTCTTCGGGGCAGGACACGGGGTTCGTGCACCGCCTCGTAATGGCTCACCGGCACACCATATGAAGAATGGGAGTTCGGTCGCTGTTTCAGCTTCGCGGCCATTAACTCATGGAAGCATACTTGCTTAGGTGTGAGGTCAAGACCGCTTATTGCACCTATCTGAATGTGAAAGGAGGCAACGTGCAAGTTCCTCCTCCTTAGCTTCGAATTTGTGCCTGCACAGGAATTTGAATCGCCAGAAGGTTGCCTCTAAAAGAAGGCATGTGTTTCTCATACTGCGTGATCTTGCACTTGTACCTAGCACCGTGCTGCTTGCGATAGGTATCATGCGCCATTTCTATCAGCATGCGGTAGTTGCCGCTCCGGATGAACAGACTTCCACCAAACTGATCAAGCACGGTGCGGGTCAGTGCGTAAAGGCCCATCCCTGGTGCGCCACCAAGGATATCCATTAAGTTCCCAAACTCTCCCCCGCCTTCGATTGCTTCATCGAATGCAAGCACCTTTGGAACGATTGTTCTGACTGCCCGGGTGACTCCCGGGAACAAGCTTGCTAATAGGACTCGTGGCTCAGTGGCAACTTGCTGTGTAATCTCAGTTGCCTGATCGACGATATGGTGTTCCGATTTTGTCTTGGTGAAGTTTCGAATAGTAACATAGACTTTATCCGACATGAACGAAGGCAGACCAAAAGCTCTGATTGGCCTGCCTTCCCGAAGAGCCGCCATCAGAGTGAACGCAATTCCATCTCCATCATCCCAGAGGCAAATGCGAAGAGATCCACTCTGGGCACCAGGGCGCTCTCCCGGGCGCTCAAATTTAGAAACCGACAATATGACCGACGCTTTAGGATGTCTGACAGCATTGCTCATAGCCTCGTAGATGACCACGCGAGCAACTTCGTCTTTGGTCGAACCTCCCGGCAGATGCTTCTCGAGAACCTGCTGAATCAAAGGCCGTGTCCATTTCTTCCCCTCTTCCCTCGCTGCGCTTGCGAGTTTGCCCTCCGGACCTATTCTCTCTGCGTCGGAATCTTTGAAGGTTGTGAACTCGAAGAAGTTTCGGGACGTCTTCTTTCCAGGCTCCCAATCGGGATCAAACTCGAGCTTGCTTAGCGCGTCCCCTTGACCCGTATAGGTCTCTTGCGGTTCTCCTATGAATCGTTGATCTTCACTGACAAGAAAATTAGCGATATTGCGGCCAGTGCTTGTCAGTACTGCCTCCGCAAAGCGCCAGACTTTGAAAAAATCTCGTACCCGCCGATCCGACGGGAGGGCAATAAATGTCGGCTGACACTGTTCCTCCCTCTGCACTAGGGTGGCAACACAGTTGACCAATGCCGCAACCTCGACAAAATCGGCTGCCCCGAAGTCGATTAGCATCGGGCGATCGGAGGTGCCTCGACTGTAAAAACGATCGAGTTGCGATTCAAAATCGTCGGCCAGAACTGTGTCAGCAAGCGGGAGACATGCGTCTTTCACGAATGACGACACCCGCGGGGCCGAAGAGCGCATTATATTCACCGGCATGCGAGACTTTCACTCCTGTCCTCATTACCAGGACGCACACGACCCAATGGAACAAATCGGGAACTGAGGGGCCTAAGCACTGGAAAGAATCACTCTAACAGGATCATTGCGTTCGCAAAACGAAATTGTAGGCCAAAGTTCAACAATATGCGGGATTCCGTGCCTTTGGCCTGAAAAGTTCGCAAAACGCGCCTCCTTCAAGAGCCCATCATTGACCTTATCCTTTTGTTTGCATTGGTATACAGGAGAGCCTTGGGAGAGCGCACGTAAGAAGCACGCGAGAGTGTTCCGTCGGGCCAAACAGGGATGTTGCCGGGAGTCCTTCTGGGTTCACGCTAATCGCCAAGTCATGAACTGAGATTGGGCACTTTGCGAATTCCAGCAACTCAGACGAGTTTTAGAAGGGTTCAATATTCCCGCGTCGGAGGCCATGCAGATCGAGCGTTTCATTGGCCTCTATGATCTCGGGGGATTCTGACATTGCGATGGACAAATCGGCGTAACCGATTTGTTGTCACAGACGTGAAAGTCTCGCCCCAAATCGCAACCCTAACGAACTGCTGAGAATCAGAATGCATCGGAACGAATCCCAGCAACCGCCACGAACAGCTTAACTGCTCCGCAGATGTCCGCAAGGTCTGAATCCATTCGCGGCTGTAACAACCAGCGGCGTGCAGAGTGATACAACCGACCTCCTCGGGGAGCTTATGACGATTTCTTTGTATTTTCAGCCTCTTGCCGCACAACCGCAAAGCGGGGACTGACACCACGATGTCCAGTTTTATTGCAGAAAAACTTGACACACGAGCAGTGATGAAAGATACTGGCGCGGCCATAACAAACTCACTGATTTCGGCAGGTGTACCTGCCTAAATCATTGATTCTATTTGTTCGCCAAGACGGGATTTGAACCAGGTCGAGAGATCACTGTACTTGTACTTTCGTTATTTTCCATTTCTGGAAACTGTATTTATAGGAAAATTTTCCTTTACATCGACTTTCCGGTAGAGGAAAATAGTGCCATGTTGCGCCCTACACCAACGACCGAGGCTGCCATCATCCGCGCTCTGGCGGAGCAGGTGCCATTCGCGCAGTTGCCGGGAGTTCGCGCTGCCGACGTGACCGAGAGCCGACCATTCGACATTCGCTTTGACCTTGAGTCCGGGCCGAACAAAGTTCCCGTCTTCGCAGAGATCAAACAGACGATAAGTCCCAAACAGCTCGAAATCATTGCTCCGTGGATTGCGCGCCTGAAAGCAATTGAGAAGGACGCCGCATTCGCCATCATCTCTCCAGTTCTATCGCCACAGGCACAGGCCTACTGCATAGACGCGGGGATTGACTTCATAGATCTTGCAGGCAACATTTCCATCAATGTTCCGGGCAAATTCGTCCTTCAACGGACAGGCTTGCGCAGCAACGATTCGGCCCAAACGACCGATCCCGCTCGCGAGGTGAATGTCTTTTCCGGTCGTTTTTCGCGTGTACTTCGGGTTCTCCTTCAAAACCCGCGGCCGTGGACACTTAGCGAGATCGCACGGGAACTCGAGAGGGAATCCAGCAGTAATCCGGTCGTCTCCCAGATGGCGACCGACCGCAACTCTGGCAACACCTTCACCATTAGTTTGGGGAGCATATCAAAAGCTCTCAGCACACTGGAAGAGCAGCTTTGGGTTCGACGGCGCGGTTCCTCTGTGCTACTTCCGGAGCCGAAGCGCCTATTGGTTGCATGGGCCGCCAAGTACCGCGAGCGCTATCGCCCGCGTTTGCGGAACAGCGTTACCTACCCTAATCCCTACGGAAGAGATCTGGCGAGTGTCAAAAACGCGCTAGCATCCATGTCTCTCGGCGCATTTGCTTTCACAGGGCCTGCCGCAGCCACTGTACGCGCGCCCTTCATCGATCTCGACACAATCGATATCTATCTCCCCTCCCCAGATCAGAAGCAAAGGCTCAAGAGCCTTGCAAGCCAAAAAACAGATGGCCCCTCTCTCCGCTTCCTTGAGCCATATGATCTCGGAGTATTCATGTACGCCAAGGAGTACGAAGGCATTCCGACAGTGTCGGATGTCCAGGCGTACCTCGATCTGACGGCTCGCGGCGGACGGGATCAAAAGCAGGCGGACTACCTGTTCGACAACATAATTGAGCCAATGTGGAAGGCGGCATGATTCCCGAACCACAAAAGACATATTTGTTGGAACTGCTCGCTGCGCTTGGTCCCGCCGCGAACGAATTCGTTCTGGTCGGTGGCCAAGCCTTAAAGTTCGTCCTGGCAGAGGCTAGAGCCACAAGAGACTTTGATTTCCTTCTCGATGCAATTGCACTCCGGGAGAACCCAGCAAACGTGGCTGAAAAACTGGCAGCGCTACACTATACCGTCGTTCCCGAATCGCGGAATTTCCAGTTTCAGAAGCCGATCCCCGGTACCAATGAAATCATGCGAGTTGAATTCATGGCGCCGCAGGAATTGAAACGGGGAAATGATTTCCGAATTGCAATTGAAAAAGAGTTGCACGCACGAGAATGCCTCGGCGGAACAATCGCACTGCAAGAATCTGATTTACACGAAGTAACGGGAGCGCTGCCAGACGGAACACCCGCTCAAATCAATCTTCGCGTCACCCGCCCACACGCACTCGTCTTGCTAAAACTCCTAGCACTCGATGATCGATACAGGAACGTCCGAGGGCCGGAACATGCCGCGCACGACCGCGACGAAGCCAGAGTCCATGCATCCGACATCATCGCCATTCTGAATGCAGCAATCGACATCGCAGCCTTTCGAGAAGCGTTCTACAGCCAATTCGCGGGAGACCCCGCTCTAGGAATACGTGTCACAGACCACCTGCGGGATTATTTTCAGGAAGATACCAGTCCCGGCATCCTGCTCTACGAGGAGTCGTTGCGCACCGGCGCTCCTGTCGACCGCAACGCCAGGACTCAACTGGCGGACGAACTGCGACGCGCGTCCCGTATGATGACGGAGATTATTCCATCTGGATCCTTTTCGGCGCTGCGCTTCGCGGTCGATGATATTTGCAACATCGATCAGCGTCGGGGGCTCGCCGAAGATTTTCTGCAAGGACTAATGAATGCCGGAGTACCTGTCAGCTCTGAGCAGGCGATCCAGTTCTTTCCGGGAGAGGTCTTCGGCGGTGCATACCGTCGAGGCGATGTTTTCAAGACGAGTGCATACGAAGAAGTAAGGAAGCTTAGTACGGGTGAGCAAACGCTTATGGCTGGCTATTGGCGAATCCGATCCACCGCCTTGCTCAATGATGAGGGCTTCAAAGTGCGCTTCGGAGTAATTTGGAAGTAAGACCCAGTTCTTTCCGCAACTCAACATCGCTCTAGCCAAAATGACGCAATCGTTTAAGACAATCCCGAACCGAGACGCAAGCGCAACCATCCAGGGATTCCTCTATCAGATCGAGCAGACAATTCTGCATTGGCTCAGGCTTGCAGATGACGAAGTGCTCGAACTTGAATGCGGTGAAGATCTCGACATTGTCCGCAAGGCTTTCTTGGACGAAGACTCCTATCGAATGTTAGGCCAAATTAAGCTGCGTACTGCAGCCATTAGTCTTCACAATTCAGACGTAGTTGAAGCCCTCGTGAATTTCTCCCGTCACAGACGGAATAATCCTGATCACAAACTGCAATTTCGCTTTATCACTACTGCTAAACCGACTGTAGAAAGAAAGCGAAACGAAGGACAGCAAACCCCAGGCTTGCTCCTGTGGAGCGCGATTTCTAACAACACAGGTCTTATCCCAATCTCCGAGACAGAGATACAGCAGATTCGCTCCTTAATGTTGAAGAGCACCCGCCCATCGAAGGTTGCTCGCCAAGATTGGGATGCTTTTAAGGCGCTGTGGGCCTCTGGTGACCATGAAGTCCTTCCTTTTGTCTCCGCTGTGTCCTGGAGTTTGTCAACCGGCGGAATCGATCAACTGGTCGCTGAAATAGAGTCTGCACTGTCGGGAAGTCTCGGTGTGCTACAACATGCCGTGTCCGATGCCCACATGCGCCTAGTGTTTTATGTTCTCAATAGGCTCTCAACTGGGGGAGAAAAGCGGCTGACCCGAATGGAGTTGATGAGCGAAGTAGCAAGAAGCGAGAACCTTGCGGTCAACCCAGTGCTTCTCCAAGTCGTACGCGACGCACTTTTGGACCGAGAACAGTTATCGCGAATCGAAGCCGGTTTAAGTGCAATCACGGAGAAACTTTCTAAGGTAGAAATCGGTTCTCAACTGCACGATGTTCAAGTCGCCCCATCAGTTCCGCAGGTAACAAAGAATGAGATACCCCCTCTCGTCGTAGGAGCGAGCCGAAGAGCCAGCAACGTTGATCGTTTACTGGAAGTGCTCAAGCAAGTTGCCTGGCTGCATCTCATCGGGTCTAGTGGAAGCGGCAAAACACACCTTGCTGCGCTTGTCGCAGCGAGATTGGCCCACCCGGTCTGGATTGATCTGCGTACCACTTCTCTTGAACAGGCCCGAAAAGTGCTCGATTCTTGGCTGGCCGTGAATCAAGCACTGACTACAGATTGTGCAACGATTCCCGCTGCAACCGATCCCCAGAAGTCACCGGAAGACACAGTATTCCTCATTGATGACCTCGATCCTGAAGGCGACATAATAACGACTCTGATCAATATCTCACGCCAACAGTTCGGGCGTTCGGTCAGGATCGTTTCTATATCCGGGCTCACACCTTATCCTTCGCCAAAGGAATACCTCGGCTCGCTTTATCTCGAAGTTCGAGTGCCTGGATTCTCCGACGAAGAACTCTCGGAATACTGCCTCCAGCGCGGGGCACCACAGTCCCTGTTAGATCGCAAATTCCTGGCCGCAGCGGGCCTCGCGACAAGGCATCATCCACAACTCATATCAGCCCTGGTCCAGTTCTTATCCGAGCGGTCATGGAATTATGACGAAGCCACTATGAAAGAAGTGCTTCGGGGCGATTTTGCTGAAGATCTCGCGGTGCACACGCAGCGCATTCTGATTCGTACTGTGTCCGAGCCCACACGAAATTTGCTTTATCGGCTCAGTGTTATCGGCCCAGTGGTATCGCGCGATGACGTAATCCTCGCCGGCAACGTCCCGCCGGCTATTAGTCTGCCCGCAGAAAAGCTCGCTGAATGCATTGGACCGTGGATTCAACCAATCACTCAAAGCGTATACATGCTCTCACCGCCAGTTGCCCAATTGGCGCCTGCCAACCTCTCGCAGGAGATGAGTGCAGAGCTGCATCGCCGGAAAGCTGCGTCAGTTGTGAGTCTGCGCCCTCTCAATCAATATGATGCGCGCATCGCAATTCAACACTTCGAGGCAGCCGGAGACTATCGCGAGGCCGCTGAATTGCTGCTTATCGCGCTAAACGGACTGAAAGATGAGAAAGCGCGAGATATCGATGACGCGGGACTCACCGACCTGTGGGCCAAGGACGGATTTCCCGACGCCATCCCTAAGGACCTTGGAATCATCATCAGGGCGTTTCAGATTATCGCTAAACATGAAAGGCGATCGTCGTTCCGTAATCAGCTTGTAGAGCTTAACACCCTTGCCGTTGGGCTTGTCGAGATTGACCCTCTCGCTGTCTTCTCCGCCTGCTCAATGGTTGCCGTGAGGTTGGCCCTCGATGTGTTCGACGTAGCACTCGAACTTGGGACAATTGCTCTTCGACTGGAATCGCGGATAACAGACCAACTCCCAGTGTTGGATCACGATCTCGTCGAGATCCTTTGGCTGATATTGTCATCCGCCGAGAGGCCTGAAGAAGTTGAGCATTGGTTGACAGTAGCTGGCAAACTCAATGCGAGCCAAATCGCCCGTCTCATCAGCTGTGAAATGGCGGCTAGCACAGCACGGTTCGTGTGCGATCGGTTATGGATGAAAGAGGAAGATCGCCCGAAAGAAGAGCAACGCTGGGCTGCGCTCGATCGGAAGATCGAATTCCTTGAAAATCTCGCGAACTCAGCAAGAGTAGACATCATCTTTGTTACGCTCCGAAGAGCACGAATTGTAATCACCTCTACACACCTAAACGACTTTTCCAAAGCGGTGTTCCTAGCTGAGGAGCGAATCAGTCGCGTCCCTTCCAGAGATAGCCGGAGCGATTTTCTCTTCTCGTTTACGCTTGGCCTTGCTGCCCGCGATTTGAAGAAATGGGCAGAGTGCGAGCTTTGGCTCAGCCAAGCAATTGACAGATCTGAAGCTGGTATCGCTAATGGATATGGCGAATTCGTTGTTCGCGCATATCTATATCGCTCCGAGGCTCGCCTGCAGCTGAATAAGCAACGCGACCAAGATCTGCGCACGGCGGTGGATTACGCACGCGCTATGCCAGAGGTTAATGAGCTGCTTCTCATTCGGGCCCTTGGTGAGTATGCCATTTACCTCTGGTCCTGCGACGACTTTGAAGCTTTCTATGAAGTGTGGAACGAGGCAGTCGAGCGCGTAATTGGTGCGAAAGCAGATTCAATCCTCTGGAAGGAACTATTCATATTAGTCGGAAATAACTCAGCGTATTGTGCCTACGAACTCAAAGGTGTACCGGCCGAAATGCAAATGACCAAACCATTCGCCGGCATGTACCTTATTTATTCTCCGCGTTTGCACGAGCTATATTCATCGGAAGTAGAGTGGATGATGGCAGCATCGATGATTGGCATTGCTGAACGCTGTCGCAGATTTGGTGATTGTGGCAAATGGGCACTTAGAACGGTTGAAATGGCCGCAGATTCGCAATTCGGAGCGAATGCAAGCTTCTATCTCCTTTACGCTACAGCCGAGGCAATTCGGAAGCGTCGATATGTCGAGGCGCTTGAATTCGTCCTTAGTTCTGTCTCTGCAATTCAGGACCCGGATGAGCGATTCCAGGAATGGGCAGTTAAACATCGTGGCGAGGACCTCAAAACAATCATAGGAAACCGACCACGGGTGTCACCAGAGATCAACCGGGAATTGCTCGCCTTCGTCATTTTAGGAATTGTTTTAGATCTGACTATCTGGGAGATGACGGATCGGGTCGGCGTTCAAACTGCCACTGACGGAGTCATAGACGCTTGCAGGCTGCTATCGTCTCGATCGTCCGACGCCGAGGTATGGAGACAAACGGGAGACTGTATTGAGAGAACGTTTCAAGCAGGAAGCCAAGCTGAGATCATTCTCCAGGCGAATCGCGACGCTCAGGAGGGCAGAAATCTGCTGGCTGCGATCGGCTACTTGGCAAGTGGGCGTTTCCAGGATGATGAGCGGACCGCATTTTCATGGATGGCAACGATGAGGTACTTGCATCAACAGATAACGCGCTCACCCTCCCACTATCATTTGCTGTCTGAGCTAACAAATCGGTTTTGGACCTTACGTGTAATCTCAAGTCCTATGGCGTTCCGAAGACCCGCAACCCTACAGCGCCGGTTGAATGAACTAGCCGAGCAAGGTCATCCGTCTATTCGCAGGACCATGAGATTCGTAGGGGAGCACCTGGGTCTTGACCTAGACCGTTCTCTGTGGGATTGGCTCGAGTCTGATGAGCTTTGATTGCGGGCGGTCCTTACTGTGCGGCAGTCGAATCGAGATTTCTTTCAATGCCGCGTTTCTGATTCTGTACCACGGCCGGCCGCATCAACCCATCACCGGCTTCCAATCACCCCCCCAGAGAACTTAGACTGTGCTCACAGACTCTTGACACAAAGTCCACAATGCGATGGAGCGTTGCCTCCGCCGTCTTCCGCCGTTTCTACCACCGTCAGGTTGCTGCCCTCGCACTTGCTACCAGCTTTGGTCGGACTCGCCCAGTCGGTCTTAGCTCTTTCGCCTGTATTAGAAGGGTGTGTCAGGTTCCACCTGGTCCTCGATGCCAACATCCTTCAGGGTGAGCTGCGCTGGCGTCTTGGCAGACGTATAAAACCTCACGCGCACACCGGATTGGAGGGAGCGATCAGAGCGGGAGTACTCGTCGCTTATCTTCCGGCGATTGTGGAACAAGAGATTTCCGGAGACACAGGCGCCGTACAAGCCAGTCCTTCAGCCTTCGATACCTCGCATTCCGCTTCCAAGGGCATCACACAGATGACATCGAGGATCAAACCCGGAGTTGATGGACAGAAGGTCAATGCACTGTTCGCCAAGGCCAGCATACTCAAGACAGAGTTTGAGCAAGTTCGGCTCGGAAAGTCGCCCTTTCCGCTCCATTTTGACGAGAGCGGGAATCGAGTGATTTTGGCATTCTGAAGTGGCCCACTTCGGTCGTTTGTTCTGGCCCACCCCTTGGACCGAGCGAACTCCCTAGTCTGGACTGAGCGCGAGCTTAGGACGGGGGCGGGAGTTGGACTGGAGAGCCAAGGTGGAGCTATACGAGCAGATTCGCCGGGAGTATGAGTTTGGGGCGGGTACGATTGCCGGGGTGGCACGGAAGCTGGGCGTGCATCGGCGCATGGTGCGGGATGCGGTGCGGAGTGCGACTCCGGCGCGACGGAAGAAGACCGAGCGGCCGCATGTGAAGATTGAACCGGCCGCGGCGTTTATCGACGCGGTTCTAGCAGCGGATCGGAAGGCCCCGCGCAAGCAGCGCCATACGGCGAAGCGGATCTGGGAGCGCATTCGCTGGGAGGTTCCTGGATGCACAGCGGCCGAGCGCACGGTTCGACACTATGTGGAGTTGCGCAAGCAGGAGTTGGGCTTCGGGCGCCGGGAGACGTTCGTTCCGCAGAGCTACGAGTGGGGCGTCGAGGCCCAGGTGGATTGGTACGAAGCGTATGCCGACCTGGATGGGGAGCGGGTCAAGCTGCAGGTGTTCTCGATGCGGTCGATGGCCAGCGGTGCGGCCTATCATCGTGCGTATCTGCGGGCCACGCAGCAGGCTTTCCTTGAAGCCCATGCGTTGGCATTTCACTTCTTTGGCGGAGTTTTTCGGCGTCTGCGCTATGACAACCTGTCGAGCGCGGTGAAGAAGATCCTGCGCGGCTATGAGCGCGAACTGACAGCCCGCTTCATCGCCTTCCGCTCGCACTGGCAGTATGAGGCCAGCTTCTGCACTCCCGGCGAGGGCCATGAGAAGGGCGGCGTGGAAGGCGAAGTGGGCTACTTCCGCCGCAACCACTGGGTTCCCGTGCCCACGGCCACGGATCTTGCCGATCTAAACGCGAAGCTGCTGGCAGACTGCCATCACGATGAGACCCGCATGCTTGCAGGCCGCACGGAAAGCGTTGGCACACTGTTGCTCACCGAGAAGGAACACATGCTGCCGCTGCCGATAGATGGTTTCGAGTTGGCCGAGGTGAGCTCCCGCGGGTCGATCACGCAGGCTGCGCGAAGGTGCGCACCAACTTCTACTCCGTGCCACTGAAGCCCGGATCGATAGTAGAAGCTCGCGTCCACTCCAGCGTTGTTGAGTTCCGCCAGGATGGCGTGCGGGTTGCCCAGCATGAGCGCAGCTATGAACGGTCGCGGCAGATCCTCGATCTGGAACACTATCTCGACGTGCTGGAACGCAAGCCCGGCGCGCTGCGTGGATCCAAGCCGTTGGCCGAGTGGCGGGCGCAGGGGCGATGGCCGGCAAGCTATGACCGGCTCTGGGATCTGATGACCGGCAAGCAGGGCCGCCACGGAGGAGCGCGTGCCATGGTGGCGGTGATCCGGATGGGTCAGGAGTTCGGCCACGCCAAGCTGGAGGCAAGTGTCGTAGAAGCACTGCATCTGGGTTGCACGGATGTGGCCGCGATCCGCCACCTGCTGATGACCGATCAACTGCAGCACGCTGCTCAGCAGACCATCGAGATCGGCGTTCTGGCCGCATACGAACGGCCGTTGCCGACGATGATCGAGTACAACCAGTTGCTCTCCATCGGGATGAACGGGGGGCAGGCATGAGCATGGAAGCGGCAAGCATCGCACAGCACTGCAAGTATCTGCACCTGTCTTCCATCGCAGCGCAGTTCGCATCTCTGGCCGAGGAAGCCCGCCAGCAGAACCACTCGCACCTGGGTTATCTCGAAGCCCTGCTTCAGGGCGAGGTCGAGGACCGAGAGCGTCGCTCGATTGAGTTGCGCATCAAGGATGCACACATGCCAAGGATGAAGACGCTGGAGGAGTTCGACTTCGCGCAGTCGCCGCAGATCCCGGCCTCGCGCATCCGCGCCTTGGCGGAAGGCGGTTATCTTGAACGCGCCGAGCCCGTGCTTCTGGTCGGTGAACCCGGCACAGGCAAGACGCATCTGGCAACCGGCCTGGCCATCGCCGCCTGCCGCCAGCGAAGACGCGTCCGGTTCACCACCGCTGCGGCGCTTGTCAACCAACTGGTCGAAGCACAACGCGAACAGAGTCTGAGCCGCATGCTGAAGCGGTGGGCCAGCGTGGAACTGATCGTCATCGACGAGCTGGGCTACGTACCGCTGGCCGAAGTGGCCGCCGAACTACTCTTCCAGGTGATCGCCGACCGCGCCGAAAAGGCCGCCATCATCGTGACCACCAACCTTCCGTTCTCCGAGTGGCCACAGGTCTTCACCAATGCCCGCCTGTGCAAGGCAGTACTCGACCGGCTCACCGACCAGGCCCACATCATCGAGACTGGCGCCGAGTCCTACCGGTTCCGCAGAACACTGGGGAAGAAGCGAAAAGTGTAACCCCTGGAGGCGCCGCCGTTCGGTTCTGCTTCCGCTTCGCCCTACGGGCTACGCTCCAGCAGAACCGAACACTACCCTCTTAAACACAACGTTCCAAGGGTGGGCCAGATTAAACGGCCAAAGTGGGCCAGAACAACTTGCCAAACGCAATCGAGCTGTTGTTGCCGAAACGGTCGACGAGTTCCTCTTGAGAGCCGAAGTCCTCATCAAAGAAGTGGAATCCAGCTTCAAAAAGGCGATCCCGCCCCCGACGATTAGGGAATCCTCTGATAAACTTGAAGATTATCACACAAGAGGAACTAGTGTCCTGAGTCTGAAATAATTATCATAAGTTAGACGACTTTCACCATCGAATACAGTAGAGGGTATCGATGCGTACAGGTCGTCCAGTAGCGGTTGTGACGGTCACTGCCGAGCAGCGG
>Ga0182030_10010168_pt1 | contig 19167 bp, 18 predicted proteins | sample 812S3MmetaG_FD_121299 | JGI IMG/M metagenome (GOLD analysis project Ga0182030, IMG submission 121299) | Permafrost microbial communities from Stordalen Mire, Sweden - 812S3M metaG (Illumina Assembly) | ecosystem: Environmental > Terrestrial > Soil > Wetlands > Permafrost | place: Sweden... | reverse complement strand
CTTTCCGCAGCCGTAACCACGCCTCGATAACGTAGTTATGACACAGAAAAGACGGCCTTTCCAACTATTTCCTCGCCTCAGACTCTCCCAAATAGACAATCGGCCTGTGAGATATAGAGGTTAGAAGCTGATCTTTCTTTCCGGAAACCAAGTGAGCTGGATGGTGGTAGTGGTCACGGTCTGCTGTCCGGGAAGGTAGATGGGAGCCTTCCAGTGTTCATAAGCAAAGTTGCCGTTGATCTCGAAGTCCTTGCCAATGCGCTTGACCGCTTGAAAGCTGAAATCGTTCAGCGTCGTTCCGCCGGGAATGAAATCCTTGGCGGCTTTCTGACTGCGCACGCTCACCTGTACCCACTCATTGCCGCTGAGGTGATAGGTGATCCAGCCTTGGCCGCCTTTATCCTCGCGTCCCATCCAGTCACCGAAGAGCTGGCCCTGGTTGGTGTAGCCTTGCTTCTGGATCGTCTCCCAATACTGATAACGCCCGCCAATGCTGCTCGAGTAGGAGGCATCGGTGTTGGCGGCTTCAACACGCAGATCTAACCTGGGGATGCCGGGAACGTGGGAGAGATAGAGCCCCGGCCGGTAGGCACTTTGCCAAGGCCTGACGACAGGACTGGGCGCGTCGTGCGATTCCGAGTCAGAGTAGAACGTCAACCAGTTGCGGAGGAATGGCAATCGGAATGTGAAATCGAAGGCGCTGAAGCGGGCGCCGGGATCCCGATTACTGAACTTTTCGGCGGCATCGGTAGCGTTTGTGCTGAAGAAGCTTCTCAGGAACGTGGAAAGGGTGATGGGCTCGTGACCCTGCCCTCCCCAAATCGCCGTACGCTCGAAGCCGAACTCGAGATCGCGAGTGGGCTTGAAGCTGAATTTTTCAACGTGAACCCATGGGGCTCCGGGATTGGTCACATCCGGTGTGGGAGGCTTCGCAGGCGGCACGGTGGGAACATACGGCATGTAGGTATGTCCTCTGAGCGCACCCACGAGGAATTCATAGCGGAAAGGCCCTGTGAGCTTTGAGAGCAACGGAATGTACAGCGGCTCGGTACGGTTGATATGAAAGGCATAGATGTTTTCGGCGTTATTCGAGTAGGCCATGCTGGCGCCATGGGCCGGCCCCATCCACTCGTCCTGTTAGCCGAATGAAAAAACGTGGTTCAGGAACTGAGCAGAGACGTATGCTTCAAGGAAGCGTCCCTGGGTAGCCGTTGCAATCGGTCCCAGGGGGATCGTGGTCTGGCTGTACGGTAGGCCGGTGGACGGATTGAGAAAGGTAACCAGGTCACCTGCGGAGAGCGTCTGCGCCAGAGCGGAGGGGTAGCCTACGGCCGAGGGCGCGCCCTGGAACTCGCCGCGGACGTAGAGCGTGAACCGGCCCGCGATCGCGTAGCCACTGACGCCCGAATAGTTATTGAAGCCGTTTTCGTAGGGACGGCCGTAGTTGTTGATGATGGTCGAGCCGAGATGGAAGCTATCGCGCAGGGGTGTGCCGCTGATGCCGCGTGTCACGGAGTAAACCGACTCGATGTGGGAGTTTCCCTGGTCCGTCAGGCATTGCATTCCGGCGTCATAGTGCAAGAAACGGATCAAAGCAGCGTAAATGTCTTGCGCCTCGCCCACGGTTGAAACCCCATAAGTATTCGCATCCTCTATCGCGGCGTCGATGTCTTCAAACATATGGCTCAAACTGGCGCGTGTCCAGGGGCGCATGCCCAGATAGACATGATCGACATAACCCATCGAATAAAGCCGCAGCACGGCGGGATAGACCCAGCTATCCACCGGAATGTAAGGCGAACCAAACGTGGAGGGATCGCAAACAGTTTCTGAGTGGCTGGAATCGCGTTCCGACTGCCCGGTGCCCTCGGGCGCGGCCGGCTGCTCGGAGGCGTGCAGGTTGGTAGTCACAAGGAGAAGTCCTGCCAACACGGCTGCGGATTGGACAATAGGGAATATAGACCTACGTCTGCTCACATTCATATCCTCGCTCTATCGTCGGATTGTTTCGATGTAAGCATCCAAGCAACGCACGTGTTGACGACGGAAGATTGTGATGAACTCAGGTAATGATCGGAGAGTCAGGAGAGTTGGTCCGTCGCTGCCGGAATGGAGTTGTAATTGAGCGGCTGGACCCCACATCTTGTGGCCTCGTGCATCACTTGCCTCACCGCTTCACATGTCCGCGCAATTTGCCCAGGGCTAAGGGTCGGATGCACAAGAAACATCAAGCTCGTTTCTCCCAGTTCGCGCGCAATGACAAAGCGCTCCTGAGGGCGCCACTCGGGTGGAAACGCCCTTTCCAAATAGATCTCGCTGCAACTGCCGCTGAAGCATGGAATGCCTTCGGCATTGACCGCCTCGATAATCCGATCACGCGTCCACTCGGGACGAAGCGCCTCTGGACGCACAAAGGCATAGTACTTATAGTAGGCGTGCTCAATGTATTTTGGCGGCATCGTGACGCGCAAGCCTGGTAAGGTCGCGAACTGGCTGGTCAGGATCTGAGCGTACTTTCGCCGAATGGAGAGCCACTTGGGAAGTTTCCTCAGTTGTACTCGACCAACCGCTGACTGCACCTCTGTCAGCCTCCAGTTTGTTCCAAACGACTCATGCAACCACCGAAACCCTGGAGCATGCTCACGATGGTATACGGCGTCGTAGCTCTTCCCGTGATCCTTCAAAGACCACATCGAACTCCACAATTCGGCCGAGTTTGTCGTTACCATGCCTCCCTCGCCGGCAGTCGTCATAATCTTGTCCTGGCAGAAGGAGAAAGCGGCCACATCCCCCAGTGATCCGATGGGCTGACCCTTGTAGGTGGCGCCTTGAGCTTGAGCGCAATCTTCCACTACTTTGATGCCCCGTTCGTGCGCCAGAGCGAGAATCTCATCCATCTCACATGGCCACCCGGCTAGATGAACCGCGACGATTGCTTTGGTGCGCGGCGTCAGCATACGGGCAATGCTTTCCGCAGTAATATTCTGGCTGTTATAGTCTACGTCCGCGATCATCGGACGGGCGCCAAGCATGACTGCACAACTTGCCGAAGCAATAAATGTCCGGCTCGTGGTAACCACTTCATCACCATGGCCGATGCCCAATGCCTTCAAAGCACATTCCAACGCCACGGTGCCATTCATCAGTGCCACACCGTACTTGCAGCCAACAAATGCCGCGAATTCTTTCTCGAACAAACGGCCTTCGTTGCCCGTCCAGTAATTGACTTTTCCGGACTGGAGCACACTCGCCACGGCTTTGATCTCATCGGATCCAAAATATGGCCACGGCGCAAACACACTGCCAGTATCCGAAGTGGTGGCTATTTCACTTAATGGTGTCATTTTTTGCTGATTCCTCGATGCGGGCTGTGCGATGACATACTCTAGCAGGCACCCCAACTGCAACCACAGTCTCAGGGAGATCCTGAATCACAACGGCTCCGGCACCAACAACGCTTCCGGCACCAACGCTCACACGTTGGATGATCGCAGCACCCATTCCAAGCCAAGACATCGCCCCCAAACTTGAAGCACCCCCCATGACCGAACCAGGCGAAAGGTGGGCGTATTCACCAACGCTACAGTCGTGTTCGATGATACTGCCAGTGTTGATAATCACACCATCGCCGATCTTCGCTTCGGCATTCACAACAACCCTGGCCATCACAATCGTCCCAGTGCCAACGGTTGCAGAGCGCGAGATGAGTGCAGACGGGTGAACTAAAGTAACAAATGGAATATCACGTCTTCGGCATTGTTGCGCAATACGGTAACGCTCACGGTTGTCGCCAATTCCTAAACCGACAACAAGCTTGGAATGCTGCGCGTTCCTCGCCAACCACTCGAACCCGCCACAAATCGGAAGATCAAGAACGTGTTTACCGACAGTGGATGGATCATCATCAATAAACCCGCTCACCTGATAACCCAAAGCAACCGCAACCTCGGCCACCACCTTGCCATGGCCGCTTGCACCGTATATATAAAGTTTGGCCACTCTCACGCCGGCGCATGGCTCGATAGAGCTTGTCATTATTTGTCCTCTTTGCTTTCTCCTGTGAACTCAGGCATTGTTACATGTCCATCTCTGGAGATTCCCTCACGCGTTAGAACGCATTTAAGCGTTGACAGAAGAATGCGCAGATCCAGATGCAAGCTCCAGTTGTCTACGTACCAGGTGTCCAGCGTGAATTTCTCTTCCCATGAAAGGGCATTACGCCCTCTGATTTGAACCCAACCTGTAATTCCCGGCATCACGTCGTGACGCCGCGCCTGCTCTGGCGAATAGCGGGGCAAATACTCCATCAACAGCGGCCTTGGGCCTACGAGGCTGATGTCCCCGCGAAGTACGTTCCACAACTGCGGCAACTCATCGAGGCTTGTCGCGCGCAGTAGGCGTCCGGCACGGGACAACCGCTCCGCATCGGGCCGCAGCTTCCCGTCCGCAGCGCGCCGCTGAGACAGGGTGCGAAACTTGACCAGCATAAAGGGCTTTGCAAACCTCCCCGGCCGCTGTTGGCGGAAAAGGATAGGGCGTCCCATGGATAACCAGACCAGCACGCTTACGGCTATGAACAATGGCGATAGAACAATGAGTCCGCAAAGCGCCGCGATACGGTCAAATGCTCTCTTGATCCAGAACCGGCATCCGCACTGCCGAGAATGCGACCTCGAGTTTTCAGGCATAGGATGCAAAGCTGATAATCCCTGATAACTACGGTTTGCCCTTCATGAATTCATTGGCGGGTCCACTCCCAGCACCCCGTCAACTTTCCATGTAGCGCGGCACTTTCATTTCACCTTGCCGCTGCTCCCTTTGTCTCTGCGAGAAGATCTCTGACGAGTTTTACTGCCTTGTCATACTGAACCGCGCTGTCGAATCGCGCCGCGGCTGCCTTCGCATTTCGTCTGAAGCTCTGAAGTAATTCTCTGTCGCCCGTAGTTCTACATATCGCATCGGCGAGCGAATCGGCCGATCCAGCCTCGTATTGAAGGCCCAAGCCCTCATCCTTGATTAGGTCGGCAAGTTCCCCGCGAAGCGAGCTTACGATCGCCAGCCCTTCGGCGACGTAATCGTAAAACTTACTGGGCATCGCGACGGTAGAGTCTCGAACGTACGCGCAGAGACCCACCTGGCTCTCTTTGTAGAGGTGATGTAGTTCGGTCGGATTTAGCCGACGGCCCAGATACGCAAGGTAATCGGTCGAGATCGACATGGCCGCAGACTCTACATCCACGCGCCACAGTCCATCTCCCGCAATCACAATTTGAGCAAGAGCCTTTCGCGCTTCCAAAATGGCCGCAGCTTTGAGGATGGTCTCAATATCGTAACCAGAACCTAAAGTCCCCGCGTACACAAATCGAATCCTGCCCGCGGAAGTTGTATCCAGCGACGACGATATCTTACGAATGTCGGCTGCCGGATCCTCTTGCAGGGCGCCCGCGATGTCGATCCCCTCGTACACCAGTAAGCACCGGTCCTTCCTGGTGATATTTGCTGCCTTCGCCGCGACCTCAAGGTTAATGCGGGCAAGCGCAATCACCGCAGCGGCGTGACTGAATATTTGGCGGCGAAGCCAATAAAGGGGGCTCAAGGCAAACCGGGCGAACCGGCGGAGTTTGGACGGAAAGGCCAGCTGGAAGATCTCTGGCCAAAGGTCAAACATGTCGATAACCAGGGGCACTCCGTACCACTTGGCAAGGAGGACTGACGCGACGCCGGAAAATAGAGTGGCATGGCCAGCGATGATGAGGTTAGGGCGGCAGGATTCCCTTCGGCTTTCCAACATGAGACGACCTGCGAACATTGCTTCGCTGAAAAGTCTACCCACACCGATGTTCTTGCGATACCCGTACGTGCTCACAAGTCGAAAGCGTATTCCAGACCCATCGGCCACCGGCAGGGATGACGGATAAAACTCCTTCCGCGTATGGTTGAAAGCACTGGTGAACCAGGTAACGTCAAGCCCTGCATCCACCAGAGTCTGAGCTAGCAAGACTCCTCTTGTCGGACGCCAACTATAACCGGGAAGAATTCCGTACGGATTGATGATCCACACCTGAGCGGGATCGCACACCTTCAGCCCCCTTTCGATACTTCCACATCCTGCCGCATTAACAACCTCCGAATAACTGAAACCACTCTCTGCACTTCCTTCTTCAATGGAACGCGATAGCCGAGAGGAACGAGCCGAAACGCGCAGAACCGAAGTCTAAGAAGTAATAGCCGCCACTCCTCATGCCTGGCCATGACTTGTCGAGATGCAAGAAGCGGGTATCCATTTTCGTTGCAGAATCCGACTGCAAAGCGCGTCAGCTTACCCTTGACAACACAATTCACGAAACTGAAGTATTTTCGTGTCGTGAGGTAAACAGAGGAATCTGAAAGCAACCGTTCCGAACCTCTGTACTCGAACTGCCATGCGGTTTCAGTTGGGTCCAGGAGCCGCACCAGACGATCTCGGTTCCAAAGAGTGAAGACGGCCGATGCTCGATATGTTGCACCCAGCGGAAGTCTGATCGCTTCAATACTGCCCAAACTCCATGCGCCGCCCCAAAGATACTCGTACGACACCATCTGGAGCGCTGCCACGCCATGGATGCTCGCCCAGCGCACAGCGTCAAGTACCGCATTGGTTCTTACGGTCTTGTTCAATAGAAGGTCGTCAACTGAGAGGAGGACATAGTCCGTATCAAGCTTGTGCAGAGCGCGCACTAAGTTTGCACTCCAGGAGACGTCTGGACCAACTGCGAGCGTCAAGAAGCCGTTCGGGGCCTCCTTGTGGTTGGTAAGGAGGAAGCGCGGGAAGGGGCAGTCCGGCCAATACCTGGTCATCGACATGGACAGTGCTGGCCAAAGGTCCGAGTATGAATCGCAGCTCGAAACCAACATACAGGTGCGATTTCTCTCCATTTCTGCCGCTATTGGACTTGCCATATTGCCCTCATAAGGCTGGTATCGGCTGCGCCATTCAGGCCTCTCTCGTGCAATGACTTTGGAGTACGGCGCCTGTGGTGTTATTCACGCAGCGGTGTCGCCAACAGATACAGTGGTCACGCGCCTCCGCACTAAGCCGAGAGCACCCGCCTGATAGACGAAGCGAAGGCCATAACTCACAACCATGCAACATAACAGAACAAGGCATTGAGTACGCGAAGCGCTCAGGTAGTTTCTGCAGTAGTACAAGTTGCTGGAGAGCCTGTGCCTGTACATATCCCATTTGGCGCTCCGATATTCAAAGCCTGTGGAAGCGCCTTGATAGTGCCGCACGCGTAAGTGCGGGTTGAGCACAAACCATTTCCCGATGTCATGCACCTTCTTGCCGATTACGAACTCCTCGCCGTAAAGAAACATCGCATCGTCGAAGCCGCCGATTGAAAGGAAAACTGTAGCCGAAATGACAAAGAAAGCTCCAGACGGCACCTGGAACTGCAGAACGTCCGAATAGGGAACTTTATCTGCCATGATGTATCTGCGGAAAGCGGCTCTGAAGATAGAACGGAGAACGATGCTTTCACAAATCAAGATGTCTGCGTAGGTAGGGAGGCTTCGAACTTGGACATGGGATGAGGGCGGACCGGGGACACGGGAATTCCATACCAGCGGTTGGGCGCCTACGGAGCACGGGTCTCCGGCGATAGTATCAAGCAGCCGTTCGACTGTCCCCGGTTGTTCGATCTCAACGTCTGGATTCATGATCACGAAGTAGTCTGGGCGCCAACGTTCTTGTGCGGCCTTGGCTGCCAGATTATTCGCCGCTCCGAAGCCGAGATTAGTATCCGCCTCCACGACGTGCACATGTCCGTCGTGTATCTTTCCAACCGATTGGTGAGCATCTCCACCTGCGCTGTTGTCGACGACTACGACCCCAAAGATGTCTTCTGTGGCGTTTGCGATCACGCTCTCCACGGCATTGCGGGCGCGGTCGGCGCACCGGTAGTTCACTATTAGAACGGCGTAGCGCATATTACCCTCCTATGGCCCTATATCGTTTAGTTGAGAACCCGTACTGCAGTTGATACGCGGATTCGCAGCAGAGCGTTTGGCATGCGTGGACGAAACGGGATGTTTGCGGCGGACCATGCGGACCCATGCAGGAACCATAACCGGTCGGGGTTTTTATCTGCTTTCAGGGCGGCTTCATGCATGAGGCCGCGAATGGCGCAATGTGCCGCGATCAGTCCGTAATCTGGTGCATCGCCAATTTCAGCGCGTTACTGCGAAGTACGATTCTCGCCGATCCCGGCGCCGCAGACCGTTAGGCTCATCCACGGGCAATTCCCTCAACCATTCGGCTACCTGGACAAGACCGGTTCGAAGATTGGTCTCACTCTTCCAATTGAATTGCTGCATTGCCCGAGCCGAATCTAGAACAATGGCGGGCACATCGAATTGTCTCGCTGGCTCCCTCTTTATGGTTGGGCAAATCTCCAGTACATCAGACAATGCGCCCACAAGTTCATTGGTGCTGACGCCAATCCCGCTGCCTAAATTGAAGACCCCAGAGCATTCACGCGTAGCCGCGAGGCAACAGAACCTTGCAATATCCTTTACATCGATATAGTCGCGTATTGCTTCTCCACTGCCCCAAATCGTGATGGGCTGTCGATTGAGAATTCTCCACCCTATTATTGGTATTGCGCCTTGCATGCCGAAAGGAGGCTGGCGAACACCGTACGCATTGGAGGGACGTAGTATGACTGCACCGATGCCGTAATAATAAGAGAGGCTAAGTAGATGCTTCTCGATCGCGAGCTTCATAATTCCGTAGGACCCAAGAGGATTAGTAGGGGCAGACTCCTTTACCGGCAAGTGGTCGCTGATTCCATAGACCTTTCCGCCAGAAGACATAAATATGATCTTGATCACCTGATGCTTGACGCAGGACTCGAACAATCTGACCGAATCGCCCAGATTGCGAAGGTCTTCTTCTGGTATTCCTGTAGCGTTGAGAGAAAGGTTGTAATTCCCCAAATGAATCACGACATCGGGCTTGAGTTCAAGTACTCTTTCGACGTCTTGTGAGTGACCGAAACTGCCTTCGCAATAATGAACTTCGCGCAGTGAAGGCCGGAATCTTTCCGGACATAAATCAAGAACAGTGACCTGGACTCCTTCAGCAAGCAGAGCATCAACTACGTGAGACCCGATGAAACCATTCCCCCCGACTACGAGTACATGCATAGATGATCCGTCCCTTTCTTGTCTTGCAGCTTCTGGAGCAATTAACAAGCTCGCTAGCTTAACTGTCCTGAGTGTAAGTACATGATTTAAACCGACCTATTTTGGGAACACGTTCTAAGAATCAAGATTCACCAAAAGGTCGCGGAGAACGCCTCTCCACCCATATCCAAAGCGACGATATCGATTTGAAACCAACTCCGCAGCGATTTCAGGAAAACGGCTAAGACGGTTTGCCGGCAGTTTAGCCCGCCGGCTCATATGCCGTATTTTCTCCTTAACCAGATCCTTCACACGCTGCGGCACCTCGTACTCCGTCGCTTCCTCTAGACGTTCATACACGCGCCGAAACGGCTCTGGCCTTTGTCTATACGTCTCGCTGTTGCAAGGCGCTTGTGTGTCGGCAAGTTGCTTGGCGATACTTGGTCTTCTGCCGCCTATTTGCTGACTTGAATGTTGCCGGTACCGTATTAGAGGCAGATCAATGCAAACAACATCCGAAACTGCGGAAATAAGGATTGCAATCCAACCGTCGTGTACCCATTGCGGAGGTATAGGCACTATCAAATTCCGAAGTTTCGCCCTGAACGCAAGGGTTGTTCCAGCAACGACATTATGCGCAAGCAGCGCCTCAAACGCATTTCCTTCCTTAAACTGACGCCTCTGTCTACGATTGAATTGGACCGTCTCCCAGAGACGGTACCCTAACGGCTTAAGGTTGTTATCCACGATGTCAGCGTCAAAGAACACTGCGCCCGCATTCGGGTGCTTTGCCAAGACATCCTCAGTCGCCTGCAGCCGGTTGGCGCACCACGAGTCATCTTGATCGGAAAGAACAATAACATCCCCACTGCATTTGTTGATGGCCTTCTCAAAGTTCCTGGTCGAGCCAAGATTGTCGACATTCACGAGGACCTGTACCGGGAAGGGAGCCCACGCTGCAAATTCTTCCAAGATTTCCACCGTCCCGTCAGTAGAGCGGTCATCGCAGATTACAAGCTCATCCGGCAGGCGGCTCTGTGCAGCGATGCTTCGCAACTGCTCAGGCAAGTACGCGGCCCCATTGTAGGTGCATAACGCAATCGAGATCATACTTCTCGGCGTCACGGCAACCTCGGAGTCACGCACTCGGTAACCTGAAATCGATCGACACCTGCATCTCGACTCAGTCGCATCTTCACAACAGCAGCCTCCACAATTCTCTAACAATCATCTCTCACGCTGGATACATGCACACAGTATCACGTCTGTTGAGGTATTCATCCATTTCAATGCATATCCGCTGCATCGAACTGTGTTTATCCCGGCATTGTTGGCCCTCCGCTCATAATCCGCTTCGTAGTGATCGAGCAAAGCGCTCTCTCATTATCAGGTCGCAGGACTTGCCACAATCATGTCACTCTGGATTTTCACGATGTAATGCTGATTAATGCTGTAGAGGGCCGCGATAACGGAGTCTATTCTGGGCCGGTCGTTAATACCATCAAATGTCCGGGCGTCGTCGATAATAATCGTGTGCTGGTTCGATTTATGTTGGCCGATAATCGCAAGTGAGGCCAGTATCGGATCTGCATTGTTTCCCTTTCCTGTAATGCCTGCGCTATAGTGTGCATCTAACCAAAAGGTTGCGTCAGTTGAGAGCTCTGCGAGAAGTTGTGGTAGCAAGACCTCACAATCACCGAGCAACACTGTCACGTTCTTGTATTTGTGCAGACGTCTACTCGCTGCTGCGTATATTGTCGGAGCGACTTCCATAGTGATCAATCGTGAACAGTGCGAATGGAGAGCCTTGGCCGCATCGCCCAGATACGTCCCCGTCTCTATGAGCACACGAGAACTGCTCTGTAGCAAGTAGTTTCGAATGAGCCGGACCTTGACAGTCTCCGGAGGCGCGCAGTACTGACCTCTATTTACGCAGATGTCATACCGTAGCAGTCGAATTGGCTCAAGTAGGGCTTTGACATATGGCCGAGCATAACGATAATAAAGCGGCAGGTTAGCTTCGGTGGGTAATTGGGACATGGCGCTCTCCTGGGAATCTCCAGCGTTCACAACGAATGCACTACACAGCGACAAGGAAGCCTATCATCGACCAACAACGCTAGGTTTGTACTCATAATGCCCAATTCCGTTTCTTTCTTAAGCCGCCACAGCGTGTTTTACAAATGGCCTGAAGGAACTGGGCGGTTATCCCTCACGGCCACCGTCTACAGGAAAACGATCGGAGTAGATAAACAGACACCAACCGTATAGCTTTCAATCGATCATCTACGCGCATCACTCCGCATTCTCCTAATAGTATGAACTATCCTCTCTCTTGAAAAGCAGCGATACTGACGGAGATTTGCGAAGTTGTGAAGTCATATCCGAAACTTCATGCGCTTTGGTAGATGACAATACGCGAGTGAGAATACAATGACAATCAGAGTTCCGGTCAAAGAATGATAATGGTCGTCAAAAGTGCTGAACATTAGCGGGTAAGTAAGAAAGGCCCCAACCAATGCTGCAACGCGGCTGCCGCGGACTGCAAGGCCGAACAAATGGCCTTGAATGCCACCTAAGAGCACGAAGGCAGCGAAGCAGCCAATCGCGCCGAGCTCTTCGTAGTAAGGCTTGTAGCAGGTATAAACGTTTATCGGGAACGGAGCAAAGACGGTTCTGTCCACCCCCTCCGGAAGTTCGTAGCGAACAACTCCCAAGCGCGATAACGGAGCAAGCACGTCTGCAAAAATAACGGACGGTTGTCCGTTGAAATCTTCGGGATGGTACACCGCGTGGTTGAATCCGGCCAAAGGTCCAGCGACGTATAGTAAAGTCAACGATGTCGCAGCATTCAGCGCGTCAGGTCCTTGAGTCTCGGCTTTGGTTAGAAGCGAGTTTACCGCCAATAAGACGATAATCCCCGATGCCGCAAAACCTAACGGCCATTTAGTTCTACGAAACGTACGGTCTTTTCTACGTAACATCGAAAGAAACAGCCACCCACAAAGAACCATCATCAGTTGCGTGCGCCCGGTGCTGAAAATCGAATACAGACCGACACACGCGGCGCATAGCCCGACAGCCCATTTGCGTTTCTCCTCCATAATGAATATCCAGAACACGAGAGGAACTACCACAAAGCCGGATGTGACAAATCTGCTGCTATATGGATTTACACCTTCAACATACGACGCTAATATCTTCATACGAAGTTCGATGAGAAACATCGGAGACAAGGAGATGCTCCCTTCCCCGATTTTCCGGACATCTAACAGGTAGAAGAACACCACCAAGATCGTATAGGAGAGGAGAACGATTCTGAGCGAAGAGTTGCCTGGCACTTCGGTCTTGGGTTCTTCTCCATCCATGGGCCTCTTCGGAAAGGAACGTCGGTTTCCAATGAGCGAACCGAGGCTGAAACTCGCTCCCCCTCCAAGAAAAATTAAGACGGTTTTTCCTCCCAGAGGGTCAATTTCTGCCGGATAAAGGTAATAGACGACCGCAACCATAGCCCACACCGATGTGAAAGTAAAAGCCGGGTAGAGTATGTCTCGGCCGCCAACCAAATAATTGATGTAAGCCAAAGCAAAGAGGCCCAACAACAGTACAGTAATTGGGGCGGGGTTGACCGCCAGCCAGAGGGATGCAAGCACAGCCACTGCTGAGATAGATCTGACGATCGACAGATTGATGCTGCCTCTATCTGTTAAGTGTGCTGCGCAAATGTGCATCTGCATGGCCTCGAAGTATCATTTGGAGAATCTGCCTGGAGAATCTGCCGGACACTATAAATTGACTGATCTTGGCGCATCGCAACGCCCGCACACACACCCACGCGGGCCTATCGCGAGCCCTTTGCTGCAAGTCAGGACTAAGCAGGGACGGTTCCCGTTTCCGGGATCGTGGACCGTGCGCTCCTTGCTGAGATCGCTGTCATGGGCGAAGCCTGACACTTATATGTGAACGGCATTAACTCGAAGGGGTGGAATCTGCTCCACCCCTCCGGTTGGTTATTGCACGGTGATGGTGAGCGGGCCGAGGGTGGTTGGCCGCCCGCCCGAGTCGATGGCCACCACGGTGACGGCGTGTGTGCCTGGAGAGAGCGTCGCGGCCGGATAAATCCACTTGTAGCCCGAGTCAAGATAACGGCTGCCATAGGCTGTCGCCACATCCGGGCGGGCGATACCCAGGGTCGGCGTGCCGATCAGGGCTCCGTCGATGTAGACCTTGACGTTGCTCAGAGGAGCGCCGTCGGTCGGGTCGGCTACCCAGCCTGCCACAAGCAGTGAATCCGTCTGCGCAATCGTCGTACTGCCGGTCGTGCTGTCGATGGCTGCATCAAGGGATCCAAAGCGAAACCGGTGGCAGCTCAGCCTCGTCATTTTTACCGCCTACTTGCCCTCCTTGATCCATTGCTCTGCCTTGCCGCGCTGGTTGTAGAAGCGGATAACCTTCCGGTTCCTGAGCTGCGTATTCGTCACGATGAAGCCCAACCGATGGAACAGCTCCCGGGCATGATGCTCAACCTTGGCAACCACGCGGCGCGCCGTCGCCCAACTGGCCGCCCGGTAGAGAAAGTCCTTGTACCAGACCACCGGCTTGTTTCCCGGACGCCTTACCGGCCGAATGAGCAACTACGCAATGTCGCGCAAAAGGCAGTCGTTGGCTGGAATCCTAATAGCGTACTTCACACCCCGCTCTTCCAGGGCTTCGTAGCTGTCGGGCTTGGCAAAGGCCGCATCAGCACCGAACCAGACTTCTTTGCCCAGTTTCTGCAACCGCTCGATCTCCGGCATCAGGAGTTGCTTCCATTCGTCGGCGCTGTGAACATTGCCCGGCCGCAGTTTCGCGGCCACGCAGTCGCTTTCAGCATTGAACAGCAGCAGCGGGTGATAGCAGGTCGATGCATAGTGTGTGTTGTAGGCGCTGTGCTCCTGCTCCCCGTATACCGGAATCTCGGTCGAGTCCATGTCCAGCACCGCCCGCGATGACCGATCCTGCCATTCGGCTCTTGCATTCAGTTCCCGACTCATGGCTGCGTGGCCGCTGAGGTTCTCAGCTTGCGTCAACACCTGAGTTTCGAACCAGTGTAGCCGCGACGGCAGGGCCGCACCGCGATCGCGAATCTTCTCCGAGCCAATCAAACGGAAGGTTGGATCCTGGGAAAGGCGTTCGGCATCGTTGAGGTCTTCATAACCAGCCAGGCGGTGTAAATCGACTGGCGCAACATATCCGGTAAAGGTAGTTGGGTGTTCTTGCCGCGACGGGCATCGGTAAAGTTGTTGGAGATGAGCTGACTCAACCCGAGCCTCTCATCCAACTCTCGAACCAGCAATAGGCCGGAATCGGAAGTGATTCGTGATCCCTGAGAATCAACCTTGAGCGAAGAGTTGAAAGAGAACTGAAAAGGCCGGTTTTGTTTCTCACCCATTGGGTTCGTATTTCCAGATCGCCGTTACCGCGCTTGTACCCTCATAAACATTGACGATTCAGACGATCCGAGGATTCAGAATTATCATTCAAAAAGGAAATGCGGGCTAGAACGAGACACCCCCTATCGCACGGTGCATGGCAAGGCGTTCTTCCGCTGATAGAGCGCGGCGCCAAACAATCAGGGCAAACAAGGCAAACACACAAACCGCAAAAACAAGCTTTAGGAGCAATCCGCTCAGCAGCGGAGAAATGGCCACCACAACCGCGTCCACGCCGATGCAAGCGCAGACGGGCCAGAAGAGGTGATTCCGCACGACCATGACTCTATCGGCAATCACAAACAGAAGTATGCAGTCGGCAGTGGCTCGCAGCAGCCAGGCAATCGCCGTGCCGACAATTCCGTAGTGCACTGTCAAGTACCACACTGCGGCCAAATAGAATGACAGTTCCAGCAGGTGCAGCTTACCGGTTATATCCGCGCGGCCCATCCCTTGAATCAATGCAAAGGGAATGAATGCTAAGCCATTCGCTAACACCCCGAGACTCAGGATTTGTAACACCCGCGTGCTGTGAACCGCAAAGTCATGGCCGAGCCACAACTGGAGGAGATCCTGGCCGAATACGATCAATACAAAGGAGACCGGGAAGAGAAATATCCCAACAAACTTTGCCGCCCGGCGGTAGAGCGTCGCGCCACGAAGCCGGTCAGATATCATGGCAGTTGAGAATGCGGGAAACAATACCCCGATCAGGGCTCCTGGCACGATTAACAACTTGGTGGCTACTTCATAGGGAGTCGCATAATAGGCAACGGCGGTGATGGAAAGTAAGCTTCCAATTAAGAACCGGTCCACATAGACCATCATCGGGGAAACGACGTTCGTGACTGTCATCCATCCGCCAAAGGTGAAGAGAGGACGGAGCAGCGCCTTATCGAATGCAAACCGATGACGCAACGCCGGCATCTCGCGCAGAGCGAGCCCAATGTAGGCAATGAGGAAGATGACGCGCGCGAATACGAGAGCGCCGATAAGCGCCGTAAGGCTATTGGTAAACGGTAAAACCGCAACCGGGGAGAGAAAGGTGGCAACGCCCATCGGAATTCTTATGATATTGAGCAAGCCAAACTTTTGCTGCGCTTCCAAAATTCCCCTGAAGCCCGCGGTACTAATGACCAACGGCACTGAGGCGCTGAGAAGCAACAGCGAGTGCAGCGTCTCTTTTTGCAGGCTGGGAGGAATCTTCAGAAGGGAGTATGTAAGCAGCGGAGAGACCGCAGCGAGCGCAATTGCGCCAACGATGCCCATAACGGCCATGACGCAATTGGCCGTCCAGACAATCGCGGGCAATTCATCTTGTCGGTTTCCCCCAAGACCTTGCGCCACCAGATTGGTTAAGGCACGCCCGAGTCCCAGGTCAAAAAGACTGAAATACCCGACAACCATCCAGGCAATGGTGAGAATCCCGAAGCGGTCCGTCCCAATGTGATGAATCAGCAAAGGAATGGCAAACAAGCCCACGCTCATGGGCGCGAGCTGCCCAAGCAGATTCCACAATGTATTGCGAGCCAGCAACGACCCGCGAGTTAGCTCTCTGGCCTCGTTGCTCGCTGCCGGTTCTTCTAGGACTGGCGACTGTTGTTCCTTCTGAGTCTTTAGCACGCTTCATCCTCTAAGTTCCGATGCTAAGCCAGCTCGGAAATGGCTGCATAAAGCAGCAATATGCGGCCAATTCAAACGTAAAAGCTCTATTCACTCTGCGGGTGCTGCGTGAGAGCCATGCATAAGCTTCCAAAGCTCCAGTGAGGTAATCCACGTAATGCCTGCAAAGACCGAAACCAAGAAGCTGAGTAGGACGATGATCGCCCTGTGTGGGGATGACTTTCTCTCTGGCACGTCCGGTTCGTCCAGCACCTTGATGGGCGGGATTTCTTTCGCTTCCTGAACCTTGGCCAATTCATATTGCTTGGTTAGAGTCTGGTAGATAGCGTCTTGCATAGCCACTTGCCGGTAGAGGTCGTAGTAGGTGAATCCTAAGATAGGTAGCTTGCGGACAGAGGGAAGTAATTGGTCAGATTTAAGATCGGCACCATCCACATCCTCTCCCACACCGCCCATTTTCCGTAATTGTCTTTGCAGTTCATCGACGCGCCCGCGAACCTGACGAACCCTCAAGTTGTCATCGGTATACATGGCTTTCAAGCCAGACAGCTCACTCTGAGCTACGATCAACTCACCCTGCAGTTTTCCTGCCGCTTCTACTGTTGCTTCGCCTTGCTTTTGAGGATCCATTGTAGCGTTCCGGCTGGAGAATTGGCTCAACGCGAGGGAGCTGGCATCGAGATCACTTTTAACGGATTTTATCCTTTCCTCCAGGAAAATCCGTTCGCGACGGGCCGAGGATGTGCTCACTCTATTGACGAGCTTATCGAGTTCCTCGACATACGCTTCAGCAAGGTCGCGCGCCCGATATCGATCACGGTCCATCACCGCAATGCTGATGATTCCACTCTTCTTGTCCTCTATGATTGTGGTTCGTTCTGTCAGAATCTTGCGTGTGTCGACATAGAGCTTGCAATAATAAACGCGACGCAGGTCGAAGCGATTGATGATGTCGTCCTGGGCGGTTTGGCTGTGCAGTATGCCTATAAAGGTTTCGCTTGGCGTTCTCGCGCTCATCAAGCCTCCCGCTAGGCTGGGTGCGATAGAGCCAGCCCCCGCCCCCGCTAAAGCGTTGAGCATGGATGTACTTGAAAGTGCCTGCGGATCGGGTGGCATCAATTGCGCTGTGGACGTGTATTTATTCGGAATCAACAAGGCAATTCCGGTTGCGAGTACCAAGCCGAACCCAATTATCTTGGCGAGGAGGCGACGGCGTTGCCATATCACCATGCCGAGTTCGGCGATTGAAATCTCTATCGGAGCCGCGGCACCTTCGGCCGCAATTGGATCGTGTTCTTCCGCGGTACTCAATGTTTCGTCTCCTATTGAGCAAGAAAGCTAATTCAGCAGAGATTCGGCATGGCTGGAGTCTTAATGGACTGCCGTGGTTAGAGGGGCCTCATTAGAGGCGCCTTAACTGTTTCTCTCCAGTGGGCAAAGAACAATGCGATTGAGACGTTTTGAACAATAGATTGATGAGCTTTGGAGCCTTTGGGAAGCCTCATCGACTCTTGCCCCTATACAAGAGCCATCAGAGAACTCCGCCAATAGCTAGAGGAAGGGTTGTCGCTGACATGATCTGCGCCATACCTAATATGTTTTGCCAGACCTGCGAACCGCCAATAATCTTCTCGGGAACGAACACGGAATCGCCGGGGCGCAATCTAAGGTTCATCAAATTACCGCCAGTCCAGCTATTCCCGTGTGCTACTACTGACCCATCGGCACGCAAGACATAAATGTGTTTCTTGTCGCCATACGGTGTCGCCCCACCGGCCTTCCGCAAATACCAGCCGACATCTCTGCCCGGAACGTAGCTTATCGCTGTTGGGTTATATACCTGGCCGCTTATCATCACGAAATTCGGTCGCTTGGGAATGACCAGCGTGTCACCTGCACGCATTTCAAGATCCGCCGGTGTGTTTTCCCATTTGCTGATGTCTGAAGAGATGTTGATTACCAGCCGGCCGCTGGCGGGATGGCTGCGAAGTGCCGTAAGAACTTGTAGTCGCTGCTGCTGAAGCGACTGTTGCGTAGATGCTTGCGCCTGCTCGGACATCACTCCTGATTTAAAATCAACTGGCGTGGTTTCGATTCGTTGAATCATCTGCTGGCGGGCTTGCTCGCCTAGCTCGCGAACCTGCACACGCTCCAGGACGCTGGCGGCCGGATACGCACTCTCTCGGAATCCGCCAGCACGCCTCAGAACCGAGCTAAGGCGCTCTCCCTGTTCAATCCCGTAGCTGCCGGCATGTTCGACTTCACCGTTTATCGTCACCGACGCGCCGATGTCCTGCCAGCCGGCCAAGCGTCGAATGCTGACGACATCGCCGGGCTTCAGCGCGACATCCGCGCTCTTGTCGCCATCCAGCGCTTTCTCCACTGCCACATTGCTATGGTTGACCAGCACCTTTTGCCCATTCTGAACAACATAGCTGGAAAGATCGGCTTCCTCCCGATACGCACTGCGGTTAAAGCCTCCCGCCATGCGCACCAGCTCAGCCACCGTCATACCTTGAGACATCGGATAATCGCCGGGGCGAAGAACTTCCCCCTCAATAGAAACCCTGGGCGAATCGATCTCATAACGGCCGAAAATGCGGATCAGATCGAACGGCTGAAGTTTGATAGAATCGTTACCAATCAGCACGTCAGGCAAACTGAAGCTTATGGTCTCCGGGCGGAAGTCTGGCGCCTGTAAACGAACAAGTTCAGCATGGTCGGCCGGTTCGGGCATAACGTCCTGGTACGAATGCAACAGATCATTGAGGGTCATTCCATCCCGGTAGGGGTACTTGCCTGGACGAAAGACATGCCCTTCAAGATAGACTGCCTGCTCGTTGTAGGGCAAAATCTGCGAAATTACGACGTCGTCCCCGCCTTGCACTCGGAAATCGGCCAGCTTCTG